>ERZ1066118.2005-NODE-2005-length-10864-cov-11.763993_pt1 | contig 10864 bp, 5 predicted proteins | sample MGYA00382765_ERZ1066118 | MGnify/ENA primary metagenome ERZ1066118 (study PRJEB33369, sample SAMEA5778348) | biofilm metagenome | biome: Industrial cooling water; feature: Water cooling tower basin; material: Biofilm | place: United Arab Emirates | collected...
ATTCGCTCTTGTTCCATTGAAAAGCGCCCCCCATCGGAGGGCGCTTTTTGCATTGGAAGTGCTTCTTTGCCCACGAAATAACTACGCATGTAGGGTGAAAGTGTCTTTTTGCTCCTGTAAGGATAGCTTTGACAACCTGCCCGTACTCACTGTCTGCTTCCTATCATCATACCCACTGGGCAACCTTCAACTCTTAGGGGGCAAACAAAATGCTATAAATACTCTGATAGCAGTTTAGGGGGAAAGAGAGAGTATGAGACTTTTGCCAGTTGGCAAACGTCGGGAGAGTACCCAATTTCAATTCCAATTTTTAGGTGTTGGCATCGTATTTTTTACAATCTCCGCGATCGCCAATTTTGCCTTAGCTTTACCACCACTAGAAGATACGCCAGAAGAAGTCTTGCGGACAGAGATCTTTCTCACAGCGCGATCGCCTATTGACGGCAAACCCCTGACTGCGGCTGAATACGCTCAACTACAAGCTAAACTACGAACCCGTCCCGCACCACCCAGATTGAATTCTCAAGTCCGAGAAATCGTTTTTCTGCTTCAACTGCGAAAGGCAATCCGTACTTTTTTACCTTTCTTGCCGATTTGAGGAGTGGCTAGTGGATAGTAAATAGGGTGTGGGGTGTGGGAAGTGTGGGGAGTGTGGGAGGTGTGGGAAGTGTGGGAGGACACTCGAAGGATTTTTTTCTCCCTGCTCTCCCTTGTCCCCCTTGTCCCCCTGCTCCCCTGTCTTCCTTGTCTACCCTGTCCTCCTTGCCCTTTCTTTCCCAACTCCCCAAAGTCTTACCTACGGTTGAGACGAAATCAGCCTAAATAGCCTTGCTTTGTTTGCTTATTTGCAAATAAATGTAAAGAATGTGTATAAGTATGACGAGAGGAGTCAGTAAATTTATTCCAGGTAGGTAGCTGCATGTCTATGACCACCATTGCACCAGAACAGGTAGATCGAATTATTTGGAACCAGCATCAAGATCCTTTTGAAGTGCTAGGCGCTCATTCTGTGGAACAGGAAGGCAAAACCGTCTGGGCAGTGCGAGCATACTTACCAAATGCAAGTGCGGCGTGGGTGGTACTGCCAGAGGCAAGAAAAGAATTTCCGATGGAGACCGTGCATCATCCCCACTTTTTTGAATGCACGCTCGATCTTCCCGAACTAGCAAACTACCAGTTGCGGATTCTAGAGGGGGAACACGAGCGCGTGATTTACGATCCCTACGCCTTCCGTTCTCCCCGCTTGACAGATTTTGACCTCCATTTATTTGCGGAAGGCAATCACCATCGCATTTATGAGAAACTAGGGGCGCACTCAACAGAAATTAACGGTGTCCAAGGTGTTTACTTCGCTGTTTGGGCTCCCAATGCGCGGAACGTGTCAGTCATTGGAGATTTTAATTATTGGGACGGGCGCAAGCATCAGATGCGCAAAGGTGCTACAGGAGTATGGGAAATATTTATTCCCGAACTCAAAGTCGGCGATCGCTATAAATATGAAATAAAAAATAACGACGGTCACATCTACGAAAAATCTGACCCTTATGGGTTCCAGCAAGAACCCCGACCCAAAACTGCATCCATTGTTACAGACTTAGACGCTTATCGATGGAGCGATTGGGAATGGATGGAAAAACGCCGCCATACCGACCCTCTAACGCAGCCAATTTCTGTCTATGAAGTCCATCTCGGTTCGTGGTTACACGCCTCCTCTGCCGAACCTCCCAAGTTACCTAATGGAGAAACCGAGCCTGTCGTCATTGTCTCGGAACTCAAACCAGGGGCGCGTTTTCTTACCTACCGAGAACTTGGCGATCGCTTAATTCCCTACGTGAAAGATTTGGGATATACCCACATTGAATTACTACCAATTGCAGAGCATCCTTTTGACGGCTCTTGGGGCTATCAAGTTACTGGCTATTATGCTTGTACGTCTCGGTATGGCACGCCAGAAGACTTCATGTATTTCGTTGACCAATGCCACCTGAACGGTATTGGCGTAATTGTTGATTGGGTTCCAGGTCATTTCCCGAAAGATGGACACGGGTTGGCATTTTTTGATGGTACTCACCTCTACGAACATGCCGATCCGCGCAAGGGAGAACACAAAGAATGGGGAACTTTAGTATTCAACTACAGCCGCAACGAAGTGAGAAACTTCTTGGTTGCCAACGCCCTATTCTGGTTTGATAAATATCACATTGACGGAATTCGGGTAGATGCTGTTGCCTCAATGCTTTACCTGAATTATTGTCGCAAAGAAGGGGAATGGTTGCCAAATCAGTACGGTGGCACGGAGAATTTGGAGGCAGCAGACTTCCTGCGGCAAACAAACCACGTTATTTTTAGTTACTTTCCTGGCATCGTCTCCATCGCCGAAGAGTCTACTGCTTGGCCTATGGTATCTTGGCCCACGTATATGGGCGGATTAGGCTTTAATCTCAAGTGGAACATGGGCTGGATGCACGATATGCTGGATTACTTCAGCATGGATCCTTGGTTCCGCCAGTTCCATCAAAATAACGTCACTTTCAGCATGTGGTATCACCACAGCGAAAATTACATGCTGGCTTTATCCCACGATGAAGTCGTACATGGTAAGAGCAACATCATCGGCAAAATGCCAGGGGATAGGTGGCAGAAATTCGCCAACGTCCGCTGCTTGTTTACCTTCATGTTCGTTCACCCTGGCAAAAAAACCATGTTTATGAGCATGGAATTCGGACAGTGGAGCGAGTGGAACGTCTGGGGTGATTTAGAGTGGCAGTTGTTGCAATATGAATCGCATCAACAGCTCAAGAAGTTTTTCAAAGATCTAAACCATACCTATCGCTCTGAGCCAGCTTTGTATAGCCAAGATTTTGCTGAAGCGGGGTTTGAGTGGATCGATTGTAGCGACAATCGCCATAGCGTAGTCTCGCTCATCCGTTACGCCAAAGATTCGGAGGATTTTGCGATCGCAGTTTGTAACTTTACTCCCCAACCGCATTCTCACTATCGAATTGGCGTACCCGAGCCAGGGTTTTACCAAGAATTGTTCAACAGCGATTCCCGCGAGTACGGCGGTAGCAATATGGGTAACTTAGGTGGTAAATGGACGGATGAATGGCAATATCACAATCATCCCTATTCCATCGATCTCTGCTTGCCTCCCTTGGGCGTGCTGATTCTGAAATTAAATCGGGAAAAAACAGCAGAGGCGATGAGTAAGTAAGTCAAAAGTCAAAAGTCAAAAGTCAAAACTAATAACAACTAACCATTGATTATCACAAATGACAAATGACAAATGACGTTTAATTTAATTCAGACAATTTTCATCGCTGGCGGATTGGAGTGCGCCTAAAAGAGTAGCAACTTTAACGCAACTCCAACGCTGTCCGCTGTTACGAGTGGCGATCGCAATTTTTCCTAGCGGACTATTTGCTTCTCCGCGATAGTTGAATTGCATTCGCCACAAATTATTATTTGGATCGAATTCTAATGTCGTGCCATCGGGATCGTTAGCATTCACAATTGGATCGACGATACGAATAGCCGCATCTAAGTTTTGCCAAGTTACAGCCATCGGGTTTGTACTCGCTGGGAGAACGATCCACTGTGCTACGCCGTTATTTTCGCGAAAGCTGGCTTGCCACGTCACTTTATCTCGCCTAGCATTACTTTGTGCTGCTTGTAAAGAGCGCAAAATTTGGTCTTGAGCAATACTAAGACGACGATTATCAACAAAAGCCACCCAACTAGGAGCTGCGATCGCGCTTAAAACCCCGATAATTATTGCGACAACTATTGCTTCAGTTAGGGTAAATCCTGCATCGCATTTTTTATACTTGTATTCAGCTTGCCAGAATCGGGAGTCGGAAGTCGGGAAGCGGGTGGAGGGCGAGGTTTCCTCGCCATCGGAACTGCGTAGTCGGGAGTCGAAAAAGAGTTTTTTCATCTGTGTTAATAGCATCTCATCTAAAATCTGGAGCTGTTCGTGCCGCGACTTTTTACTTGTATGTTTAGACTAGGAAAATAAACAGCTTGGCTGTCACTGTAAACAGCATTTTGCTCCAGACGTGTTAACGCACTTCCTCTTAAATAAACTTGAGCTAAGTTTCGCGATGCATCTACACAGGCATAAAAACTATTTATTTGTAAAGGATTAGCAAGTTGAGTATTAGCTGGAATGAGTTGAGATGCAGGAGAAATATTTTGACAATCTAACGGCTTTGGCGTGCGATCGCTCGAACTTGGATCGACATAATCTACCAAAACTTCAATGGGATTTTTTTGAGGATCGTAAGCCGTATCTGCTTTTCGCCAAGCATTCATTTTATCTTGGAGAGTTCCTGTCTGAGCAAGATTGAATAATTGAAAACCAGGAGCGGGATTTGTCAGATAATTTCTTGAATTACTAGTATCTCTAATTCCGTCTTGGAGTTCGAGTCTACCAATTCTTGCCGCTCCAGACCAAGCAGGATTATTATCTTTAATTAAGTAATAAATGACTAAAGAATAAACAAAATAATCTCTTTGACTACAGGCATCAGTTCTAGGTAAATTAGTCAAGCATCCAACTGTAGTAGCCGTTCCATTAATAGTAGTAACGGGATAGTCTTGAGCTAAAAAAGTCGGCTTCCAAAACACGAGTACGGGAACTTTATCTTTTTCTCTAGCATGAGGCAATTGGTCGGCGATCGCTTGCACGCCATCAGCATCATAAATATAAATAGCTTCTTGTAAATCTCTAGCAATATAATCAAGTGCTAACTGGATCTCTTGTTCGCTGGTAGACTTCGCCTGCTCTCTACGCTCAGAGGTCAACATATTAGTCATAAAAGACAACAGCGAACCCAAAACAATTGAAGAAATAACAATCGATACCAACAACTCAATCAAAGTAAAACCATTGCAACCCAATCCTCTTCCTTTCTTATCTTGTCTTCCTTTGTGCCTACTCTTACGAGAAGCCGCTTTGCGTCTTTGCGTCTTTGCGTGACAAAAATCAAAAAAACTATGACGCATATAACATTTTCAACCTTACTATCAATAAAAATAGAGCAAATGAAAAAAGCAGATATTTTAACTTTTAACTTTTAACTTTTGACCCTCCGCTTCACTCGAGGGCAAGCTTTTGACTTTTGACTCACTCACACCCAAGACGATCGCAAAAATCATTTATACTCGACTCATTAGCAGCAATTTCTGTAGTCGTTTCTAGCAAAGGTGCTTTAAAGTTACCCAACCCTCCCGAAAATGTTAACTGAGTTCTTTGAGTGTTAAGATCGCTTGCAAGCAGGGGTGACAGATCGCTGAAACCAGCAGCACGATAAACCCGAATTCCCAATATGTAGCCTCGATCGATAGATGTAACATCATCACTAGCGCTGCGAAAAGCTTGAATGACTAAATCTTGTCCGCTATCGCTACTACAACCGCCGCCATCTAAATCGAAACAATATAAGCTCGATCTCGTATTGTTCCAGCAATAAGAATTACTAACTGTAATATTCGTACAAGGCAAACCACCAGAAGTAGAAGGGGGAACTGTAGCAACAAATTGTTCGCGTTGAGAAATGAAGTTTTTGTTGCTGTCGACTTCGTTTAAGACAACTATATGCTGTGGTGGTGCAATTGTTCCCGCCCTAACTCCAGCAATATAAGTTTTTGTTGCTTGAGTTGCTAATTCTATTCGCCTTGCTTGCACCCGATTACCAACAGCAAGGACAAAAACAGGAGCGATCGCGGTCATCAAAATTGATAAGATGGCGATCGCGATTAAAGCCTCTAGGATGGTAAAACCTGATGAGTCGGGAGTCGGAAATTGGCAGCGAATCCTTTTGACTTTTGACTTTTGACTTTTGACTTGAATAGTTTTCATATCCCTCACCCTAATTCAAGTTTGCCGGATAATCGGGCGTGTCATTTTGACAAGTTGTCGGACGCTGGGTTTTATCTGCAATAGCATATTGAGTGTAGGTAGCTGTAACTTTACCAGTGCGATCGCTGGCTATGGCTGCACACAACAAAGTTTGTACCCAAGGATCGTCTCGACTGACCTCTCTGAGTAGTTCGCTAGGCTGGCTTGTTGATAGAGTGGTAAATTCTTGGGCAAATAAGTCTGAAGATTGGGATAATAAGGCAACATCAAACTGCCAGTTTCGAATTGGTTCGCTGTAATATGGCGGCGTTCCTGTTGGTAAATCGTTATTAGCACCACCAGTGGGATATTTGTTAATAGCATAGTCAAACCAGCTCAGGTTGTCGGTTTCCGTAGCCAATCCAGTAGCCGTATCGTGACGGATCGGCATAAATGGTGCTGTAGCGTATGCACTCCGCCGCATTTGAATGAAGTTACCGTTGATGTTGACCACCCTATTTTCCCAGTTTTCTAGAAAACGGACGAAGTTAGGCAATCCAGCTGATTCTTCTTGAGGACGGCTGGGACTATTACCAGCCATGAATACGGCATTAAAAGTTGTATCTTCTGCTGTTTGCAACCAGTTGGTAGCGTAGCGGTTTGGATTTCCTCGATCCAGAGTTTCGCTGGGAGAACCGTCTGGACTATGAACTTGCAAAACAGGGACTAATAGGGGTTGTCCGTTGGAAATTTCTTTAATAAATAGCGGGTTATTTGGACTATAAGATTCACCTTGAGTCGGATCGATAGTATTACTGGTTGTCTTAAACCACAGCGCATTGGGTTGCGATCGCGGTAATTGTTGCGGTGTTCTGCGATCGCTGTAAGGAAACCTCTGCACTCTGCCATCAGAATTAATACCAAGAGGGATTGGGTTTTTCTCAGAACTTGTCTGATTGTTAGGTGCTTGGTTGTTAGGTTGTTGGTTATTCGCTGGTTGAGTACCGGGTTGTTGGTTGTTAGGTTGTTGGTTGTTAGGTTGTTGGTTGTTAGGTTGTTGGTTGTTGGGTTGTTGAGTCCCAGGTTGTCGCTCGCTAGGTGATTGAGTGCCAGGTTGTTGGTTGTTAGGTGGTTGAGTGCTAGGTGGTTGAGTACCAGATTGCCGAGCGCCGCCAGACTGTTTCAGAAAAGCAACTCGACGAGGATAGCGTCTATCTTCTAGTTGTAACGCAGGTCGGGCAGTAGTGCCTGCCCCAAGTCCTTCAACTCGTCTTTCAACTCTATTTGCGCCATTGTTTGCTCCACGTTGTCGATCGTCTTCTACATTGGATATGTTTTTTTCTCTTTCATCCAGCCTTCCATCATCATTTTCGTCATACCCAATCTTCCAATCACCAGCTCCACAGGTTTCAACTGGTATCTTCCGGCAAATTTCCATGACGTATTCAGGAAAATTTGTGCGTCGCTGCACAGGTGTTACCCCGTTAGTTAAATAGGAACCTACATAACTATCGTTAGTTTTTTGATTAGGATATGGATTACCATTACTATTGGTATCCCACCAATCAGAACTCGTGACAAAGCTATTATCCCAAAAGCCATTTTTCTTACGATCTTGAGCGACCTTTTCGCCTTCTGTCGTAGCTTTCTCTGTCGTAGTTTGTTCAGAAGCAGAGATGACTATATTATTGTTGAGATCGTAATCTCCCTCATTGCGAAAACCGTCTCTAAAAGAATTAGAAAGCAGCGTTACGGCATCAGCAATAATAGTAGACGATCGCCACGTATCGCCATCGCGATCGGGACATCCTGCTTTTCCAGGGCGACAGGCAAAATTTGGATTGAGATTTTCTAATCTACGAGTATAAAAATTACCCCAATTCGATCTATCTAGTGTTTCTTGAAACTCTTCTAATCTGTTGCCTAATGGAGTTTGATGAAGATTCAGATCGCCTTTAATATATACAGGAAGATCGGAAACTAAAATTAATCCTTTTTCTTCCGGTCGATATCTATTATCAGGATCGCGTGATAAGTCGCTACCATTAATTAAACGAATACCATTAGGGCGACGGGTAGGATCGAGTTTAAAATCTGTAGGACTGAGTAACTGACTTTCAAGCCGCGAGTGAAGCGGAGCTATCCCGTAGGGAATCACAGATGTATCGCTGGAACTTTGCACTACAACTGCGTTGCGATCGGTAGACTTGGTTGCTGATGAATCATCACGTAAGGCATCGTCACGACTAGCATAAACTATACCACTATTTGGCAGTAGATAATCGCTGTCGATCTGACTTGGATCTATTTTCTTTCGAGTAATTCCTACGACTTTTTCTTTTTCTGGATCGGCATATGTTTCTTGAATTTCTCCCGTACTCAGATTGATGTCTGTCACCCTAATTTCTAACGGTTGACGCTGTTCTAAATCCAAGTCGTAGCGGGGATTACGATCGCCATTGAGTCCTGAAATATTTGCCCCAGTGATGCGCTCGTCGCTAATTGCCTTAATTTCTCTACCATCTAAGAAAGAAGCTTCCTGAATTGCGCCGTGGGGAATAATTGGATTATTATTGACTGGTATAATCGTACCATCTAATATTTTTAAGGCACAAATTGCTGTATCGAGTGCGGCGTTTTCTGATATACTTAACGCTTTGTCAGAATCTTCCAGCGTAACGTTAGCAGTTAACTTTTTGAGAGCATTTTGCAGCGGTTGATTGACAATGCGTCCGTTGGAAAACATCATCTTTGCTTGCGATCTTAGTTCTAGTAAGTAGATCCCAATCTCTCTAATTCTGTCGTTATTGCTTGTATAAGGGGCTTCATAAACTATGCCATTATTTGACCTACCATTAGGATCGTTGTTGTAAGGTAAGGCATTGCCACCTGCACCCCAAGGATAACCGTTATTAGTGCCAAACTTACCATTTTTGGCTGCGATCGCGTTTGTAGGATCGTAATAACTGCTAACACAAGCAATTGGTATTTGGTTAACACCTGTACTTTGGGTGTAGTGATAAACTGCTGTAGCACGCATCCGTAGATTGGGAGGTTTTGATTTCTCTGGATCTTTAATCTCTTCATCGCCGCCTGTCATCGGCATCATGTCAGACCAAACCAGAGTATATTTATCTATAGGTTGACCCGCAATTCTCAAGCGATTGTCAGGATTGGGAAGATCTGCGCCAGCATCCAGTTTGCGGTTTGAGAGATCGGGCAAAAAAGAATCGACTTGCAAAGCTGGTATACGAGAGTTATTATCTTTGCGATCGCGATAAATTCCTACTCCTGTAACAATCCGTAAACCTCCACTATCTGTGGCGGCTTGTTTCTCCCAAAATCCGTCACGTTCGGCAATATCTATATTGTCAAATGGCTGCACTTGAGTGCTGCGATAGCGAGGTTTATCGTTAGGACTCGTCCAATTTACGCCTGCAATTAACTGTCGATCGCGCGGTGCGGTAACGTAATTATTGCTATCTTTCCAATATGCAGGTAGATTATTACCTACACGAATGCGATCGCCTAAATATCTCTCAATTCCATCTAGCTGTTGTTCAGGGGAAGTTGCTTCTAACTGGCGCGTTCTAAGCAATAATCTAGTATTATTATCTGTTGGTTCTCGCCATTGAGCAGGCGGTTCGATTGTATTTAAATTGGCAAAAATATTGTTTTGGGTGTAATCGTCTAGAATGTCATAATTTGACTCCAAAACTTCTGCATAAGGAACGCGACGAGTGCGATGACGCAGATATCTTTCTAATTCTTCTGTTAGTACAGCGTATGTATTTAAGCTAGGATTTTCCTGCAAGCGCTGGCTAAAACGATTTTTTACCTCGTCAGGATATCTGGTAATCGCTAAAACCGTCTTAATTTCCGGTGGTTCTAATTCAGAACAATCTCGTCCAGCCTCAATACAAAATTCTAATGCGGCTTGTTGCATCAAAGCAAGGCGTTGGTTGAAAGCATCGTCGGAATAGGCAATTTCTTCGCCGCCTGTTTCTTCTGTCGATTTATTATTACTGCCAATTTGAGCGGTGCTGTTACCTGGATTGTTACTATATAGATCGACAGTCACGACATTGCGATCGCTCGTATCGGTAACGCTGCCATTACCAACATTACCCCCCACTGTAATTTTGCCGTTTTCTGGTTGATAGAAACAGGATTCTTGACTATCAACTTGATAAAACCTAACTGTGGCGTTGTTGCGTCCACCTACTAACAAGTTACCATTGGTATGAATTCTGCCATTGATGCGAAAATTACTACTGGGTGATACTTCTAGATCGTCGTTAAACCACACCGCATATTGATTGAGCGGAATTAAACTGCGATCTTGTTGATACTCCAGAGCATAAAAGCTGGTATTACCCGCCAAAGTTTCAAAGCGATCGCCTAAATCGGTACTATCTGCAATGGGTACACTGGCAGTGTAGACAAAAAAGCTTTTGTTTAGTTGATTACCAGATTGATACCAACCATTGTCTAATATTTCTGTATCTGCATTCAGAATATCGGCACAACGGCTATTTGCAACTGGAATATTTACGGGCGGGGTTCTGGCTTCGAGAGGATTGCGTTCGCGGTTAAAATTACCATCTTCAATGCTAGGACTGCGGAAGTAAATCCCGTAAAGCGTGTAAGTATCAAATTTACCGTTATTATTTGTATCAGTAGGGAAACGCCAAGCAGTCGTTAAAGTTTCGTCATTTTTGATGTTGGTGTTGTCTGCGGTTATTGCTTTATCGTTATTAATATCAAAGCCTAGTTTTAGGCGCGTCTCATCGCCAAAAGTAAATTTAGAGTTATATTTAATTGCGTTGTAGAAAGATTGAGTGGAAGGCGTACGGCTGGGTAGGGCAGGATCTCTGAGTAAAGCGTCAATTTTAACCTTAGCACGGGCGATCGCGGGTGCGGCTGCTTCTGCTGCTGCCTGACTAACTCTAACATTACTTGCGTTGCGGGCGCGATCGAAAGACCGAATCGTCATGGCTGCGGTCAGTAGTACCACCACCA
>ERZ1066118.2006-NODE-2006-length-10859-cov-6.929378_pt1 | contig 10859 bp, 14 predicted proteins | sample MGYA00382765_ERZ1066118 | MGnify/ENA primary metagenome ERZ1066118 (study PRJEB33369, sample SAMEA5778348) | biofilm metagenome | biome: Industrial cooling water; feature: Water cooling tower basin; material: Biofilm | place: United Arab Emirates | collected...
TGCGCTCATTCCTCCCCGCCGCAAGCAGCGGGGCATCCTGAGCGTTTTTCGTGAATTTCCAGACGGGAAACGTTGAAAACGATGGACATTCGCCTGCGCGTCTCCGACCCGCGCAAATTCTCAAGAAAATCATCAAAGAGACGCTGAGTAAAGTGCTGATTTTCGCCGACAACCAAAACGGGACACCCAAATTCCGCCAACACGAGCGCGTCACGAAAATCAAATGGTCGGATGTATTCAGACCTAATGCCGAGACTCCTTACACCTTCAAACGAAGCCAAACTTTGCCCGAAATCATTCCAGATAACCATGATGATTTACCCCTTGCAAGTGCCGCAGCAGCGGCGAATATCCACACCCGCCACGAGCGGCTCGTTTTGCGCGGCGCGCACGAGTTGTGCGGTTTTGCCCGCCGCGTTTCCGGCGCCGTAGCGCGCGACAATCGAGACGAACTCTTCCACATCGTGGCCGCGAATCGCCCAGCGAGGGCGGTCGTCCTCATCTCGTCGCATTTCCCCGTCCTCATCGGTGGCGAACGAGCAGTGCAAAAGTTCGTGTTCGATTAAGGCGCAAAACTGCGCGTCGCTCATTTGCGCAGCGGTCGGGCCGTAAACGGTGATGAGAAAATCCGGCATTTCCTCGAACCAATCCGTCAACTGCTGCTCGAACATCTTGCGCGCCCATTTGTTGCCCTGAGCGCCCGGAATCGAGGCTGTTGCCGCAATTTCGTTCATGTGCCGCGCTTGGCGGCAATCCGTCCACAAAAACCCGATGAACGCCCCATTTTCGTAGAGGTGCGCGTGTTCGGGGTTATGGAGCGGCGAGCCGTCGCTGAAAAACACGTCGTGAACCCAATGCTGGAGTTCTGGTGCGGGAAGGAATCGGCCCGCGCCTTCGGTGCGGTAAATTCCCGGCGGCAGCGGGCGCTTGGCCCACTCCATCAGTTCCTCGAAATCGCTCATGCGCTCGTCCCTCACGCGTTCACCGCCAGCCGGGTGATGAGTCCGTTTTCGCGCATGAAGCGAAATTTCTGCACGGCGTAGCGGTAGTTGTAGCCTTCGACTTCGTAGCGCCAGCCCCAATCCTCGACGCGGCCCGCTTCGTCGCAGTCGTAGAAAGCGACCTGTTGTCCCAGAATCATTTCGCCCGGATTGTAGGGCGACGGCATCTTCGTGGGCCGCGAAAACGCGAGCCAAAACCGCGCGCGTCCCAGCGAATCGTCGAGCGGCGCAATGCGGATGATTTCGACCCAATCCGCCTGGTCAAAAATCAGATAAGGGTCGCCGCACAGCGGCTCGTCAACGAGTGATTTGGCGTCGGCGCTCATTTGTCATCCTCCAAATCAACGGGCCGCGAGAGGATGTCCGAGAGTAGCGGGTGGCGCGCTTCGAGTTCGGCGTCGCTGGGCACATCAACGTCGCCACCGACGCGAATGCGGTTGTAAACCGCGAGCAGCTCATCGCGCACTCGTTCGTAGCAACCGCCGATTCGCTCGACCAAAACCGCCAACCGTCGATTCGATTTCTCGACCGCTGACAGGCGTTTTTCAATGCGCGACAAACGCGAAAACAGATAGACCAGCACAAGTCCAATCACGCCAAAAGCACCGCCGTTTTCGATGATGCCGGGCATATTGGCGATGGGTTCAATCACTTCGACTGGCGGCATTATTTCCCCACCCATTTGATAGTCACGGTGTCAGCGTTGGGCGCGAAATCGCCGCCCACCACGACAAACCCAAAGCGCGAAAGGTGAACGCGCAGTGGTAAGTAGCCGCTAAACCCATAGCGTTTGCCCGTCACTTTTTCGAGCGCGGCGGCGAGGTGAACGCCCTCGACCATCCACGAACCGGACAACTTTTTGGCGCCCACGACCTGCACGGTTTGCGCGCCGACTTGAAGAAACAAGCGTCGCTCTGGGCGTGGCGACTGACGGAGCGCGTTCATCTTCGCCGACACCAATTTGCGCCACTCTTCGCACACGGTCGAGGCGGGCAACAGCGGCGCCCAGGGCAAGCGGCAAACGTCCCACTTTCCGCGCTGCGGCACCCCGCAATTCGCCTCGATTTCACCGTGCTGCAAAACCGTTTGCGGCGTGATGGGAATGCCGTAAGCCAAACACACTTCGGCGGCGAGTTGGGCGCCGATTTCCCACTGAGCCTCGTTGATGGGCGCGGTTCCGATGCGAAACGGCGATTCCTGAGCGCCCGCCATTCCGCAAAGCGCGATGCCAACCGCGCCCGCGTTGAAGTTCAAGGCGTGCGCGGCGTAGCCGGTCGAGCAGCGAAACGGGCGCGCGTTCGAGCGCACCGTGAAAATGCCGCGATGCACTTTGGGTGCGCCATCGACGGCGAAGTGGTAGTGCAGTCTGTCGAGCGCGCTGCACGAATTGTTACCGCCCGTCCAGTGCAGCACAACCGCGCTCAGCGCCCCTGGGGGCAGCGGCGGCAGATGCGACGGCGAGAGGATTTTGGAAAGCGGATTCATGGCTAAACGAGCGGAAGCGTTGTCTCAACCACGAAAAAGAGAGGGTGGGATTTGAACCCACGTCGCGGCGCTTTCATCCCCGCATTGCTCCACTCAACTACCTCTCTGATTTTGCGGGGCTGGCGATTGGTGCCCCAACGACTCGCAGAGTAAAAGTTCGGGCGAAAAATGACGTTTCAACAGACGTGTCTGTTGAAACGCTCAAGCAGCTGGGACAAATATTTCCCGACTCGATTTCGTCCGCCAACTGCCTCAGAATCTCAGAGCAAAGACTGGGTGTCAAATTGCCTTTGGGAAAATTAGACATTGAAAAATGGGAAAAGGCCAGAGTGGGCGCCCACTCTGGCCGAAAATGTTCGCGTCAAAAAAGTTTCGGGGCGAACTATGCGAAGCGTCTCGCTATGCGAAGCGAACTTGCTTCATCAGGGCGCGCCGCTGGGCGCGATTCAAATCGGGGCGCTCACTCGAAATTTTGCGAAAAAATCGGCGGCGCGCTTGGCGCAAGCCCGTTCGGTTGACAACTCGCAAATGCGGCGAACGCTTGAAATGAGGCACGATGACTTCGCAAGATTTCGGCGACTTGTCAAGATTCTGCGCTTCATCGAAGGCAAAATCGGCGACGTTGCGCACGAAATCTTTGCCCAATGCCGCAAATAGACCAGCGAGGGATGAGAGGGTTGGAAGTGTGGGTTTCATCGGAATTTCGGGGTTGGAGCGGTGCCGTCTGTGGCCGGGGTGCGAAGAGAGAACAGCTACGAAAAGGGTGGCGCGGCAGCGGCGCTCCAAGCGCGGCGGCTTACCACACCGACGCGGGAAGATTGACTTGGTAATCGCTCAACGGACGCTTTGCGCTTTCGCGCTTTGGCGTTTCAAAATCGGCGCTCACAGGGGCGTGTTGGAACCCTTGAGATTTGTTCCTCACCACCTGTGAGCCTCGATTTGATGGTTGAGACCAACGCTTCCAGAAAAAACTTTACCCCTGCCCAAAACCCGAAAACCAAAATCGGCGAAGTTCCGGCGCAAACGCGGCGACTTTCCGTTTCGGCCCTTTTGTCACCCAGGGTGACAAAACAAAAAGCGCGTTTATCCCTGGGGATAAACGCGCTTTCGATGGTTGTTGAATCATGCGACTTGCAGCGCCAATTCCCGCATAACGCGTTGGCCAAGCGCGCGCTGAGCGCGTTTGCGCTCGACCAAAAATTCGAGGGTTTCGCGGGAATGGCGACGACGACCGTGACGCATATATTTGCAAATCAGGCGCTGCGCTTCATCGCGGCTGAACATCCAGTGACCTTGATGATTCGGCCAAATTTGTTTCGCCCAGTTGATGAGCGTGTCAATCGAAACTTCGCCAATCGCGTCGGCGATTTCGCGTGGGCGATAATCGTCGAACGAACTAATCGTGGGCAGCAGCAGCAGCACGAGTTGCCAGTCGTCCAGCAGCGAAACCGGCGAGTTTTCGGCGTTCGATACCGGTGGAGCAGAATGGGAAGCGGGCGAAATTTCAGGGGGAGAAGTGGGAAACGGATTCGACATGGACTCACACAAAATCGGGTCGGTGAACGGGTCAGAAAACGCCTCGTTTTGGGGAGGCAGAAAAACGGCGGGCACAATCAAAATATAAACGACGCTTTCACTCGAAAAGCGCAAAGCGGCAAAAACTCGGCGCTTTTCCGGCGAGATGTTGGGGATAAACACAAATTTCGCCAACTTCCCGCCAAAATCAGGCGAAATCGCCCTACTCCACACGAAACCATTTTTTGCTGCACAAAAGAAAGATTATGTGCAGCAAAAAACGAAGGAAAAACGGACGCAAAGACAGAGATTTTGCGTCCGTTTCATTGAGATTACTGTCAAGGACTTTTAGGCTGGATGGCCAGAATTTGGCGTTCAATTTCGCGCAGTGGTGTAAGCCAATTCCCCTTTAAGAAAATCGTGTCGTTCGTGTTGTCTCCGGCACGCACGATAACTTCCTGTGTGGCACACAATTCCAAGAACTGAAGGAGCGGGATGTCGGCACCCATCGCCTCGGCTTTGCCATCGGTCGAGTCCATAACTTTATAAACCGAGGGGTCGAAGGTGTGCGTTGTTTCGCCCGCCCGCACGAAAAATTTTTGGTTCAGGAGAGAGGAAGTCGAACCGCTTTTAATGACGCCAAAACGAACTTTTTCTGGAACGGCGGGCGTATCGCCACTGTATGAAAACGCGACTTGAAAAATGAGATTGGGACGGTATGCGACGACGGCGCGGCGATTCGAGAGGTTGTGAATAGGGTCGCTGTCCTGCATCGTTACGGTGCGCCCCAAGATGAGTTTCGACTGCTGATTTCCAGCGATGATGGGCACCTTTTTGTCGGTGGGCAATGAGGCTGAGAGCGTGCCGAGAGAATCCAAATCGCCGCCTGCCAATTCACCACTGGCCACGATGCTCTCGCCAGTTTCCAGAGCGAAACCAATCTTGCTGGCTTTGGAAAAATCGGCCAGAGTTTCGGGACTTATTGCAAAGCTAATGCTCTCGCTTGATTGGTTTTTACGCCCCCACAGCGTCATTTTCGAGGAGAAATCGTTGTCATAAAACGGGTAGAACACCTGCTGCTTGCCGTCAACGACAAAAGTTACTCGGTTGACTTCGCTCCACTGCGATTTGTGCGAGCGGACATCATAGCCATTTTTTTGGTTGGTATCGCGCCGAAACGACCAAATCAAAACCGGTGGATACGAAATCTCTTTGCCCGGATAGTCGTAATGAACGACGTAATAGGTGTTCACCAACGTGTTGCCACCGAACAAACCGCCACTGCGTTTTTTGATGCCTTCCTGAACACTGATTCGTGTCTGGTCGAGGACTTTGTTGTAATCCTTGCGAACTTCAGGTTTGGCCAACGCTGGATTTTGAGGAGCTGTAAAGCTCGCGGCCAACAAAACCGCAATGAAGGGAAGATTGGAAATTTTCTTCATGTCGTGATTTATTTTAGCTATGTCAACGTTCGCAGGAACATAAGCGCTCACGCGCAATCGTCTCATAACTCGGCTCTCGTTCAATGCCAATGAACCGGTGGCCGCGCCGAATCGCCGCCACACCCGTCGTTCCGCTTCCGGCGAACGGGTCGAGAATCAAACCGCTTCCAGGCACGATGCCCAGTAAATCTTCCATCAGCGGAGTGGGCTTTCCGGTTACGTGATGCTTGTCGCTCTGCCTCACGACGTGCGAAAACACTCCGGGCAGCGATTTCACACCGCGCTCGAAGGGCATCGGCCCTTTTGAACCCCAGACCACGAACTCAGCCTGCGCCGCGAAACGCCCTCGCGTTGGTCGGCAAGCGCCGGTTTTATCCCACGCTACAACGCCGCGCCAGATAAAATCCGCCGCTTGAAGCACGTCGGTCGTGAGCGGCAACTGGCGCCAATCGGTGAAAAGCAAAATCGGCGCGCCTTCTTTGGCGACGCGATAGCATTCGCTCAGCCACTGGTGACACCAGAACGCAAAACCGCGCTGGTCACGTTGGTCGCCGCCGAAATGCGGGTAAGTTTTGGCCGTGTCGGAGTTCTGGTATTTTTGGCGCGGCGTTTGATTGGTGCGCGCGCTCGACGACGCGCCACCTGAATTGTAAGGCGGGTCGGTCACGATGGCATCGACGCTGGAATCGGGCAACGTCCGCAAAATCGAAAGGCAATCGCCCAAATGAAGCTCGAAATTTTCGTTCGACATTATTGGCGCACCTCTTTTTGGCGAAGTTTGGCTTCGACAATTTCGCGGCTGGGAACGCGGCGACCGGCGAAACAGATGCGGCGAATCACGCGACGGGCTTCATCGAAGGAAAGCCGATATTGCCCGTCGCGCGACGGCCACAAGTCGCGGCAATGCTTCATCACTGCGCGCGGCGTGAGGCCAAACAGCGCGGCGATATCGGCGGGGCGATACCATTCGGCGCCCGGAGGTAACAGGCGCGACATCAATTCCCACAGTGGGGAATCGTCGTTTCCCATGAGCGGCTTTGGAAGGGCGATGCTGGGAGGAAGAGGGAAAGTAGCAAACACGCTCTAAGTCGTGACAAAAAGAAATGGCGACGCCAAAAAAACGAAACGGAAGTTCAAGCCAAGTTCAAATCAACTCATGTTTTGCTCCCATTTCGCTTCTTCAATCGAAGCCGCAATCTCCCACAAATCTAACTCGCGTTTTTGAATGTCCGCGCACACGATGGCTTCGACCGCACGATAAATTCGGCTGCCAAAGGGCACTCGCCAAAACCCGCGACGGCGTAGCTCGACCGCGACGATTTCGTCAATCGTCGCGCACTCTCGAAAGGACAGCGCGGCGCAAAATTCCGCTATTTCACTCTCGCCCAGCATGGGCGCAGACATTCGCGGCTTCATTTGCAGAGTCACCCATTTCATGGGGCTTCACCTCCCGCAACGTGCGGATTTTACGCGGCTTTTCGCAGCTCGATGACCACCTGATTTTTCACTTCGCGCCATTCTGCGTCTTCGAGAATTTGCGGGCGCGCGTCGTCCACGTCGGCCAACGCCAACACTCCGGCGTTGATGTCGCGCAGAATCGCCGAAACGAACGCTGTGAACCGCGTCTGCTCCACTTCCTGTGGCGGCGATTCATCGAATCCGGCTTCATCAGCCTCGTTTTTCGGCGCCGCGCCGTTGACATGAGCTTTCGCTTCGGCCTGGGCGAACGCCTGAGCCAGCGTTCGCTTTGCTTCGTTTCTCGATGTGGCCTTTAGCTCTTCGAGCCAGGCACGCGTTTCGGGGTCGCGCAGCATTTTCAGACGGTGCGCCAAAACTTCGGGCGAGCGCGCGTTGAAAAACTCGGCGGGCTTGCGCTCTTGCAAATCGGCGAGCGCATCGTCGGTCAGGCGTTTTTTCAACGCGGCGGGCAACGCCTCGAAATAGGCGCGCGCTTCGCCCGTTTCGCGCTCTTCGATGGCCTTGGCCTGCTCGGTGCGAAGCTGACGCAGCGCGCCTTCGAGCCACGTCGCGGGCGGCTGCGAATCGGCGACTTTATTCAAAAAGCACTGCGTTTTATTCCATTTGTGCCCGGTTTTCTCGTGAAATTCGTCGCGCGACTCGTCGAACGCTCGCCAAACGCACAAAAACCACCGCAAACGCGCCGGGTCGAGGCCGCGCAATTTCGGGTGCCGCGCCGGATTATCAACCGGCTTGTCGAGGCCGTATTTCTCAAAATTGTCGGTCAGCGCGCCCAAAAGCTGCCCATCTGCGAGCGATGCCGCTGGCCACGTGGCGACGAGCGCCGTCGCGTCGGCGTCGGAGAGTGAAATTCCACGCGCGGCGGCAAATTCCAAAAGCATCGATTTCACGCAGTCGGTGGGCGAGTGCGATTCGCTCGGTGCCGCGAAAGCGGCATTTGTAGGGGATTGAATTTCGTTAGAAATTTCAGCAGCAACAGCATCGGTTTTTTTCAAAAAATTTCGCGTTGATGTGGTTGATGTTCTTTTTGAAAAAGGCTTTGGGTTCTTTATGTATATGTCTCCCGTTTTTTCGGAAGAGGCCTCCCGTTTTTTCGGGATACCTACCTCGTTTTTTCGAGAGGCTATGTGCGTTTTTTCGTTTTCGGGGGACGCCTCCCGTTTTTTCGGGACACCTCCGCCAAACTTCGGGACACTTAAATCGCCGTAGGTTAACTCGTAAATCATGCCTGGATTTGGCACGATATGGGGCATATTGTTGGTTTTCAGGCCATTTCGCAAAATGACAGGCTCGGCCCACGTCGTGATGAGGTTGCGCGATTTCAGGAAGGCGATAATGTCTTGAAGCTCGCGTTTCGAGCAACCGACCGCTTGGGACATGATTTCGTAGTCCTGATACATCGCGTCGCCATCGAAGCGCTTCGTCACGCTGACTTCGTGGCCTTCGGCATCGCGCTCGACGCGCGCCTGGTAGAAATAGCAGATGTAGGCCAAAACGTAAGCCGCGTCGCGGTCAAAGTTCCAACCGCGCTTTCCCTCTCGGCTGAGCAAGGGGTGGCCAATCCACCGGTGGTCAATAATGATGCCTTCAAATTTGAAGGTCGTCATTTCGTCAACCACCTCGTTTCCGGTTCTGCGGGATGGGCCGCGTGTCTCAAAATTGTCGTCGTGTAAACTCATGGCGTTCCTTTGTGAACACGCCGCGCCTCGATTTCCAGTCTGTTGCGCGGCGTTAATCGAGCTGATTATTCAGCGGTTTCAGTAGCGTGACTTAACACGCTTTGCTCAAGCGCCTACAGGCACTCCTCCAAAAACAGTTTCCGTTTCCGGTTCGTCTTGTGCCTGAGGCACGAAGGTGTGAGCCACACCTGGAATTTCGCGGATGCGAAGGTCGACGGGCAGTTCGCTCCATTTGCCGCCTTTGCGGTCGGTGCAGCGCATTTCGCGCGCGAGGTAGGTTCCCAGTTGCTTGAAGAAAAAAGCCACGTCGTTTTCGCGGCAAGCCGCGTGAATGTCGTGAACCCATTCCATCTGCATGGGTCGAGGCCGCGCGCCCGATTCTCCGCCGACAATGGCCCAGTGGATGCCTTCGTAGGACACCTTATCAACAGGGCCAATGAGAGGTTCGAGCGAGAGGAAACGCAAATGCGCCGGAATTTGAGCCAATGTTCGCGCGCGGTCTGCCACCTTGTTGTCTTCGACCGAAGCGCCCAGCCAGACATTGGCATAGCCCTGCGCCCAATCATCGGGTAGGCTCTGCTCGATGCGTCCAGGGCGCTTGGTGAGAAGGAGCCAGTCCAATTCAGGTGTGGCGCGAATCAATTCCCAAAGGCGTTCTAATTCCCCTTCTGGCGCTTCTGGGTCAAACACGTCGGCCATCGAAGCGCAAAAGACACGCGGGCGCTCGCCTCCCATTGCGTTGGAAATGCCCGCCGCGTTGTTCCAACGCAATGGCTCTTCCCAGTAGCCGTCGCTAAGTTTTCGTCGCTCTTTTCCTTTGCCCCAGACATCGTGGCCGTAGCGTGTGGCCAGGTTTTGGGCGTAGCAGAAACGACAACCCTCGGAAACCGTAGTGCAGCCCCACCAGGGATTGAAGGTGTGTGTTGTCCATTCGATGGATGAAAATTGTGCCATTGTGTTTTGGGTGTGCTTCACTGCTTAGGTTTAAGCAGGTATCGTGCGATTCTTCCCGCTGCCGCATTTTGCGATGCAAAACAAAAAAGGTAGATTGGGCCTTGGGAATTGGAGAGCGTCATCGGAGTCGGAACGTGTTCAAAAACGGTTTTGAGTCGCTCGACGAAGAAATCACCAATCGCCCCAAAATTGGCCGTTTTGATGATTTTCTCCTCCGATTCTTCAGCATCTCCAAACATCTTCATTTGGACTGAAAGCTCTTCGGCCTTGGGACTATAAAATCGGTCGAGCCACTCTTCTGTCCCCAGCGTGCGCGTCAAGCCTTTGGCCCAGTGGGGCGGTGGTGGCCCATTGCGAGTGAGCAATCGGTTGACGGCCAGACCGATGGGAAACAACAGCCACAAATCAACCTTAGCGCGGCGCCCGATGTGTTCGATGGTAGCCCAATCGACCTGCATTCCGTAGGGGTCGAGAAACATCACCGCCCGCCATTCACGCCAGTAGGTTGAGTCGACAATCTCACGTAGGGCGCGGTTGGCGTCGCTTTGTCGAATATCGATGTGAGGCGCCAAGTGTGGAAAATCATCGCGTAGGGCGTGAAGTTGCTGCACGTGTTGAGGCTTTTTGTCCACGAAGATGTAGCGGTCAAACGGCTGAGGAATCCCCAGCGCAATACGTGCGCTACCATCGAGGTAAGCCCTTGTTTCGGGCGAAGTCAAAGGTTCAGCAACCAAAGGCTCGCCTTCCTCTGGATCTGCATCATCAATGGTTTCAAAGAGATTCCATTTGTCAGGTGCCAAATTTTTCTTTTCCTTTGGCGTGATATATCCCGTGCCCGCGAAGGCGTCCACGTAGATTGTCCTTAAATACTGACGAGCCGTTGGATTACCGCGCAAAATCGTCATGTAAGCCGGGAGGTAACCCGCCAAACAATCGAGTTTTTGTTGTGTCCAAGTGCCGCCAAAATTGTGTGGTTGATTCATTTTCTCTCCAACTCCAACGGATTGAGCCGCACGATGCCGCGCCAGGTGCCCACGAGCTTCACCTGAGACACCGGAACTACGATGTCGCGGTAAAGTGGGTTCGAGGCACGCAGCGTCACGGTTTGGGTTTTGTCGTCGAAAAAAACGTGCTTGAGCGTGGCTTCGTAGTCGTCGCCGACGCACACTGCCGCGATTTCGCCTTGCTCCAAATCCCAGATTTTGCGACCGCAGCGCAAATGCACTTCGTCACCGTCGAAAATTCCGTCGCCAATCATCGAATCGCCTTTGACAAAAAGCGTCCCAAACTGTTCGGTGCAAGGC
>ERZ1066118.2009-NODE-2009-length-10818-cov-19.172721_pt1 | contig 10818 bp, 11 predicted proteins | sample MGYA00382765_ERZ1066118 | MGnify/ENA primary metagenome ERZ1066118 (study PRJEB33369, sample SAMEA5778348) | biofilm metagenome | biome: Industrial cooling water; feature: Water cooling tower basin; material: Biofilm | place: United Arab Emirates | collected...
GCCTAACGGGGCGGAGGTGCGCGCCTCGCCCGCCGCCCAACGCCTCGCCGCCGAGTCGAACGTGGACCTGGCGGGCGTCACGGGCACCGGCCGCGGCGGCGTGGTGAGCAAGCCCGACGTGGTGCAGGCAATGCAGGGCGGCGCGGCGGCGCCCGCGGCTCCTGCACCGGCCCCCGCGCCTCCGCCGGCGCCCGCGGCGGCCCCCGCGCCCCGCCCGGCGCCGGTCCCCGCGACGGCCGCCGCCGCGCCTAACGGCGCCCGCGAGACGCGCGAGCGGATGACGACACGCCGCAAGCGCATCGCCGAGAACCTGCTGGGCTCGCAGCAGCAGACGGCGTCGCTGACGACGTTCAACGAGATCGACATGACCGCCGTCACCCAGCTCCGCGAGCGGGTGCGCGAGCGGGTCGAGAAGGAGCACCAGGTGCGCCTCTCGTTCATGCCGTTCTTCGTGAAGGCCGCGGTGATGGCGCTCCAGCAGTACCCGCTCGTGAACGCCGCCCTCGACGGCGACACGATCGTCTACCACCACTACGTCAACATGGGCATCGCCGTGGCGAGCGACGCCGGGCTGGTGGTGCCCAACGTGAAGGACGCCCACGCCAAGGGCGTGCTCGAGGTCAGCCGCGACATCGCCGCCGTGGCCAAGCGCGCCCGCGACGGCAAGCTCACGATGGACGACCTCACCGGCGGCACGTTCACCATCACCAACGGCGGCGTGTTCGGCTCGCTCGTGTCGACGCCCATTATCAACTACCCGCAGGTCGGCATCCTCGGCCTGCACAAGGTGCAGGACCGGCCGGTCGCGCTGAACGGCCAGGTCGCGATCCGCCCGATGATGTACGTCGCGCTCACCTACGACCACCGGCTGATCGACGGGCAGCAGGCCGTGCTCTTCCTGGTGCGCGTGAAGGAGCTGATGGAGGACCCGGCCGCGATGCTGATCGCGTGACGGCGGCCCCGGCGGCCCCGGCGGCGGCCATGGGCGCCACCACGGCCGGGCGCGCGGTGCTCGTCACCGGCGCCAGCACCGGCATCGGCCGCGCGACGGCCGGCGCGCTCGCCGAGCGTGGGGCGCGGGTGCTGATGGTCGCGCGGGACGCGGGGCGCGGCGAGGACGCGCGCCGCGAGGTGGCCGCGCGGGCCGAGCGCGCGGGGCGCGGCGGGTCGGCCGAGGTGCTGCTGGCGGACCTGAGCGTGCAGGCGGAGGTGCGGCGGCTGGGCGCCGCGGTGCGCGAGCGGGCGCCGCGGCTCGACGTGCTCGTCAACAACGCCGGCGGCTACTTCGACGCCCGGCGCGAGACCGCGGACGGCGTCGAGGCCACGCTCGCGCTCAACCACCTCGCCTACGTCCTGCTCACGCGCGAGCTGGACGCGCCGCTGCGCGCCGCCGGCGCGGCCACCGGCGACGCGCGCGTGGTGGTGGTGGCGAGCGACGCGCACCAGGCCGTGCGCGCCCTCCCGCTCGACGACCTGCAGGCGCGGCGCGGCTACGGCGCGGTGCGGCAGTACTCGGTGAGCAAGCTCGCCAACGTGATGTGGGCGTACGCGCTCGCGCGGCGGCTGGAGGGGACGGGCGTCGCCGTGAACGCGCTGCACCCCGGCGTGGTGGGGAGCAACTTCGCCGCCGGCCAGGGGGGGCTGTGGGGGGCGTTCTTCGCCGTCGCGCGGCCGCTGCTGCTGAGCCCCGAGAAGGGGGCGCGCACGAGCGTGTACCTCGCCAGCGACCCGGCGATCCGGGGGGCGACGGGGGGGTATTACAAGCGCCAGCGGCCCGCGCGCAGCTCCGCCGCCAGCCGCGACGTGGCGGCGCAGGAGGCGCTGTGGGCGGAGGGCGAGCGGCTGGTGGGCGGGGGCTGACGGCCAGGCCGGGGCGCGCTGTGGGTAGCCCTGTCGTCCCGAGCGGAGCGAGGGACCTACCGGCCGAGCGAACGGGGTGCCCGTTCCCGCGCGCCCCTTCGCCATGCAGGTAGGTCCCTCGCTCCGCTCGGGACGACAACCATTCTGTTCATCGCATCCTGACCTGATATGAGCACTCCCCCCACCCCCTGCGACGTCCTCGTGTTGGGCGGCGGCCCCGGCGGCTACGTCGCCGCCATCCGCGCCGCGCAGCTCGGCCTCACCGCGGTCTGCGTCGAGAGCGACAAGACCCTGGGCGGCACCTGCGTGAACGTCGGCTGCATCCCCTCGAAGGCGCTCCTGCAGAGCAGCGAGCACTACGAGTTCGCGCGCCTGCACGCCGCCGAGCACGGCGTCACCTACGACGGCGTCCGCTTCGACCTCGCGGCCATGATGAAGCGCAAGGACGACGTCGTCGCCGCGAACACCAAGGGCGTCGAGTTCCTCTTCAAGAAGAACAAGGTCACCTGGGCCCGCGGCGAGGGCACCGTCACGAGCGCGGGCGAGGGGAAGAACGTCGTGGAGGTGCGCGGCGCCGACGGCGCGGTCACGACGTACGCGCCTGGCTCCGTCATCCTCGCCACGGGCTCGGTGCCCGTCGAGCTGCCCTTCCTGCCGTTCGACGAGGAGCGCGTGCTGAGCAACGTCGGCGCGCTCAAGATCCCCGAAGTCCCCGGACGGCTGGTCGTGATCGGCGGCGGGGTGATCGGGCTGGAGCTGGGCAGCGTGTGGCGCCGGCTCGGCGCGCAGGTCACGGTGGTGGAGCTGGCCCCGACCATCCTCCCCGGCAACGACGAGGACATCGTCAAGGAGGCCATGCGCGTCTACGGCAAGCAGGGGCTGGTGTTCAAGACCGGCGTGCGCGTGACCGGCGGCGGGCGCGACGGGAGCGTGGTGCGCGTCACCGTGCAGAAGGAGGGCGGCGAGCCCGAGACGCTCGAGGCCGACTACGTGCTCGTGTCGGTGGGGCGAAGGCCGGCGCTCCGCGGCGTGGACGCCGCCGCGCTCGGCCTCACGTTAGGCAAGCGCGGCGAGGTGGTGGTCGACGACCGGATGCGCACCGGCGTCCCCACGGTCTACGCGATCGGCGACGTGGTGGGCGGCAAGCTGCTCGCGCACAAGGCCGAGGAGGAGGGCGTGGTGGCGGCCGAGGTGATCGCCGGCAAGCCCGTCCACATGCACTACCGCTCGATGCCGAGCGTGGTCTACACCTGGCCGGAGATCGCGAGCGTGGGGCTCGCGGAGCACGAGGTGAAGGCGGAGGGGCGCGCCTACAAGGTAGGCAAGTTCCCGTTCTCCGCCAACGGCCGCGCGCGCACCATGGGCGAGACGGCCGGCCTGGTGAAGATGATCGCCGACGCCGAGACGGACGAGCTGTTAGGCGTGCACATGATGGGCGCCAACGCCTCGGACCTCATCCAGGAGGTCGTGCTCGGCTTCGAGTACCGGGCGTCGAGCGAGGACCTGGGGATCACGGTCCACTCGCACCCCACGCTGAGCGAGGCGGTGAAGGAAGCGGCGCTGGCGGTGACGGGGCGGGCGATCCACATCTGAGGGGCCCGCTCGGCGGCGGCCGCCGGCCCCGTCTGGTCGGGCGGGCCGGGCGGCCGTATGTTGGCCGCCCGCACGTCGCCCCGCGGCCGGCTCCCGGCCGCCGCCACCGCACAGGAGGACCCCGTGGGACTCGTTCAGGCGCGCATCACCGACCGGTTCGGCAAGCAGCTCAAGCGGCTCACCGCGGCCGAGCGCGACAAGTTCGACCTGCTGCTCGGCGACATGCGGATGGCCGGCAGCGACAACCACCAGTCGCTCGGGAACCCGCGCAAGTACCGGATGGGCGCGTGGGTGCGGGACATCCCCGTGATCACGGGCGGGAACGCCGGCAAGCTGCGGCTCATCTACACCGACGTGACCAAGGACGCCCGGGAGGTGGCGGCGGGGCACTCCGGCCACGTCGACGTGCTCGGCATCGGCGACCCGCACGACGGCAGCGGGTTCGGCCAGGTCAACACGCTGGCCGACGTGGCCTGGTGGTAGGCGCCCGGGCCCCCTGAGCCAGGCCCGCCCGGGGAGCGCGGCGGGCGTTAGGCGGCCCGGCGACGGGCGGCGGCGCCTCCGGCCAGGGCCGCGAGCCCGGCGCCGAGCAGGGCCCACGTGCCGGGCTCGGGCACGGCGCTCAGGGCCGACAGCTCGTAGCGAACACTCAGCCCGCCGGCGTTGTCGGCGTAGCATCCCGTCGCGCCGATGGAGTTGCACCCGTCGGCCATGCCGAGGAAGAGCCGGGTCGCGCCGTCGGGCACGGCGAACGTCTGGCGGGTGCCAAGCACGGGCTGGTTGAAGAAGTTGTCCCCCGTGAGTCCGTCGCCGATGAAGAACACCTGCCCGATCTGCACGTTGTCGTACCGCGCCCGGGTGTAGCCCAGGGTGGCGTAGTCCAGAAACGGGGGCCGCACGGTGCCGAGGCCGTCGGCGAGGAAGACGCCGACCAGCCCGGGGAAGTGGAGGACGTCGCCATAGTAGTCCGACACGCCCGGCGCGCCGCCCACCCCGATCACCCCCGCGCACCCGCCGCCGTCGGCGGTAAAGCCGCCCGTGTTGAACTTGCAGCCCCACTCGCCGCTCGCCGCGAACTGCAACGTGCGCGCGGCCCCCGGTGCGAGCGTGATCGCGGTCGGCGCGACCCCGTCGGCCGGGGCCTGGTTGCCGCCGGCGGCGTGGATCACGGCGAACGCGCTCACCGACACGTTGCCCGACTGCACGGGCTGCGCGCCCGCGCCGGCGGCGAACGGCGGGGCGACGAGAAGCGCGGCGAGCGCGGCGAGCGCGGCGAGGAATGGACGCAGACGGCGGCGCATACGGAGGGATGCCAGAGATGACGAAGCGGGGGCCGCGCCCAGAGTAGCGCGCCGCCCCCGCCCTGACATCACCCGTTCGGGTGACGCGCTTTGCCTGTAGTAGCGCTGCTCCGGCCCTTACTTCCCGAACAGCTTCTTCACCTTCCCGAGCACCCCGTCCGGCTCGGGCGCCGGCTGGGCCGGGATGGCCGCCATCAGCCGGTCGAGCACGGGCGCCGGCGTGGTCATCCGGCCGCGGCGCGCGGTCTCGTCGGTGAGCTTGGCCCACATCGCGGCCTCGCGCGGCTCGGCGCGGCGGGCCTCGGCCTCGCTCGCCTCGCCGTCGAGCCACTGCTGCACTTCGGTCACGGGGCGTCCGGTGAACTCGTACGCCTCGGGGGCCGCGGTGTCGGCGGCGTCGGGCGTGCGGAGGGTGGAATCGGGGCGGCGGAGCGCGGACTCCGGGGCCCCCTCGGGGGTGAGGCGATCGTCCATCATGCGTACTTCTCCTCCAGGAGGGCTTGGAGCGACTCGCGCGCCCGGTGGACGCGCATCTTGAGCGCCCCGACGGTGGTCCCCAGCAGGTCGGCCATCTCCTCGTACGACCGCCCCTCGACGTGCTTCATCACAAACGCCTCGCGGAGGCTCGCGTTGAGCTGGGCCAGGGCCCGGTCGAGGTCCCGCCGCAGCTCCGTGCGGTCGAGGTCCTCGTCCGGCGTCGCGTACGGCGACGGCTGGTCGTCCTCCTCGTAGCTGACGTGGGTGCGCCGGATGTTCTTCAGCCAGTCCTTGCACCCGTTGGCCACGATGCGGAAGAGCCACGCGTCGAACCGCCCGCGCACCTCGCCGAGGTGGTTGTACGCCTTGATGAACGACTGCTGGAGGATGTCCTCCGCGACGTCCGGGCTGCCGGTCATCCCCATCGCGTGCCGGTACAGCGGGTCGCTGTACCGGTGGATGAGGGCGCCGAACGCGTCGCGGTCGCCCGCGAGCACGCTCGAGATGATCTGCTGGTCCGCGTCCGCAGGGTCGAGGCCCTGCCCTGGCACCGTGGTGGTCACGGGGGCAAGGGTAACCCCCGGGGCCACGCGGCGCCACGCGACCAGCCACGCCCCGGCAAGCGGCGTCGTGGTTGGGGGTGGTGGAGTGTTCCGTCGGTGCGGCGTCGTGGGGGGGACGACGGGGGCTTGACGAGGTAACAGCCGCGCGACGGGCCCGGCGGGCGGCGCTCAGTCGGCGCCGAACGCCCCCCACCCCGCCGCCCGCACCCGGGCGCCGTGCTCGTCCAGCCGCGGCGGCGGGCGGCGCACGCGCCCCGGCACGCTCGGCGCCACGCCGGTGAGCGGGCTCGCCTCCACCTCGGCCAGCGCCTCCAGGACCGTCTTCACCACGCCGGCCGGCACCCCGGCCGCGTCCAGCCGCGCCAGCCACTCCCCCGCCGGCCGCTCGGCCACCCGCGCCGCCACCGCCGCCACCACCTCGGCGCGGCGCGCCAGCCGCCCGGGGTTGGTGGCGAGCGCGGGGTCGGCGCCTAACGCGTCGAGCCCGAGCGCCGCGCAGCAGGCGCGCCACTGCGCGTCGCTCCCCACCGCGACGACGAGCGGGCGGTCGGCGGCGTCGAACAGTTGGTAGGGCACGAGGTTGGGGTGCGCGTTCCCCCAGCGCCGCGCCTCATCGCCGCTCACGAGCGCGTTCTGCGCGACGTTGGCCAGCCCCGCCGCCGCGCTCCCGGCGAGCGACACCCAGAGCCGCCGCTCGGCGGCCGGCAGCGGCGCCCGCGGCCCGCGGCGCCCGACGAGCGCGCCGAGCACGGCGATGGCGGCGTCCTTCCCCGTGACCACGTCCACGAACGCCACGCCGGCGCGCATCGGCGGGCCGTCCGGGTCGCCGTTGATGTGCATCCACCCCCGCTCGGCCTGCACCACGAAGTCGTAGCCCGGCCGCGGGGAGTCGGGCCCGAAGCCGGTGATGGTGCACCAGACGAGGTCGGGGCGCTCGCCTAACAGCGCCGCCGGGTCGAGGCCGCGGCGCTCCAGGGTGCCGGGGCGGAAGTTGTCGACCACCACGTCGGCCTCGCGGGCGAGGGCGCGGAGCATGGCCTGGTCGGCCGGGTCGTCGAGGTCGGCGGCGACGCTCAGCTTGTTGCGGTTGCAGCTCAGGTAGTAGGCGCTCTCGCCGCGCGCGTCGAACGGCGGGCCCCAGCCGCGGGTGTCGTCGCCCTGCCCCGGGCGCTCCACCTTGAGCACGTCGGCGCCCATGTCGCCGAGCATCATCGTGCAGAGCGGGCCGGCGAGCACGCGCGAGAGGTCGAGGACGCGGACGCCGGCGAGGAGCATGGGCGTATGCTAACGCCTAGACTTGGCGCGCATGGACGACGCCCCGCGCCCCTCCCCCGAGCACATGGCCGAGTTGGCCCGGCGCGGGGCGGAGATCCGGCGCGAGGCGGAGCGGCTGGTCGAGGGGCTGTTCCGGGCCATCGCGGACGACCCGGCGCTCGAGCCCGGGGCGGCGCGGGACGTCGCGGACTATCTCGCGCGGCGGGAGCGAGGGGCGAGGACTGCGAAGGTCGTGGACGGGGATGACACAGGATGAACACAGGATGACACAGGAGAACTGCCGCTGATCTTTTGGGTCGCCCGGCATGAGCATCCCGCCCTGCGACCCAAAAAGAAGCAGTTCATCCTGTTTCCATCCTGTGTTCATCCGGTGTCATCCCCGTTCCAGGTTTTGCCGAGCCCCGCCCTTCCGCGAGCGCCGCGAGCACCGCGAGCAGGGCCGCCGGGTCAGCCACGCGGAAGCCGGCCGCGGTAGGCTCGCCCTCGGGGCCCACGCGCACCGTGACCAGGCGGCCGCCGAGCCGGACGTCCGTGAGGCGCCGGAACAGGTCCTCGTCGGTCACGTCGTCGCCGGCGGCGAGTACGCCGGCGCCCGCCCCCAGCGCGCCGAGCCGGCCTAACAGCGCGAGCGCGGCCGTGCCCTTGTCGACGTCCACGGGCGCGCGGAGTTCGACCACCCGCTTGCCGTCGCGCGCGGCGAGGCCGTGGCGGGCGGCGGCGGCGCGGGCGGCGTCCGCCACGCGCGCCGCGTCGGCCGGGTCGGCGACGAGGCGGACGTGCACCGAGGCGCTCCACCGCTTGTCCTCGACCCGCGCGCCGGGAACGCCGGCGACCGCCGCCGCGACGTCGGCCACCGCGGCCCGGAGCGCCGGCGCGAGGGCGGCGACGGCGGGGTTGACCGAGACGGCGCCGTCGGGCGCCTCTGTCTCCGCGCCGTGGTTGCCCACCACCCAGAGCCCCGGCACCGGCACCAGCCGCCGCGCGTCGGCCGCCGCGCGCCCCGTCACCAGCGCGACGCGCGTGTGCGGGCGCGCGACGAGCGCCGCCAGCACGCCTAACGTCGCGTCGGGGACGCGCGCGTCCTCGGGGCGCGGGGCGATCGGGGCCAGCGTGCCGTCCACGTCCAGCAGGAAGACGAGCGGGCGGGCCAGCGCGAGGGAGGCAACCGCCGAGGGGAGGGTGGACGGTGAATCCCCGCGCAGGCGGGAACCCGTGTTCACGCCCCTTCCCCCCCGCACGCCGTCCCGCGCCTCACGCCCCCGCCCCCGCCGACTCGCCCGTCGGCGCGAGCTCGGCCGCGCGGCCGAGGACCGCGTCCAGCCAGTCGAACACCGTCGCCTGGCGGAGGGCGGCGCGCATGGCGGCCATGCGCGCGCTCCGCTCGGCGGCCGGCATCGCCAGCGCGTCGCGTACGCCGGCCGCGAAGCCGTCCACGTCGAACGGCGTGATGAACACCGCGCCCTCGAGCTCCTCGGCCGCGCCCGCCTGCCGGCTCAGCACCAGCACGCCGCGCTCGTCGAGCTGGCAGGCGACGAACTCCTTGGCCACCAGGTTCATCCCGTCCTGCAGCGACGACACCAGCGCGACGTCCGCCGCCCGGTAGAGCGCGGCCAGTTCGCGCGCGGGCACGTTCCGGTGCTCCAGCACCACCGGCGTCCAGCCCGGCGCGGCCCAGCGCGCGTTGAGCGCCGCCACGCCGTCCACCACCTCCTGCGTGAGCGTCTGGTAGGCCGGGATCTCGTCGCGCGACGGCGTGGCGACGAGCACGGCGGTGACCGTGCCTAACAGCTCCGGCGCCGTCTCGAACAGGCGGTCGAGCGCGCGCAGCCGCTCGGGGATCCCCTTCGTGTAGTCCACGCGGTCGACGCTGAGCACGAGCCGGCGCCCGCCCGGCGCGTACCGCGCGCGGGCCGCGTCCGCCTCCGCCGCGGCGTCGCGCGCCAGCCCCTCGTAGTGGTCCACGTCCACGCTGATCGGGAAGGCGCCGACGCGCGTCGTCCGCTCCGCGCCGGGCGGGCCCACGCGCACCAGCCCGTGCTCGCGCCGCACCGTCGCGTCGGGGATAAAGGCGGCCACGGCGTCGAGGAAGTTGGCGGCGTGCCGGTCGGTGTGGAACGCGACGAGGTCGTTGCCCAGCAGCCCGCCTAACAACGCCTGCGGCACGCCGGGCGGGAGGAGCGCCAGCAGGTCGGGCGGCGGGAAGGGGATGTGCCAGAACTGGTGCACCGCGAGGCGCCGCGCGGCCTCGGGGCAGCGCGCGGCCAGCGCCTCGCGCAGCAGCCGCGGGGCGAGCGCGAGGTGGTAGTCCTGCACCCACACCACCGGCGCCCCCGCCGCCCGCGCCGCCTCCTCCGCGGCCGCCTCGGCGAAGCGCGCGTTCACCGCCTGGTAGCGCGCCCACCACGCCTCGCGGAACTGGTAGTGCTGGACGAGCAGGTGGCAGAGCGGCCAGAGCACCGAGTTGGCGAAGCCCTGGTAGTAGCCCTCCACGTCGTCGCCGTCCAGCCACACGCGGCGGAGCGTGTAGCGCGGCGCCTCGGGCGGCACGCCGACGCGCCCGTCGGCGTCGGCCGCGTCGCGGTCGCCGGACCCCGAGCCCCACGCCACCCACACGCCGCGCGTGGCCTGCATGGTGGGGTCGAGCGCGCTGACGAGCCCGCCGGGCGGGCGGCGGACGTTCGGCGCCTCGCCGGGCGCGGCGGCGACGTGCTCGTACGGCTCGCGGTTGGAGACGAGCACGAGCGTACGGCCCTGCAGGTGCGACGTGAGGCGGGACGACATGGCCGGGCCCCCGGGCAACGGGTGTGCCCGGGTAGCGTTTCCGCGGCCTGACCGGGCGCGGGGCCGGAGGATACGTTGCGGCGCGCCGCCCACCTCCCCCTGCCCCGTCCGCCATGGCCCGCCGTCCTGTTTCTCCGACAAGCTGGCGCGTGCGCGCCGTTACGCGCCGCGTCACGTGCCGCGTCACGCGCGGCGCCGTGCTCGCCCTGGCCGCGGCGGTCGCGGCCGCGTGCCAGGTGAACGTGGTGCGCCGGCAGGCGGCGCCGCAGGCCGCGGCGGACCCGGCCGCCGCGGGCGTCGCGCGCGCCGAGATCGCCGCGATGATGGCGCGCTCGGCCGAGGCGTGGAACCGCGGCGACCTCGACGCCTTCGTCGAGGACTACGTGCCCGGCGAGCCGCCCGACCCGGGCGCGGCCACGTATATCGGCAGCCGCGGGATCACGCGCGGGCGCGCGGCCATCCGCGGGGCGTACGCGCCGCGCTTCGCACCCGGCGTGAGGCGCGGCACGCTCCGGTTCGAGAACCTGGAGGTGGACCTGCTGGCACCCAGCGTGGCGAACGTGATCGCGTTCTACGTGCTGAGCGAGCGCACGGCGGCCGGCGCCGACTCGACCGCGGCGCGCGGGCCGACGTCGCTCGTGATGCGCCGCGGGGCGGACGGCCGCTGGCGGATCGCGCACGACCACAGCAGTTAGGCAGACGCGGGAAGGGCGCCGTGGGGGCTCGCGCCGCCGGAGCGGTCGCGCCGGGGGACGGCCGCGTGGTCGTCGCCCGCGCCCCCGCCCGCCTGGACTTCGGCGGCGGGTGGACGGACGTGCCGCCCTACTGCGACGAGCAGGGCGGCACGGTGTGCAACCTGGCGATCGCCCGCTACGCCACCGTGCGCGTGGCCGCGGCCGGCGCCGCGCTCCCGCCGCTGGCCGCGCCCGGCCGCACCGGCGCGGACGCGCGGCTGGCCGAGGCCGCCC
>ERZ1066118.2010-NODE-2010-length-10818-cov-7.037257_pt1 | contig 10818 bp, 12 predicted proteins | sample MGYA00382765_ERZ1066118 | MGnify/ENA primary metagenome ERZ1066118 (study PRJEB33369, sample SAMEA5778348) | biofilm metagenome | biome: Industrial cooling water; feature: Water cooling tower basin; material: Biofilm | place: United Arab Emirates | collected...
GTCGTGTTCCTGGCCAGCGATGATGCGAGTTTCACCACGGGCTGCGACTTTACCGTCGATGGCGGCGGCAGCATCAGGAGCTAAGCATGGCACAGCAACCCGCCACCCGCATCGACGCGCATTTCATCGCCGCGGGCAAGTATCACGATATCGACTACCCCCGGCTCGAGATCCTCAAGCTGCTGGCCGAACACCCGCACATCCGCACCACCGTCGCGGCGGACTATTCGGGACTGGAGCGGCTCGACCAGTGCCGCTTTCTCATCACCTATACCTGCGACCTGATGCCTACCCGCGAGCAGGCCCAGCAGTTGAAGGCGTGGCTTGAGAACGGCGGCAAGTGGATGGCGCTCCACGGCACAAACTCGATCCTCGTCTTCACTGCGGACGGCCTTGTCGATGCCCCCGATGATCGCCCCGACGTGATGGAGATGCTCGGCACGCAATTCGTCGCCCACCCGCCAATCGACAAGTTCCCTGTGGAGGTGGTGAACAAGGACCACGAGCTCACCCGCGGCATCGAGGATTTCGAGGTGGTGGACGAGCTCTACCTCTCCAAGACCACCGCGCCGATCGACACGCTGATGCAGACCACCTTCGAAGGCGAGGCGACCGGGTTCACGCAGAGCCAGTGGCCCAAGACCACGGTGCCTATCGTTTATACGAGGGATATTGGCGCGGGGCGCATAGTATACAACGCGCTGGGGCATTGCCGCGGGCATTACGATCTTCCGGGCATGGCCGACTTCTATCCGCACAAGGAAATGTGCGCGTGGAATTACGACGTTTACTACGACCTGCTGAGGCGCACGATCGCGTGGGCCCAAAGAGACGAAGCGCAGGGCGCTGATTGAAGCTGGCAGGGGCGCTGGGGCGTACCTTGCGGGATCGCAACTGGGACTGATTGCAATGGACATGGATTTCTCGCCCGAGGATCTGGCTTTCCGCGAGGAAGTGCGTGCATTCCTCGCCGACAACCTGCCCGAGCGGCTGCGCGAAGGCGCGCGCCGCACGCCAGGCGTTTTCGTCGAGCCCGATATCGGGATGGAGTGGCATCGCATCCTCTACAAGCAGGGCTGGGTCGCACCGCACTGGCCCAAGGAAGACGGCGGCACCGGCTGGACGCCCACGCAAAAATTCATCTTCGAAAAGGAATGCGCGCTTGCCGGAGCGCCCGCGCTGGCGATCCTTGGCCTGCGCCTTGTTGGCCCAGTCATCTGCGAATTCGGCACGCCCGAACAGAAGGCGCGGTTCCTGCCGCGCATCCTGTCGGGCGAGGATTACTGGTGCCAGGGTTACTCGGAACCTGGCAGCGGTTCGGACCTCGCCAGCCTCAAGACCGCCGCGCGCCTTGAAGGCGACGAATATGTCATCAACGGCTCCAAGATCTGGACCACGCATGCCCATCACGCCGACTGGATCTTCGCGCTGGTGCGCACTGATGCGAGCGTGAAGAAGCAGGCGGGGATCAGCTTCCTGCTCGTGCCCATGGACCAGCCGGGGGTCGCGGTGACCCCGATCCACTCGATGTCGGGCGATCACGAGGTCAATGCGGTGTTCTTCACCGACGCGCGCACGCCTGCCGAGAACCGCATCGGCGCTGAGGGCGCGGGGTGGACCATCGCCAAGTTCTTGCTGGAAAACGAGCGCGGCGGATCGTGCTATGCCCCGCGGCTGCTCCAGAGCATCGACCGGCTCGAAAGCCTCGCTCAGACCCAGCCCTCCGGCGTCAACGGCGCGATCGCGCATGACCCGCGCTTCCGGGATAAACTCGCCCGCGTGAGGCTCGAGGCCGAGGCGCTGGAAGTGACCGAACTGCGCATCCTCGCCGAACTGGCTAAGGGCCGTGCGCCGGGGCCGCAGACCTCGCTGGTGAAATTGCTTGGCTCGAACATCGGCCAGCAGGTCGATGTGCTGCGTCTGGAACTGCTCGGGCCAGATGCGCTGCAATTGCCACTCGAACGCCCGCTCTACGGCAACGAGGCGCCCGAGCCGGTGGGCAGCGAATATGCCCAGACCGCAATGGGCAAGTACTTGAACAACCGCGCCTCGACGATCTTCGGCGGTTCGGACGAGGTGCAGAAGAACATCATTGCCAAGACCGTTCTCGGTCTCTGAGGAAACCGAAATGGACGCTTCGAAACTGATGTTCCGCGACGGGCTCATGGCTGGCGAGCGCATTCTCGTGACAGGCGGGGGCACGGGCCTCGGGCGCGAGATGGCGGAGGCCTTCCTGAAACTCGGGGCGACGGTCTACATCTGCGGTCGGCGGCAGAACAAGCTGGACGAAACCGCCGCCGAGCTCACCGCGCTCCACGGCGGAAAGATCGTCGGCATGGCCTGCGATATCCGCGACGCCAACGCGATCCACACGATGGTCGACGCGATCTGGGCCGATGGCGGGGCGCTGACCGGCGTGGTCAACAATGCCGCGGGCAATTTCATCAGCCGCACCGAAGACCTGTCGGTCAACGGCTTCAACGCCATCGCCGACATCGTGATGCGCGGGACCTTTTACGTGACGCTCGACATCGGCAAGCGGCTGATCGCGGAGAAGAAGACGGCGAGCTTTCTTTCGATCCTCACCACTTGGGTATGGTCGGGCAGCGCCTTCGTGGTGCCCTCGGCCATGTCCAAGACCGCGATCAACGCGATGACCCAGAGCCTTGCGACCGAATGGGGCCGCTATGGCCTCAGGTTCAATGCCATCGCCCCTGGCCTCTTCCCGACCAAGGGCATGAGCGCGCGGCTGCATCCGGGCGGCGCGGGCGGCAATTCGGGCAACAACCTCAATCCCATGGGCCGCGCGGGCGAAATGCATGAACTTGCCAACCTCGCGGTGTTCCTGATGGGCCCCGGCGCGGAATATGTGAACGGCCAGACCATCGCCATCGACGGCGCGGGCTACCAGGCCAATGGCGGGACGTTCTACCCGATGCTCAGCGCGCTCGGCGATGCCGAATGGGAGCAGATGCGCGCGATGATCAAGGGCACGAACGCCGCCGACAAGGCTGATAGAACGGTCGGTTAGGTCACCGCCGCACGCTGATTGAATTCTTCGCGCTGCCATTCACCGCTCGCCAGCACCTCGGCGACGTGGCGGGCGGCGGCGGCCATATCCGCAAAGCTGAGATAGGCAGGCGCAAAGCCCAGCCGCAGCACGTCGGGCGCGCGGAAATCGCCGATGACGCCGCGCGCGATCAGCGCCTGGCAGATCGCATAAGCCTCGGGGTGGCGGAAGGAGAGCTGGCTGCCGCGTTCGGCAGCACGCGGCGGGCTAACCAGTTCGAGCGCGACATCATGCGCCATCAGGCTTTCGAGGAAGAATTCCGAAAGCGCCTGCGACTTGGCGTAGAGCCGGTGGACGCCGATCTCAGCGATCAGATCGACCCCCACCTCGAGCGCCGCGAGCCCCAGCACCGGGGGCGTGCCGCATTGCAGCCGCTCGATCCCGGGCGCGCCCGCGTAGTCGTCGGAGAAGGCGAAGGGTGCGGCATGGCCGAACCAGCCGGTCAGGGGTTGCTGAAGGCTCGTCTGATGGCGCGCAGCGACGAAAGCAAAGGCGGGCGCCCCCGGCCCGCCGCACAGGTATTTGTAACCGCAGCCTACCGCGAAATCCGCGTCGACCGCGTTCAGATCGACCGGCAGCGCGCCGGTCGAGTGCGACAGATCCCACAGCACCAGCGCGCCCGCTTCATGCGCCGCGCGGGTGAGCGCGGCCATGTCGTGCAGCGCGCCGGTCTTGTAGTGGGCGTGGGTCAGCATCAGCAGCGCAACATCGCCGTCCAGCGCCTCGGCCAGCTTGTCCCGCTCCGCCAGCCGCCGCTCGGCGAGGCCCTGCGCTTCGAGCCCTGCAATCATGTAGAGATCGGTCGGGAAGTTGCCGGGCTCGGAGAGCACGACCTTGCGGCCCGGCCGCATCGCCAGCGCGGCGGCGATCAGCTTGAACAGGTTTACCGAGGTCGAATCGCAGGCGATCACTTCATTGGGGCCAGCACCGACAAGCGGGGCGATCTTGCCGCCGACGCGGCTCGCCATGTCGAACCAGCCTGCCTCGTTCCACGAGCGGATCAGGCCTTCGCCCCATTCCTGTTCCACCACCCGTGCCAGCGCGCCGGGTGTCGCCCTGGGGAGCGCGCCCAGCGAATTGCCGTCGAGATAGATCACTCCTTCCGGCAGCGTGAAACGCGCGCGGAAACCTGCCAGCGGATCGGCCGCGTCGAAATCGGCGGCGCGGGTCTCGGGGGTCATATCGCGGTCCTGACGCTGAGCAGTTCGGGGAAGAAGGCCTGCTTCAGCACGCCTTCCAGATAGGGCACTCCCGGCGTGCCGCCCGTGCCGCGCTTGAAGCCGATGATGCGCTCGACCGTCTTCAGGTGCCCGAAGCGCCAGCGCTGGAAATGATATTCCAGATCGACCAGCTTCTCGGCGAGTTCATAGAGATCCCAGTGCGCCTGGGGATCGCGATAGATCGCCGCCCATGCCGCCTCGACGCTGGGATCGGGAGCGTAGGGCGCGGAAGGATCGCGCGCCAGCACGCCCGCGTCGATTGCCAGCCCCCGCCGTGCCAGCAGCCGGATCGCGGCGTCATAAAGGCTAGCGCGCCCCCGCTCCGCCTCCAGCCGCCCGGCCCAGTCAGCGTTCGACCGATGCAGCCGCACATGCTTGCCGTCGCGCCCGCCGAGCATGAACTCCATCATCCGGTACTGCGCCGACTGGAACCCGCTCGAAGCGCCCAGATGAGGGCGGATCGCCGAGTAATCATGCGGGGTCATGGTGCTGAGCACATCCCAGCTCTGGATCAGCTGCGCTTGCGCCCGCGCCACCCGGGCGAGCATCTTGAAGGCGGGGCGCAGGTTATCCGCCTCGATGCATTCGCGCGCCGCGGTCAGCTCGTGCAGGCACAGCTTGAGCCACAGCTCGCTCGCCTGATGGACGATGATGAACAGCAGCTCGTCATGCGCATCGGACGCAGGGTGCTGCGCTTCGAGAATTCGGCCAAGATCGAGATAGCTCGCATAGGTGACATCGGCGCTCATGGCTGACGTCCCTAGCGCGGGCGGGGCCCCGAGGAAACTAGCCCTCGATCACCCGTGTTTCAGGATGGTGCTTGTCGAGGTGCCGCAGCAGGATCTTCAGGTTCTTGGAGTTCGAGCGGAACACGAGGTCCGCCGCATCGCCCACCACCGGAATCGCGCCGATCGCGGTGTCGAACAGGACGTTCGCGCCCATCCGCGCGAGCTTCCACTTGGGCAGGCCGAGGTTCCTGGCTTCCCACACGATATAGGCCCCCATCGCGGTGGTCACGATGTCGCCCAGCACCGGCACCAGCCCGACGATCGCGTCGAGCCCGACCGGCATGTTGAAGCCCGGAATGGTGAAGCTGCGTTCAAGCAGCCGCTCCAACGCGACAACGCGCGCGCGGACCGAGGCGGGGTCATTGCCGCTCGGCAGGCTGAAGGTCATCGGCTCTGGGCGGCGGGGCATGGGCTTTTCCATGCCTTTTATGTGGTGGGCTGCGACAGCGGGAACAAGGGGTGCAGCGCGAAGGCATTGGGCTGGAAGTTGCGCAAGGTGCCGCGCACCAGCGACCAGCGCACCGGAACGCCGAGCGGGATATAGACCTCGCTCTGGGCGAGTGCGGCATGGGCTTCGGCAAGCAACAGGTCGCGCTGAGCGGGATCGCGCGCCGCCTGCGCCTGCTTGACCAGCGCATCGGCGGCTGGAACGCACAGCCCCGTGCCCAGCCGGCAATTGAACTGGTTGAGGTACCAAACCGGCGAGGCATAGCGCGCGATGGTGTCGCGCAGTTCGAGATCGGCAGGATCGCCCGGCGCGACGCGGCGGGTGGTGACGCCGATCGCTGCCCAGGCCTCGGCCAACTGGCGCAACAGCAGATCGCTGCCCTTTCCGCTTGGCAAAGCGATCCGCACCACCGGCTCGCGCCCCGGCCCCGACCAGGCTCTGACCCGCGCGGCTGCGACCCGGCGGCGTTCGTCGATCGAGGCGCCGTCCCAGCGATCCGGACCATAGGTCGGCGCGGCAAAGGCATCGGGCGGAACCGGCCAGGTGCTGTCCCGCCAACCGCCCAGACCGAAAGCCTGGATAAGGGCCGGACGGTCGATCGCCATGGACAGCGCCTCGCGCCGTGACGGTTCGGCCAGCAGCCCCGTCTCGCGCCGCACGGTCAGGCCGAACAGGCCGAGGGTCGGATCAACCTGCACCGTCCCGCGCGAAAGCGGGCCGGCCTCTACCGTAGCTTCGGGAAAATCGACGATCGTCCCTCCCAGCACCAGATCGACGTCGCCCGCCGCAAAAGCCTCGACCGCTCCCTTGGCCGAAAGCGCGCGCACTGCCACAGGGCGTGCGACCTCCTCCCAGTCTTCACGCGCGGGCAGGCCGCGCGATTCGGGCGGCAGGGCCGACAGGCGGGCGCTGCCGCTCTCGCCTTCGCCCTCGCCGCGCGAAATCACCATCGGTCCGGCACCGCTGCCCGCGCGCGTGAAACCCAGCTCGCTCTGGGCGAGCAGGCGCAGGAAATCAGGGTTAGGCGCGGACAGCTGCACTTCGATCACCCGCCCCGTCATGGCGCGGATTTCGCGGACATTGGCAAGGTCGAGGCCCAAAGAGGTGCCCTCGAGCTGCGTGATCCGGCGACGCAGCTGATCGCGCACGTCGTTTGCCTCGATCACCTCGCCGTCGGGCCAAGTGCTGTCGCGCAGGCGGAAAATGTAGCTGAGCCCGTCATCGCTGACGATCCAGCGCTCGGCAATGGCAGGAACGACCTGACCGACCTGATCGACCGCAACGAGGCCTTCGTCCGTCGCCGCGCGCAGCAGTTGTCCTGCCGGGGCAAGGCGCACGCCATCATCGAACATCGCGGCAGGAGTGCCGATGATCGCGACCGCAACTGCCCCGTCGCCCGCCGACGAGCCGCAGGATGAGAGTGCCAGCACGGCAAGCGGAAGCACGCAGAATCGCATCGGGGCCAGCCTAGCCCGTGTTTTCACCGGGAGGAACCGCAAGCGGTGGGGAAGTGCCCCGAATCCAGGTCAGATCTTGCGCAGGTTCTTCGGTTCGGGCGGCGGCGGGGCGCGATGGGCCCACGATGCCTTGACGATCCCGGCAGCCGGATCGTCTTCGCCCTGTAAAGGTCGGCGCGCCCGTTGCGAATCGATTTCCTCGTCGAAGGCGACCCCGAAGCGGTTGTCCTGCACCCAGGCCACCGTCCCGCCGACCGCACCGATATTGCGCAGTTCCACGATTACCCGGTGCCCGCGCTGCACACGCATCTGGCCCTCGCCCATCATTCCGCCATCCGAAAGGTTGCGTACGCGGACGCGAGACGTCTCGGCATTCTGCTCGACGCGAATGTCAGCCAGCAGAAACAGGCTGTCGCGTGCGACACTGCGTGTCTCAACCCCTGTCATCGTCCGGATCGCCTCCTCAGCGGAAAAAATCAGCACCGCAAACCTGCTCGGCCGCATCATGCGACCCTGCCCGTGTGCGGGATTGCTGTTGCGCCTTTCGCGGTTAACGGGTGGTAAAGCCTCGCCCCCGTGGTTCGGCAAGCTTGCCATGCGTCCCAAGCCGGAACAGGTTCGCCGGAACCAGTGAACACGCGCCGCCACGCTACTCTCGCGGCATATGGCGGCCAGCCCCGTCAGTCGTCGCGCGAAACCTTTTCGCGGCGTTCGTGGGCTTCCTGCGCTTCGACCGTCATGGTCGCAACCGGCCGGGCGATCAGGCGACGCAGGCCGATGGGATCGCCGGTGACTTCGCAGTAGCCGTATTCCCCGGAATCGATCCGCCTGAGCGCCGCGTCGATCTTGGAAACCAGTTTGCGCTGCCGGTCGCGGGTGCGCAGTTCGATGCCCCAGTCGGTCTCGCTCGAAGCGCGGTCGGTGAGATCGGCTTCGCGGATCGGCCCGTCCTGGAGCGATTGCAACGTCTGCCCGGCAGCAGAGTGGATCGAGCGCTTCCATTCCAGCAGCAGCATCCGGAAATAGGCCTGCTGGCGTTCGTTCATGTATTCCTCGTCGTCACCCGGCACATAATCGGGCGCGAGCAGGCGCTTGGCCTTTTCGAGGATATCGATATCGTCAGACGCGGTGGTTGGCATCACGCTCTCTCATTTCGTGAGCCGCCGGGGAGACCTTCGCGTCCTGCCGCCATGAATGTTTTCATTGGCTCACTTGGTCCCAGCAAGCGGAAATCAATGCGCGCCCTATAGGCAAGCCCCGGAAAGCGCACAAGCGGCTTTGGCGACGGATTTGGGGGCAAGTCGGCAGCCGCGCAGAGCCCGAAAATCGCGTTAACTAATTTTTGACCATGATTGCTGCACCTTCAAGTCCACGGAAGGTCGCCGAGGGGGGCGGCCGGGTGAAGGGGAACAGACATGAACATCATCGCAATCGGAGCCGGTGCTTCCCGCGAAGGCATAATCGAAGGACCGCTGGGCGGCTGGATCGCCGCCGCCAGCTGGGGCGATCCGGCAGCCTGTTATGACCTCGGCGTTGCCTTCTCGACCGGAAGCAACGGCGCGGACTGCGATCTGATCGAGGCGCACAAGTGGTTCAACCTTGCTGCAGCGCGCGGTCACGAAGAAGCTGCGCACTGCCGCGCAGACATCTCGGAAGAGATGACCGCCCGCGAAATCGCCGAAGCCCAGCGCCGCGCGCGCCAATGGCTTGCCGAAGGACGCTTGCGCGCAGCATGAGCATCGCGAACATCCTTGGCCGCCTGTTCGGTCTGAAGACTTAGCGTTTCCTTCGGCGCCCGCGACACGGCGGGAGTCCGTTTTACTCGCCTTTGCGGAACGGGGTGCGGCTGCCGAGATAGAGCTGGTCATCGGCGATGCCCGCTCGTTCACGTTGGAGAAAGTCGGCGATCGCGCTGCGGAAGCCCGGGTCGGCGATCCAGTGAGCCGACCACGTCTGCACCGGCTCATAGCCCCGGGCCAGCTTGTGCCCGCCCTGCGCCCCCGCCTCGACCCGTTCGAGTCCGCGCGCAATCGCAATGTCGATCGCCTGATAGTAGCACAGCTCGAAATGCAGGAAGCGCACCTCGCGCGTGCAGCCCCAATAGCGACCGTAGAGCGCGTCTTTGCCGACAAAATTGAGCGCCCCTGCAATCGGCGTGCCCCCGTCATTGGCAAGGATCAGCACGATCCGCTCCCCCATCCTTTCCCCGAGCAGCGAGAACGCCTCGCGGGTCAGGTAGGGGCTGCCCCATTTGCGTGATCCGGTGTCCTGGTAGAACACCCAGAAGGCGTCCCAGTGCTCCTCGCGGATATCGGAACCGGTGAGGTGGCGGATGGTGAGGCCTTCGGCGGCGGCGGCGCGTTCCTTGCGCAGGGCTTTGCGCTTCCGAGAGGATAGCGCGCCGAGGAAATCCTCGAAGGTTGCATAGCCTCGGTTGAACCAGTGGAACTGTATGTCGGCGCGTGGCATCCAGCCGCCTGCCTCGAACAACGTGAGCTGAGCCGGGTCGATGAAGGTGGCGTGAGCGCTGGAGAGGCTGTTCTGGAGGCACACCGCCTCGGCGCCTTTGAGCAGATGCGGGGCAAGTGCCGGGTCGGAGAGAAGCAGGCGCGGGCCGGTCGCCGGGGTGAAGGGCGCAGCGATCTGGAGCTTGGGGTAATATCGCCCGCCTGCCCGATGCCAGGCATCCGCCCAGGAATGGTCGAAGACATATTCGCCTTGGCTGTGCCCCTTGGCATAGGCGGGCATGGCAGCAAGCAGCGCGCCGTCCGCAGCGGTAATTGCGATCGGCGCAGGCTCCCACCCGGTTCCGGCTCCGACGCTGCCAGAGTCCTCCATCGCGGTGAGGAATTCGTGACTGACGAAAGGGTTATCCTGGCCGCCGAGCGCGTTCCACTGGTCCGCGTCGAACGCGCCAACCGAAGAGGCGATGCGGACGGTCAGTTCGGGCTCGCTCACGCCAGCCCTGCCCCTTCGGCGATAAGCGCGTCGGCAAGCGCGAGGCCCGTGGCGCGGGTCTCTGGCGAGCGGACGGTCCACGTGAGCAGCGGCCGTCCACCTGCCCGCCACGCCGCCGCCTCGGGCCGATGCAGGTCGCGCACGGCGATGGCGAGGAAATCGGGCTGCGCCTGCGCAAGAGCCTCGGGGTCGCGCCAGACGCCCTCGAAGCCGTTCTCGAACGAATCTGTGCCAACGAAGCCGCGTACCACATCGGGCGCCTCAGCGGCGAACCACATCGGCACTTTGGGATCGAAGCTCATAACCGCAAGGTCACCGTGATAGGTGTTCAGCAGCCCTGCAACCGAGGAGCAGGTCCGTTCGACATCGTAACCGGGAAGCGACTTGATCTCGATCAGCAAGGGCACCCGGCCGGCGATCACCTCGATAAAGCGCGCCAGCCTCACCGGGTGCTGGTCGGTGCCAAGCAGGTGCAGGGCTTCCAATGCCTCGGCCTCACGCTCCTGCGCCAGGCCGGTCGCACCCGTCAGCCGCGCGAGGTCCCAATCGTGGAACACAATCGGATGGTCGTCGCGGCTGCGCTGGATGTCGCACTCGATCCCCAGCCCCCGGGCGATCGCCCCCTCGGCAGCCGCGAGCGAGTTTTCGGGAACGCCCGGCCCATGCAGCCCGCGGTGGGCGAACTCCCACTGCGTCAGCCAGCCGGGAGCGGGCCTTGCGGTCATGCCTTCAGAGCGACCACCGCATCAACCTCGACCGCTGCGCCGCGCGGCAGGGCGGGCACCCCGACTGCTGCGCGCGCGTGCTTGCCCGCGTCGCCGAACACCTGCTCCATCAGGTCGGAAGCGCCGTTGGCTACCTCGGGCTGATCGGTGAA
>ERZ1066118.2011-NODE-2011-length-10797-cov-6.280022_pt1 | contig 10797 bp, 11 predicted proteins | sample MGYA00382765_ERZ1066118 | MGnify/ENA primary metagenome ERZ1066118 (study PRJEB33369, sample SAMEA5778348) | biofilm metagenome | biome: Industrial cooling water; feature: Water cooling tower basin; material: Biofilm | place: United Arab Emirates | collected...
GAACCACAGCAGCTCATGCACCACCGACTTCCAGTGCACTTTCTTGGTGGTGACGAGCGGAAAGCCGGCCGCGAGGTCGAAACGCATCTGCGCGCCGAACACGCTGCGCGTGCCGGTGCCGGTGCGGTCGGTCTTGATGGCGCCATTCGCCATCACGTGCTGCAGCAGATCATGGTAGGCCTGCATCACGCAGCCTCCTTCGAAAGCGTCGGCGCCGCATGCGAGCGCCACAGGAACACAAAGCCGATCGCCACCAGCGGAAGGCTGAGCACCATGCCCATCGTCAGCCAGCCGAAGGCGAGGTAGCCGAACTGTGCGTCCGGCTGGCGGAAGAACTCGGCGACGATGCGGAACACCCCGTACAGCAGGGCGAACAGGCCGGACACGGCGAACCGCGGCCGCGGCCTCGCGCTGAACCACCACAGCACGACGAACATCACCAGCCCTTCCAGCAGCGCCTGCAGCAGCTGCGAGGGGTAGCGGGCGAACGGCTCCAGCACGCCCTGGGCGTGCAGGGTGCGCAACTGCTCGATCGGCAGGTGGGCGTACTCCGGCGGCAACGCGCGCGGGAACACCACCCCCAGCGGCGAATCCGTGACCCGCCCCCACAGCTCGCCGCCGATCCAGTTGCCGATGCGCCCGAAGCCGAGCCCCAGCGGCACCAGCGGCGCGACGAAATCCATCACGTCGAACCAGTGCATGCGGTGCTTCCGGCACCACCACAGCCCCGCGGCCATCACGCCGAGCAGGCCGCCGTGGAAGCTCATGCCGCCCCCGCGGACGTTGAACAGCACCAGCGGGTCGGCGAGGAAGGCCGGCAGGTCGTAGAACAGCACGTAGCCGATGCGACCGCCGAACAGCACGCCGAGCATCCCGTAGAACAGCAGGTCGCCGTAGGCGTTCTCGTCGATACCGGGCAGGCGCCCGGCCCGCAGGCGGCGTTGGCCCAGGAACCACGCGGCGGCGAAGGCCAACACATACATCAGCCCGTACCAGTGGATGCCGTGCGGCCAGAACGGCAGGGAGAGCGCGATGGGATCGATGTCGTGCAGGGTGCTCATGATGTTCCGTCACTCGCCCAGCCAGCGCTGGGCGAAAGGTTCCAGGTCCAGCGCGCGGTCGAACAGGTAGCCCTGCGCCACGCGGGCGCCGAGCGACACGAGCAGCGCGCGCTGCGCCTCGGTCTCCACGCCTTCCGCCACCACGTCGAGGCCGAGGTGCGTGGCGAGGCCCAGCAGGCCGGCGACGACCGCCCGTGCCTTGGCGTCGTCGGCGCAACGCAGGCAGAAGCTTCGATCGATCTTCAGGCCGTGCAGCGGCAGGTCGATGAGGTGCGTGAGCGAAGCGAAGCCGGTGCCGAAATCGTCCAGCGACACCGGAACGCCCATCTCCGCGAGATAACGCAGGGTCGAGGCCGCATCCTCGCCGCTGGAGAACAGCGTGTTCTCCGTGATCTCGCAGACCAGCAGGCCCTCCACGCCATAGGCCCGCGCCGTGTCGCGCAGCTCCTCGACGAAGCCCGGCGACTGCAGCTGGACCGGCGAGAAGTTCACGTGCAGCTGGAAGCCGGGGCGGCGCTCGAGCAGCGCGGTCTCGCGCGCCCAGGCGAACAGGTCGCGCAGCAGGCCCATGTGCACCTGCGCGATCAGGCCGCTGTCCTCGAGCAGGGGCACGAAATCGGACGGCGGCACGTCGCGGCCGCCGCGCGGCCAGCGCATGAGCGCCTCGGCGCCCACGGCGCGGCCCGTCACCAGATCGACGATCGGCTGCAGACGGAACGTGAACTCGCGGGCGTCGGCGGCACGCCGGACTTCGCGCTCCAGCTCGAGCGAGCTCTGCAGCTCGTTGCGGACGTCGGGCCACACCACTTCGACGCGACCACGCCCCTTGCGCGCGGCGCTGAACGCCGCGGTGAGGGCGTCGCGCAGCAGGCGATCGGCATCGGGCTCGGCGCGCGCACCGGGCACGATACCCACCGCCGTGCTGAACTCCAGCGAATCCCCGTCCGGAGCGGCCATCGGCAGCGCGAGCGCGCGCTGCAGGCGTCCGGCGAGGCGGGTGGCAAGGCCCTGCGCGCGATCCCCGGACACCCACAAGGCGAAGGTGTCGTCGGCAATGCGCCCGCAGCGCGCCGCCGGCACGAGCTGGCCAATGCGTGCCGCACCTTCGGCCATCACGCTGTCGGCGAAATTGCCGCCGTAACGATGCGCGAGGCTGCGCAGGCGCTCGAGGTCGAGCGCGAGCACGGCGAGATCGTGACCCGGCGGCAGCTCGGCAACGGCGTGCGACAGGCGATCGATGAACAGGCTGCGCCCGGCCAGCCCGGTGGCGGCGTCGAACAACAGCTGGCGCTTGCGCTCGTCCTCCGCCGCGGCCATGCGAAGGCGGTCGTGGCGCTGCGACAGGATGCCGGAGAGCGAGGTGACGAACAGGCGCTCGGCGCTGCTCCAGCGCCTCGGCGGTCCGAGGTGTTCGAGGCAGAGCACGCCGACGATCTCGCCGAACTCGCAGATCGGCACGTCGAGCATGGCGCCGATGCCCAGCGGCTGGAGGTAGCCGGCGGCGAGCTCGACGGTGCGCGGGTCGTGCTGCGCGTCTTCGGCGGCCAGCACCAGCAGGCCCTCGATCGCCTGGAAGTAGGCCGGCGCGGCATCGCAGGCCAGCTCGATGTCGGGTTCGGACATGCCCATGCCGCGCTCGAACATGCCGCGGCAGCGGATCGAGCGGCGCCCGGGGGTCAAGGCCCACAGGCTGGCACGCGCCACGTCGAGGGTCTCCGCCGTAATCTGCAGCAGCCGCCCGGGCACGTCCTCCTCGTCGCGCTGCGCCAGACGGTGCAGCACCTTGAGCGCCGCCTGGAAGGCCGGCGGGGGCTGGTCGAGCGTCAGCGAGTCGGGGGCGTTCATCAGGCCGGAAGGATGCGGAACAGCGCGCCTTTCAGGTATTCGGTTTCGGGAATGGCCGGATGCACCGGGTGGTCGGGGCCCTGCGCGAGGAACTCCAGCAACTGCGCCTGCCGGTCGAGGTGCCTCGCGCCGGCCTGCACCGCCTCCACCAGCGCACTGCGCGGGAAGTGATGGCTGCAGGAGCATGCCACCAGAAGGCCGTCCTTCGAGAGCACCTGCATGGCCGCTTCGAAGATGCGCCGGTAGGCGAGTGCGCCTTCCTTGAAGTCCTTCTTGCGCTTCACGAAGGCCGGCGGGTCGACGATGACCACGTCCCAGCGGCGGCGCTCGGCGCGCGCGGCCTTGAGGAAATCAAACGCGTCCATGGCTTGCGCCGTCACGCGGTCGGCCAGCCCGTTGCGCGCGGCATTCGCCTGGACGGCCTGCACCGCGCGCCCCGACACATCGACGCAGTCGGCGCTGGCCGCGCCATCGGCGACGGCGCGAAGGCCCCAGCCCCCGGCGAAGCTGAAGAGGTCGAGCACGCTCGCGCCGCCCAGCCAGGGCGCCAGACGGTCGCGGTTGCTGCGCTGGTCGTAGAACCAACCCGTCTTCTGGCCATCGATGACGTCGGCGGCGAAACGCAAGGCGCCCTCGCGCACGTCCACCGGCCCCTCGACCGGCATGCCGACGACGCGCACGTCGTTGCCGAGGCCCTCGATGGCCCGGGCGCTGCTGTCGTTCTTCCAGACGATGCTGCGCGGCTTCAGCACCTTGTCGAGCGCGTCGCTGATCTCGTCCTGCAGGCGGTCCATGCCGGCCGTGGTGGCCTGCGCCACCAGCACGTCGCCGAAGCGGTCGACGGTCAAGCCGGGCAGACCATCGCTCTCGCCAAACACCAGCCGGTAGAACGGATCGACGTAGCGGCGCTCGCGCAGGGCCAGCGCCACGTTCAGGCGGTGCACGAACAGCGAGCGGTCGAGCGCGTGCCCGCCGCGATCGACCAGCCGCGCCGCGATCAGCGTGTTGGGGTGCGCGTAGCCGCTACCCAATGTCTTGCCCGTGCTGTCGAGCAGCATGACGGGCTGGCCGGGCTGCAACGCGGTCAGCGGCGTGCGGGCGACATCGACTTCATTGCTGAAGACCCACAGGTGCCCGGCGCGGAGGCGGCGCTCCTCGCCCTTCTTCAGCACCAGCGGTGCGACATCGCTCATCGACAACTCCTCAGGCGCCCAAGCGCTTGCGTTCGGCCTTCTTCGCCTGGCGGTGGCGGGCGACCATGTTCAGGGCTTCGACGAGGCCCGAGAAGGCCATGGCGAAGTACAGGAAACCGCGCGGGATGTGGTAGCCGAAGCCGTCTGCCACGAGGGCGGCGCCCACGAGGATCAGGAAGGTCAAGGCCAGCATCTTCACCGTCGGGTGCCGCTCGATGAAATCGCCGATCGGGTTCGACGCCAGGATCATCACGCCGACGGCGATGATGATGGCGGCCACCATGATGCCGGTCTGGTCGGCCGGCACCATGCCGACGGCCGTGATCACCGAATCGAGCGAGAACACGATATCGATCACCGCGATCTGGGCGATCACCCAGCCGAACACCGCGGAAGGCTTGGTGTCGATCTGCTCGTCGTCGCTGTCGCCCTCCACGGAGTCGTGGATTTCCATCGTGCCCTTGACCAGCAGGAACAGGCCGCCGCCGATCAGCACGAGGTCGCGGATGGAAAACGCATGGCCGAACAGCGAGAACAGCGTCTGCTTCATGCCGGCGATCCAGGCCAGCGTCAGCAACAGCAGGATGCGGGTGATGCAGGCCAGCGCGAGGCCGAACTTGCGCGCCTTGGGGCGCTGGTGCGGCGGCAGCTTGCTGACCGCGATGGAAATGAAGACGAGGTTGTCGACACCCAGGACGATCTCGAGGGTCGCGAGCGTGAGCAGGGCGATCCACAGTTCGGGGCTGGTCAGGAATTCGATCATCGGAACCGGTTCAGGAGTGGGAGAAGCGGCGCGGCATCACAGCCAGCGCGGCAGGAGGATCACGCCCCAGCAGAACAGGACGTTGAGGTCGCTCAGGAAGACGGCCGCCGACCCCATGTCCTTGGCGCGCTTGGCGAGTTCGTGCCATTCGCTGCCGAAACGATCGACGACGGCCTCGAGCGCCGAATTCAGCACTTCGACGATCAGGACCAGGAACAGGCAGCCGACCAGGATCGCCCGCTCCACCCCGTTCGCGCCCAGCCAGACGCCCAGCGGCGCCAGCACGACGAACAGGTAGACCTCGAGGCGGAAGGCGCTTTCGAGGGTCCAGGTGGCGCGGAGGCCCTGCAGCGACCAGGTCATGGCCCGCCACACCTGGAAGGGCGTGCGCGGGGCGTGGCTGTCGATGCTGTCGGCCATGTCGCGCGCGGTCCGGTTTCAAGGCGAAGTGAAGGCGCGGCAGTGTGCCACAGGGCGGGGGGACCGGCCGCCTCGCCTCGAGGCAGGACCTCCGGCACTGACGGGGGATTAACCCCGCTTTGGCATGATGCGGCCGCCTCCCGCGTGAAGAAGGAACCCCCATGTTCGACCCGGAACGCCTGCTCAAGCAGGTGATGAACGAAGCCCTCAGCGGCAGCCTTGGCGGGCAGCGCCGCCGCCACAAGTCGAGCTACGGCAGCAGCGGCCTCGGCGGCCTCGGGGGCCTCCTGGGCGGCTCGTCCGGCGGTTCCAGCGGGCTCGGCAGCCTGATCGGCGGCGTGCTGGGCGGCGGCAGCGGCCGCCGTGGCGGCGGGCTGTCGACCGCGACCAAGGCCAAGATCGGCATGGGCGCCCTTGGCCTCGCCATCGCCGCGTACGAGCACTACAAGTCGAGCAGCACGCCCGCGACGGGCGGCAGCGCACCGCCCCCGCAACCGATGCACGGCGGCACGCCGCCTCCGCCGCCGCCACCGGCACCGGCAGCCTCCACCCCGCCGCCTGCTCCCGGCGCAGCCGCGCCCACGGACGCCGAACGGGCCGTCGAGGCCATGCACCTGCTGCGCGCCATGATCTGCGCGGCGAACGCCGATGGCCTGATCGACGCCGACGAGCGCCAGCGCATCCTCGGCAGCGCCCGCGATGCCGGGCTCGACGCCGAAGACCTCGAGGCGCTGGAGGGCGAGCTCGCCGCGCCCCTGACCATCGCCCAGCTCGTCGCGCGCACTCGCCCCGCCCAACGCGAACAGGTCTACGTCGCCTCGGTCATCGCGATTGGCCGCGACACCGACCTCGAAGTGCGCTACCTCGATGATCTCGCCCAGCGCCTCGGCCTCGACGCCGCCGCGCGCGAACAGCTCCACGCCGAACTCGGCCTCTGACCCCCCGCAAGGAGATTCGCCATGCACCAGTGGTACCTCAGCTACAACGGCCAGCAGATGGGCCCGCTCGACACCGCCGCCGCCATCGCGCAGGCCGCGAAGAACCCGAACGGCCACTGCTGGCGCAACGGATTCGCCGAGTGGGTGCCGATCGCCGCCTGCGCCGAGCTGCGCAGCGAGTCGGTGGCCGGCAACGTCCACTCGCCGCCGCCCCCGGCCTTCTCCGGTGGCCAGCGCGCCGACGTCATCGACTACAAGATCTACGGCGAGGACATGCAGTTCGTCGAGATCGAGCTCGATCCGGGCGAATCCGCGGTCGCCGAGGCCGGCGCCATGATGTACAAGGACGCGGTCGTGCAGATGGAAACCGTGTTCGGTGACGGCAAGCAGGCCGGCGGCGGCTTCATGGACAAGCTGCTCGGCGCCGGCAAGCGCCTCGTCACGGGCGAATCGCTGTTCACCACGGTGTTCTCGCACGCCGGTGGCAGCGGCAAGGCCAAGGTCGCCTTCGCGGCGCCCTACCCCGGCACGATCGTGCCGATGACGCTGTCGAACTACGGCGGCCGCATCATCTGCCAGAAGGACAGCTTCCTCGCGGCGGCGCGCGGCGTGTCGATCGGCCTGCACTTCCAGCGCAAGGTGATGACCGCGCTGTTCGGCGGCGAAGGTTTCATCATGCAGAAGCTCGAGGGCGACGGCCTCGTTTTCGTGCACGCCGGCGGCACGATCATGGAGCGGCAGCTGGCGCCGGGCGAACGCCTCGACGTCGACACCGGCTGCGTGGTGGCCTACACCGACGGCGTCAACTTCGACATCAAGTCGGTGGGCTCGGTGAAGTCGATGCTGTTCGGCGGCGAAGGCGTGTTCATGGCCACGCTCACCGGTCCGGGCAAGGTGTGGATCCAGTCGCTGCCGTTTTCGCGCCTCGCCGGCCGCATGATGCAGGCGGCGATGAAGCCGGGCCGCGACGAGGGCTCGGCGCTCGGCGGCCTCGGCCGCATCCTCGACGGCGACAACAGCTTCTGAGTTTCGTCAAAGCGTGGGCGGCGCGGCCTGCGGGTCCGCCGCCCAGCGACGCTCGGCCTCGCGGACCGTCGCGAAGCAGCGATCCACGGACCCGAAGCGCTCGTGCATCACCGGGAAATCCGGGTGCTGGCCGCTGAAGAACCAGCGGTTTCGGCGCGCGAACTGATCCACGACCTCCACCGCATGGCTCCGCCCGCCGACCAGCACGGTCATGCGGCCATCCTCGGCGACGCCGTCCCCAAGGCGAACGCGGTGTTCGAGCAGGGCCCGACGAACCGCTTCCGCCTCCGGACAGGCGTCCAACGGCATGCGCTCGACGCAGGTCCGGTCGAGGGCGCCGCTGGCCACCACGATGAAGGGCGCCCCGTCGGGCGACAGTCGCGGCGAGCCGCCGCTGTCGATGACAAGCACTTCCGCGCCGAACTCGCGGTGGGACCAGAAGCGCAGCGACGACGTCGACGTCGCGCCTTCATGGGCCGGCGTCGCACGCGACCAATCCTCCGACGATCGGCCCAGCACCTCGCGATAGCACCCGCTCCGCAGGGGGTGCCAGACGGGGGCCTCGATCGCCGCATCGCCCTCCGCCGCGGCCGCACGGGGCTCGTCGTCCTGCCGTGTCGCGGTCGCGGTCGCGGTCGCGGTCGCGGTCGCGACCGAGGCTGCCGTGCAAGCCACCAGGACGACGACGAGCCGCCCTCCGCGCAGGCCCAACCCGCCCACGCCGTCAGCTCGCGATGTAGGCCTGCAGCTGGCCGATCTCCTGCCGCTGCTCTTCGATCACCGTCTTCAGCAGATCGCCGATCGACACCACGCCCAGCAGCACGCCGTCCTCGACCACCGGCAGGTGGCGGAAGCGATGGTCGGACATCAGCTGCATGCATTCGCCGGCGCGCTGGTCCGGCGTCACGGTGCGCACTGGCGAGGTCATGATCGTGCGCACCGGGGTCGTCGCCGAAGCGCGGCCCTGCAGCACGATCTTCCGCGCGTAGTCCCGCTCGGTCAGGATGCCGATCAACGCGCCGTTCTCCATGACCAGCACGGCGCCGACGCCACTCTCCGCCATGCGACGGAGCGCATCGAGGACGGGATCGTCGGGGCCGACCGTCACCAGCGGGGTGTCCTTGCCGTCGAGGATCTGTCGAACGCTGCGCATCGTCCTGCCTCCCGTCGTGGATGGCCCGATCATACGCCCGCGCGGCGCCTGCTCAAGCCGCGCCCGCCGGAGGCTCAATTGGCCGGGAGACGCGCCTCGTCGACGATGTACAGCGGCCGCTGCTTGGCCTCGAGGTACAGCCGTCCGAGGTACTCGCCGATGATGCCGAGCGCCATCAGCTGCAGGCCGCCCAGCAGGGCGATGACCACCATCAGGCTCGGCCAGCCCGCCACCGGATCGCCCCACAGCAGCGTCCTCACGACGATCCACACGCCGAAGGCGAAGGCGCCGAGGGCGCTGAGCAGGCCCACGTAGGTCGCCACGCGCAGCGGCACCGTCGAGAAGCCGGTGATGCCCTCAAGCGCGAGGTTCCACAGCCGCCAGTAGTTGAACTTGCTCGCCCCGGCGAGGCGCGGCGCGCGCTCGTAGTCGAAGGCCTCGGCACGGAAGCCCACCCAGGCGAACAAGCCCTTCATGAAGCGCTGGCGCTCGCGCAGCCCGCGCAGGGCCTCGACGGCGCGCGGCCCGATCAACCGGAAGTCGCCGGTGTCGCGCGGGATCGGCGTGTCGGACAGCGCATTGATCACGCGGTAGAACGCGGCGGCGGTGGCGCGCTTCAGCAGCGGCTCGCCGTGCCGCTCGGAACGCCGTCCGAACACCACTTCGGCCCCGGCGCGCCAACGCGCGACCATCGCCGGCACGAGTTCCGGCGGGTCCTGGCCGTCCGCGTCGAGCACCACGACCGCCGCCCCCGGCGGCACGTGGTCGAGGCCCGCCGTGAGGGCCAGCTCCTTGCCGAAATTGCGCGACAGGCGCAGGGCGCCGACGCGGTCGGGCGCCGCCGCGATGAAGCCGGCCATCAGCGCCCAGGTCCCGTCGCGGCTGCCGTCGTCGACGTAGAGCACGCGCACGCCCGGCCCCAGCGCCTCGGCCACCGCGAGCAGGCGCGGGTGCATCGCCGGCAGGGCCGCCTCTTCGTTGTGGGCGGCGACAAGCAGCACGAGGTCGACGGTCGGCATCATCGTTCCAGCTTAGCCGGGTCGATGCCGGGCACGCCGCAGCAGGCGGCGAGGTAGTGCGGCCCGTCGAGGTTGCGCGCCTGCCGGGCGATCCACGCCGCACGACGCTGCACGTAGGGCCCGGGCGCCCGGACGCTGTAGCGCTTCGGGCTGGGCAACACGGCGGCGAGCCGGGCGCTTTCGGCGGCCGAGAGGCGCTGCGCCGGCTTGCCGAAATAGGTTTGCGCGGCCGCTTCGGCCCCGTACACACCATCACCGAACTCGGCGATGTTCGCGTACACCTCGAGGATGCGCTGCTTCGGCCAGAACACCTCGATGAGCACCGTGTACCAGGCCTCGAGCCCCTTGCGCAGCCAGCTGCGCCCGTCCCAGAGGAACAGGTTCTTCGCGACCTGTTGGCTGATGGTGCTGGCGCCGCGCATCGGGCGTCCGCGGGCGTTGTTCTGCAGCGCCTTGTCGATGGCCTCGAGGTCGAAGCCGGCGTGCTCGGGAAACCGCTGGTCCTCCGCCGCCACCAGGGCGATCGGCAACTCCGGCGAGAGGGCGCCCCAATCCACCCAGTCGTACCGCAAGGTGAAGTCCGCCTCGTCGTTCCCGAAGGCCTGCCACCGACGGTCGAGCATGAAGGCACTGGTCGGCGGGTCGATGACGCGCAGGGCCAGCACCTGCAGGGCTGTCACGGCGACGAAGAGCACCGGCACGCCCCACGCGATCCGGAACGCCCAGGCCCGCCATCCGCGCCGTGCGCCGCGCCGCGCGTTCCGCCTCATCGTCGCCCCCGCGCTACCATTCGCATCCCCGAATCCGACCGAGCGCGAAGCGTGGCGTCCCGACGCCGTGCTGTCCATGCACCGATGGCGAACCCCGACACCCTCACCCGCTTCCTGATCGAGCACACGGGCGTCCGTGGCGTGCTGGTCAGCCTCGACGCCACCTGGCAGGAGATCCGCGCCCGCGCCGAGTACCCCGATGCCGTCGCCCACCTGCTGGGCGAGGCGGCCGCGGCGGCCGCGCTGTTCTGCGGGCACGTCAAGGTCGACGGCCGACTGAGCCTGCAGCTGCGCGGCACCGGTGCGCTGCGCACGCTGTTCGCCGAATGCACCTCGCAGGGCACCCTGCGCGGCCTGGCCCGCCACGAAGGCGACCTGCCGGCCGCGCTCGGCCCGCGCGATTTCGGCGATGGGTCGATGCTGGCCATCACCATCGAAACCCTGCCCCCCGGGCAGCGCGAGGTGCAGCGCTACCAGGGCCTCGTCGGCCTCGACGAGGACACCCTGTCCGAGGCGCTGACCGGCTACTTCCGCCAGTCCGAGCAGCTGCCCACCGCCCTGCTGCTGGTCGCCGACGGGTCACGCGCCGCCGGACTCCTGCTCCAGTTG
>ERZ1066118.2012-NODE-2012-length-10791-cov-75.442623_pt1 | contig 10791 bp, 7 predicted proteins | sample MGYA00382765_ERZ1066118 | MGnify/ENA primary metagenome ERZ1066118 (study PRJEB33369, sample SAMEA5778348) | biofilm metagenome | biome: Industrial cooling water; feature: Water cooling tower basin; material: Biofilm | place: United Arab Emirates | collected...
CACTTAAGGCATCTTGAAGAGGCGCCAGTAACAGCGTCAAAGGTGTGCGGAATTCGTGGCTGATGTTGCTGAAGAAGAGAGTTTTGGCACGGTCGAGTTCTGCTAAATATTCCGCACGTTGGCGTTCTTCTTCGCGGGCGGCTTGTTCTCGAATCCGTTGAATTTCCGATTCGCGCATTGCTGCTTCGGCGCGGGCACGTTCGACTGCCGCCCAAGTTCTTTGCGCCGTTTCCTCCAATATTGAAACTTCATGCTGCGTCCAATTGCGGGCTTTGCTGTAATGCGCTACAAGGTTGATAACCCACTGTCCTTTTTTAATAAGTGGCACCACTACGAATGCCTGCACATTTATACCCCGGCAGATCTCCTTTTCCTCTTCGCTAAAACGCTCCTCATTTTCTACGTCGTAAATCACATCCGTTTTACCCAAGCGTAAATTTTTTACTGATTCAGCGAAAGGGCGCATAGGGTAACTGCCGATAAAAGGGGAAAATCCCTCCCGCACATAATTGACATGGACTGTGTATTCTGTTACCGCTGGATCGATTTCGTTATACATTACACGATCAATATCCAAATACTCACCTACAATTTTTAGAGCTTTTTGTTGGATTTCAATCGGGTCTGAAAGTGGACGTAAAGCATCACTTAACCTGAGCAGGTAAGCCTTTGTTTCTTCGCTTTCACGCAAGGCTTCTTCTGCTTTTTTGCGCTCTGTAACATCGCTCGCCGCTCCTAACCATTCAACAATTTCACCTTGCTCATCAAGCAATGGAATGGCGCGCGAGAACGTCCAGCCCACTGTGCCATCTGCTCGAAAAATGCGATATTCTAATTCAAAATTGCTTTTGCTTCGGATCGCTTTGTCAATAGCGACCTGTACAAAAGGCTGTTCATATGCAGGAATATATTCTTCAAGCCAGTTACGGTTTGGATTTACGGTGCTGGCGACGAATTGCTTACCTACAAGGTTGTGCATCAGGCTCCAATCTGCGCTCATTTTATACACAATGTCCGAGCTAGCCTTGATCAATGTACGGTAATGCTCTTCGCTCTCCCGCAAAGCTGCTTCCGCCTGTTTGCGTTTGCTAATGTCGTTAAACAGCACAGCGACACGACGCAGTTGGGGCGCTCCAATACGGAAGGCGTAAACCTCAAACCAGCGACCGAGCGATGGAGAGTTTTGCTCAAAGCGGATTGGCTCGCCACATTTCGCTACATGCCCATAAATCTGAAACCAACGCGCTTCTAGGTTTGGCGCCACTTGCCATATCGTTTTGCCATTCAATACTTCCTCCCGTGGAAGTCTTGTGAGGTGTTCAAACTGTGGGTTGACTTCCAACCAGCGAAAATCAAGCGGCTCGTCCTGATGGTCAAAAATTATCTCAGCTATGCCAAAGCCTTCATCCATCGTCTCGAACAGCATCCGGTATTTCGCTTCGGATTCACGTAAGGCTGCTTCCAATTGCTTGCGATCAGTAATATCATAAGAAACAGCAAGCACCGCATAAATTTCGCCGTTTGAAGAACTTATGGGTGTTCCGCGCGAGATATATGAGCGACCGTGGGCATTGTGTTCATACTCAAACGACTCCCCCGCCAAACATGAACGGTACAGTGCCTCGTATTTTGGCACTAATTCGGGTGGCATCGCCTCGGAAATTGTGTGTCCAACCAGGTCTTCGGGTTTGAAACCCGCGATGGACAAAGCTTCTCCTTCAGCAAAAAGATAGCGCAGATTTTGGTCAACGACAAACACCGCTCCACCTGGCAGATTCTCAATCATTACCCGTAAGCGTTCTTCCGATTCGCGCGCTTGTGCTTCAGAGAGTTTGCGATTGCTAATCTCAATTTCTAATTGGGCATTCTTCGCGATTAATTCCTGCGTTTTAAGCCGATTTGAAAGTAGTGCTGCTGCAGTAAAGTCTGCCAAACTCGTCATCACCCGCACGTCTTCGGGGTCAAAGCGTCGCTCAAGAGAATGCGACATTATCCATATAGTACCGAGCGCATGATTCTCAGCTATTAAAGGTAACACCAAGCCTTCGACAACGGGTGTTTTTGCTGCCTGAAAATAGGTAAAATAACGTTCGGGATACTCATAAAGCTGAGGAGTACCGCGATCCAGACAGATGCTACAAAGGCTAAAATTACGAGGAGTAGTGGCGCCAACGTGCTGTTTTAATGTTCCTGCTAATACATTCCAACGAAAAACTTCTTCACCATTAGGCATTACCTCTAATAAACTAACTCCTGCTGTTCCCGATTCACACAATTCGAGCGCTATGTCAACTAGATTCTGGAGCATTGTTTGCGGTTGATTTACTAACTGCCGTGCCAACGCGCGTAATGCCTGATTTTCTGCCTGTAAGTTTGAAGCACGAGGAGTTCGACGAAACAATTCGTCAGTAATTAAAATATCCTCTAAATTTTTTAACATAGCCTTTTCTGCTAACTCGGTTGATGAACCGCAATTACTTAATAAAAGGAAGCTTGACAGTAAACGTTGCCCCTCGTCCTAGTCCCTCACTCGCTGCTTCAATTGTACCGGAATGCAGTTCTACAAGTTGGCGAGCAATAGCTAATCCTAGCCCTAGTCCCCCTGGCGAATACCTGCTAGGTACTTCCGCCTGACTGAAGCGCTCAAACACATAAGGGAGAAAGTCGGCGCCAATGCCGATACCTGTATCGCTGACTTGAATAACAGCGTAAGAGTCAACAGTGTTGAGTGTAACTTCAATACTTCCTCCTGTAGGAGTAAATTTTATTGCATTATCTAGCAATTTTGAAAAGATTTGTTGCAAACGGTTTGAATCGCCTAAAACGTAAATATCGTGTCGTTGTTGTAGAGACGTTACATGTAACGTCTCTACAATTTTGATTCCCCTAGCCTTGCAAGTTGGTTTAATTGTATGAATTTCTTCCTTAAGAATAGAGGTGAGGTTGACTGGCTGAAAATTGAAGTTCACCTTTCCTGAGAGAATAGTTGAAATATCAAGCAAATCCTCAATCAGCTTTGCCTGATTATTAGCATTGCGCTCAATTGTATCTAAAGCTTTATTCGCAGTAGCCTGTGAAAGCTGGTTTGCACGTAATAAGCGAGTCCAGCCAAGGATAGCAGCCAAAGGAGCGTGAAGTTCATGTGTAACCGTCGCTAAAAACTCATCCTTCATGCGGTTAGAAGATAATTCAATACGCAAACGCGCCATTTGTAAATGAGAATCTACGCGCGCAATTAATTCAGAGGCAGAAAAAGGTTTAATTAAATAATCATCTGCTCCTGCCTGTAAACCTTCAATAGCTGCTTCTTCAGAAGCACGAGCCGAAAGCAGGATAATAGGTATAGCTTTTGTAGTTGGGTCAGCACGCAATGCACTCAACAATTGAAAACCGTCTAACTGTGGCATCATCACATCAGTAAGCACCAAATCAGGCGCCTGCTCTTTAATCGCAACCAGTGCTTCAGCTCCATTAGCATAAGCTTGTACCTGATATCGCTGCATTAGCAAACGCTTCAAATAATCGCGCATATCAGCATTATCATCAACCAATAAAATAAGTGATGAGTGCTGAGTGCTGAGTGATGAGTGTTTATTAAGTGATGAGTGCTGAGTGCTGAGTGATGAGTAGTTATTTTGTTCTATCGCAGCACTCAGCACTTTCAACTCAGCACTCTCTTGCCATTGCAACGCTTCCTCTATGTAAGGTGCAGCACTGATTGACGTTGATGCTAGTGTGTCTTTGGTACTAATTTGACTACTTGGTAAGTGCGATGAGCCTGTGGTCAGTGTTACTGTAAATGTTGTTCCCTTATCTAAAACACTCTCTACATTTACAGTACCGCCATGTAAGTGGACGAGTTCTTGCACCAAAGCTAAACCAATTCCCGATCCTTCATGACTCCTTGCCCGCACTCCGCGTATACGGTGAAAACGTTCAAAAATTTTGGGTAACTCTTCTGGGGTAATACCTGTGCCTGTATCGCGTACTTTTAGCTCTACAAAGTCATCTATTTGGTGTAATGAAACGGCAATTTCTCCTGTGAAGGTAAACTTAAAGGCATTGGAAATTAAATTAAGTACAATTTTCTCCCACATTTCCTGGTCTACATACACTAAGTCCTGACGGGGTGGACAATCTACTATTAATTGCAGTCCTGCTGTTTCAATTGCCGAACGGAACACTGAGGCTAACTCGGCTGTAAATTGGGCTAAATCAGTTGGCTCATAAACTGCTTGTATTCTGCCTGCCTCAATTCGGGAAAAGTCCAGTAAGGTATTAACGAGTTTATGCAATCTCATGGCGTTTCGCTGAACAATCGCCAGTTGTTCGCGTTGTTCGGGCGCCAGGACACTTTTTGTTTGGGCGATTACTTGCTCAAGTGGATTGAGCATCAACGTTAGCGGCGTGCGAAATTCATGGCTGATGTTGTTGAAGAAGGCTGTTTTGGCAAGGTCTAATTCTGCCAATGCTTCGGCACGAGTACGTTCTTGCTGATAAATCTGAACAGTGGTAATGGAACTTTCAACCTGCTGGGCAACTAATTCTAGGAATGTGCGATATTCAGCATCGAAGTTGAGACGGGGGCTAATGCCAGCAACGAGCAGACATTCGACAATTTCTTTGTTGCTTCCCAATATAGGTAAAATAAACGCTGAATCAGGACTTTCTGGCCAAGGTCCTCCAGGTAGTGCCCCGAAGCGCTCGCGCACATCCGTTACAAGCTGGGCTTCACCGCTTTGCAGAATCTTGAAAAGCGGCCATCCTCGACTTTCATTACTTCCCGTGAGCGGAACAGTTGAGGGTGCAGCGGCACTTTCAGAGGGGAGTCCGGTTGAGGCAACTAGTTTTGCGATCTGGCCTTGCGGGTCAAGCTGATAGAACAAGGCAAAGGGAATATCGTAAGGATTGAGTGTAGCAGCGGCAGTATGACAAGCGGACTGTAGCGTTTTTGCCCCGTTTCCAGCCGTGCCTAGCTCTCGCAGCATTGTCAAGCGACGTTGACCAATCACTTGCTGAGTCGTCTCAGTCGTGGTTGAAAGGACTCCACTGATCTTGTCCATCTCATCCCGAATGGGGCTATAGCAGTTAGTAAAATAGGTTTCTTCCAGGTAGCCAAAGCGCAAAAGAGGATTGAGCTGATCTTCCGTAAAAACGGCTACACCCGTAGTCCTGACGCTCTCACACAGGGGTTTAAGCTGGTTATCCCAAACTTCTGACCACGTCTCGCGCACGGGTTGTCCCAGCGCCTTGGGGTGATATGCCCCATAAATAGCAATCATGGCATCGTTGTAAAGCTGGATGTCGTCCTCTCCCCAGAGAATGGTGTGGGCAAAGCGAGACGCGAGCATGGTGCTAACGGTGGTACGCAGGCTCCCAGGCCAGTTCTCGACCGAACCTAATGGCGTGTTCGACCAATTCTTGCGTCGCATCAACTCGCCCATCTCACCACCTAGGGCGAACACATCGAAAGCGCTCGCGTCTTTCTTGCCTTCGGTTAAGCTATCCATGTTTACTTCTTACTTTTAACTCGCCCAGCAAGCTGTGCGACCATTTCTACTAACTTTGTTGGCTCTGCCAATTTATGTAACTGGCATTGAAAACCAGCTTTTATTGCTTCTGCTCGTTCTTCTGTGAGATAAGCAGTTAAGGCGCCAGTAGGAATTTGCCATCCCTTCTCTGCTTCTATTGCCCGTACTTTTTTAATCAAAGCATAGCCATCTTCATCGGGCATTCTAATATCACTTAGTAACACATCAGGACGCGATTGCTCAAGCACCTCTAGCGCCTCAGCAACAGTTGCAACTGCTGTAACAGAAATTCCATGTTGCTCTAGCACTGTTGTAATAAACTCGCGCGCATCGGTTTCATCATCTACAAAAAGTACCCGCAAGCCATCGAGCGAACGAGGAATTTCTACAGCTGCCAGAGGCAGTTGCTGCTGAGTATCTGAGTATTGTACTTGTTCTAACTTTTGCTTGTACTTAGTGATATCACGTATAATAATCCGAAGTGAAAGCAGCGCTCCCTTGGGGTCACGTACAGGTGTTACCGAAAACGAAGTTTCAATTGGTTGACCACCGCGTGGACACATGGATATTTCCCACTCTTCCACAAAATTTATCCGAGGCAAGTTGTTTAATTTAGTACGAAAAACAGAACGCTGTGTCTCAACTATAAAATTAACTAACGGTTTGCCCTGAAGGAACTGCTGGGGAACATTGAATAAATCAGCAGCAGCTTGGTTAGCTTTTAGAATCATTCCTTGAGGATTCGTAACTAAATAAGCATCAGGCGCAAACTTAAATAGGTCAAAATAATCCTGACGTTCTGTAGCCAAATACTCATTCTGACTCAGTAATTCTTCTTGAATTATCGCCATTAATTCTAAGCTAGCCTGCCTTTGTTCATCGAGTAATTGGAGGTTTGCAAGAGAGGCGCCGATTTCCTCCATTGTGTTACTCAATTGTTCTTGTATTGGCGTTGAATCAATATATCCGTACAGCGCCTCTATCTGTTGACGGATAATTTGGATAGTATGCGTAAATTCTTCTTCACTCACAACAGAATCGCTTGTTTCTAAAGATTTATAAAGATACAGTTACCAACGAGAAAATTTAGACTAGAATTTACAGCTATTCAACGCGCAATAACTTATAAATTGCAGTATCAAAAAACTATTTGACTCAATTCTAACAATAATTACATCTGGTGCCGCTTCATTATCAATAAATACTGCTCGGTTAAGAAAATTCAATAAAACCATAAACCTTGTAGAGACGCGATTAATCGCGTCTCTACGTCCCCGAAATCAACGCAAAAAATCCTTAAACGAGCAGTATTGATATCTCTATTTCATTTTGAGACTTTTATGAACTTTTCGATTCCTACCAAAATATTAAACGTTTATCGTTTACTATGATTTCTTTCCTGAATTATATGAATAATCGATGGTAACAACGAGACCAAATTTCCATACGAACATTGTGTAGCGTTAAACGATATACATTTAATTGAAGTAGCTTTAATATTGTGATAATCATATGCGCGTTACTATTACGGCGCCGTCAACTCGGAAGTAGAAATAATATGCAAAGATATATTAAGATGATTGGACTATTTTGGAGTGCTGCGATAGCTGCCGAAATGGAATATCGGGTTAATTTTATTTTGGCGAGTTTGAGTAGTGTTGGAAACTTGGCGGGTAGTTTGTTTGGTTTGTTTTTATTTTATCGCAAAGGCTATTCTTTCGCAGGTTGGTCATGGGAAGAGGCTTTATTAGTTCTAGGTGTTTTTACTTTACTCCAAGGCTTTGCAGCAACATTTTTGGCGCCAAACCTGAATAAAATAGTTCGTCATGTTCAAGAGGGTACGCTCGATTTTGTTTTGCTCAAACCAGTTAAAAGCCAGTTTTGGTTATCGTTCCACACTTTATCACCTTGGGGATTACCAGATTTAATTTTTGGTGGAGTGTTGATTGGTTATGCAGGAACTCGGCTTAGTATCGGAATTAATAGTTATTTATTAAGCTTGATACCTATAACTTTTGGGTTAATTGTACTATATAGTATATGGTTTATGCTCGGCGCCACAAGTATTTGGTTTGTAAAGATTTATAACGTGACTGAAGTGTTGCGTGGGTTGTTAGAAGCGGGTAGATATCCAATGGTTGCTTACCCAACAGCGTTTAGGTTTTTCTTTACGTTTATAGTGCCAGTTGCATTTTTAACGACTATTCCAGCAGAAGCGATGCTAGGTAGAAGTCAGGTAGGTTGGTTAATAGGCGCCGGACTGTTAGCATTAGGTTTATTCTTTTTATCATCCTGGTTTTGGCGGTTTGCACTAAGGTTTTATACCAGTGCTTCTAGTTAACGTATCGTTATAAACCAGGTTTTGATAAATGGCGCACAGCACATCTGGGACAGATATGCCACAAGTCACAAGCAAAATTAGGGCGTGACAAATATTTGCGGTAAAATACAGATTCTGTGGACATTGGATAAGGAATAACAAGGGTGGCTTTAACATTAGGGGTGAACATCGACCATATTGCTACGATTCGTCAAGCACGCAGAACGGTAGAACCAGACCCAGTAGCTGCTGCTGCACTTGCGGAGTTAGCCGGTGCTGATGGAATTACTGCACATTTACGGGAAGACAGGCGCCATATTCAAGATAGAGATGTACGGTTATTACGGCAAACAGTACGTACACATTTGAATTTGGAAATGGCTGCTACTGAGGAAATGGTAGCTATAGCACTAGATATTAAGCCAGATTATGTGACTTTAGTACCCGAACGCCGCGAAGAAGTGACTACCGAAGGTGGTTTAGATATCGTTGGGCAAATTGGTAGAATTGGAGAAGTTGTTGATAAACTGCAAAGCGCTAATATTCCTGTTAGCTTGTTTATTGACGCTGAACCTGCACAAATAGAAGCTTCTGCGAAAGTACAGGCAAAGTTTATTGAGTTACATACTGGTAAGTATGCTGAGGCAAAAGACGAAAAGAGTCTTAAGCACGAGTTAGATTTTTTAGCTGCTGGATGCGAACTAGCACTTAAAGCAGGTTTAAGAGTCAACGCTGGTCATGGACTTACTTACTGGAATGTATATCCTGTCGCGTGTCTTCCTGGAATGGAGGAGTTGAATATCGGGCATACTATTATTAGTAGAGCTGCACTAGTTGGTATTGAGCGTGCTGTTCGCGAAATGAAAATGGCAATACGCGGCGAATATTAATTGTGTAGAGATGTCATAGAGGGGTTTTTACTGCGAAATCTCAAGATGTTAAAAACACAAGCCATAACTCTATGACTGCAACAAACGCAAAAGAACCATCAAACGAATCATCCAATAATTTACCGCTTTGGGTACAACATCGTGATACGGTAATTGCATATAGTGCAACTGCCGATGTTGAATGGCGCACTGGCAAAGCTCCTGATTATTCTCGCTCGAACGATAATTTGAAGACAGAAAGTGTATGCAAGCACATCGAAGGTTCGCTCGAAGCTATCGTTCAAAATTTGGTGCGAACTTTTGAAATGGAAGTATCTTTTAAGACTAATCCACAGCAATGGTTGTCAGTCGTTCAAGATAAATTCCGTGTTAGTACTAATGGTGGGCGTGAATTCGATGCTGTAGAACTTGGCGCCAAAGGTACTTATAATGTGTTTATGGCAAATTCCGAACATTACAAATCGTCGGAAGAGTCTTTTGAATCCTCACATCACATTTTTCACACAACCTTTCCCAATGGTTTCCCTTGGGAATTGCTCGAAGTATATTCTGGACCACCTAACGTGACTTTCAAGTGGCGCCATTGGGGTCATTTTAGAGGTCAGTACAAAGACTTTGCTCCCACTGGTGAAACTGTGGAGATTATTGGCATGAGCGTAGCAAAAGTAACTTCTGACTTGAAAATAGAATCGATGGAACACTACTTTGATAATTCTCTGTTTCTTACTCAGTTAACAGCGGGAGGCAAGGTAGCATCTGATACTAAGTCGCAAGGGTGTCCGTTTAATCCAGTTTCTTTATTTAAGCGATTCAAAAAGAGTTAATAGCGCTTGGATACAGTCAGTAATCGCTGTATCCTTAAATTATTAATTAGAAGTATAAGGAAGAAAAATGACGACATACTATTACGTTTTAGCAAGTCAGCGTTTTTTACTCGAAGAAGAACCATTTGAAGAGGTTTTGAAAGAACGAACTCGTTATTACCACGAAAACGAAAAAGAAATTGATTTTTGGTTAGTCAAACAGCCTGCGTTTCTTGAGGCGCCTGCGATGCTGAGTATAAAAGCCAAGTGTCCACAACCATCTGTGGCAGTAATTTCAACTAACTCTCAGTTTATCACCTGGTTAAAACTTCGTTTAGAGTACGTCATTACAGGAGAATTTCAGGCGCCAAGCGAGTCAATACCCGATGCTTTGGCATCAATGGTAACAGTGTAAAGTGCTGAGTTATGAGTGCTGAGTTATGAGTATTTTACACTCAGCACTCAACACTCAGCACTCAGCACTCATTATTTGTTTTGGGGAACAAAATCGAAGTACGCGAAATCTTTGAAGAGAAGCAATTTATGTGTTCAACTGTGGTGGAGAGACTTCAGACTTTATCTAGTGCTTTGTTTATTACGATTGCTGGGTTGATGGGCAGCATGAATTCTGTAGGCGCCCAACAGAACATTCCTGTTTGTCGTCCACCTAACGGTGGTGAGTATCTTTTGTTGGTAATTAGTCCTACAACTGATAATCAAAATCAATTGCGTCGCGTCCTGCCTTCAGAAACTAACACTTCTGTCTGTAGATATCTCAATGACATCGTAACCCGCATAGGTGGTTTTGGTAAGCTAGAAGATGCAAATCGCTGGGCGAGATTTATACGCGATTCTGCGGGTCTTTCTGCTATTATCACAACTCGACCTCAAGATGTAGCAGCTAAACCAGTTGTTAGACCAGCTCCTAAACCACAAACGTTGGGTCAGGGTTATGCAGTGTTAGTTGATTACTTTAATAGACCAGAAACAGTGAAACAAGTACAACAAGTAGTCGGAGGCGATATTGGCTTCGTTTCTTACGGTCAGCGTCCTTACTTGTTAGCAGTTTATACAACAAATTCTCGTGAGGCACAAAATACATTACAAACACTTTCTGAACGCGGTTTCTATACCCAAATGGTAGACGCGCGTAGGGTAGTGTTGCTGCGCCCCATCGTCAAATTACAATAATAGTAATGAGTGCTGAGTGCTGAGTGAAAAGTAACTCAGCACTCAGCACTCAGCAC
>ERZ1066118.2013-NODE-2013-length-10790-cov-9.294364_pt1 | contig 10790 bp, 11 predicted proteins | sample MGYA00382765_ERZ1066118 | MGnify/ENA primary metagenome ERZ1066118 (study PRJEB33369, sample SAMEA5778348) | biofilm metagenome | biome: Industrial cooling water; feature: Water cooling tower basin; material: Biofilm | place: United Arab Emirates | collected...
AAGCTGTCTCAGGAGTCAATGATGGAGCTAATGCTTCTATCTTTTACTATGCAGTGACTTTAGCTTTTCCAGATCTCTTCCAAGAAGGTAACTTGGGTGGCATTGTGGTTGGCTTACCACCAAAAGTGACTAGTAACGATATTAATAACCGTGAAGACAGGGACTCCTCTTTGCACCTAGAAGCTTTTTATCGCTTCCAAGTTAGCAAAAATATTGGCATTACTCCAGGAGTGCTAGTCATTACCAATCCCGAACATAATGAAGATAACGACACGATTTACGTGGGAACAATTAGAACTACGTTTTCTTTCTAAACCCAATCTGGGAGATTTGTTCCAAAAGGGAATATTTAGTGTTTGAACAACGACTGGGGGGAGAAGGATCGGTCGAACCTCAGTTGAGTCGTGCCGAGCGTAAATGTGAGTTTCAGTCAAACTAATTTTGAAAAAATTAATACTTTATTTTGATTTTATTCCCTTATTTTATGTAAGCGTTCGGGGTAGTACCCTATCACAACTCTGAGTAGATTTGTTAGAAGAAATTAAGGTAAGCGATCGCATTCCTCTAATGAGATAGCAAAAGAGCGCCAGGATTTCTTACTCGTGGAATAGCAGAATTTCATCTGATTTTCATTTTAGAGATTCAAAATAGTAAACGCTGATGTGGACATTAGCGTTATTTTAAAACTGAACTCAGGTTAAGAAAAAAAGATGGCGATCGCTTTTTAGAAAAGCATTTGCAAAGGAGCAACCGCACCAATCGACACCAAAGTGTTGCAATAACACCAGATAGCAGAGCTAGAATATGCGTATGTGTATCCCCCAGGGGGGTATCTGATGCCTCAGACTCAAAACCAAAAAATTCTCAATCGTCTTGCCAGGATTGAAGGTCACGTCCAGGCTATTCAGCGAATGGTTAAGGTTGGTAAACCTTGCCCAGAAGTACTTTTACAAATTGTGGCAGTACGAGCGGCACTCAAAAAGGTAGCTTTAATCTTGCTGGAAGACTTTGCCGAACAACGCTTGGCAGATGTCATGCAAAACGACGATTTTAAATCGGAGCGGTTCGATCTTTACAAAATTTTGAATTTGCCGATCTAGAAAGAGTCGATCGAAGAAAACAGATGAATGCCTTATCGCTATTTCACTGCCTCCGCAATCCATTATTTGCGCGGCTATACATTGCTCAAACCACAAGTTTATTGGGAGATGCACTTACCTGGGTAGGTTTAGCCCTACTTGCCTTTGAATTGGTCGGTAATAATTCAGCCGTTGTCTTGTCTGGGGCATTGACACTGCGCGTTACTGCTTTCGTCCTACTTTCACCCTTAGCAGGAGCGATCGCCGATCGCTGGGATCGCAAGCGGATTATGGTCGCAACTCATTTAGCGCGAATGCTGTTCGTTGGCTTACTACCGTTCGTTACAGCAGTGTGGCAAGTATATTTGCTGATTTTTGCGCTCAATGTCTTCAATGTCTTTTTTACACCGACATACAAAGCGACAATCCCGCAAGTCACGGGACAGAATGACTATCCGCAAGCGATCGCACTTTCCAGCATCACTTACCAACTGTTAAGCGTGTTAGGTCCAGGTTTTGCCGGAGCTATCGCTGCTTTTATTGGCGCAAGGCAGATTTTCTTCTTAGATGCTCTAAGCTTTGTAGTTGCGGCTATTTTAATCTTCAGCTTACCAGGACAGCTGAGAGTCGATTCTAGCCAACCATCGACGAGGACAACAAGTAGAACGTGGCAAGATATCAAAGCAGGCACAACTCGTTTGTTTGTAGATGCTCCAATTCGCTACGCACTCCTGATGCAGCTAGTTGCCTCTATTGCTGGAGCGCAAATTCTCGTCAATACTATCGGTTACGTTCAAGGAACGCTCAAATTAGGAGAAGTGCAGTACGGCTGGGTGATGGCAGCTTTCGGTATTGGTGCTGCTATATCGGCTGTGGTAGTAGGTGCGCTGAATAGACGTTTAGCACTAACATCGCTGATCCCGATCGGTGCAGTTTCGATCTCCCTAGCCTTAATGCCTGCAAATTTCGTAGATATAGCAGTGCTGATGATACTGTGGGCTGTGGCAGGTGCAGGACAAAACTTGGTGGACTTGCCGACTCAAACTTTAATTGCAGATCGTATCCCCAGGACTATCCAAGGAAGAGTTTATGGGGCGCACTTTGCTTGGAGTCATCTCTGGTGGGCAATTTCATATCCGCTAGCTGGGTGGATGGGCAGTCATTTCGGCGATCGCTCGTTCCTGTACGGTAGCTTAGTTAGTTTAGGGTTGTTAGCAGTCGTCCAAGTCACTGTTTCGCCGCAACTGCGCGATCGCGAACACATACACTATCCAACTTGGCACGAACACGAACACCTTCACGACGAACACCATCAGCACGACCACAAGCCAGGAATACTTACAAGCGAGCCACATACGCATCTGCACGAACATACAACCATCCTATATCACAGCCATCCTCAGACGATCGACTTCCACCATCGCCATTACTATTAGGGACATAGGAATTCGTTTGGAGAAACAGATAATGTAGAAAGCGATCGCACTCAACGGAAAAGACAGTTATGAGAATTCTGTTGGTAGAGGATGACGAGCGCCTTGCTAAGGCTTTAGCAGAAGCCCTTACCGACCAACATTACGTTGTTGACATTGCTACAGACGGTCAGGCAGGTTGGGAGTTTGTAGAAATTTGTCCTTACGACCTGTTGATTTTGGATGTCATGCTACCAAAGCAAGATGGGATCGGTCTTTGCCAAAAAGTACGTCAGAGCAAGCATTCCATGCCGATTCTGATGCTGACGGCAAGAGACACCAGTTCGGATAAAGTTATGGGGCTAGATGCAGGGGCAGACGATTATGTTGTCAAACCCTTCGATTTACAAGAGCTGATGGCTCGGATTCGAGCGCATCTACGTCGGGGCAACTCCAGCCTACCGCTAGTGTTAGAGTGGGAACATTTGCGCCTCAACCCTAATATCTGTGAGACTACATACAACGGACAACTTCTACATCTAACACCAAAAGAGTATCGCATACTAGAATTATTCATGCGTCATAGCTATCGCACCTTCAATCGGAGCGAAATTCTCGATCGCCTTTGGTCGTTTGAAGAACCACCAGCAGAGGAAACCGTTAAGGTTCATATCAGAAGCCTACGGCAAAAGTTGCGAGCGGCTGGAGCTGCGGCTGACTTAATCGAGACAGTATACGGCTTGGGTTATCGGCTCAAACAAACTTTCTAACTGGATATTTCTAACTGAATGTTTCGGGCTTTACACTGGCGGCTATTGATTTCCTACCTAAGTGTCATGGTGACAATTTTAGGAATATTTACCTTAGCTGTATATCAGTTTGTCGCCTACAATCTTTATCAAAAAACAGACCGCCAAATGCTAGGATTGGCGGATGCAGCCGCTCACAGTTTATCGAAGATCCGAGCCGATCGCACCGCCATTTCTCGTCAGATGCCCCGCTCGTTCGACGACGATGGCGATCTCGATATCCCCTGGCAGGATTTACGCGAAAATCATCAAAGTGTGGAATGGTACGATGCTAACCGTCAGTTGTTAGGTAAAGTGGGAAAGCCGCTGACAAGCATTCCTTTAGCAGCTAATTCATATATTTCGCAACAAGGGCAGATTCGCGCTCTCACGATTCGGGTTTATGAAGAAAAACAGAGTAGAGCTAAGCAGGAACTCCAAGGTTATATTCGCGTATTAGAATCTACTGAAGAATTAGCAGAAGAACTAGACAGACTTCTATTAGGATTGGGTGTAGCAGGGATAATTGCCCTGTCGCTAACTGGTGTTGGTGGTTTGTGGCTGACGCGACAATCCATAAAACCGATTCAGTTGAGTTTTCAGCAGTTAAAACAGTTAAATCAGCAGTTAAAGCAGTTTACAGCCGATGCTTCCCACGAGTTACGTAGTCCTTTAGCAGCAATCAAGACTTCAATTCAGGTGATGATGACACATCCAGAGCGAATTCATCCAGCTGATGTAGGGAAGTTGGATGCGATCGCCAGTGCTACTGGACAAATGACCCGTTTAGTAGAAGACTTGCTTTTGTTGGCACGTACAGATGCTATGGGAAATACTCCATCTGTTGAGTGGAGAGCAATCCCCGTAGACGAACTGCTGGAAGATTTGATAGATTTCCTCTCACCTCAAGCCCAAGCAAAGAAAATTACCCTCAAGTTAAATTTAGCAGAGGAAGTGTTTGTTAAAGGTGATTCCGCTCAGCTCAAGCGTTTATTTTCTAACTTGCTAGAAAATGCGCTGCAATATACACCCCCAGGGGGAACTGTAACTGTTTCCACAGCCAGTCAAGATAAATTTACTGCGATCGGTGTCGAGGATACTGGAATCGGCATCGCACCAGAACACGTTCCACTAGTTTTTTATCGCTTTTGGAGAGCAGACAAAGCGCGATCGCACCGCACAGAAGGTTCGGGATTGGGATTGGCGATCGCTCAAGCCATTGCCCAACGCCACGGCGGAGAGATTGCCCTCAGCAGTCAAGTTGGAGTCGGCAGCTGTTTTGAAGTACGCCTGCCGATCGCCACCTAATTTCTTCTGATTTGCTTTGTTTTGTTGTTAAACAAACCAGACATACTCAACCCCGTTACTAGCAATCCAATCAATCCTAAACCATTCAGAATTGGGTAGATTGCCTGAAGATGAAAAATCTCGCCTGTATGAATGCTTAACAAAAAGCTGGAGGACAGTCCCGTAGCGATCGACCACTCGCGAACGATCGTGACTATCATCCCAGTCAATACTGTGAGAGTCAGTGGTATGGAGATCGCGATCGCCAGAATGCGGTGGTATTTACGAAACGCACGTTTCATGTCAATCCCTCGTTAAAAATAGACTTTTTAAATATCATCTGCTCTATAGAGTGGAAAAATCGAGTTTTGTCAGGCAAAACTCGATGGGTGAGAGGAGTCCCCTTTGCCGGAGACTTTTCCTCAAGCTACAACAAACATAGTAAAGAACTCGGAAAGATCGAGATTTAGCTATTTTCTTTCCGATTTCTTTACCTTCATAGTTTTATCTTGGAGTTGGTTGGCAGAGAAGTCATTAACTGCTTTGCTGTACTTCGTATCCCTCAGTACTTTTACTCATAGCAGTAACGATGTTTTATGCCAGTTAGCGTAATTTTTTGCCGGAGTTTGAGATCGTGAAACGACATCAAGTACTAATTCTTGCTGCCATCGGTGTTTTGGTATTGGCAGGATGCACTAATGCCCCGCAATCAAGCACACAGACCTCACCCGCAGCTAGTCCTGTTGCTACTGGGCAAACCGATCGAGCAGGTGTAGATCGTCTGCTAAGCGTTGTATCTAACACCAAAGCAGCAGTTGAAGCGGGTAACTTTTCTAAAGCCAATACTGAATTTAGCCAATTTGAAGATAACTGGAAACAGGTTGAGGATGGCATAAAAGCCAAATCTAGCGATCGCTATAAAGCGATTGAGGATAGCTTAGATCGGGTGACAGGGGAACTGAAAGGCTCTCAGCCCAACAAACAACAAGTGTTATCTGACTTACAATCTATGGAAAATAACATCAATAGTGTTGCCAAACTATGATTTTTGCAAATGCGGACAATTAGTATTTACTTCTACTTGAATTGAAATTGTCTAATAATTGAGTTTCTCATGCTCGTGTGAGGTAGAACTGCTAAGTCTATAGAGCTACCTCACATTTTTTTATGCTGATTTTTACTACTATTTTACTAAGGTTTTTACCCCCCAAGCGGCTGGCAGCAATTATATTACTAAGTAATAATAGTATAAAATTTAGTTTTTGCAATCAAAACTCAATCATTTTTAATAGTAAAATCTTGCAAGAACTGTCGAATAAATAAAATTAATTCTGATTAAAAAATAGCTTGACTTCTTTCCGAGTTCTTTACCTTTAATGTCTTACTTTTAAGATGCGGGGGTTACGAATGTAGCCTTCAGTAAACTCATAAGGAGTAAAGAGGATGAATTCAAAAGCACTAATCGCTGAATTTGTCGGAACTTTCGCCTTGATCTTTATTGGAGTAGGTGCGATCGCTACTAATTACATCAACCGAGGTGGCATCACAGGAACAGCAGTAGAATTAACAGCTATTGCCCTCGCCCACGGCTTTACAATTGCCGTTATGGTTTCTGCTACAGCTGCTATTAGTGGCGGTCATCTCAACCCAGCAGTTACTTTTGGGGCTTTGCTAGCTGGAAAAATTGACTCAAAAAATGCAGTTGGATATATAGTCGTTCAGTGCTTAGGAGCTATTTTCGCCGCTAGCTTAATTAAACTAGCTATTCCCTTACAGGCGCTCCAAGCTGTAGGCATGGGAACCCCAACCCTTGGCAAGGGAGAAACTCCATTCATGGGATTGGTGATGGAATTTATTCTGACCTTCTTCCTAGTATTTGTTGTTTTTGGCACGGCTATTGACTCTCGCGCCCCTAGAATTGGCGGTTTATTCATCGGATTAACCGTGGCACTAGACATTTTAGCAGGTGGTCCTCTGAGTGGTGCTGCTATGAATCCAGCTCGGTATCTCGGTCCAGCTCTAATGGGGGGCGGACTCAAGTATTTCTGGCTGTACTGGATTGGTCCTTTGGCAGGTGGTGCTGCCGCAGCTTTGCTATACCAATACACGTTGGCAGATAGGAGTAACCGCACTATCCATCATAGTGAAGTTGCAACCCAGTCTCGTTCAAACTAATCGACTTGTTTCAAATCCTCTTTACAGAACCATTCACAGGAGACAGCAATTCATGTTCTTTCATAAAAAAGAAACAATCCACAGCGTAGATATTAGAGAACCAAATCCGCGTTTTGCTCAACTTCTTCTAGAACAATTTGGAGGAGCAACAGGAGAACTTTCTGCAGCGTTGCAATACTGGGTACAATCTTTTCACGTTGAAGATGCAAGTATTCGAGATATGCTTCAGGATATTGCAGTTGAAGAGTTTGGGCATTTAGAAATGGTAGGTAAAATGATTGAGGCTCACACTAAAAACGTTGACCAGACAGAGGCTTACAAAAGCACTCTATTCGCGGTGCGTGGTATGGGTCCGCATTTTCTCGATAGCCAGGGCAATGCTTGGACGGCAAGCTATCTGAATGAAGGCGGTGATGTAGTGCGCGATCTGCGGGCTAACATTGCCGCTGAAGCTGGAGCGCGTCAGACTTACGAAGAGCTGATTAAACTATCAACTGACGAAGGAAGTAAAAAAACACTCGTGCATTTGCTGACGAGGGAAATTTCTCACACTCAAATGTTTATGAAGGCGTTGGATTCATTGGGTAAGCTAACCGATCCGATGTTTGGTAATATTCAACCGGATGAGACGGTTGATATTTACTACAATTTGTCTTCTCATAGGAAAGAAGGAGCAGTACAGGTAGACGAACGCGGTCCTTGGAACTCCGAACCGACGTTCAAGTATATTGCCGATCCTATCAATACTCGTTCTTAGGCGAAGCCTAAAAGGTATGAGATAAACCAAAAGCCAGCAATCTTCTTTCACTAGCTAAACCTACTACATACAAGAAAGAAGTAAAGTTGATTGTTGATGATTAATTGTTAAGTGGAACCGACTACGAACCATCAACCATCAGCAATTATCTATTGGCAACTGACATCAAAATATGCCGCAGACACCACACGTTGAGGAACATTTTACAGCCAGCGAAGTTGTCCGAGATATTGTTATTGGAGTCTCGGACGGATTAACAGTTCCCTTTGCTCTAGCAGCTGGGTTGTCTGGTACTGTAGCCTCTACTAACATAGTCGTCACTGCTGGTTTAGCTGAAATTGCAGCAGGTGCGATCGCGATGGGGTTAGGTGGTTATCTCGCCGCTAAGAGCGATGCCGACCACTATATGTCAGAGTTAAAGCGCGAACAACGGGAACTGAGAGAAAAGCCAGGGGCAGAGGTAAGAGAAGTCATAGAAATATTTCAATCCTATGGGCTGACAGCAGAAGAAAGTAAATTAATTGGCGAGGGGTTGTTGCGGAATCCTCATGCATTAGTTAATTTCATGATGCGCTTTGAGTTGGGTATAGAAAAGCCTGCTCCTGGGCGGGCATTAAAGAGCGCCCTCACTATTGCTGGTTCTTACATTGCTGGAGGGATCGTTCCCCTGAGTCCTTTTATCTTCATTTCTAATTCCAAAACGGCACTGACACTTTCAGTAATTATTACTAACATTGCTTTGGTAATATTTGGTTATATTAAAGGACACTTCACAGGTGCTAAACCAATGCGTAGTGCAATCCAAACTGTAATAACTGGAGGGCTTGCTGCTGCGGCTGCCTTCTCGATCGCCAAACTTATTTCTAGATAAATTAGTCAAATAACTTTTCTCATTGCCCAAATGTATGAAAATTTTAATAGTTGAAGATGACGATCGCATTGCTAAACCACTAGCTGAAGATTTAAGGCATCAAAACCATGTTGTAGATTTAGCTGCTGATGGGATCGAGGGTTGGGAATACGCCCAATCGACTGCCTATGATGTTATCTTGTTAGACTTGATGCTGCCGCGATTAGATGGAATTGCGCTGTGCAGGCGTTTACGCGCTGCTAAATGTCATGCTTTCATTTTGATGTTAACAGCAAGAGATACAACCTCGGATAAGGTGATTGGACTTGACGCTGGTGCTGACGATTACTTAGTCAAGCCATTTGAACTAGAAGAATTAGGAGCGCGAATTCGGGCTTTATCGCGTAGAAGCCCTGAGATTAGGCAACCGATTTTGAGTCACGGCGAACTGCAACTAGATCCAACTAATCGCGAAGTTACTTATGCTGGAAAAACATTGTTATTAACGCCTAAAGAATATACGATTTTAGAATACTTTTTGAGAAATCCTACTCAAGTTTTAACTCGCACGGCAATTCTAGATAAGTTGTGGGAATTTGATAAATTGTCTGGGGAAGAAACTGTAAAAACTCATTTGACAAACTTGCGCCGAAAACTAAAAACAGCAGGGAGTCCAGAAGATTTCATCGAAACAGTATACGGCGTTGGTTATCGTCTCTGCGCTAAGTAATGTAATCTGATAGAATTGTCAGAGGTGGACTTTGCTACATTGTGATAATTAACTCATAACTGAATCGCACCCGATCGTGTTTGAAAAAATTCGGTATCGCTTATTATTGTCTTACCTAGCAGTTATTGCATCAATACTAGGAACATTTGCGATCGCCGTGCGGACTGTTTTCACCCGCAGTTTGACTCATCAGCTTACAGATAAACTAATTGCTTTAGGACAGGGGGCTGCCGCTAATGCAGAATATGAAAACGGTCAGATCAAAATTGAAAGTGACTTTCCCCTACAAAATCTAATTGCCAATAATCAAGCTTTGGAGTGGTTTGATACTCACAGTCGTTTGGTAGAACGACAAGGAAAAGCGACTGTAACATTACCATTTTCTCCAAAAGAAACAGTACAGTTTCAAACTAGAAAAAATCGCTTTATAGCTACGACTTTACCGATTATTGGTAGCGACGATCAAAAACTGATTGGGTATGTAAGAGTCAGTCAATCTCTAGAAGAGTATGACGAAACCCTAAGTAAACTAGACTGGGGATTAGGCGGTGGAATCCTCGTCGCTTTGGCTTTGAGTGGAATTGGTGGAGTATGGTTAACTCGTCAAGCCATGCAACCGATCGAGCAGAGTTTTCAAAGGTTAAAGCAGTTTACGGCTGATGCTTCCCACGAACTTCGCAGTCCTTTAATGGCAGTAAAAAGTAATGCAACAGTAGCGTTAAAATATCCAGAGGGAATGCGGGAAACAGACAAAGATAAGTTCCAGGCGATCGCTAGCGCAACTAATCAAATGTCTCGCTTGACAGAAGACTTATTATTTTTAGCTCGTAACGATAAAATTCCTCACCGTAATCGAGATATTATCAATTTGACAGAACTTTTAGAGAATTTGGTGCAGTTATATAAACCTCAAGCTGAAGCCAAGCAAATTAAACTAAGTATACAAGTAACTAAGAATCTGAGATTGCTGGGTGATTCGGATCAACTAAGGCGATTATTTGGCAATTTAATTGAGAATGCCATTAATTATACGCCAAATGAAGGTATAGTTGAAATTAAGGATCGCCGCGTCGGTTCTCAGTGGTATATCGACGTAAGAGATACAGGTGTAGGAATTGCACCAGAGCAGCTTAAACAGGTATTTGACAGATTTTGGCGAGCCGATCGCTCTCGTTCTTATAATTCTGGTGGTTCTGGATTGGGATTGGAGATCGCTCAAGCGATTGCTCAGAATCACGGTGGATTCATTACTGTTACCAGTCAAGTAGAAGTTGGCAGTTGTTTTACAGTGCGTCTACCCACTAGCGCGACTTCAGTACTATAGGTATTTGGTTAGAATGAGTCTCGTTATTCGTACTTCTCATTAGATCTTCAACGTTACGGAGTATAGTACGACAAATTTCATCCAGAGGTAGGTCGTTAGGATCGCGTCCGAAAGGATTTTCTAGTTCGGAACCAAGCTCTTCAATTCCAAATAATGTAAAGCTCATCAAAGCCATTACTGGGATAGTCCACCAGTGTAAGTTTTCAACTAACTCTACAGGTAGTATCAAACAGTATAGGATTAATAATTGTTTGAGAAAAATGGCATACAGCAAGGGCATAGGAGTTTTTATAATTCGTTCGCATCCGCCTAAAATGTCCACTAGCTCGTCTACTAACTTCTGTAAGGCAGTGAGTTGGTATACATTTAAAAGACTGTACCTGTACCT
>ERZ1066118.2015-NODE-2015-length-10770-cov-11.917032_pt1 | contig 10770 bp, 8 predicted proteins | sample MGYA00382765_ERZ1066118 | MGnify/ENA primary metagenome ERZ1066118 (study PRJEB33369, sample SAMEA5778348) | biofilm metagenome | biome: Industrial cooling water; feature: Water cooling tower basin; material: Biofilm | place: United Arab Emirates | collected...
TCAGAGCAAACGAGGGTCAGGCCTGCCCTCACCCAGCCACCATCTCCACCCAGCGATCGAGCAGGCGCACGCCGAACCCGGTGGCGCCCTTGTCGAACAGGGTGCCGGGCTTGTCGCTCCACACGGTGCCGGCGATGTCGAGGTGGGCCCATTCGACCCCTTCCTCGACGAAGCGCTGGAGGAATTGGGCTGCGGTGATCGACCCGGCCTCGCGCGGGCCGACGTTCTTGATGTCGGCGATCGTGCTGTCGATCAGCCGGTCGTAAGCCTCGCCAAGCGGCAGCCGCCAAAGCTTGTCGCCCGTCTCCAGCCCGGCCGTCACCAGCTCGCCCGCCAGCGCGTCATTGTTGCAGAAGATGCCGGCATGCTCGTGGCCGAGCGCGATCAGCATCGCGCCGGTGAGGGTCGCAAGGTCGACCATGCGCTTGGGCGCGAACTCACGCTGGGCATAGGTCATGACGTCGGCCAGCACGAGCCGCCCTTCGGCGTCGGTGTTGATCACCTCCACCGTCTGCCCGTTCATGGAGGTGACCACGTCTCCCGGCCGCTGCGCCGTCCCCGACGGCATGTTCTCGACCAGGCCGCACAGGCCCACGACGTTCGCCTTGGCCTTGCGCCGGGCAAGCGCGAGCATGGCGCCGGCGACCGCGCCGGCTCCGCCCATGTCCCACTTCATCGCTTCCATGCCGGCCGCTGGCTTGATCGAGATGCCGCCCGTGTCGAACGTCACGCCCTTGCCGATGAGGGCGAGCGGGGCGGTCCCTTCCGCGCCGCCGTTCCAGCGCATCACCAGCAGCCGCGGCTCGCGCGCGGAGCCCTGGTTGACGCCAAGGAGTGCGCCCATGCCGAGCTTCTCCATCTCGGCCTGGCCGAGTGCGCTGACCTCGAGCCCCGTTCCTTCCGCGGCCTTGCGCACGCGCTCGACGAAGGTCTCGGCATAGATGATATTGGCAGGCTCGGTGACCAGCTCGCGGGTGAGCTTCAGCCCGTCCAACAGCGGCAGGTAGCGCTCGGTCCAGCGCTGCTCGGCGCCCGCCGGCGCGCCGACCAGGACCAGCTCCTCGACGCTCGGCTTCTGTTTGTCCTTGAGCTTCGTCCGGTAGCGGTCGTAGCGCCACGCCCGCGCGGCGGCACCGAGCGCGAGACGGGCGGCCGCATCGGCATCGAAGCCGCTCCCGTCGAAGTTCACCACCAGCGTCTTCTCGCCGCTGGTCAGCAGCTTGGCGACCGCCGCAGAGCCCACCTTCTCGGCCGCGCCCCCGTCGCTTGCGGGGCCCGTGCCCACGAGCAGGAGGCGGCGGATCGGCTCGCCGCCCCCGCCAAACCAGCTTTCCGCCACCGTTCCGGGCTCGCCCTCGAACCGCTGGCCGCGCGCAGCCGCCTCGATCGCCGCCCGCATCTCGCCGAGCGAAGCAAGGTTGCCGCGCTCGAGGCTCCCGGTCGGGACGACAAGCGCATAAGCGCCAGACGGGCTCTGGTCGGCGAAACGGATCTGCATGGGTCGAACACCTCGAAGGATGCGGAAGGGAGATGGTGCGGGCTCTTAGGCGCTGCGGCCTTGGCCTGCCAAGCCCGTTGCGGGTCGGTCTTTTGGCTGCAATAGGCTGAAAGCTTCCACCCACCGCGGCATCTTCAAGGACAGGAACAGGCGTGCAATTCGGCGCAAGATGCTGGACGGCGCTTCCGCTGGTCCTCGGGCTTTCGGCTCCCGCGCTGGCCCAGGCCCAGCCTCAGGCCGTTCCCGCCGCGCCCGAGCCCGCCGCCCCTCCCTCGGTACCGGGCGACGAAGAAGCGATCACCTTCTCCGCCGACAGCGTCGCCTATGACAGCGACAATGAGCTGGTCACCGCCACCGGGCAGGTCCGTTTCAACCGCGACGGCACCTTTGTCGCCGCCGACCAGGTGCAATGGAACCGCCGCACCGGCGAGGTGATCGCCACCGGCAACGTTGTGGTGGTCCCGCCTGAAGGCGACCGCCTGATCTCCGAACGAGTGGTGCTGAGCGACTCGCTGCGCGACGCCACGGTCGAGAACCTGCTCGTCGTGCTCGAGGACGGCGGCCGGCTCGCCGCCGAACGGGCGAGCCGGACCGGATCGGTGACCACGCTTGACAATGCCGTCTACTCGCCCTGCCCGGTGGTCGACGGCAATGGCTGCGCGCGCCGGCCGAGTTGGCGGATCCTTGCCGCCCGCGTGCGCTACGATCAGGCCGCGCAGCGGGTACGGTTCGAGCGCGGCCGGCTCGAGCTGTTCGGGGTAACGCTGCCGCTGCTTCCGATCTTCAGCCTTGGCACCAGCGCGACCGGCCAGGGCTACAGCGGCATCCTGACCCCCGACGTCCGCTTGAGCCGGCGGCGCGGGCTCGAGCTGTCGCTTCCTTATCACCATCGCTTCGGGCCCAATCGGGACGTCACGGTCACTCCTCACCTCTACACGGCCGTCGCCCCGGCACTGGAGGCCCGCTACCGCGAGCTGAACCGCCTCGGCGCTTATTCGGTCGGCGCCTTCGTCAGCTATGGCGACACCACCAGCTTCGACAACAGCCGCGACGACAAGGGCCTGCGCGCCTATGTCGAGGGCAATGGCAAGCTCCAGTTCGATCCCTTGTGGAGCCTGACCGGGCAGCTGCGCTGGGCCACCGACAAGACCGTTGCCCGCTTCTACGACCTCAATCGTGACGACCGCTTTCGCAACTTCCTCGACCTCGAGCGGATCGATCTCGACAGCTACGTCAGTCTGGCCGGCTGGGCCTTCCAGGGTCTTCGCGCCACTGACGTCCAGCGCAGGCTGCCGATCGCCCTTCCCGCCTTCGACGCTCGCCTGCGCCTCGCCGATCCGTGGCTCGGCGGCCGCATCGAGCTCCAGGCCAACAGCCTGGCCGTGCTCCGCCGCGAAGGCCAGGACAGCCAGCGCGCTTTTGCCGGCGCCCGCTGGGACCGCCGCCTCCTGACCCCACTCGGGCAGGAGGTAATCCTCACCGGCTACGCCCGCGGCGATCTTTATCACAGCGACGAAAATGAGCTCACCCAGACCGTCATCTACCGCGGCGAGCAAGGCTGGCGGGCCCGCGGCATCGCCGCCGCTGCGGGCGAGGTGCGCTGGCCCCTTCTTGGCGAGCTCCTCGGTGGGGTGCAGCGCCTGACGCCTCGCGCCCAGCTGGTTCTCACCCCGCCGACCGCCAACATCTCGCTCCCCAACGAGGACAGCCGTTCGGTCGACCTTGAGGACAGCAACCTCTTCGCCCTGAACCGCTTTCCCGGTTACGACCGCTGGGAGGACGGCAGCCGCCTGACCTATGGCCTCGACTGGAGCTACGACCGGCCCGGCTGGGCGATCGCCACCACCCTTGGCCAGTCCTATCGCCTGAACCGCGACGCCCAGATCTTTCCCGAAGGCACCGGCCTTACCGATCGCTGGTCGGACTTCGTCGGCCGAACCCGGGTCAAGTTCGGGAGCTTCGTCGACCTCACCCACCGCTTCCGGCTCGACAAGGACAATCTCGCGGTCCGCCGCAACGAGCTCGACCTCACCGTCGGCACCACCGAGACCTACGCCCGCATCGACTATCTTCGCCTCAACCGGAACGTCGACCAGTCGGTCGAGGATTTGCGCGACAAGGAGGAGCTGCGGCTCGCCGGCCGCTGGAAGTTCCACCGCTTCTGGTCCGTGTTCGGAGCGACGGTGCTCGACCTTACCGACAGCGAGGAGGATCCGCTGAGTCTTGCCGACGGCGCCAATCCGGTCCGCCACCGGCTCGCGCTCGACTACGAGGACGATTGCCTCGCCTTCGGGATCAGCTGGCGGCGCGACTATGAGCGGTTCGGCGACCGGGCGGAGGGGAGCACCTTCAGTTTCCGCCTGTCTTTGAAGGGCCTTAGCCGCTAATAGGCGCTCATCGCCGGTTCAGCGGGGGCTGGGCATGGGCAACTTATCGCTTCGATAACAAGGGATTGAACTCGCCCGATGGGTATCAGCAAGAGGCTCCTTTCGACTGCCGCACTGCTTGGGATGGCAGGCGCTGCCTGGGCCCAGACGGCCCCTGCGCCCGGGCCTCGCGACAGCAGCGCGTCGCTCAATCTGCCGCAGACCGTTACTGTCTACGGCAAGGCGATCCCTTCGGTGATCAAGGCCAGCGCCATCGTCAACGGCGAGGTCATTACCCAGACCGACATCGAGCATCGCCTTGCCCTGCTTGCGATCGCCAACAACCAGCCCATTCCCGAGGACGAGAAGGAGCGGCTCCGGGTTCAGGTGCTGCGCAACCTCATCGACGAGGTGCTGCAGATCCAGGCCGCGCGCGATGCCGAGATCAACGTCACGGCGGCCGACATCGACCGGACCCTCCGCCGCGTTGCCGAGGGCGTCCGCCAGACTCCCGAGCAGCTCGCCGAATATCTCCGCACCAATGGCAGCTCGATTCGCTCCATCCGCCGCCAGATCGAGGGCGAGATCGCCTGGACCCGGCTTCAGCAGCGCAAGATCGAGGTCAGCGTCGGTGACGACGAGGTGAAGGCGGTCATCGACCGGCTGAACGCCGCCCGCGGTCAGCAGGAATATCGCGTCGGCGAGATCTGGATCGAGGCCAACCCCGCCAATCGCCAGCCCGCCGCCCAGCAGGCGCAGCAGATCATCACGGCCCTCCGTCAGGGCGCGAGCTTCGCCGGCTACGCCCGTCAGTATAGCGCCGCCACCACCGCGGCCGTCGGCGGCGACCTCGGCTGGGTCCGGCCCGAGCAGCTTCCCGACCAGCTGGCCGCCGTGCTCCGCCAGATGGGTCCGGGCCAGCTCAGCGAGCCGATTGCGCTTCCCGGCGGCTATTCGATCATCGCCGTCCAGGACACCCGCAAGGTCCTGACTGCCGATCCCCGCAATGCCGTGCTCGCGCTGAAGCAGGTCTCAATCACCTTCCCGCGCGGCACCACTGCCGCCAGCGCCGAGCCGGTGCTGCAGCGCTTCGCGTCTGCCACCCAGGATATCGGCGGCTGCGGCGGCGCCGATCGGGTCGCCGCCCAGTTCAAGGGTGACGTGGTCCAGTCCGAGCAGGTGCGCCTCCGCGACCTTCCGCCGGCGCTTCAGGAGATGATGCTGCCGATGCAGGTCGGCCAGGCCACCCGCCCGTTCGGCAGCGTCGAGGACGGGGTGCGCGTGCTGGTCATCTGCGGCCGCGACGAGGAGACCGGCGCGAACGAGGTCAACCCGGACGCCGTCTTCGCCCGGCTGCAGGAGGAGCGGGTCAACCTTCGCGCCCGCCGCCTGCTTCGCGACCTCCGCCGCGACGCGGTGATCGACTTCCGCTAGTGGTGACAGCTGCGGGCGGAAGGGTCTAGGAGCCTACCCATGGTCTCCGCCCTTTCCCCGCTGGCCGTCTCGCTTGGCGATCCGGCCGGGATCGGACCCGAGGTCGTCGCCAAATGCTGGGACTCGCGCCGCGAGCTTGGCCTTCCCGCCTTTGTCGCGGTTGGCGACCCGCGCAGCTTGTCGGCCGTGTGGGACGGCCCGGTCGCGGTCGTCTCCGACCCGCGCGAGGCCGCGCAGGCCTTTGACGAGGGCCTGCCCCTGCTCGCCGTCGCCGCTTCGTCCGGCGACCTTCCGGGCCAGCCCAGCATGGCCGGCGCCCATTGCAGCCTCGACGCCCTCGAGCTTGCCGTCGGCCTGGCCCGCTCCGGCTCCTGCGCCGCGGTGGTCACCGGCCCCGTGGCCAAGCACCAGCTCTACGCCATCGGCTTCACGCACCCCGGCCAGACCGAGTTCGTCGCCGAGCGCTGCGGCGTGTCCCCGTCCAACGTTGCAATGATGCTCGCCGGGCCGAGCCTACGCACCGTTCCCGTCACCACCCATCTCCCGCTCGCCGCTGTCGGCGAGACCCTCACCAGCGCCCTCATCGAGGCGCGCGGACGGGCGACTCTGCGCGGCCTCCAGCGCAATTTCGGGATCGCCGAGCCGCGCCTCGCCGTTGCCGGCCTCAACCCCCATGCCGGCGAAGGCGGTGCCCTTGGGCGCGAGGAACTGGAGGTCATCGAGCCGGCCATCGCCGCGCTCCGCGCTGAAGGCTGGATCGTGACCGGTCCCCACCCCGCCGACACCATGTTCCACGGGCCTGCCCGCGCCCGCTTCGACGCTGCGCTCTGCATGTACCATGACCAGGCGCTCATCCCCCTCAAGGCACTCCATTTCGAGGAAGGGGTGAACCTCACCCTCGGCCTGCCGATCGTCCGCACCGCGCCCGACCATGGCACGGCCTTCGACATCGCCGGGCAGGAAAAGGCCGACCCGCGCGCCATGGCCGCCGCGATCCGCACCGCCGCCAGCTGCGCCCGCCACCGCGCAGCCAATCCCTGCGCTTGAGCAATCTGCCCCCACTCCGCGAAGTGATCGCGCGCCATGGTCTCAGCGCGTCCAAGGCGCTCGGCCAGAACTTCCTCCTCGACCGCCAGCTGCTCGCCCGCATCGCCGCCCTCCCCGGCTCGCTCGAGGGCAAGGCGGTCTATGAGGTCGGCCCCGGCCCTGGCGGCCTGACCGGCGCACTGCTCGAGGCTGGCGCTTCCGTCACTGCCGTCGAGCGCGACCGCCGCTGCATTCCGGCCCTGGCCGAACTCGAAGCGATATTCACCGGCAAGCTGCGGGTGATCGAGGAAGACGCGCTAAGGATCGAGGAAGAGCCGCTGGTCGGCCGCGGCGCCCACGTCGTTTCCAACCTCCCTTACAATGTCGGAACCGCGCTCCTCCTGCGTTGGCTCGGCGCCGATTGGACGCCCTGGTGGGACAGCCTCACCCTCATGTTCCAGAAGGAAGTAGCCGAGCGGATCGTCGCCCGCCCCGGCGAGGAAGCCTATGGCCGCCTTGCGGTGGCCGCCCAATGGCGGGCCAGCCCGCGCATCGCCATGCCGGTCCACCGCTCGGCCTTCGTGCCTCCGCCCAAGGTCACCTCGGCGGTGGTCCACATCGTTCCGGCAGAGGAGCCCGAGAGCGTCGACCACGCCGTCCTCGAACGCCTTACCGCCGCCGCCTTCGGTCAGCGCCGCAAGATGCTGCGGCAAAGTCTCAAGGCCATCCCGCACGCGCTCGACGCCCTGGCCGCCCTCGGCATCGCCGCCGAGCGCCGGGCCGAAACGGTCAGCGTGGACGAATGGGTCGCGCTCGCCGCAGCACTCAGTTCTTCTTCGGTGCCGCCGGGCTCTCGGTCCTGACCGCCATCGCCGGCCCGCGCTGGATCGCACCGGCGAGCGTCGTCGCGGGTGCGCAGGGCGTCGTACCGCAGATGGTGCGGATCCGCTCGAGGTTCTGACGCGCCCGGGCAAGCGCCCCCAGCTCGACCATTGCCTCGCCCTGCACGCCGAGCGCCACCGTGTCCCGCGGCTCCAGCGCCAGCGCGCGGTTGGTGAAGCGAACCGCCTGCCCGTAGAGCTTCTGCTTCTGCGCAACCCGGGCCAGCGCGATGAACGCCTGGCGGTTGCGCGGATCGATCACCAGCGCGGCTTCCAGCGCATCGTCGGCGGCCTTGAGGTCACCCGACGCGATCGCCGCCTCGCCGGCCTTCAGCCACTGCACCGACAAGGGGTTGAGCTGCGCGTCGGGCACCTGCGTGCCTCCGCTCGACGCCAGGGTCGCGGCAACCAGTCCCAGAGCAGCGGCAATCGGCAACACGCGCATCATCGTCTCCTGCCAGTCGGCGGCCCTCATCTCGCACGAAAGCGGGCGAGGAAAAAGCCGTCGGTCCGGTCATGTCCCGGGGTGAGCAATCGTCCCACCCCGTCTGAACGCCCGAACGTCATGCCGGTGTCCTCGCCGAAGCCGGCTGAATGGCGGCTGAGGAAGGCTTCGGCTTGGGCCTCGCCTTCGCGCTGCAGCAGCGAGCAGACCGCGTAGACGAGGAGCCCGCCCGGCTTCACCAGGGGCGCGGCGAGGTCGAGCACCCGCGCCTGGAGCGCCAGCAACCGCTCGAGCCGCTCGGGCGTGAGTCGCCAGCGTCCCTCGGGATTGCGCCGCCAGGTTCCCGAGCCCGAGCAAGGCGCGTCGACCAGCACCACGTCGGCCTGTCCTTCAAGGTCCGTCAGCGTCTCCGCCTCCCGGGGCTGGTCCAGCAGGCGGGACTCGATCGCCGCTCCTGCCCGCTCCGCTCGGGGACGGAGCTTCGACAGGCGCTGGCGGCTGGTGTCGCAGGCCACGATCCGAGCCCCGGGCGCCGCAGCGGCAAGCGCCAGCGCCTTGCCACCCGCCCCAGCGCAGAGGTCGACCATCAGCTTGCCGGCCGCGGGCTCGCAGGCAAGCGCGATCAGCTGGCTGCCTTCATCCTGCACCTCGACCAGACCGTCGGCAAAAGCCTGGTCGCCGGTGACGGCGCTGTCCGGCGAAAGCCGCAGGCCCCAGGGGCTGAGCGGCGTCGGCTCTCCGCTGAAGTGCGCCGCCATCGCCTCGCGGCTGGTGCGGGCGAGGTTGGCCCTGAGATCGAGCGGCGCCCGCTCGACCAGCGCCGGCCATTCCGCTTGGCTCACCAGCGGCGACAGCACAGGGCCGAGCCAGTCCGGCACGATTCCCGCGGCCGCCTCCGCCTCCCCCGTTTGCCGCGGAGCAGGGCCATGCGGGCTCCCATTGAACAGCTCCGCGGCCAGCGGCAGCAGCGCCGCCCGCCCGCTCGCCGGCACCTCCGCCGAGTGACGGATCGCCCGGAACACCAGCTCCCGAACCGCCCGCCGATCCTTGGACCCGGCATAGCGGCGTGTCTTGAAGTAGCCCGAAACAAGCGCATCTGCAGGCGGTCCGTCCTCTCGGGCGGAGGCGATCACGAGGTCGAGGATCTCGATCGCAGCCTGGGCGCGCGCTGCGGGGGTCATCGCAGCTTCTCCCCTCCCGCTTGCGGGAGGGGCTGGGGGTGGGCCTGTCCTGCCCGCTCAAACATAGCCATCACACACACCCACCCCTAACCCCTCCCGCAAGCGGGAGGGGAACCGTCACCGCGTCGGATAATTGGGCGCCTCCCGAGTAATCGCCACGTCATGCACATGGCTTTCGCTCAACCCCGCGCCCGTAATCCGGACGAACCTTGCGCGCTCCTGCATCTCGGTGATCGTCCGCGAGCCGGTATAGCCCATCGCGGCCTTCACGCCCCCGACCAGCTGGTGGACCACGTCGCGCACCGGGCCCTTGTAGGGCACCTGCCCCTCGATCCCTTCGGGCACCAGCTTCATCGTGTCCTTGATGTCCTGCTGGAAATAACGGTCGGCCGACCCCCGGCTCATCGCCGCCAGCGAGCCCATGCCGCGGTACGATTTGTAGGCGCGGCCGTGGTAGAGGAAGGTCTCGCCAGGGGTCTCGTCGCAGCCCGCCAGAAGCGATCCCACCATCACGCTTGACGCGCCCGCGGCCAGCGCCTTGGCCATGTCGCCGCTGGTCCGGACGCCGCCATCGGCGATCACCGGAATGCCCGCCTCGCGCGCGCCGGCCGCGGCCGACATGATGGCGGTCAGCTGCGGCACGCCAACGCCGGCGACGATCCGGGTGGTGCAGATGCTTCCCGGCCCGATCCCGACCTTGATCGCATCCGCCCCTGCCTGGACCAGCGCCCGAGCGGCCTCGGCGGTGGCGACATTGCCGGCAATCACCTGGACCGAGTTGCTGGCGCTCTTCACCCGCTCCACCGCGCGGGAAACGTCGATATTGTGGCCGTGGGCCGTGTCGATGACGATGCAGTCGACCCCCGCCTCGATCAGCGCTGCCGACCGCTCCCAGCCCTTGTCGCCTACGGTCGAGGCCGCCGCGACCCGAAGCCGCCCTTCGGCATCCTTTGTCGCATTTGGCGAGGCCACCGCTTTCTCGATGTCCTTGACGGTGATCAGGCCGACGCAGCGCCCGCCCTCGTCCACCACCAGCAATTTCTCGATCCGCCGCTGGTGAAGCAGGCGCTTGGCCTCCTGCCGGCTGGTGCCCGGCGCAACGGTGGCGAGATTGTCGCGGGTCATCAGCTCCGCCACAGGCTGACCCGGGTTCTCGGCGAAACGCACGTCGCGATTGGTGATGATCCCGCACAGCCGGCCGCCGGCTTCGACCACCGGAATGCCGCCGATCTTGTGCGTCGCCATCAGCTCCAGCGCGTCGGCCAACGTCTGGTCGGGCGTCAGGGTGATCGGATTGACCACCATTCCGCTTTCGAACCTTTTCACTGCCCGGACGGCGTCCGCCTGCTGCTCGACCGTGAGGTTGCGATGGAGCACGCCAATGCCGCCCAGCTGCGCCATGGCGATCGCCATATTCGCCTCCGTCACCGTATCCATCGCCGAGGACAGCAGCGGGATCTTGAGTTCGATGCTGCGGGTCAGCCGCGTGGTCGTATCCGCCTCCCCGGGCAGGACATTGGACTCGAGCGGCTGAAGGAGGACGTCGTCGAAGGTCAGCCCAAGGGGAATGTCGGGCGCATGGAGGAAGTCGGCCATGCGCGCCTGTGACGGCGGGGGAGCGATTCGGCAAGAGGCAGAGGAGCGGAGAGACCGCTCCCGTTCGTCCTGAGCGGAGCGCAAAGCGCGAAGTCGAAGGACGCCAACCCTACGTCCTTCGAATTCGCTCAGGACGAACGAGCGCCTCCCACGCCCTTCAGCAGCCGCTCCGCCGCCTCCACATGCATTCGCTCGATCATCTCCCCCTCGAACCGTTGCGCTCCCCCGCTCGCCGCGGCCACCAGCCGCTCGGCCCGCGCCAGTTCCGCCTCGGTCGGAGCCCATGCTGCCTTACACAAAGCAATCTGGTCGGGGTGGATCAGCGTCTTGCCATCGAAGCCGA
>ERZ1066118.2016-NODE-2016-length-10766-cov-7.539072_pt1 | contig 10766 bp, 3 predicted proteins | sample MGYA00382765_ERZ1066118 | MGnify/ENA primary metagenome ERZ1066118 (study PRJEB33369, sample SAMEA5778348) | biofilm metagenome | biome: Industrial cooling water; feature: Water cooling tower basin; material: Biofilm | place: United Arab Emirates | collected...
AGTCGTGAAAAGTAAGCGGAGCCTAGAAGTGTGTCAACCCGGGGGATTAGCGCCAACGAGGGCGCAGGGTGCACGCCGGGCGGCTCAGGCGCGAACTGCTTCCCGGCGCCCTCTCTGCTGAAATACAAAGGGGGCTCCGATCACTCGGAGCCCCCTTTCCGCTACCCAGCTGCAGGTAGACTTAGTCGCCGGCCGTAGCCGCCGCCGGAGCATTGGCACCAGCTTCGGCGCCCTGCCCCGAGAATTCCACATCCTGGTAACGGAAGACACCAGTACCGGCCGGAATGAGGTGGCCGATGATGATGTTTTCCTTCAGTCCGATGAGGTCGTCGCGTGCACCACGAATAGCCGCATCGGTCAGAACCCGAGTAGTTTCCTGGAACGAGGCCGCGCTGATGAAGCTCTGGGTCGTCAGTGACGCCTTGGTAATCCCCAGCAGGAGCGGCTCGGAGAGAGCAGCCGACTTCCCGGCCGTGATCGCCGCCTGATTCCCCTCGACGAACACCATGCGATCGACGGTTTCGCCCTCGAGGAGCTCGGTCTCGCCTGGATCGACGATCCGCACCTTCTGAAGCATCTGCCGCACGATCACACCGATGTGCTTGTCGTTGATCTTCACACCCTGAAGGCGGTAGACCTCCTGCACCTCGTTGAGGAGGTACTCCTGAACGGCGCGTGGCCCCTTGATCCGCAGAACGTCATGCGGATTGATCGGGCCCTCGCTGAGGCGATCGCCGGCGCGCACGAGGTCGCCCTCGTGAACCCGGAGATGCTTACCGACAGGGATCTCATAGACTCGTTCATTGCCCGTCTCCGGGATGATGACTACCTCGCGCTTACCGCGCTTGATGTCCCCGAAGCGAACCGAGCCATCGACCTCGGTGACAACTGACGGCTCCTTCGGACGACGAGCCTCGAAGAGCTCGGCGATTCGCGGGAGACCACCCGTGATGTCTCGGGTCTTGTATGCCTCGCGGGCGATTTTGGCGAGGGTGGTACCCGGGGTCAGGACCTCACCGTCACGCACCGTAAGCTGAGCACCCACCGGCACGATGAACTCACGCAGCTTCTGATTGCTCTTTGCGTCGTGAATTTCGATCATCGGGTGAAGCTTCTTTGCCCGATCTTCGATGATGACCATCTGACGTCGGCCAGTCGACTCGTCGAGCTCCTCGCGCATCGTCTCGTCTTCAACGATGTCGATGAACCGAACGACACCGCCGAAGTCGGCAACGATCGGCTCCGAGTATGGATCCCAGCTGAAGAGCAGGTCTCCGATCTCGATGTTCTGGCCATCCTCCGCCGTGATCGTGGCGCCATAAGGCACCGCGAGCCGCGAGCGAATAACGCCGTCGCCAACTCGCATCAGGATCTCGCCTTCGCGAGACGTCACGATCCGCGCGCCTTCAGGCGTGGACACGGTGGTTACACGCTCGAACTCGGCGAGTCCCTTCACCTTGCTGCGACGCTGGGTCTGCGCCGCGATGCGTGCAGCCGTACCACCGATGTGGAAGGTACGAAGCGTAAGCTGGGTGCCCGGCTCACCGATCGACTGGGCGGCGAGAATTCCGACCGCCTCGCCGATGTCCACCATCTCCATCGTCGCGAGGTTGCGGCCGTAGCACTGCTGGCAAAGACCGCGGCGGCTCTCGCAGGTGAGAACCGAGCGCACCTTCACCATCGGGATGCCGCTATCCTCGATGACGTCGGCAGCATCCTCGTCGATGAGCTCGCCGGCGCTGACCATGACTTCGGCGTCGATCGGATCAACGATGTCATCGAGAGCGACAAGACCGACGATCCGGTCCTTGAGCGGCTCGACGACGTCCTCGCCTTCCTTCAGCGCGCTGACCTCGAGACCGAGAACGGTTCCGCAGTCCACTTCGCTGATGGTGACGTCCTGCGCCACGTCGACGAGTCGGCGGGTCAGGTAGCCGGCGTCCGCCGTCTTGAGCGCGGTGTCGGCCAGACCCTTACGAGCGCCGTGGGTCGAGATGAAGTACTCGAGGACCGAGAGACCTTCACGGAAGTTCGACTTGATCGGACTTTCGATGATCTCGCCGATACCACCGGTCAGCTTCTTCTGCGGCTTCGCCATCAGGCCTCGCATACCGGCCAGCTGGCGCATCTGGTCACGTGAGCCTCGGGCGCCCGAGTTCATCATCATGAACACAGGGTTGAAGCCGTTCTTCGACTTGGCGAGCCGGTCCACCATGGCGTCCGCGACGTCGTTGTTCGCGTGCGTCCAGGTGTCGATGACCTTGTTATAGCGCTCGCCGTTGGAGATGACGCCGTTCTGATATGCCCGCGTGAAGCGTGCAACGTCGTCATCCGCCTCCCGAAGGATCTGCTCCTTGTCCGGCGGGATCTCCATGTCCTCGATGCCGACCGAAACACCGCCGCGGGTCGAGTAGCGGAAGCCGAAATCCTTGAGCGCGTCGAGGAAGACCACCGTCCGCCCAAGACCGACGGTCTGGTAGGAGGTGAACACGACGTCTCCAAGCTCCTTCTTCCCGGCCGTCTGGTTCCAGAAGCCAAGCTGCGGCGGAACCACCGAGTTGAAGATTACGCGGCCAACCGTCGTCTCAACCCAGCGCGGACGCCGGACCGAGCCATCCTCGGACGGACCCATCCCCGCCGGGTCGTAGAGAAAGTAGATCGGCGTGTGGTACGTCACCTGATTATGTGCAATCGCCATCTCGATCTCGCCGACCGAGCCGAAGCGACGAACCGTTCCCGGCTGTCCCTTCTTCGCGGCAGCCTTATCGGCGGCGAAAACCTCCTTGAAGTCACCCGGCTCCTTGGTGAGCCAGTAGCAACCCATGACGATGTCCTGCGTCGGAGCGGCGATCGGGCGGCCGTTCGACGGAAGCAGGATGTTGTTACTCGACAGCATGAGGACGCGCGCCTCGAGCTGCGCCTCGAAGGACAGCGGCACGTGCACCGCCATCTGGTCACCGTCGAAGTCGGCGTTGAACGCCGCGCAGACGAGGGGGTGAACTCGGATCGCCTTACCCTCGACCAGCACAGGTTCGAACGCCTGGATGCCGAGACGGTGTAGCGTCGGTGCGCGGTTGAGCAGAACCGGGTGGTCGCGGATGATGTCCTCGAGCACCTCGTACACCTTGGGATCGTCGCGTTCAACGATCTTCTTGGCGCGCTTTACGGTCTCTGCGGCTCCACGCTTCTCGAGCTCATGGATGATGAACGGCTTGAACAGCTCGACGGCCATTGCCTTCGGCAGACCGCACTGGTGCAGTTTCAGCTCGGGGCCGACGACGATCACCGAACGGCCGGAGTAGTCGACGCGCTTTCCGAGCAGGTTCTGACGGAAGCGACCCTGCTTGCCCTTCAGCATGTCAGAGAGCGACTTGAGCGGGCGCTTGCCACGGCCACGGATCGCCTTGCTGCGGCGGCCGTTGTCGAAGAGGGCGTCCACTGCCTCCTGGAGCATGCGCTTCTCGTTGCGGAGAATAACTTCCGGCGCGCGCATCTCCATCAGCTTCTTCAACCGGTTGTTGCGGTTGATGACGCGACGATAGAGATCGTTCAGGTCGGACGTAGCGAATCGGCCACCATCGAGCGGGACGAGCGGGCGAAGATCCGGCGGGATCACCGGGATCACGTCCATGATCATCCACTCGGGGCGGTTCCGCTCCGCGGCGGTCTCACCTGAATTGCGGATGGCGTCGAGCACCTTGAGGCGCTTGAGGACCATCTTTTTGCGGTGCTGGCTGGTCTCGCTGGCGACCTGGGCGCGAAGCTCCTCGCCGAGCGTTTCGACCTGAAGCTGCGCAAGGAGGTCACGAACCGCCGGTCCGCCGATGTCGGCGCGGAAGCCGGTGTCGCCCTCCTCACGCGCCTTCTCGCGAAGCGCGATGTACTCGTCCTCATCGAGAAGCTGCGCAACCTTAACTTCCTGCTTGCCCGGCTCCACGACGACGTAGGCCGCGTAGTAGATCACCTTCTCGAGATCGCGAAGCGTCATCCCGAGGAGGTAGCCCATCTGCGACGGAAGCGTTTTGAAGAACCAGATGTGTGCGACCGGTACCGCAAGCTCGATGTGGCCCATGCGCTCGCGCCGGACCTTCGAGAGCGTCACTTCGACGCCGCACTTGTCGCAGATCATGCCGCGATAGCGGATGCGCTTGAACTTTCCGCAGTGACACTCCCAGTCCTTTACCGGACCGAAGATGCGCTCGCAGAAGAGTCCGTCGCGTTCCGGCTTGAACGAACGGTAATTGATGGTCTCCGGCTTCGTGACCTCACCAAAGCTCCAACCGCGGATCTCCTCCGGAGACGCGATCTTCACCTGAATGAAGTTGAAGTCCGTAGCCCGGGTTTCTCTCGTTCGGGGAAAGTCGATCATGTCTTTGGGTCCCCCTGGTATTTGCCATCGAACGGCGGGTGGCGCGTTCGAGATGTAAACCGCGAAACCGAATGGTGTGCCGGACCGTAACGGCCGGCACCCTTCGGGAAAGTCTAGGCTCCGAGCGTTACTGAGATACCGAGCGCCTGCAGCTCCTTCACGAGAACGTTGAAGCTCTCGGGAAGTCCCGGCTCCGGAAGATTCTCACCCTTGACGATCGCCTCGTAGACGCGTGAGCGCCCGTTGACGTCGTCCGACTTGACGGTGAGGATCTCCTGAAGCGTGTGAGCGGCACCGTATGCCTCGAGTGCCCACACTTCCATCTCTCCGAAACGCTGGCCGCCGAACTGGGCCTTACCAGCGAGCGGCTGCTGCGTCACCAGCGAGTACGGCCCGATGCTCCGCGCGTGGATCTTGTCGTCCACGAGGTGCGAAAGCTTCAGCATGTAGATCGCTCCGACGGTGATCGGCGACATGAACTGATCGCCAGAGCGTCCGTCGCGGAGCCAGACCTTGCCACCAGGTGTGAGCCCGGCAACGGCCATGTGCTCCTCAACCGCGGCGCTGAGACCCTCGCCACCCTTCGCCTTCTTCAGCGCGGCGGCGGCGGGGAACGCCTGCTCGATCGTCTGCTCGTTCTCAGAGCGTCCGACGAGCTCTTCAGCGGCTGCGACGAGATACGCCTTCAGCTGCTTCAGCTTCGCTGCGGGTACCTCAGGTAGTCCCTTGAACGTCGCGACGCGGTCGATCGACCTGCCGATGCCGGACAGGGGCAGCGGCTCGTCCAGCGCCGGGAGACGTGTGGCCTCCACGATCGCGCGGATATCGGAAAGCTCGAAGCTTGGAGTCTCGTGCGTGACACCGAGTGCCTGACGCGCCCAGAAGGCACCGGCGAAACGCATCAGCATGCCGATCTCGTCCTCGGAAGCTCCCTGGAAGACAGGTGTCTTGGCTTCGAAGCCAAGAACGCGAGCTGCCCAGCCAAGGTGCGTCTCGAGGATCTGCCCAACGTTCATTCGGCTGGGTACGCCGAGCGGGTTGAGGCAGATGTCCACCGGCGTTCCGTCCGGCAGGTACGGCATGTCTTCCTCGGGAACGATACGGGCAATGATGCCCTTGTTCCCGTGGCGACCGGCCATCTTGTCACCGACTGAGATCTTACGCTTCTCGGCAAGATAGACCTTCACCAGCTGAACGACTCCCGGGGGAAGCTCGTCCGGCTGGAAGACCTTGTCGATCTGCTCCTCGGTGCGCTGACGAACGCGCTCGATGCGACGCTTGCTCTCGTCGATCAGGCGGCGAAGCTGCTCGTTCGTCTCCCGATCCGTCACCTTGAGCGTTGTCAGGTCGACGTCGGCCAGGTTGAGGCCGGCGACGGTTGCTTCATTGAGCTGAGTCCCCTCGTTGAGGAAGGGCTCAACCGTTCCACGCTTCAGGAAGAGTGCGACTTCCTTCCCACGGATGAGGTCCTTGATCTCCTCGTCGCGTGCCTCCGAAATGCGGCCAATTTCAGCCCGCTCGAAGTTACGCAGCTCGCCGATGCGCGTCCCGTGCTCCTTCTCGAGGAGTGGATCGTCGATGCGGCGCGAGAATACCTTCACGTCGATAACCGTGCCCTCGACGCCTGGCGGCACCTTGAGCGACGAGTCCTTTACGTCCTTGGCCTTCTCGCCGAAGATGGCGGTAAGGAGCTTCTCTTCCGGAGAAAGCTCCGTCTCTCCCTTCGGCGTGATCTTGCCCACGAGAATGTCGCCTGCCTTGACCCTCGCTCCGATCCGGATGACGCCGCGCTCGTCGAGATCGATGAGCGACTCTTCAGCGACGTTCGGAATTTCGCGAGTAATCTCCTCCATGCCGCGCTTGGTGTCGCGGACCTGAAGCTCGAGTTCCTGGATGTGGATCGACGTGTATACGTCGTCACGAACCAGGCGCTCCGAGAGCACGATGGCGTCCTCGAAGTTATGTCCGTACCAAGGCATGAACGCGACGAGAAGATTGCGTCCGAGTGCGAGCTCGCCCCGATCGGTTGAAGCGCCGTCGGCCATGATCTCTCCGCGGGCAACCTGCTGACCCTTGTAGACGAGCGGGCGCTGGTTGATCGCAGTGTCCTGGTTCGTGCGCCAATACTTCTTCATGCGGTAGCGGTCGAACTGGGCGAGGCGCCGTAGCGGCTCGTTGCCAGTCCCTGCGCCTGATGTTCCGGTGTCGACGACGATGTGATCCGCCGTGACCTCCTGAACGACACCTGCGCGGCGTGCAATCACGACCGAGCCGGAGTCACGTGCCGCCGTCTCCTCGAGGCCTGTTCCCACAAGCGGAGCGGCCGGAAAGAGGAGCGGAACGGCCTGACGCTGCATGTTCGATCCCATGAGCGCGCGGTTCGCGTCGTCGTGCTCGAGGAAGGGGATCAACGCGGCTGCGACCGAGACGAGCTGGTCTGGCGCCACGTCCATGTAGTCGATTTCGTCCGGACGCAGGAGCGGGAAGTCGCCTCGCTCGCGGCACAGCACGAACTCGTTGCCGAAATTGCTGGCAGCGGTGAGCGGCGCATTCGCCTGGGCGATTCGAGCAAGCTCTTCCTCATTCGCCGAGAGCCACGCCGTGATCTTCGTAACGACGGGGGTCACGTAGGTCGGGATTGCTCCAGCCACGAGCGCGACACGACCCACCTCGGTGCCCTGTACGAGTGCCGGGATACCCGCAGTGTAGTCGAGGCCCACCTTGTCAGGCGCATCCTCGGGAGCAGCCGTTTCCACCAGCCCGGCAAGCTGCGCCGTGCGAAGCCGCTCTGTTACCACTGCCGTCAGGACCGTTCCCGGAGGCGACAGGTAAGCCGAGCTGGAGGGCGCGAACACCTGCACCGGAAGCGAAACTGGATTGCGGATCGTCTCAGGCGCAACGCCACGCGCCTCTGCACCAGCGCGCCGCGAGACAACGCGGATGAGGTTGACCGGCTGATCCGCAATACGCTGAGCAAGAGCTTCGGTGATCCGCTCGCCGCGCTTGGCGAGAAGCGGAACCTGCTCCCACAGCTCCGGCCACTCCGACTGCGGGATCTCACCGGCGAGCATCCGCGGGTGGATCTCGGCCCAGTCGCGAACATCTTCGGCCAGCTCGGCGCCGATGATCATCTGACGGAAGAGCTCGCGCCCTGCCGCCGCATCCAGCGTCTCCCCTGCCTTGGCGAACACCTTGGTGCGCTCCCCAATAACGACGCGCACAGACTCCTGGAGCGCAACCTCCGACGGGTAGCGGAGAATCGTCCGAACGACCTTGCGATACGGCGTCTCGATGAAGCCGAGGTCGTTGATCTGCGAGTAGGTCGTGAGACTGTTGATGAGGCCGATGTTCGGACCTTCAGGGGTCTCGATCGGGCACATCCGGCCGTAGTGCGAGTAGTGCACGTCTCGCACTTCGAAGCCTGCGCGCTCACGGGTAAGACCACCCGGGCCAAGTGCCGAGAGACGACGCTTGTGGGTGAGCTCGGCGAGCGGGTTCGTCTGGTCCATGAACTGGCTCAGCTGAGACGATCCGAAGAACTGCTGGATCACAGCCGAAACGGTACGGGCGTTGACGAGGTCGTCGATGTTGATCTTGTCCGGATCGGACACGATCGACATACGCTCGCGGACGAGACGCGCCATGCGCGAAAGACCAACAGAGAACTGGTTGGCGATCAGCTCACCGACCGAGCGGACGCGCCTGTTCCCGAGGTGATCGATGTCGTCGGTGAAGCCGCGGCCTTCATGCAGCTCGACGAGGTTCAGCATCAGCGCAAGGACATCCTGCGCGGTAAGAGCCGTCATACCTGCGGGCGGAGTCGAGAAGCCGAGGTCCTCGAATGCCGACTGCAGGCGCTGATTGATCTTGTAACGGCCGACGCGGCCGAGGTCGTAACGCTTGTTGAGCGCTTCCTCGGAGTACTCGCCGTAGTCGAAGCGGGCGTTGAGCTGACCCGGGGTCAGATCGCCAGTGACGACCAGGGAGCTGCGCGGCTGGAAAAGCAGACGCCATACGCCGGTGTAGACCGAGAGCACCCGCGGAAGGTCATACACGAGAACGCGGGGGGACTTCGCCCCCTTCTCCGTCTTCTCTTCGCGGAACGTCTCCCATACGTACTTGATGCCGTGCTCCTGGGCGAAGCGAACCATCCGCTCCTCGGTGGAGCGCTGCTCGCGACCGCCTCCATCCACCGTAGCCTCCTCGGCGTCGTTCCAGCGACGGAGGAAGTCGGAGACGTGCATCGTCTGGTCGAGCGATGCTAGGAAGTCGTCCTCGGTCCATGCCTCAGGCGACGGCGCGGTGCCCGGACGCAAGAGATTATGAATCGCGAAAAGCGAGTCGATGGTGCCGCGCGTCGGATCCTTCGCGAGCGTGGCGCGCATCGTCGTACCACCATGAACGTGCGGGCGGTACACGGTGACCTTATCGAGACCGACGCGCTGAAGGCGGCCGATCAGGTCCGAGCCGAGCTCTTCGCCGGCACGACCGATCAGAGCACCACCGGCAACGGGAATCGAGGTGATCCCCGCCGCTCTCATCGCGTTGTAAGCAGCTTCGTTGAGGCGCGTGCCACGCTTGAACACCTCACCGGTGCTCGGGAGCGTGATGTCGCGGAAGAGCAGAGCGCCGTTGTCGCCCAGCATCGACGGGTCCGGAACGTCTTCGGCGAGGAAGCCAAGGAACGCGTCGGACGAGCGGCGGGAGTCGCGAACGGTCTCCTTCTCGAGGCTCGTGAGCGCAACAGTCTCGCGGTCGAAGAAGAGCTCGAGAATGTCAGTGTCGCGGCTGTAACCCACTGCGCGGAGCAGTGCGGAAGCCGGGAACTTCTTCTTTTTATCGATGTGGACGGAGACCACATCGTGAATGTCGATCGTGAACTCCACCCACGACCCACGGAACGGAATGATCCGCGCGCTGAAAAGCTTGCTGCCGTTCGGGTGGATCGTCTCCTCGAAGACGATACCAGGCGAGCGGTGCAGCTGCGAAACGATTACGCGCTCCGCGCCGTTGACGATGAACGTCCCCAGCGGGGTGAGCAGAGGAAGATCACCGAGGTAAACTTCCTTCTCGATGATGTCCTTCGGCCGACGCTCATCACCTACGTCTTCCCAGACGATGAGGCGCAGCGTGGCCTTGAGGGGCGCGGCGTACGTCATGTCGCGCTCCATGCACTCCTCGATGTCGTACTTCGGCTCGCCGAGCGAGTACCGTACGAACTCGAGTGAGAAATTCCCGTTGACGTCGCTGATCGGAAAAATCTCGTTGAACACACGCTCCAGGCCTACGTCTTCACGCTCCTGGATTGCGGCCTCTGTCTGCAGCAGTGTCTGGAACGCCCGAACCTGCACGTCCAGGAGATTTGGCATCTCCATTCCGGACGTGAGCTTGGCGAACGAGACGATCGGTTTATGTAGCATAGACAAATTTGGTCTCCATCAGAGGCGGCCAAAATGGTGTGCGGACGGAAAAGCCGGCCGCGAACCCCGGAAAGCACAAAGTTCCCCAGCCGGCGGTGCCGGTGGGGTCCGGGTTCGAGTTACGATTTGCTTGTGCGGCCTTGCGCCATTTACGCCGTCATGCGAGAGGAACGAAGCCCTTACGCCGGCCGAGGCTAACTGCCCTCGAACCGGCACCTGCGCATTGATCAGGGCGGTCAGACCGCCCTGATCAACAGGGCCACGTTACTTCAGCGTGACGGTTGCGCCCTGCTCCTCAAGCTTGGCCTTGATCTGAGCAGCCTCTTCCTTGGAAACGGCTTCCTTGACGGTCTTAGGCGCGCCGTCCACCAGGTCCTTTGCCTCCTTGAGGCCAAGGGCGGTGAGCTCACGGACGACCTTGATGACCTGGATCTTCTTCTCTCCAGCGGCCTGGAGGATGACGTCGAACTCAGTCTGCTCCTCAGCTGCAGGAGCGGCGGCAGCGCCACCACCAGCGCCGCCAGCGGCGGCTACGGCAACTGGGGCTGCTGCGGTTACGCCGAACTTCTCTTCAAACGCTTTGACGAACTCGGAAAGCTCGAGAACGGTCATGTTACCAATTGCGTCGAGCAGCTCGTCACGAGAAAGCGTGGTCGCCATGGATCGGCTCCTTAATTAGCGTTAGTTACAGTGTGCGGCGTCGAGCGCCGGATTATCAAAGCTTCCTACGCGCAGGAGTGAAGTTCCTTTCGGATTTCCACCACTACGCTTGCCGCCTGGGCGGCTTACAATCAGGACTCGGCCGCTTCGCGCTGCTGGCGAAGGGCGTCGACCGCCCGGGCCAATCCGGCAACCAGACTCTGCATTCCTCCTGCGAGACGGCTCATCGGGGCCTGGAGGCCGCCGGCGAGCTGCGCGAGGAGCACTTCCCGCGACGGCAGCTCCGAGAGCTGCTTGATCTGGTCAGGACGTACCTC
>ERZ1066118.2017-NODE-2017-length-10761-cov-6.245096_pt1 | contig 10761 bp, 6 predicted proteins | sample MGYA00382765_ERZ1066118 | MGnify/ENA primary metagenome ERZ1066118 (study PRJEB33369, sample SAMEA5778348) | biofilm metagenome | biome: Industrial cooling water; feature: Water cooling tower basin; material: Biofilm | place: United Arab Emirates | collected...
AAGCTGGATGGCCAACTTCGTACGACCGACAGAGTTCTTGATAGCAGCCATCGTATTCGCAAACAGAAGCATAGCGCGAATACTACCGACGATCTTGGAACCCTGCAGGAGCGATTCGCCGACACCGTACTTGTTGAAAGAGAAAGCCATGTAGCTGACCATCTCTGCCGGAATATACAGAAGCTGCGTACGCTGCTGCTGCAGTGACCGTGCCAACATGATGCGGTAGACTTCACTCGGTCTAGAGACAGCTACGTTATCGCCGTAGACGCCGTTCTTGAGGCGTGAGTAAAGCTCCTCTTCGACGATGTCGCCGTAGATGCGAGAAAGCTCATCGATTTCCTGCTGGCGTTCACTACCGACCATACTGCCGATACCGTTCGTGTTACGATCGGTACGGGAGATCAACTGATCGACCATCTGTTTGTTCTGCTGGATGCCGACGGTCAAATCGTTGTAGTAGTCTTGCTCGTTACTGCGAACCAGCGGATTTCCCATTTCGTCCAGTAGGACGAAGTAACCCAGATGTTCTTCCGGGCTAGAGGGGATGTGAACCGGGATCACAGCTTCAGTCGGAAGATTCATCACCAAAGGACGACCCTCAGCCTGACGCTTCAACTGACTGCCGGGCACTACCGCCAACGCGGCAGTATTCTTGTACCGGCGAACACGATAGAGTGAGTCATTCTTACCGTCGTCCCGACTCTCTAGCGTGCTACGACGGCGAATGTTACCCGCGTTCAGTCGATCGTTGATCAAGTCCTTGCGGACTCGCTCAGCCACCTTAGGCATCTTGAGAATGGCAGGGTTGTCCACCACTGAAACGCCGAGATCTACGCCCTTGGCGGTAATGCCGGGTGTATATGTACGACTGTTCGTCACGACCTGTTCGAACATCGACTCTAGGCCGGTGGCGGTAGTCGTCTTTCCTTCCTCGCCCTTGGGAAGTCCCAAGATACCGAGAGGACGGATAGTTTTGGCGTTTTTGTCGTAAAACGTGCTGATGCTCTCCAACGTCACTCTTTCCGAGTTGTTGATGATGTCATCGATCGAGTTTTCCGGCAGGACGGCGAGAATATGCGCGCCCTTGTAGAACAAGATGTTCTCAAGGATCGTCGTCAGGTCATCGCTAATCTTGTAGGTATTCACGAAGTAATCCCTGACGCGATCTAGCATCAGGCCGGATACTTCGCTTGTGAACGAGCCCTGATCGACCGTAAAGGTCAGTTCGGTGCTGACCATGTCCTTAGGGGACAGGATCGAGCTAATCAGGATCTGCATTGCCAATTCAAGGTCAGGCAGCAATTGCACCATGCTGGCTGAGCTATTGACGTTTGCCACTGTTTCGTCAGAGATCTTCCGATAGAGATTCATATCGGGAGAGCTGATCTTACGATTCTCGCGACGCTGCTGTACGGCGGATCGATTAGGGGCAACGAGCTTCTCGATCACGCGCGAAAGCTGCGGGTTCGATTTCCGAACATCCATTCGCGGAGCACTACCGTCTGTCTGCTCAAAAGCGGACGCCGGTCGGTTGGTGGGGCTACTCATCTCTAACTCCTCGCGAAGTCGTTCTTTCTTTCTTGCTGTTGTGGAGGACGCCCTGTGTCCAAGGCGCAATACGATATCTACATCGAAAAGGTCGTAGACCTTTCCAAATCGTTGGTGGTGAAAAGTTCGGCGTCAGCTCAGACCATCAACGCTGGTCTGGCCGCGCTGGGCATCATCGTCAACGAAGTTGATCCGACCACCTGGAAGTATTACCTCAATCTGGCTGGACGGTATCACTCGACAGACCGCCTGATGACGGTCACTTCGCTCGACACCCTTCAAACAATAGATTTCACGAGAGAAGTTTTACTCGATCACCCTAATACGGTTCGAGAATACTTGAAGGCTGGAAGGTACTTCAAGGAGCTATTGGCTCGCTTCCCTCAACAAGAGATGCTGATCCGAGGTATCTTGACCCCGGTCGAGATGTCCGTTTCCATCCCTGCAGAAGATGGTGAGATTCTCTACTACGCACCCGATCTGGTGGAAGAGAATGAAACCAATCTGATCCCGCAGCTGTCGCGCTGGTGTAAGAATTTCATGGTTCGGTGGAATATCGGACCCTACGGTATCGTGGACGACCTTTATGCCGCAGCCCAGCTTGCGGTCATGTTCTCCTACATCCCGGGCGTTATTCTCAACCTGCGTCTCGCTAACTGCCATACCCGGTACGCACACAGCTACCACATCCGTGAGTTTCTGGCTAGCCACGGTCGTCTCGACGCCTACGTCGACGTGATGACCAAGAAGCAGATGCTCTGGCTGTATCGCAACATCCGTTACTTGGAGCGGAATGCCGGTAAACAGAGCACGTTCGATATGCTGGTGCAAAACCTACTGACGGAACGCGGTCTACCGCTGGCTGAGTGGGATATGCGCCACAACCTGGCCGATCAGATCGATGAGATCTATCCGGACATCGAATTTGTTCGACAACCCATCAACTTTGGTTTCAGTCAAAGTGGTGGTGACTCCAGAGATGTCCAGCAGATGCTTGTTGCCGAACGACCAGTTGCTCGAGGCAATCAGCGCATCGAACAGGAAGCAGAGCCTTACATCATCGAATTGATGGAGAATAGTCTCAGCAATACGTTGAAGACCAAAGTCCTCGAGTCGACGGTTTTGGATCTGACGGATGCAGCACCCTACACACTGACGGATGCGCTGCTGAATCACTGGCCTTATCTGGCCACGACCAACCAGTACCGCGCCGCTGTTGTTGTAGAGAATCCGAAGACTGGCGATCTACTACCTCTGGAACCCCTCGAAGCGTTCATCATCTTCCTGTACTCCTATAACGCTGCACGTGGCGTTGTGTTGCCGAACGTACCGATCATCGAAGCGATCAACGTACGTCGTAACCCGATGCCGACTCGTCAAGAGTTGCTGTCAATCAATGACATCTCAGTCATCGACGGCGACATGATCGAGAAGTGCTATCAGGGACTTGAACCGCTCACGGACTACTTCTCCAATGCCGCTTACTATCGGGCTGTAAAGAAGATCCATGAGGGTCAGTTGATGCACCGTTTCATGTACGCAAGCCGCGATCAGTACATCGAACGAGCCTTGCTGATGCAGGTGACGGGCCGCTTCTATCGCGACTTCCGCTGTCCTTTGGCCAACCAGCAGTCCTACACGACGTGGTTCCAATCACGTGGTCTGGACATTGCTACGTTCAACGAGATCGAACACGATCTTCTAGCGACGGCCATTCTGAAGACTGCGACTGGTATCAATGCTAACGCTGGTGTCAGTCTGTTGGACCTTCAGACGTCGATGTTGAAGCTGATGACGCAACTGTCGTCGTATAGCGTCCAATATCTCCAGTCGATCAACACTCAGCCGATCAAGGTCATTGACTGGCCGCTGATTCGTCCGGGTGAAATCGACATCCTGGGTAAGGATCACATCCAGGTCGACATGATCAATGTTCGGGTTGAGGACATCGACGCTCGCGGCAGTACGTTGGACAAGCTACCTCTAGACGAGATTGGGAATGTCTTTACTTCTGAAGTAACGTCGTTCTCAGGTTCCACTACCGACATCGACGTAGGGTTCTACGATCGTCAGCGAGTACGCTTCCACACACGTATCAATGCACCTGAGGTACGTATCCTGAGCATCAGCGGAAGCCTGAGTGACGTGAATGACGTGATCGACGATTACACGCTGCAGTACATCCAGCGTAATCGCCTGCTGCTGACGGCCGCGTTCATTAACTTCCAGTCGCCACACTACTCGCTAACCGCAGCAGAGCGTCAGATCCTTCAGGACCGTTGGGACGCTTATCGTGGTACTCAGCCCGGCATTCCGACATCGTTGCCTGAGAACATCACGCTATCGCTCTTCGACTATCCGATCGTACCAGGCAATAGCCAGTTGTCGGGCGTCGACTACCCGCCGCTGCCGAGCATCATCGACGAGAACATCGTCGTGGATGGTTTCACCTATCCGGACTCGGTGTTCACGCTACCTGGCTTGAATTATCCGAATCCGCTACCAGTGACGATCGTGGTGGATGGCTTTGAGTTGAGTGCGGGGCCGGTCTACTTCGACGGCCTCAACCGGCCCAACGTGACGTTCTTGTACCTCAACGGCATGACTGCGCCGACAGTGCATGCTTTTGATGGCCTGAACTACCCGACCTTTGTCCGCCTTGGCGGATACAACTATCCGCCCTAATCGAGTCAAAGAAGAGAAAACGACATGGCTGATTCATTGACTTTGTTAACAATGTCGAATGAAGACGCTCAGCGTGAGATGTTGGCTGAGCTTCTGATTCCGACGGTCAATGTATCCGATCTCACCCTGGGGAGCCGCACTCCCCAGGGTGCCACCATGAAAGTGCAAGTCCGCATTCCGCCGGAAACGGCTGCTCGTGAGGACTGGCCCTATCAAGGCGAGGCCGAGTTTACCTTCCGTAGACTCGATCTGTCGGATACGTTCGCTAGATATGAACCTTACTTCTGGATGGACTTTCCACTCACTTCAGCCGCAGTAGCGGCCAGGATGAGTGAAGCATTCGGGGTAAGGATCGAGGGAAGTGATTTCGTCAACGAAGCCATTGTGCCGACGGGAGATACAATCCTCTATCGTCTCCGTGCAGCGGCTGACAGTCAGCGCTGGCGCGGTTGGGTCGACATCCGACTCTACCGTAATCGAGACACGGTACAGGAGCTGCTACTTGGCGGCTTGACCCGACCGACGGTCCATCTGTTCGACGGTATCAACTACCCGACCTTTGTCCGCCTTGGCGGATACAACTACCCACCTTGAGGGAGTAGCTTAAAATGCCTTTGACTCCCATCAGGGATCCACTGGACATTCTTCTTGGTCTGAAACCCAAGGATGCCATCATCCGCATGGTAAACGACGAGAACGGGACTAACTTCCCGTTTTATGCGTTCGATATCAGCGCGCCGGTGGCTGGCCCAAACCGCGAGACCTACGTCACGCTGACGGCAGCCAATAGTCCTTCGGATGAATTCCAGCAGGAATACCAAGGTTCGTTTCAGTTCACTTACCAGCGACTGGATCTGTTTGCCCAGTTCGCTGGTTTGCTGAGCGACTTTAGACCGCCACTGCCGACATCCACTCAAGTGTTGTTGGACGAGATCACTCGTCGTACCGGAATTAAGTTCTATCCGGAAGACATTGTTCTCGAAGACATCATGAAGAGTGCGGCTGAGCCGTACACGATCAAGGCCAAGCCTGGTTCGTATCGATGGATTGGACAAGTATCGTTCAACCTTATCGAAACAACCGACATTGCTGCACTGACTGATGCGCTGCTACCCTATCCGCCGGGACCCAGACTCGGCGTGTTGGACGAAACACCGCAGTTGACTGACTACTCAATCAACGCCCATGTTCCAAACGCGACGGCTTATCTGCGCGTCATTGAGGAACTGGAAGAGACGTGGCTCACTAACAACAATTCAGATCAGGCTCAATCGAACCCAATGTTCGTTTGGCTAGTCCAGCAAACTGTGGCGGCTCCAGCGCAGCGTCTAGAGAACGGTCCGACACCATGGGTCTGTACCCCGGCACCCGGTCCCTTCAATCTGTATAACGCAGAGATCAAAGGGTTCGACAAAAACGTCACGAATGTGAGCAGGAACAATCCGGAGCTGAATGCAAGAATCCGCATCCAGTTGGATCCTGCTTACTGCACCAATTTCGCCGAGCGAGACCTGATCATCGCTTATCGACACGATGTTCGCGAGAATCGGAACTTCTCTTTTAAACCTCGACTGTCGTTGCGAAACATTGTCTCGAGTACTGACGGTAGTGAGTACGCTCGCTTCCTGAATCAGTTGACGGTCGGGCAGATTGTCCAGAACGTCTCGCCGTTGTTGTTGGACCTAACGCCAGATGGCGATCCCTGGTTTACTTCAGCCGAGTCGTTCGAAAAGACGAATCTGTTCAATGCCGTTGTCCAATATAACGGACAACTACGCACCCAGGACGTGAAACCAGACAACCCGATGTTGAATCGGGTCGTTGTTCTAACGCTCAGTGACGAGAACAGCGCTTACCGTGGTAATTGGTCGCTCTTCTATCGGGCAGCTATCGTGCTACCTGACGATGTACCGAACGGGTTCCTGAATGAGAACTACTCGTTCTCGCTCTCACCCACATTTGGTACGGGACCGTTCACTTACGCAGTCGTTGAGAGTAACCTGCCTAACGGCATGAGCTTTAACTCGGCGACTCGAGTACTTGAAGGTAATCCCAAGCAAACTGGCACGTTCCGTCTAGTGATCGATGTGAGTGACTCGTTAGGTACAACCGTCCGCTACCGCTATACGTTCACGGTTTCGATTGCGACGTTGGGTATCGTCGGTAAGGCACCTAACCCGACGGTCGGTGTCTTCTACTCCTACACCTACAATGTTTCAGGTGGCGTAGGTCCGTACTTGACGCGACTGGCTCCTGGTAATGAACTGGGTGCCGGACTAGTCGTTGATCCGAATAACGCAACGATTATCGGTACTGCTACGGGACCGGTCGGTCCTAGGGCATTTACGTTGATCATCAGCGATAGTCGTGGTGTGGAAACGACCATTGCCGACTCTTACGTTATTCAGGGGCTCTAAGATGCGCGTACCTGACAACCACCCTCTTGCACTACCAGCGTTGGAAGCAGTAATCGGTCAGCTGGACCGGCAGCTCAGTACACCGCTCGTCAAGGAACACTTGAACTTTAGTCTCGACCAAGGTTCTAGTGAACTCGTTATTCAGGCCAAAGACTTTACCAGAAACGGTGACGTGGGGATCTATAAAGGTTCAACACGCTATCCCTATGGGAAAGCCGACCTCCTGAAGGTGCTACCCTACCCGCTTGTTTACACAGGCCCTTACCCCACCATCTTCCGCAACCTAGCGCAGTGGATGAAGGCTACCTACGGTATCCTCATGGAAGAAGGGGAGTTTGCGACAACAAACAGACCTACGACCCCTCTCGTCGGGAATGCGCCCGTCGACGCTGAGCCGGAGACCAGTGTAGGTGTTGTCTCACTAGTGGCGCTGGCGTCCTCAGGGCGTTGGCAAGCGGGCTCTACCATCCGTCTCCTTGTGACAGGGAGCGGTGGAGCTGAGCAGCTCAATGGTCTCATCTCGATGAGGCGAACAGCTGAACTTTCGCAACTGGTGGATAGTCTCGAGCAATCGTACTATCCGGCATAAACGGTCACACTGGAGCCAGGGTAGTACCCTGGCTCCTTTTATGCCGTCTGTCCATTATGTGAACGCTCTTCAGGACCTCTTCAAATGTCATCGATCCTTTCTATCTATACTGCGACTCCGCTACAGTTCGCTTTGGAGCTTCTGTGGATCTCACAGGCTGTAAAGATCGATACTGACTTTGCCGACATCACTATTGTCAATGTCGATGGGCAGACTGCCAAACTGCGTACAGTAGCTAAACTCAACGCCGCGGACGGTCGAGTGCCTAAGTACAAGGGCATTAACGAGTTTACGTATCGCAAAGTGAGCCTACCGTCGATCTTCCCACGCGACGTCGTCTATGGTGATTCAAGACCCATCACCGTACTTCAGTTGAAGAGCTATTTGATGGCCTCCTACGACTACTTGTTCGAAGAAGGTGAGTTCTTCCAGGTCGGCGATCCTCTCCAGAGACCGCTGACTACAGGTATGACGTTGACTGCACCCCCGGATGCCAATAACTTCATCTACCTTCAGGTGACGAATACGGCTTCCCGCTGGCGTGGTGGTGAGGTCATTCGAATCCAGCTCACCAACAACCAAGACTGATACGGAGTCCCGCTTAACTGCGGGACTTCTTTTTTTGTCCGTTTCTAAGACTTCGGCATCTAAGGCGCTTTATCATGTGTGAGTCCAAGACCGCTAGGTCTATCCATCTACTAACGAGGAGTCGTTGATGAACTCTCCTGCAAGTCCTCCGGGTCCTCGCGTACCCCAGCAGCTCCGCACTCAACAGTCACGTGATGTCTCCCGAATCGCTACCGCTCCCGAAGATTCGGCAGTAATGGTTCAGACAAGGGAAGGTATTCGTGCCGTTCCTAAAAACCAGTTCGCCTCCAACGTGGTCAACTGGGACGTATCGCTATCTGAGCAGCTCGCCGCGCCTTTCGTGGTCGGTCAGCCCTCTCAATACCGTCTGACGGTTTCTGAAGACGTCTTCCACCACTACGGTATCGCCAACGTCGGTCAGCAGGAAGCTTTTGCTTTCGTCGACGGCACTCTCCCATCTACGGGCAAGTACTGGCTGCTTCTGAGCGCTGCAGTAGAAGACAATAACGAAGTCAGCTATCAGTTCAAAGATCGCGAAGACTTCTGTTTCTTGACCATCTCGTTCAAGGATCGTAGCGTAAAGATCGATTCGTTGGTCCACGCTATCGACGTAGAGCGTGTCCATACCCTGTCGAATCCACGCTCGTTCCTACTGGTCTGTATCGACATCGACAATGCAGTCGTTGATGTCTACGACAACGAGAAGCAGCTGAATTCCTTCGACTTCGGTGTCGACGCCTTTAGCGGTGCTTTCATTGCCATCAAATCAACCACCTACCGTAATCTCAACAACTACGGTAAGGTCTCGACTCTGGCCACTGAGACGCCCTGTGACATCCCTGAAGGATATCGCCCGCTAGAAGTCGTGCGTTGTCGTATCACCCCGCCCTTCACCAACCAATACCTACGTCCCAACAAGTGGACACGTATTGGATGGCGTGCGGTTTCACCACACAACGTCTACTTCTCAGACGGTCGTGACTTCATCACTCTACCCGATGCTGAAAGTGTAGCCAGTCTCCACTCGAAGAACCATTTCTTGGAAGAGCAGCGCTTTGCCAAGGACGTGACGTTTGGTGACTACCGACTCAAGACGTCTATACAAGGTTCGTTCTTCTTCGGCAATAATCCGAATGCATCTGAACTGATGCTGGAGCGACCCGAGAGTGGTTGGATCTTCGCCTTTGGCGACAATGTCTGGGCTGACCTACATCACGGTAACTACACGTTCCTGATGGGTCAAGACCTCGGCGCTCGTCTCGAGTACAGCAATCTGACCACTGTCGTCGGTACCGGCTGGAGCAGTCTTCAGTTGGTGAACGGTGTGACCGCCCTAGGTCATGGGAATGCGCAATCGGTGGTAACCGCTACTCGCTCTGTCGTCGTTGGTAATTCGAACGTCAATGGTAATCTCACGACAACGGTCGGTCTGACTGTCGTTGGTGATGAATCCTTTAAGCCGATCGATGCGATTGCCGATGCTGCGGACAACACTGTCATTGGTACTGGTTCGGTGGTTGGTTCAATCGTCGGTCCCGATAACGTCGTTGTTGGTAACAATGCACTGACAGCCAACGGCGAAGCACTGTCGATCCTGAACAACGTAGTGATCGGCAGCGGCGCACTCTCAAATCACATTGGTGATATTGACGCCTCTGTTGCCATTGGTCGCGAAGCGGGTAAGGGTGCTGGTAACCTACACAGTGTCGTTATCGTCGGTGAAGAAGCTGGTCGGGAAACTATCGGCAGCGGTTCTGTCGCCATTGGTGCTAACGCTCTCGACAATAAGGACGGTTTCGACCTCCCTAACTTCGACGTGACTGCCATTGGCTATAAGGCCATGCAAGGTCAGTCCGGACTTCGCAATTCAACGGCTCTAGGTGCCAATGCGCGAGTCTATGGCGACGACCAGGTATGGTTGGGTGATACTAGCACCAAGACGTTCACGCACGTTCCTGCGGCCGTTAGAGCGGATCAGCGAGACATGTCGTTTGTGCAGCGTACCCCGCTTGGACTCGACTTCATTCTTCGCGTCCGTCCGGTTCAATACCGTACGAACTTCCGCGACCGTGAACGCGATTACGAGAGCCGTCCCAAACCTCCGGCTCCGATCCGCGAACGTCCTGTAGTCCCGTCCATCGCACCTCAGGACCCTTCCTACCAGAACGAGCTTCTACTGTATCGTAAGGACATGGAGCTTTGGCAAAAAGAGTTTGAGGACTATCAGGTTGCCTACACTGCTTGGTCGGATGCAGTTCGTCGGTGGGAAGCCGAGAACTCACTTGAGCAGATTCAGGTCAATCCTGAAAATGCCGATGATCAGACTCATCAGGGCATCGTTGGTCAGGAACTCGCGGCACTTGCCGGTGAGCTGGGAATCGATTTTGCGGGTGTGCAGAAACTGACCTCGCAAACAGGCGATAGTGTGATGTGTGTCAGCTACGAGGAATTCATTCCGCCGCTGATCAACGCCGTGCAGGAACTCACCAAGGAAGTTCGCAGTGAAGCTTTTGCTGAACGAGTGGCTGCCAAGGTTCTAGAGATGATTCGAGCTAGTCGTCAATAAGGCATAAAGACTCGGGGAGGTTGCCCTCCCCGATGTTGTCGACTGGCGGTAGAAAGTTACATTTAACTTTGAAGAAAAGGTGGCCTTCAGATGCTAAGATTTCAAAGCGTTTCGGCCCGGCCTACGATTTCCGATCAAGCTGATCTGACCGAGATCATGATCATGACTCCGGACGGGCTTAAGAAAGCCCAGTTCGAGCTGGTCAAAGATAAGACGGTTGGTGACATTGAAGATCGTGTCTCAACGCTAGAAGACGGTGTTCTTGCTGTTACGGCTCCATGGCCGTATGAGCGCCGGATCACTCTAGCCGGTCAAGTAACAGGTTTTGTTGATATCGACGGCACACGCGACGTGACGTTGACGAC
>ERZ1066118.2019-NODE-2019-length-10748-cov-5.020387_pt1 | contig 10748 bp, 10 predicted proteins | sample MGYA00382765_ERZ1066118 | MGnify/ENA primary metagenome ERZ1066118 (study PRJEB33369, sample SAMEA5778348) | biofilm metagenome | biome: Industrial cooling water; feature: Water cooling tower basin; material: Biofilm | place: United Arab Emirates | collected...
CCCCCCGCAGACCCCCCACAAACCCCGCCCAGACCCCCCGCAGACCCCTCGCAGACCCCCTCCAGACCCCGCGCCAAACGTTGTTTCACGTGAAACACCGGCGCTGACGCGGGCGTTGAACGCGGACCCGCTTGGCGCTAAGGGCGCAGGCCTCATGAAACCTGTCGCGCCCCCCCAGACCTACCGGGTCAAGAGCTTCGGCTGCCAGATGAACGTCTACGACGGCGAGCGCATGGGCGAGCTGTTGGCGGAGCGTGGGATCACGCCCGCGCCCGAGGGGGAGGAGGCCGATCTCGTCATCCTCAACACTTGCCACATCCGCGAGAAGGCGGCCGAGAAGGTCTATTCGGACATTGGCCGGCTGGTGAAGGCGGGCGCGGAAGCGGGCAAGGCGCCGCTGATCGCGGTGGCGGGCTGCGTCGCGCAGGCCGAGGGTGAGGAAATCATGGCCCGCGCCCCGGCGGTCAGCATCGTGGTCGGCCCGCAGGCCTACCACCGCCTGCCGCAAATGCTTGATAAGGCAGTCGAAGGCGAGCGCGCGACCGATACCGACATGCCCGCCATCGCCAAGTTCGACGCGCTTCCCGCGCGTCGCAAGCGGGGCCCCTCTGCCTTCCTCACGGTGCAAGAAGGCTGCGACAAGTTCTGCACCTATTGCGTGGTCCCCTATACCCGCGGCGCGGAAATCTCGCGGCCCTTTGCCCACCTCGTCGCCGAAGCGCAGAAGCTGGTGGAAGCCGGCGCGAAGGAAATCACGCTGCTCGGCCAGAACGTCAACGCTTGGCGCGGGGAGGACGACAAGGGCCGCTCCGCCGGGCTGGGCGGGCTCATCCGCACGCTGGCCGGGATCGATGGCCTCGCGCGCATCCGCTACACCACCAGCCACCCCAACGACATGGACGACGACCTCATCGCCGCGCATGGCGAGGTCGCCAAGCTGATGCCCTATCTCCACCTGCCCGTGCAGTCCGGAAACGACCGCGTTCTCAAGGCGATGAACCGCCAGCACACCGCGACAAGCTATCTGAAACTGCTGGAAAAATTCCGCGCGGTCCGTCCGGATATCGCGCTGTCGGGTGACTTCATCGTCGGTTTTCCGGGGGAGACCGAAGCGGAGTTTCAGGACACCCTCAGCATCGTCGACGAGGTCCGCTACGCCGCCTGCTTCAGCTTCAAATACTCGCCCCGTCCCGGCACGCCAGCCGCGACGCTGGAACATCAGATCGCGCCCGAGGTGATGGACGAACGGCTCCAACGCCTCCAGCAACGCATCGCCCATCATCAATACGCCTTCAACCGGGCGAGTGTCGGCAAGCGCTGCGAGGTGCTGGTCGAGCGCACCGGGCGGCACCCGGGCCAGTGGCTCGGCAAGTCGCCCTGGCTGCAATCTGTCCACTTCGAAGGCGACCATGCCATTGGCGATCTCGTCGAAGTGACGCTGGCCGAGGCGGGGCCGAACTCGCTGAGGGGCGAAGTGATTGCAAGTCAAAGTCCCTCCCCATCCCTGCGGGACCGAGACGGGCTGTAGGCCTAACGCTTTTCCGCCCGCTCCGCCGCCACTGCTGCGCGAGCGATGTCGTTGTAGACCCGCCGCGGCTTGGCGTTGCGCGAGGCATCGTAAAGCTCGCGCACCAGCGCCTTATCGTAGTCGGTTAGCCCGGCAGGCGGTGCGGCGTCATCGAACAGGGTGAGGATCGTGCGCACCGGCGTGCCAGCCTCCACTGCGCCACTGCCGAGCAGCGCGCGCATCGTCGCGTAATCGGCCAGCTGGCCCAAGGTGAAGCCGTGCGCCGCCTCGCGCTCGATCAACACCGCAGCCCCGGTGATCTCGGTGGTCGCCGCATCATTAAAGACACTGAAGGGCTCGAACAGCGGCGGCAGGGCCACGCCCTTATCCAATACTGCTTTTGGATCGGCATAGTGCAAGGGCTGACCTTCAGCATCGCGCACCACAATCCTGTTCCACGCCCTGACCGGCCCCGCCTCGCCCAGCACGCGCTCGCGCTGGTAGCCGGCAAGGTGTGCGAGTTGCGGGGACTCCGCGTTCAACCAGCGCTCCGGCGGGCCAGCAGCCGGGGCCATGAAGGCAACCCGCACTGTCGGAGCGCAGGTCGGCGCACGGTCGGCCCCGACGCCCAATGCCTCGGCATGCTCGCGGATCCGCTCGGCGATGGCCTCGGCATCTTCGGCTGCGATGCCGAGCACTTTGACGCACACCGGAAAGGCGAACTTCGCGACCGGATGGTCCATGCGCGGCGGGCGGATCACGGTGCGGGTGAATTCGCGCAATTCCCGGTGCCGCTCGGCCTCGGTCGGGGGAGGGCGCACGATGATTTCGGGCGTGGCCCGTGGCGGGGCGTCCTGCGCGGCAGCGGGTGCGGCAAGCAGTAGCACCATCAGGGCACCTGCAAGTCTGCGCATAAGCTGCAACCTTTCAATACGTTGTATGGACGAAGCTACCACAGAATCCGAGCGCATGTGAAGCATCCGTGACTTTCCACCACCATCTCGCCGCACCCGGCTTGCCAAGGCGCGTCGGCGACCTACCTTCACGACTCGACGGATGGGGGATTGTCCCGCGCCCGCAGCCAAAGGAACCTATGGGCCGACGACCCTCCCGTGCCGGGCACCCGGCGCTCTCGCCCGATCCACGCGGCATACCCGCACAGCGGCGCGCCCGCGTTGACCTGACTTTCGAGAACCAGGCCCTGCTGGGCCCGCTGTTCGGGCAGTTCGACTCCAATCTGGTGCAGGTCGAAAACCGGCTCGGCGTGTTCATCCACGCCCGCGGGCATCAGGTGGTGATCGAGGGTCCGGAGGATGACGTCGCCCGCGCGCGCGAGACGCTGAAGACCATGTACGACCGGTTGGCGCGGGGCGAGGCGCTGGATAGCGGGGCGGTGGAGAGCCTGATCGCGATGTCGGCTGAACCGACGCTCGAAGGCATTATCTCGGGCGACGACGGCGCGCCCCCGATCATGATCCGCACGCGCAAGAAGACCATCGTGCCCCGGTCGGCGACGCAGATCGAATACATGCGCGCGCTCGCCCGCGACGACATCATCTTTGCCCTCGGCCCGGCAGGCACCGGCAAGACCTATATCGCGGTGGCGCAGGCGGTCAGCCAGCTGATCACCGGGAGCGTGCAGCGCCTGATCCTCTCGCGCCCGGCGGTCGAGGCGGGGGAGAAGCTGGGCTTCCTCCCCGGCGACATGAAGGAGAAGGTCGATCCCTATTTGCGCCCGCTCTACGATGCCTTGAACGACTGTATGCCGCCCGAACAGGTAGAGCGGCGGCTGGCCAATGGCGAGATCGAGATCGCGCCCATCGCCTTCATGCGCGGGCGCACGCTGGCCGACAGCTTCATCATCCTCGACGAGGCGCAGAACACCACGCGCGAGCAGATGAAGATGTTCCTCACCCGCTTCGGCCAGAACAGCCGGATGGTGATCTGCGGCGACCCGCGGCAGGTCGACATCCCCGGCGGCCCGCGCATGAGCGGGCTCAACGACGCGGTCGAGCGGCTTGAGGGTGTCGAGGGCTTCGGCACGATCCGCTTCAGCGCCGCCGACGTGGTGCGCCACCCGATCGTCGGCCGGATCGTCGAGGCTTACGAAGGCGGCGGCGAGAGCGAGTAGGGGCTCGCCCGGGTGCTGCCTGAACGCGTCAGCCGACCATTCTGAGGCCCGCCCCGGCAAGACGCGGCGCTTCGCCGTGGCCGGCCAGATGCCGGGTCTTGTCCGCGGCGACTTCGAACGAGCCGACCGTCTGCCTCAGCCCCTCGGCCTCGTTCGCCAGTGACGAGGCAGCCGCGGTGCATTCCTCCGCCATCGCAGCGTTCTGCTGGGTCGAACGGTCGATATCGCCCACCACATTGTTGATGTGGGAGAGGCTTTCGGACTGGGCCTCGGTCGAGACCGCGATGGTTTCGACCGTGTCGGTCAGCGCCGCGATGGCCCGCGTGATGGCATCGAAGGCATCGCCGCTGCGCCGGACAAGATCGACCCCGGACGAGACATGCGCGCTGGTGCCGCTGACCAGCGCCTTGATCTCCTCGGCCGATTGCGAGCAGCGCAGCGCCAGTTCGCGCACCTCGTTGGCGACCACCGCAAAGCCCTTGCCGGCTTCGCCGGCGCGGGCGGCCTCAACGCCCGCGTTGAGGGCGAGCAGGTTGGTCTGGAACGCGATCGAATCGATCACCCCGATGATGTTCGTGACCTCCTGACTGGAGCGGCGGATCTGATCCATCGCGTCGACCGCCTGCGCGACGATCTTCGCCCCGTCTCCGGCGGTGGCGTTGCTGTCCCTGATCGCGATCCTGGCGCTGTTGGCCTGTTCGCGCGTCTCGCACACGCGCTCCAGAACCTTGCCGACGGCAGCCGCGGCCTCTTCGAGATTGGCGGCCTGTTCCTCGGTGCGGCGGGCAAGGTCGTTCGAGGCATACTGGATCTCGCTCGATCCGGTCGAGATCGCCTCGACCCCGCCGACCACCTTGCTGATCGTTTCGTGGAGCGAGGCGACGGTGGAATTGAAGTCCGCGGCGACCTTCGCATATTCGGGCGGCAGATTGACTGCATCGATGTTGAGCTTGCCCTCGGCCAGCCGGGCCAGCGCATCGCCGAGCACGGTGTTCAGCGAATTGACCTTGGCGCTGATGTCGAAAAAGTAGGACGACAGGGCGATGTCCATGTCGAGCAGCGACACCTTGACCAGCGCGGCGATGCGACGGGCCTGCTTTCGCTTCCACGGCAGAAGGCGCTGCCAGCCGGGGGCGACCATGTGCGTGATCAGCTCGTCCAGGATCCGCGCATAGCTGCCCACATACCACTTGGGTTCAAGCCCGATGCGCGCATGCACCCCGCCGATCTGGTTGGAGCGTTCGAGAAATGCCTCGGTCAGCCCGTCGGTGAAAGCGCCAGTCCAGTGCCGCGCCTGCGCCGCACGCGCCTTGGCCATGGATGCGGGGGAGAGAAACTTGCCGGCCAGCTCGTCGCGCGACTGGACCTCGCGGTAGAAGCCTTCGAGCGTGCCCTCCATCACCTTGGCGATGGAGGCTGACACGCTGCTGTAGATGGGGTCATGCGCCTCAAGGCCGTAATAGCCCAGGCGCTCGGTGAGATTGGTGTTCGTCATGGATGCTGCTCCGATGGCAACGAAGTGCCTGACCGCTTTGCAGTGCATGGCGGACGAACATCGTGCGGCGGGCCGCCCGCGGGTGCGGGGTGGAGGCCGGCAAACCTGTCCTTGCGGAAGCTGGTTTCATCACTCTGTCCAAGTCCTGCGGCCCACGCCGCACGCCGCGAAATGCGGCACGATCGAACGTGAATATGACATGGGCATGTTAAGTCGTCGGTCGAGCGATCTAGGGATAGTCCCTGAAGGCGCAGCCGCGTACCGCCTTCGCCGAGGCCGTTTCTTGCGCGCCCGTTCCGCGCTAAGGCGCTGCACCATGACGCTTGATATCGACATCGAAGACTGGCCCGAAGGTGCCTGGGAAGATCTTGCCGCCCGCGCGGCCAGGGCCGTGGCCGAAGACGAGCCGCTGCTCGCCAACCCGCGCCTCACCGCCAGCCTGCTGTTCACCACGGACGCCGAGGTTCACACTCTCAACCGCGAATGGCGCGAACGGGACAAGCCCACCAACGTCCTCTCCTTCCCCATGCTCGAACGCGAAGAGCTCGAAACTCTCGCCCCCGAAGGTCTGCCCGAAATGCTCGGCGACATCGCGCTCGCCTACGAAACCTGCGCGCGCGAGGCGGCGGAGAAGGGCATCGGCCTCGAAGTCCATGCCACGCACCTGATCGTCCACGGCCTGCTCCACCTCGCCGGTCACGATCACGTCGAAAGCGACGAACAGGCCGAGGCGATGGAGGCATTGGAAACCCGCATACTTGCCAAACTGGGCATCGCTGACCCATATGGCGACAGGTAGCAACAGGAGCCACAATCAAGGCCATGGCCGATTCCCATTCGTCCGCGTCCCCATCGGGAGAAGCGGACAGTAGCAGCGGGTTGATCACCGCGCTTCGCAAACTTCTCGGGCTCGAGGGCGCGCGCTCCTTGCGCGAACAGCTCGAGGAAGCGATCGACGAGCACGAGGACGAGAACGGCGGCCCGGGTGAGGGCGCGGCCAGCGGCGGCGACCTGTCGCGGGTGGAGCGGCAGATGCTGCGCAACCTGCTCCATTTCTCCGAACACGATGCCGACGATGTTGCCGTCCCGCGCGGGGAGATCGTCGCGGTCGAGGCTTCGATCAGCTGGGAGGCGATGGTCGCCGCCTTTTCCGAACACGGCCATTCGCGCATGCCTGTCTATCGCGACACGCTCGACAGCGTGATCGGGATGATCCACATCAAGGATGTTTTCCCTTTCCTCGCCAACGGCACGCCGCCGCCGCCCGACTGGACCACGCTGATGCGCCAGCCGCTCTATGTGCCGCAGGCGCGCGGCGCGCTGGACGTGCTGGCCGACATGCGCACCCAGCGCGTGCACCTCGCCATCGTGCTCGACGAATTCTCGGGCACCGACGGGCTCATCACCATCGAGGATCTGGTCGAGGAGATCGTCGGCGATATCGAGGACGAGCATGACGACGCCGCCCCCGAACTGATCACGCCGATCGGGGAAGGGATGTGGGATGTCGATGCCCGCGCCGAGCTTGACGACATTGCCGAGCGCATCGACCCGCGCCTTGCCGAAGTCGCCGAAAGCGTCGACACGCTGGGCGGCCTCACTTTCGTGCTGGCCGAACAGGTGCCGCCGGTCGGCACGGTGCTCGAACATCCCAGCGGCTGGTGCATCGAGGTCACCGCCGGTGACGAAACCCACGTCACCCGCCTGCGGCTTCACCCGCCGGCGACCGAGGAAGAGGTGCAGTAGGCGCAACTTTTCGCAATCTTCCACATTTTTTCTTCGATTTTTTGCATCCGGCCTCGCCTCCCGGACGTATCTCCCCCAAGCAAGGAGATATGAGAATGCCTGCACGCCGCCTGCCGCCGCTTCGCGCCCTGGAAGCCTTCATGCGCACCGTGCGGATGGGTTCGGCCCGTGCGGCGGCGGAGGAGATCGGCCTCAGCCCTTCGGCGCTGTCGCGGCGGATTAGCAACCTTGAAGAATTCGTCGGCAAGAAGCTGTTCACCCGCGCGCGCCAATCGATGCAGCTTACCGACGAGGGGCAGGCCTTCTACGAGGCGGTGAACCCGCACATGGAGGCGCTGGCCCGCGCGGTGGAAAGCCAGTCGGACAATATCGCGCTGCTGCGCCTTCGCCTTGGCGTCCTGCCGATGTTCGGCGGCCAGCGCCTGTTCCCGCGGCTGGGCGAATTGCGCAAGCGCCACCCGCTGCTGCACATCGACATCGACAGCGCGCCGCACCTCGAAGACCGGGTCGGCGACACGCTCGATGCGGCGATCATCCTGTCGCGCGGCCCGGCCAGCGGGCTGCATGCGGTGCGGCTGGACCACAATCTCGTCCACGCGATCTGCTCGAAGGAGATTGCCCGCGCGATCGGCCCGGACATCACGCCCGAGGTGATGGCCAAGCAGACCTTCCTGATCCACAACGAGATGCCCGAAAGCTTCGTCGCGTGGAAGAAGGCCAACAATCTCGAGGCGATGGAACTGGCCGCGATCGACCATTACGATTCGGGTGCGCTGATGCTGGAGGCGGCCGCCCAGGGCCTTGGCATTGCGATCATGCACGACGATCACCTGCGCCGCGCGAACGACAACCGGCTGACCAACCTGCCGGGCAAGCCGGTCGAAAGCCCCTATTCCTACTGGTTCGTGTGCAAGCCGGTGGCGCTGGAAAGCCGCCCGGTGCGGATCTTCCACGATTGGCTGGTGCGCGCCGGGTTGTAAGCGAAGGGGCGTAGCGACGGGGGAATTGCCGCCTGTCCTACAGGGGCTGGCGGTGCCACACTGGCCCGCATGACCACCGCGAAGCCCCGGCCTGCAATGCTCGTCCCCGGTGGCCGGAGCGGGCGGATTATTTCGCTTCTGGACAGTGTCTCATGTGTCTCCAACAAGGGCGCTGTGCCCTTGCGGATCAGTCCGCTGGCGCGCCTTTCGCTTCGTAACGCACCGGGGCGACCGAGTGCGCGAAGGGGCGCAGGGGATGGCCGCGGATCTCGATCAGCGCCTCCTCTATCCGGCGGCGCGCCTCGATGCTGATTGCCTTGCGGCCCTTGAAGTCCTCGGGGCTGAAAGGCTTGAGATAGTGGAGCGCGACCTTGAAGCTGCCCTTGCGCGACAGAATGCGCTTGGCGTTGTTGACGCCGCCTTCCTCGCCGATCCAGCCGATCCACTCGGCGACTGGGCCGTAATCGAGGATCACCGGCTGGACGAGCACGCCGGGCGGGGGCGGTTCGAGCACGGAGAGCATCGAGGTCTTGAAGGGCAGCAGTGACTGGCCGTCGGTGGTGGTCCCTTCGGGGAAGACAGTGACCGACCAGTTGTCGACCAGCGCTTCCTTCAGGGCGTTGATCTGCTCGGCCACGCCCATGCGGTGCTCACGCTTGACGAAGACCGTGCGGTTGAGGCTGGCGAGCCAGCCGACCACCGGCGCCTCCGCGAGTTCCGCCTTGGCGACGAAGGCGGTGCCGCTGGCCCCGGCGAGCGCGAGGATGTCGATCCACGAGATGTGGTTGGCCACGAAGAACACGTCGCGCTTCAGGTGGGTTCCCACCACCTCGACCCGCGCGCCGCAGACCCGCGCCGCATAGCGCAGGAACAGCATCGGGAAGGGCGAACCGTAGGAGAAGAAGCGGTAGAGGTAGTGGAGCGGCACGAACACCAGCAGCAGCGCGACAAGGCCGATGGCGCGGGCGGTAAGGCGCAGCCAGCCTGCAAGGCCGATCGGCGTCGCCTCCCCCCTCGCTGCGGCCTGGCGCAGCTCCCAGTCAGTCATTGCGCGACAGCCGCACGCCGTAAAGCTCCATGCGGTGATCGACCAGGCGATAGCCCAGCCGCTCGGCGATCTGGCGCTGGAGCGCCTCGACCTCGGGATCGACGAATTCGACGACCTTGCCGGTCTCGACATCGATCAGGTGATCGTGATGCGCCTCGGGCACCGGCTCGTAACGCGAGCGGCCATCGCCGAAATCGTGGCGGTCAAGGATGCCGGCTTCCTCGAACAGGCGCACGGTGCGGTAGACCGTGGCGATCGAGATGCGCGGATCGACCGCGACCGCGCGGCTATGAAGCAGCTCGACATCCGGGTGGTCGTCGCTTTCCGAAAGAACCCGCGCAATCACCCGGCGCTGTTCGGTGATGCGCAGGCCCTTTTCGGCGCAGAGTTGCTCGAGATCGATCTTCTGGTTCACGGAACGCTCCATCGCCACGCACGGCGCCCCTTCCGGCTGCGACCGCCCATCAGCATTGCAGCCTCATCCCATAGAGGGACGAGGCTGCTTGCTCAAGCGGGGCGTCAGGCCCTCTCAACAGACAGAGAGGGGGGGCTGATCAGGCGGTCTTGCGGGGACGGCGCGGCTTGGGCGCGGGCGTGCCGGGTTTGCGGCCGAGGCCGATCTTCTTGGCGAGATCGCGGCGCTTTTCAGCATAGTTGGGCGCGACCATCGGATAATCGGCCGGCAGGCCCCAGCGGGCGCGGTATTCTTCGGGGGTCATGTTGTAGTTGGTGCGAAGATAGCGCTTGAGCATCTTGAGCTTCTTGCCGTCTTCAAGACACACGATGTATTCGGGCTTGACCGAATTGCGGACCGCAACGGCGGGCTGCGGCTTGGCTTCTTCGACAACCGGCGTCTCGCCCAGATTGGCAAGCGCGGCATAGACGTTGCTGATCAAACCCGGCAGGTCGCCCACAGCAACATCATTGTTGCTGACATGGGCGGACACAATGTCACTGGTCAGCGTGATAAGCGTTTCTTTGATATCCATTTCGAGATCCTGCATGTGTTCCTCACTGGCATCTTGCATTGATGCGCGGGTTATTGCGACATGACGCAAGATGTCAATCTTGGCAACTCGGTTGCTTTGCTTGCCCACCGATTTGCGACAATCGCCCTGGAATTATATGGATCTTGCGAAAGTAATCGCATCGATACGTTCGCCATTGGCCATGCGGTAATAGTTGCGCCGCTCGCCGATCGGTTCGAAGCCGAACTTGCGATACAGGTGTATTGCCGGATTGCCGCGGCGCATTTCCAGAAAGACGCGCGCCGTGCCGCGGGTTCGGGCGGCGGCGAAGAGGTGCCCGATCAGCGCGGTGCCCACCCCGCGCCGCCGCATGCCGGGCGCGACAGCGACGAGCAGCAGTTCCTCCTCGTCGAGCACGTGGCGGGTCAGCATGAAGCCCGCGGCCGCAGGCGGGGCTGGCCCCGTGTCGGCGGGGATCGGCACGCCTTCGCCGTCGACCACCAGCGCCTGGGTGCTCGGCATGGCGAGGGCATCGGCAACCTGACGCCGGTTCCACGCCTCGCCATAGGCCGGGTCGAAGGCCGCCTCCATCACCGACATGATCCGGTCGAGGAGATGGGGGCAGGGCGTCATGGGGCCCCGCGCACGGCCATCGGAGTGGCATCGGGCCCCCGCCCATAGATCGGGGCGAGCGTCGGGGTCAGCAGGGCGGGGGGCAGCAAGGGCACGGCCCGCGCATCGGGAAGCAGGTCGAGCACGGCAACCTCACCGGCGCCCTCGGCCAGCGCCGCAGCGCGGCTCCCGGCGATGACGCCTGCATGCGGGCGCGCGCGGGCAGCCGATGGCGCAAGCGACATCGCATCTGCCAGCGGC
>ERZ1066118.2020-NODE-2020-length-10747-cov-7.620464_pt1 | contig 10747 bp, 12 predicted proteins | sample MGYA00382765_ERZ1066118 | MGnify/ENA primary metagenome ERZ1066118 (study PRJEB33369, sample SAMEA5778348) | biofilm metagenome | biome: Industrial cooling water; feature: Water cooling tower basin; material: Biofilm | place: United Arab Emirates | collected...
CACGAGCACCATGGAAGCTCGCCAAGGACCCGGAGAAGGCTGAGGAGTTGGACGACACTCTGGCGTCGCTGGTAGACGCTCTGGCTGTGTCTGCTACTCTTCTCTACCCGTTCATGCCGGAGAAGATGAGCCAACTTTGGGAGGCGCTCGGAAGCGGCCGATCAATGCCGTTATTCGCTGAGCTGGAAGGTCTGAGGACAGAAGGCTGGAAAGTATCAACCGGAGCGGTCCTCTTTCCAAAAACGGAAATCAGCTAAAAGAAATTTAGCGGGCGAAGTGCAAGGGGCGTAAAGATTTAGGAAATTTGGAAAAAGTCGACGCTTGACACTTTCCCGAAATCCCTATTATCGTCACAACCCTGCAATGGAAGGTCGACCCTGGATTCGATCATTTCGCCCACTCCCCTATAAACGATCACCGAGGTTATGGCTAGATCGAAGTGGACGGTGATGCTCATCCCTCACGACAATGAGCGGGTGAGGTCGATTCAGCTTACGAGCTCAGGCGTCCGGGCAGTCCTGTCCGCCGTGCTCGTCGTCGTTCTTCTGAGCGGCATCTTCACCGCCGGGTTCTTCATCAAGGAGGGCCAGGCGCTGCGGGCCGAGAATCTGGAGCGCGAGAACCTGCTTCTGGCAGCAGAAGTAACGGGGATGCGCAACGAGATGGAGTCGCTTGCCACCTCGATCGAGGAGCTCGCCGAGAAGGATGCTCAGTACCGCACGATCGCCGGTCTCCCTGAGATCTCGGAAGACGTGCGTCGGGTAGGAATCGGTGGGCCCGGCACTTCGACTCTGGAGTCGCTGGAGATCTACAAGCAGAACCCGGAGCTGGGCGAGCAGGTATACGCCGCCTCCTACGATCTTCAGACGCTGATACGCCGTGCCACCCTGATGCAGACCAGCATGGACGAGGCACTCTCCACCCTCCAGTCCAACACCGAGCGCCTCGAAGCTACGCCTTCGATCTCCCCCTCCAGCGGTCACCTCTCGAGTCTTTTCAGCCGCGACCGGGAGCACCCGGTCCTTCGTATCACCAGACCGCACCAGGGCATCGACATCGCCGCACCTGTCGGGGAACCGATCCTTGCTCCGGCGAAGGGGCGCGTGATCTACGCCGGCAACAAGTCGGGCGGGTATGGTCTTACGGTTGAGGTGGATCATGGATTCGGCTACGTAACGCGCTTCGCTCACGCCTCGCGCCTGAACGTTCGCACGGGACAGACGGTCGAGCGTGGTCAGACCATTGCCGAGGTTGGCGCCACTGGTCTGGTCACCGGGCCGCACCTCCATTATGAGGTGGAGGCGAACGGCGTTGCGGTAGATCCGCTCAACTTCATCATCACGGACGCGCTGCCCGACTGATACTGGCGACGACCTGATAAAGAGAGCTAACGTGAAGGGGAGCGCAGGCATGCGCTCCCCTTCGCCGTTCTTACCGGAACTGCTAGCCTCCGGCGCGGTAAGGTAGCCACGCCGGCCCGGATGCGGCTTCGATCTGTCACTTCCCTCCGATAAATGCTGGCTTCGATTCTTCTGATCGCTTCGACGATGGTGCCGGGTGACTCACTACCCTTTCCGCGTCTGGAGAGGGCAGTAAGCACTATTCCTGCGGCCGTGGTGCTCCATCGCCAGCCGGGCCTGAAGGTGGTGTCGCTGCGCTTGTCGGTTCTCGCAAACGATCCTCCGGGTTATGCGGGCGCCGGGCACATGATCCAGCATCTGCTCTACCCGTCGCTAAAGGAGCGTGCCGCCAGGGTGGGCGGGCAGCTCCAGATGCAGCGAACTTCCGACGCGATTGTCTACACGCTGACAGGCCCAGCCTCCGAGCTGAGGTACATGGCGCAGCTCCTCACGTCGACGCTCTCTCCCGCTGCCGCACCCGTGGATGCGATTCTCCGCGCCGAGCGTGATCTCCGGGAGGAGAGACTCGCCGAGTGGGAGACTGCGCCGTCTCATGCGCGCTCCACGTTGCGGGCTCAGCTATTCCCCGCTGACATTTCGGCCGCGGGAACGGACCGGTCGGCCACACGGCTGACCGCTTCTGCCCTCCCCCGGATCTGGGCCGATCTGTACGATCCCGAGAACGTTTCAGTCGTGGCGGCGGGCGACGTTTACCTGCAGGACGTGCAGGAGGCCTTCGCAGACCTTCCCTCGCGCTCCGGTGCCGCCCCCCTCCCGATCTCCCGTGACAGTGTCGTTCTAGGCTCACTTGCTCCAGCACAGGCGACGCGCGGCTGGATCGCCAGCGCCTATCTGGCGAGCGACCAACCTCCAGCGGCTGTAAATGTCGCGGTTCGCCTGCTGGGTGATCGCCTGCGGCGCATCGTCCCGAATGCACAGGTGGATGCCGAACACTGGTGGACACACCATGGCCAGGCAGCGGCACTGATTGCCGCTGCTCCCCAGCCGGATCTGACAGGTCTCCGGCGAGCCATGGGAACGGTCGTGGCTGCGCTGCTGGAGGATGTAAGCTTTCTGCAGGTGACGGATGCCGCGGCAGCGATCCGCCGGGAGCTGCTCTTTTACTCCCGAACCCCGGCCCGTATGACCGATGTGATCGGCCAGTTCGTAGACCGCGAGGGGGATGCGGAAGCCCTCGAGCGATTCTACAACGACCTCGATGACCTCGACGACCGCGATGTCAGGGCGGTGCTGGAGCGCCTGATCGAGCGCACGCCGGCTCGAATCGAGATCCCGCCTCAGACGCTGAGGACACGGTGAGGCGGCTCATAGGGGCTGCAGCTGCAGCCATCACGCTGCTCGCAGCGGACATCTCGGCTCAGGAGCGAATGGCGATCATCACCGAGTCCGGTACTCCTGTGGTGGTCACGGAGCTCCTCCTCACGGTCGGTCCTACGAATGAGCTTGCCGCGGATGCGGGGCTGGCACACCTATCCGCCCGATCGGTGATCGCTCCGATCCAGATGGTGATAGACTCCCTCGGGGCGCGGGTGTCCGTCCTGCCCCAGAAAGACGCCTTGTCGATCTCGGTTATCGCTGCGCCCGACGTGTGGGAAGTGGCGACGGAGAAGATACTGAAGGCCGTTTTCCAAACTCCTCCTGACAGCGTCAGCACGATTCGGCAGCGTCAGGCAATCGTCGGCGAGCTGCGGGGGCGGCAGGCGAACCCCGCGGATGCGGCTACGCGGGAGGCGGACCGGCACTTCTTTGGGGCGGAGCATCCCTGGGGGAGGTCCACTGTGGGAACCCCCGAAAGCGTGAGCAGTTTATCCTTCGCCGACGTGCGGACTTTTACGCGGGAGCATTTCACACGGGAAAGGGCGCGCGTAGCCGTTCTCGGACCTGTCGACGCCGCCTCAGCGACAGAGCACCTCCGCCCACTCCTGGGAGCCGTTTCACCCGCCCCCGTGGAGGTGGAGCCATACGTTTCTGCCCTGAATCGCGTTCGAAGGGATTACAACTCGGTGACGACCTGGGTCTCTGTCAGCTTCCGCTTCCCGGAAAGTGGTGACGAGGAGGCGATCCGGTTCATCGCCTTCCTGGCGGGCGAGGAGCTGTCCTTCTCTCCGTCGCAGCGGTCCGTCTACAACGTCTCAACGACTGTTGAGCCCCGGATAGGCAGCGGCGAGCTCCGGCTTCAGGTGGTCATTCCGCCGGAAGAGGCCTCAGATTGGGCGGAGAGGGTCGAAAGCATCGTTCCGGGGCTCCTTGCCCGCTCGATGCCTGCTGACGTCTTTGCGGGGCATCTCCGCCGCTACTACGGAGATCGCCTGATAAAGCTGCTCGCGCCAGAGGATCGGGCGCACGCAGCGGTGCGGCAGCTTCTGGTTCGGGGAGAAACGGACGTGCTGGTTCCTGACCCTACGCTGCTCACACAGGATCGCATTCGCGCAGCTGCCCGGTCTCTCGCGCGTCCGACGATCGTCCTGCTCGGGCCTACTCTGGAGAAGTGAAAGGGAGCGACACGTGGTCTTGCTAGCGTACAACGTACTGCAGCTCCTGAAGTACCTGATCATCATCCGGGCGATCATGTCCTGGTTCGTGCCCCCTACGTCGCGACACCCCATAGTCGCCTTTGTCTATCGCGTGACGGACTGGATCATCAAGCCGGTTTCTGAGATGCTGCCGAGGACTGGCGGCATCGACTTCGCTCCACTGGCAGCCTTCTTCATCATCATCCTGTTCCAGCAGATTCTGTTGCGCCTCGCCTGACCAGTGGGTTGTTGATGCGAGTCCACCGCGCCGAGACCCTCGATGTACACTTCTGGCAAGTCGCCCGGGTCGCGGCACATAGCGGGGTTCACGGCAGACGGGTTCGCGAAGCCGGGATCCGGGGGCGGCTGTAGGCTGTCGATTCGCGTTCAGAAGCCTCTAACGCGTCCGCAGGCGATCGAGGAGAGCGTGGATGTCTTCGGCCACCCGCGCTTCCACATTGATCTGCTCGCCTGATCGAGGTTGCTCTAAACTGATGCGCTGTGAGTGAAGAGCCGGTCGTGGGAAACGAATCACTTTCCCTCCCCCATATGCCCGGTCTCCGACGAGAGGATGGCCCACGTGGGCCATATGGACCCGGATCTGGTGCGTCCGTCCAGTCGCGAGGGTCAGCGCAACCGTGGTAACAGCGTCGAGGCGCTCCAGCACCTTGAAATGCGTTCGGGCCTCCTGCGCACCTTTCACCACCGCGCGAAGATTCGGGTTACTTCTCGACTTACCAATCGGCGCGTCGATCGTCCCCTCCTCATCCGCCACCTGGCCTTCGACTAGCGCCAGATAGCTGCGCTCCAGCCGTCCCTCACGAAGCTGCCGGTCGAGGTGCTGATGGGCGAACGCGCTCTTGGCGATCACCACCGCACCGGACGTGTCGCGATCGACCCGGTGTACAGGACGCACCTTCGCGTCGAGGCCGCTTCGTGCGAAGTGGTGCGCCAGGCCGTGCGCGAGAGTTCGGGTATGATGCTCTGCAGTGGGGTGAACAAGCATTCCCGACGCCTTATCGACAACGATCAGGTCACCATCCTCATAGAGGATGCGGAGAGGAAGTTCGACTGCAGGTAGGGTAGGCTCCTCGGGAGCGGCGACTTTGGCCGAGACCTTGTCGCCGCTCCGGGCTTTGCGGGCGAGGAAGGGGGGTTTGCCGTTCAGCATGATCCCGCGGGCGCGGGTCAGTCGCTGAACCATCCGCCTTGAAATCTGCATCGGCCCGGTGAGGATCTCCTCAACCGTGTGACCGGCTTCCTCGTCCGTGACTGCGTGATGGATCCAGCGACTGGCGGAGCCAGGCAGCGTTAGTTCCCGCGGCTGAAGTCAACTGTTGGCGTCTGCTCGGAACCCGCTGGGGCCTCGAACGGCTCCTTGCGTTCTGCTCCGGTGACCCGAGCGGTAATCGCCTGCGGGAAGGAGCGAATGTACGTGTTGTACTCGCGCACGGCTTCATTGTAGTCGCGGCGCGCCACGGAGATTCGATTTTCGCTTTCCGCCAGCTGGTCCTGAAGGTTCAGGAAACCTTCTGTCGCCCGCAGCTGCGGGTACGCCTCAACCGCCACATTAAGATAGGTGCCGATCTGCCGCGTCACCGCCGCGTCCGCCGCCGACAGCTGGCCCACGTCTCCGCTCTCCGCCGCTGCATTCATCTGCTCCCGCGCCTGATCAAGGCCTGCACGCGCCTGTGCCACTTCCGTAAACGTACCCCGCTCGAAATCGGCGCCCCCTTCGACGGTCGCGACGAGGTTAGGAATGAGGTTGTTCCGGTTGACGAGTTCTACTTCCACGTTGGAGCGAAGCTGCTCGACCTGCTCGTCCAATCCCTGAATTCTGTTGTACCCACATCCGCTCAGCATCGCGCTCGCGAGCAGAAGGGCTGAGAAGGATCTAAGGCGCATGAATAATCTCCGTAAGTTTGAACTCGACTCAATGCTCGGATGCACTCGAGAGGTGCACGCCGCGAACAACATGAACAAAAATGAAAAAGCCCGCCAGCCAGGAGGCAATCTCCGGGCTAGCAGGCTCAAGCAATCGATTTCTTGTTGACGGAGGTCAGGCAGGGAGTCGGAGGACCTGCCCTGCGCGAATCGAAGTTCTACGACCCATATCGTTCGCGCGCTGGAGGGCCGCGACGGTTGTGCCGTGCCGCCTCGCGATGGTCGACAACGACTCTCCGCGACTGACGCGGTGACTCCTGGTCACCACCGGCTCCGCTTTCTGCTCCTCCAGCGGCTCCGCCTCCGCAGTGGGAAGATTTGCAGCCAGAAGATCGCCACGACCGTGCGGAATCCTCACCTGCACCGGCTTCCCGGGAGGCGTAGCGCCTTTGAGAAGCTGCGGGTTCATCTCCCGAAGCTCTTCAGCAGGAACGCCGATCGCCGCCGCCACAACTGCAAGGCGAGTCGAGGCTGGAACCTCCACGCGCTCGACCGCAATCGGAAGCAGGCGCTCGACATCATCCAGACCGTACTTCTGAGGCTCCTTCCCGATCAGAGCAGCCGCGAACATCAGTGGGACGTATTCACGCGTTTCGCTGGGAAGCCGGCTGCGAATCAGCCAGAAATCGCTTTCTTTCCCGCGGCTCGAGCCGGTTACCTCGCGCATGATCCGGGCGACGCGGTTTCCGCCGGTGTTGTATGCCGCGGCTGCCAGATTCCATGACCCGAACTCGTTGTAGAGGTCCTGGAGGTACCGGAGGGCGGCATCGGTCGACTTCTCCGGATCCCTGCGCTCGTCGATGTAGCTGTCGATTCGGAGTCCATAGTTCCGACCCGTGGTGGCCATGAACTGCCAGAGCCCCACCGCCTCAGCCTTGGAGCGTGCAGTCGGGTTGAAGCCGGACTCTATCATCGAGAGGTACAACAGATCTTCGGGCATGCCGCGCTCGCGAAGCTTTGCGCGGATCATTCCCTCATAACGGCCGGAGCGCTTCAGGTACAGCGCCATCCGGTCCGGCTGTTTCTTTTCGAAGAGATCGACGAAGCGCTGAACCGACTCATTCCGTACGACCGGAATGTCCCAGCGCACAACGTCCGCGACCGAGGCCACGGCGGCGACTACGGGAGCGGCTTCACCTGGAGTGGGGAGATTGAGGCCGGCGATCACGGCGCCGAGCAATGTCCCCGTCAGTACAGCGCCGGGGATTGCTGTCCGAGCATCCATGTATCCTCGGGTATCGAGAACCTGACGCGCTCCGAGGGGGTGCGCGCGGTGAGACGACGCATAGAGTGTAAACGCGAAACCGCATTTAGCGCAAGTGGAAGCGTTTACTACCCTTAGCTCACTTCAGTCACTCCTGCCGGGTTCGGGCGAGAGCCCGGTAAAGGCTCGCAACAGCTACCCAGAAGAGCAGAAAGGCCGCCGGCCATGCGATAATCCTCGGCTCGATGAAGCCTACCGCGGCCACCGCGAGAAGCACCGCCGCGATCGCTATGATCCAGCCGGTATCTTCTGTGCCGACGTTGCGCTGACCGATCAGCGCACGTCCCAAAACGATCGTCGCGCGGGAGATTCGACTGATGACCCGACCGAAGCGGCTGCCTCGGCGAGCCTTCCGTCTCGCCTCCCGCGCCGCACCGACGTCGGGCGAGAGCCCCTCGTTCTCCACCTCGTCGACCGGCGTCCGGTTGAGTGACCGGCGGCCGCCGGAGCTTCCCTGCGAGGGGAGAGTGATCTCCACCGAGGAGGCGAGGTCCTGCAGGAACAGGTTCTCCATCACCCCTGCTACTGAGCGGTCGAGAATGGCAAGGTCGAGCTCCCAGTTCGACATGAGGCTCGCCAGGTTCAGGTTACTCGAACCGACCCTCGACCACACCCCATCCGCAACCGCCGTCTTCGCGTGGATCATCGGCCCTTCCCACTCGAACAGCCGGACTCCCGCCTCCAACAGGGGGCGGTAACCCGCGCGTGAGAAGCCGCCGATCACCGGCCAGTTGTTGTAAGCGGGGACCAGGATGCGGACGTCCACTCCATCCCTCGCGGCCGCCGCCAGAGCCTCCGTCATCGCTGGAGGCGTTACGAAGTACGGGTCCGTGATCCAGAGCCGGTGCTCGACACCAACGGCCACGAACTGCGACAGGCGATAGATGCGGGATCGTCCAGGCTCACCCTCGACTACACGGATTGAAACGTCCCCTGCCCGCTCCACCATGTGCGGGTCCGGTATCTCCTCCAGGGGTAGCATCGATCCGGCTTCCCGCCAGGCGCGGGCAAAGGCGCGATCCACCACCGCAGCAGCAGGCCCGGTGACCTCGACGCCGGTGTCGCGCCATGGCGGGATGTCGAGTTCCGGGTCACCGAACCACTCGTCGCCGATGCACATCCCCGCAACCGAGGCATACCGCCCGTCCACGCCAACAACCTTGCGATGATCGCGGCGGAGCACGCGAAGCGGCTCGCTAACGTTTGGACGGGCAAATGCGCGAACTTCAGCCCCCGCCGTCTTCAACGGACGCCAGAAGCTCGCAGGCGTGGCCCAGCAGCCCACCCAATCGTATAGAACCCGAACTTTGACACCCTGACTCGCCTTGTGCGCCAGCAGGTCACGAAAGCGACGACCCATGCGGTCGTTGCGGACGATGTAGTTCTCGAGGTGGATCCACTGTTCTGCGCTTTCGATCGCGGCTATCCAGGCGTCGAAAGCGGAAGGGCCGTCGGTGAGAATTCGAGCGGTATTGCCGCGGATGAGAACCGCGTCGGAGGAACGAACCATCGCCCGCTCCGCATGCCTGACCAGCGCGCGGGCAAGGCCCAACGAGCTCGCAACCGCATGCCGATCTTCGAGGTCCGATGCTAACGGAACGATGTCGCTACTCCGAACGCTCATCCGGTAGAGGACAGCTCGAGAAAGAATGAGGACATCAAGCGGGACTCAGAATGCGGCGGAGCGTGTCCTCGGTCCGGGGGACATATGAAGCACCGAACAAGTTCACATGAACCAGAAGATAGTACAGTTGATACACTCCTTTGCGAGCTTCGTACCCCGGCTGTAGTGGCCAGGCGTCAGCATAAGCCCGGAAAAAGCTACTCCGGAAGCCTCCAAACAGCTCGGCCATTGCGAGATCAACTTCCCGGTGCCCGTGATAACAAGCCGGATCGACAAGGGCGGGACCAAGTTCTGTAGAGATGACGTTGCCGCTCCAGAGATCCCCGTGAAGGAGGGACGGCCCCTCTTCATCGCCTGCGGCCAAGAGTTCGGGGAGCAGCCTTTCCAACTCTCTCCACCCGGCTTGGTTGGCGACGGTGAGCTGCAGTCTGCGTAGCTGGGGCTCAAGGCGCTGCTCGTGCCAGAACTCACTCCAGCTCTCCCGCTGCCCATTCTGCTGAGGCAGGGAGCCGATGTAACCGTCACCTTCCCAGCCGAACAGCTCAGCCTGGGTTCGGTGCAAATTGGCCAGCCCCGCACCAAGCTGCTCATCATTTCCGCCGGTGGTCTTCTCCTGAAGCCACTCCATGAGGATGTAGGCTTCGCCCCCCGCCTCACCGACCCCTATCACCTGCGGGATCCGGAGGGGAGCTCCGGCAGATGCAAGCCTTCCAAGGCCGGAGCGCTCCACCTTGAAAAAATCGGTAGGGGCTGAACTCTGTACCTTCAGGAAGAGCAACCCCTTAGGCCGCTCCAGCTTGTAGGTCCGACTGATCGACCCTCCGCCGACGCTGGCAAAGCTGCGAATGGGGCCCGCCTCCTCCCGCACACGCGCGAGGACACTGCGCGAGATCACACGTGTGCCTGGGCGAGGAGGTGGTCGAGAAGGGCTGCGCATGATCTCTCGACCATGTCGTGAACGTCCTCGAATCCATGGGCGCCTCCGTAATACGGGTCAGGAACATCGGACGCGGGAGCTTCGGAGTCCCACTCCCTCAGCAGATGGACCCGCGCGTCCCCAGCAGATCTTCGCTGCAGTGCCTCCACATTCGCGAGGTTCTCCCGGTCCATGACGATGATGTAGTCGAAGTCATGGAGATCAGCAGCGGTGATCTGACGGCTGGACCCGCACACCTCGACGCCTCGAGCACGCGCCGTCGCAACGCTCCGCGCATCCGGAGAAGCGCCGGCATGGTAGCCGGAGGTTCCCGCTGAATCGATCTCGAATAGACCCTCTACGCCCCGAGCCGCCACCTGGTGGCGGAATACCGACTCGGCAAGCGGCGAGCGACAGATGTTGCCCATGCACACGAAGAGGATGCGTAGCGGCCTTTCCATTCAGCGCTGATTCGAAGTGATATCGTGGCGTGATGCACGAACCGCCGGGAAATGACAAAAACCGGAGTGCCGCAGGGGCATCCGTTCAAAGATCAGGCAAGGCATGATGAGAGGTACACCGTGAAGATCGCTCCGGCAGGCCGGGTGCGATTGCGGGTACGTCGTAGATGGGTTGTCGAGCTCAGGCGGCTCGCAACAAGCAGCCCAATCGAGAGAAGGCTGCCGAACCGATCAGGCGCAGACTTCTTCGCGATCCCAGACGCCGAGTTCGAGCGGCACGCCCTGCTTCTTCAGCTGAGCGGGCTTGGGCGTCGGGGCCTTCAGGACGAGCCGTACCAGCTCGCTCGTGCGCACCCAGGAATCCCTGCTCCACTCCTCCGTCCAGACCTCATCGGTAGCCCGGACGTAAACCAGACGACAGATCTTGTCGTTGAGGTAACGTGGGCCCACCAGGATCTGTGGGGTCTTCTTGCTTGACATCGGCTTCCTCCTCGAGTGAAACAATGGCTTACCCCAGCACCCGTTAGGGGCCGACTAGCCAGGGTCAGAGCCCTTCCACCGTACGTTTGGGCACAAAACCACCGAAACTTCAATATCGAGCGCG
>ERZ1066118.2022-NODE-2022-length-10741-cov-17.677990_pt1 | contig 10741 bp, 10 predicted proteins | sample MGYA00382765_ERZ1066118 | MGnify/ENA primary metagenome ERZ1066118 (study PRJEB33369, sample SAMEA5778348) | biofilm metagenome | biome: Industrial cooling water; feature: Water cooling tower basin; material: Biofilm | place: United Arab Emirates | collected...
TCCGCTTCTTCGCCGACCCCGAGTTCCGAGGCCTCCATGCCGCCCCGCAAGCTCAGTGACCTCCCGGGCGCCGCCGAGCGCCAGGCCCGCCTCCTGGCGGAGATCAACGCGGACGCCAATGCGGCCATGGCCAGGGCCGAAGCCGAGGTGGCCGCCAGGCCTGGCGCCGCCTCCGCCGCGACCCGGCCCCTGGCGGGCTCGCCCTCGGGCCCAAGCCGCGCCCTGGTGCCGGCCCCTATCCCCGCTCCTGCGGCCTCGCCGGATCGCGCGACCACCTACCCCGACGCGCTCTCGGCCGAGCTGGCGAGCCTGGGCGACACGCTCGACATGATGGCCACCCTCACCGCCAGCGTGTCCGACCGCGTGGACGGCCAGACCGCCGCCCTGGCCAAGCTCGCCGGCGTCGCGGCTGAGGCCCGCCAGGCCGCCTTTGCCGCCCGAACGCAGGCCGACCCCGGCAAGCTCGCCACCGAGGTCGAGCGGGTCTTGGGCGCCGCCCTCCTGCCGCACCTGCGCGGCATCGTGGGCGCCGTCGAGCGCCTGGACCGCGCGGGCGGGGACCGCGAGAGCCTCCACCAGCTCAGGGGCCAGGCGTCCGACCTCGCCCGCGACCTGCGCCGCGCGCGCGAGCGCGCCGCCCTCTGGCGCGCCCGCCTGCCAGGCATCGGCGCCGCCTCCCTCCTCCTGGTGCTGGTGCTCATCGTCGCTCTGCCGCGGCTCGCCCTCTCCCATCCGCTCGGCTGCCGCCTCCTGGGCGGGGACTGGCGCGACTGGACCCTCTCTGGCGATGGGACCTCATGCCGCTTCGAGTGGCCATAGCCGAAGCTACAAAGAGCCCTTCTGCGAAGGGGGGTTTCCATGCTACCCTTTCCGAAACCTGGCAGTTTCGACCGGGGGAAAGGGGCAGGTAAGGGCATGGGGTTAACCGCTTCGGAAGCGGCTCGGGAAGTCGGCAAGAGCCTTCCGACGATCACGAAAGCCATACAGTCAGGGAAGCTCTCGGCAGTCGGCCCCAAGGGCGGTCCCTACAGCATCGAGCCGGTCGAACTGTTCCGGGTGTGGCCAAGGGTTGCAGGCAAGGTTGAGGAAACCCCCCAACTTCGACCGGAGGAAACCCTTAGCAACCCCAGCCCCTTGCAAGGTGAAGTCGAGCTTTTAGAAGAGCGGCTCCGCTCTGCTCAGGCCCTCAACGAGCGCTTGGTCGATGAGGTGCAGGACCTGCGCGCCCGCCTCGATGCTGAGGCCGAGGAGCGAAGGAAGCTCGTGGCGCTTGTGACCCATCAAGCCGAGAAGCCTGCAACGGTCGAGACGGTCCTACCCCCTCGCCGCCGGTTCCTTTGGTGGAGCATCGGGTCGGCAGCTCACGCTTCCTGAGAGGCACCGGCACCTCGTCATTCGGAAGAAAGGTGCTCCGGCTCACCTGGAACAGGGGACTCGAGCCCTGTTGCCGTCCCCGCCGTCTCGCCTGCGGGGTAGCCTCCGCCCTTGGCCTCGCAAGGGGTGGGTCCTCGCCATGCTCGCCTCGTCGCCTGCGCGGTGCTCCGGCTCCTGCGGCTGCGCGTGGCTGCGGTCCCGGGCCGCGAATCGCGTCCCGCCCTTGCGGGGCCAAGGGCTCCGGCTGTCTCACCCCGCGCGACGGCGGCTCCGGGAACAGGGCTCGGGCGGCGCGCCCTGCGGGGGACGCGCGCTCTTGCCTCTCTGCACAGTCGTGACTCTCTTCTAAAGTCTTAGCCTTGGGTTCTCCCTGCCTGGCGGACTCGCGCTCCTCCTAGGAGCGAGCCTCGCCGCCGCGGTCCTGGCCGCCTCGGGCCACCCGCGCCCGCGCCTCGACGGCGCGCCCCAGCTCCCCCAGCACGCGGGCCAGCCGGTCGTCCTCGACCTCGGCCAAGGGCAGCTCAGAGAGGGGCAGGGCGGCCTTGTGCTCGGCCAGCCACGCGGCGCGGTCCTCGCGCTCCTGCGCCACGTCGTCAGGCATGGGAGCTTTGCCTGACAAGAGGTGCTTCAGGAGTTGCGCGGCCTTGGCGGGCAGGCTCAGCCGGTAGGCGTTGCTCACCTGGCGCACCCGTGGCCCTGGCGCGTCCTCCAGCACCTCCACCCTCTCGTGCCGCCTGAGCCAGTCCAGGAAGCCGTGCTCCCGGAGCGCCGTGAGTGCCTGGTGCACCGCGTCCTTGGACCGCCTGAGCGTCCGCATGAGGTAGGCATACGAGGGCTCCAGCCGCCCACTGCGATGGCTCACGAGGTTGGCCAGCAGCTCCAGCACCTCCAGCGCCACGTGCCCGAGGGGGCCGCGCCGGCGCCCGGCCTGCCGCCCGAGGAGCTCGTAGCGCTTGGCGGCGAGCAGCACCTGGCGCACCTCGGCCCGCCCCACGGGGCGCCACCACGCCCCCTCGCAGGTGCCCGCCAGCCGCGAGCCCCGGCGCACGGGGTCGCGGGCGCGCCGGCCGCGGCCCGCGCCGGCCCGCGCCCCTGGGCCTCCCTCCAGGATGGCCCCGATCGCCTTCATCATGTGTCGTCCCTCTCAGCTCGCGGGGAGCCGTCGAGGGCAGGGGCCATGCACGGGGCAGCCGTGGCCCGAGCACCAGGATGTGCACAGGCATAGCCTCTCCGTGGCAAGAAAAGCTCTTGCAGAGGGTCGGCGAGGCATGGGAAGCTGAAGACGCCAATCCATCAGCTACCCGGCCGCCGCCGGTATCCAGGCCCGCCCCCGGCGGGTCTTGGTGTTTCTGGGTGTCGGCTCCCCTGGTGTCGCGCCCGTGCTGGGGGAGTCTTCCCCGCCGGCGCTTCCCCTCATGGTGCCGGACGCGCGGCGTGGCGGCAACGCCTTTCACCCTAAGCGCGACCCCCGACCCCCCGCGGAGGGCCGGTCAAGGCTTCCCGCAGGCCCCCGCAGGGGGCAGAGGACAAGCCTTTACCGGACCGCAGCGGCCCACGCTCTCCTGCGTCCCTTCCGGTGCTTGCATCGGAAGGGACTGCCCAGCGGCGAGCGTCCTTCCTTCTCGTCTGGGCCAGCCGGACCCGCGACCGCCTAGGACGCCGCCCTGGCTTCCTCTGAGAACCGCAGAAGCGCCTCGAAGCGCGCGAGGCCCGCCACGCCGAACATCACGGCCCGGCTCCCTGGCTCGCGCGTGGCCCAGCCCCGGACCAGCACCAGATCGAGCAACGCCGCGCCGACGCTCCCGGCGAGGTGATGGCGCCGCTCGCTCCAGTCGAGGCACGCCCGGCAGAGCGGCCGGCGCCGCGCCTCCAGCGCCCCCACGTCCACCCCCTGCCGGCCGAGCCAGGCCCGGCCCTCGGGCGTGAGCGCAAGGCCCTCGGGCGCGGCCACCAGGGCGCCGTTCCCCACCAGCGCGTCGTGGAGCCGCACGCCCAAGCTCCCGGCGAGGTGGTCGTAGCAGACCCGCGCCTGCCGCATGGCCTCGTCGCGCGGCCCCGGGCGCGTCCTGAGCCGCCCCGTGCGCGCGGCGAGGCCCATGAGCCCTTCCAGCGCCTCGGCCACCTCGGGGCCGGCGAGGCGGGCGTAGCGGTGCCGCCCCTGCACCTCGCGCACCACGAGCCCGGCGTCAGTGAGCTTGGCCAGGTGCGCGCTCGCGGTCTGGGGCGCGATGCCCGCCTCGGCCGCCAGCTCGCCCGCCGTGAGCGCCTGGCCCCCCATGAGCGCGGTGAGCATGGCCGCGCGGGCGGGGTCGCCCAAGAGCGCGGCAAGGCTGGCGATGTCGGGACCTTCCCTCATGCCGGCACCCTAGCACGGCTCCAAGCCGGGACGCTTCGCCCGGCGACGAAGCATCCGCGCGAGCCGCGCCGCTAGGATCGCCTGCATGACCGTCGCCTCCGCTCCCTCGCCGTCGTCGGTCCCTCCTGCCGCCCCGCCCTTCCTGGGCTGGCGCGTCGTCGCCGGCGCCTTCGTGCTGGCCACCTTCGGCTGGGGCCTGGGGTTCTACGGCCCGCCCATCTACCTCGCCACCGTGGTGGCGACGCGCGGGTGGCCGGTGGCGCTGGTTTCGGGGGCGGTGACGCTGCACTTCCTCGTGGGCGCCCTGGTGGTGGCCAACCTGCCCCGGCTCCACCGCCGCTTCGGCCTTTCGGCCGTGACGCGGGCGGGCGTGGCCACGCTGGCGCTCGGGCTCGGGGGCTGGGCGCTCGCCGCCCACCCCTGGCAGCTCCTCGGGGCGGCGTGCCTCAGCGGCGCGGGCTGGGTGACGATGGGGGCGGCGGCGATCAACGCCGTGGTGTCGCCCTGGTTCGTGCGGGGGCGCCCGCGCGCCCTCTCGACAGCCTACAACGGGGCCAGCGTGGGCGGCGTGATCTTCTCGCCCCTGTGGGTGCTGCTGATCGACCGCCTGGGCTTCCCGGTGGCCGCCCTCGTCGTGGGCGCGGTCCTCGTGGCGGCGGTGTGGGCGCTGACGGCCGCCGGGCTCGGGCGCACGCCGGTCGAGCTGGGGCAGGCGGCGGACGGGAGCACGGCCGGGACCGCCGGAGGGGTCGCGGCGGCGCCTCGGCCCATCCTGGCCCCTGCGGCGCCCCTGCCACCCTCGCCTTGGCGCGAGCGGCGGTTCCTGACCCTGGCAGGCGGCATGGCGCTCGGGCTCTTCGCGCAGGTCGGGCTCCTGGCGCACCTCTTCTCGCTCATCGCGCCCGTGCTCGGGGAGGGCCGCGCCGGGGTCATCATGGGGCTCGCCACCGCCTCGGCCATCGCCGGGCGCACGGCCTTCGGCTGGCTCATGCCGCCGGGCGCCGACCGCCGCTCGGCCGCGGCGCTGAGCTACGGCGCCCAGATCGCGGGGGCGCTCCTGGTGGCCGTCGCGGGCGCCGACGCCCCCGCCCTGGTCGTGGGGGGCGTGCTCCTCTTCGGCTTCGGGATCGGCAACGCCACCTCGCTGCCCCCGCTCATCGCGCAGGCCGAGTTCGCGGCCGGGGACGTGGCCCGCGTGGTGGCGCTGATCGTCGCCACGGGGCAGGCCACCTACGCCCTCGCGCCGGCCGCCTTCGGGCTCCTGCGGACGGCCGCGGCCGGGGGCGGCCTGCCGCTCGGGGAGGGCGCGGCCGTGGCTGGGGGCGCGGCGCTCGTCATGGCCCTGGCCATTGCCGCGTTCCTGGGGGGGCGAGGGCGAGCGGCACGCTAGGCGCCCTCCTGCCCCTACAGCCGCCCGATGGTGGCGTGGTGGACGTTGAAGCTGCGCGCGATGCTGCTCAGGCTCTCGCCCTTGTCCCTGCGCTCTCGCGCCTCCCGCTGCTGGTGCGGCGTGAGCTTGTGCGGCCGGCCCATCTTGCGTCCCTCCCGCTTGGCGCGCTCGCGGCCCTCGCCCGTCCGCGCGCGGATCAGCTCGCGCTCGAACTCCGCCAGGCCCGCCAGCACCGTCAGCATGAGCCGTCCATGCGGCGTGGTGGTGTCGGCCCAAGGGTCGGCAAGGCTGCGGAACATGGCGCCCTTCTCGGACAGAGCCCCCAGCACGTTGAGGAGGTCGCGCGTGCTGCGCGCAAGCCTGTCCAGGCGCGTGACCAGCACCACGTCGCCGTGCTCCACCTCCTTGAGGAGCCTGGCGAGCTGCGCGCGGTCCGCCTTCGCCCCCGACGCGGTCTCGCGGAGCACGCGCGTGGCTCCTGCCGCGTGGAGCTGGTCGAGCTGCGCCGCTAGCGACTGGCCGTCGGTGGACACTCTCGCATAGCCCAGCACGCGACCGCTCGGCACAACGCCAGAGGTGACGGCAACAGAGGACTGGGGCGGGGCTACTTTCGCGCGGGACATAAGCGCGACGTAAGCCCTTGCGGCGCTTGGGTCCAGCCGGCGGTCAACAAGTCACGATTGATGCACAGAGCTGCAACGGCAACAGCGTGCGGAGTAGAACCTCAGGTGAGAGGCTCTTGTGGCCCTCCTTGTCAAAGTGATGCACTTTGAAGCAGGAGGAGCACGATCCCATGACAACCAAGATCGGCCAGGGCTCCGAGCGGAAACGCCGCGTCACCTTCATGCTCGACGAGGGTCACATCGCCGAACTCGAGGCCATCGCACAGGGTCATCGCGTTTCGCTCGCCTGGGTGATCCGCGATGCGGTGAAGATGTACCTCTCGGACCGTGCGCCACTCGTACGCCCAGCCGCATCACGCCAACTCGACCGACGCGGCATGTAGCGATGCCACGCGCCGAGCAGTCAGAACAGCCGATGCACGGTGTGCCGCGCAGGGGCTACGTGCTGTCGAGCGCCGTCGAAGAGATCGCGACACATGCAAGGGCGGTGGTGGCCGACGTGACCACCTCTTTCCGAGGCGACACGGACAGAGCGTGCGCCTACGTGCCCGAGCACGGAAAGCCGCAGGCGGAACGGGCAGCTTGGCGCGCGGTTGGAGCATGGCTCATCCGACAGGCTGCCGATCCAGCGTGCCAGGATGCGTCGCTTGAGGGGGCGCAATCTTGGTACTTGGGACGGCCCCTAGCTCCCGAGGAGGTCAGCTTCTGGGCTGCGCTCGACACTCGGGCGCGATCCCGCCTTGGAACGATCGCCCGTCGCCCGGGGATGCGCGAGTTGATGCCCTACATCCTGGACGCGCATGGGCCCGGGTCCAGGCTGAGCGTCCAACGCGACCCCTCGACGCTGGTGTCGCGGGCGCGCAAGAAGGCCTCCGGCGTCTTCTACACGCCCCCGGACGTGGCCACCTTCATGGTCCGCTCAAGCCTCCAAGGGTCCAAGGAGGGCAACATCTCTACCGTGCTCGACCCGGCGGTTGGCACGGGCGTGTTCCTTCGAGCGGCGCTGGAAGCGCTGCGAGCCGACGACGCTGCGGCGAATGCCTTTGAGTTGGCGCGGGACCGTTTGTTCGGCTGCGACATCGACGAGCTTGCGCTTGATGGCGCAGCGTCGGTGCTGCTTCTCGACACCCTCGCGGACGCCGAGAAGGTCACGTCCTGCCCAGCAGAGGCATGGGGGGTGCTGCGCGCCAACCTGCGATGCTGCGACGCCCTCCTGATCGACCCGGGTGACGTCACCTCGACAATCGACGGGCGGGTGCCGCTCGACAAGCTCTTCCCGAGAGTTGGGAACGGCTTCGATCTCATCCTCGGCAATCCTCCCTACGCCGACCTCGGGGAGCGCAGCGATCTTTCCGCACTCGTGGCGCGCTTCTTCACGCTCGCCGCCAAGCCCAAGGCGACCGCCGATCTTTATCCAGTGTTCCTGGAGCAGATGACCCGGCTCGCCGGACCTGCTGCCTCAGGTGCCATGGTCGTGCCGCTCTCGCTTGCGTGCAACGAGGGGTTGCAGTTCCCCGCCTGCCGCGAGCTGATGCAACGCGAGCCAGGGAATTGGCGTTTCGCTTTTTTCGACAGGCAACCGCACGCGCTGTTTGGGGAAGACGTCAAGACACGCAATGCGATCGTGCTCTGGCATAAAGGGGGCTCACCCCGGGTTTCCACAGGTCCTCTCCGCAGATGGCGTGGCGGCCATCGTGCGGCCATGCTCGCGAGCATCGACTATACGGAAATCTCCGCTGACATTCGATCCGGCATCCCCAAAGTTCATGGACGCTTGCAAGCTGACGCTTGGGCTTGCCTGAGAGCGGAGCGCGTTCGCTGCTCCGCGCTGGTGAAAGCGTGCGCCCGGTCCACGCTGGACAAGTTGCCGTACGAAGCGCCGACCGATGTTTTCGTTGCTCCGACCGCCTACAACTTCCTGGGGATCGCCCGGCCGATCACCCTTGCGGCGAAGCCGGGCGAGACGCTCTCCGCAAACCCCCTGCATCGCCTTTCATGTCGATCGGCGAAGGGCGCCGCGGCCGCCTACGCGCTCCTGTCCAGCAACCTGGCGTTCTGGTGGTGGCACGTCACTGGCGACGGCTTCCACGTCGGTCAATCCGTCCTACTCGACCTTCCTACAGGATCGGCGGCGAGCGACCCAGCCATGCTGGATCGCTTGGCGGAGCTGGGCGACGCCATCTGGGCGCTGTCGAGCGCGCAGGCAGTCCGAAGCCTCAACCGGGGTCGCGTCTCATACGCCTTCTCGGCCACCGGAGCGCCAGAACTGAGGCGCGCCGTAGACAGCATACTTGTCGCGGCTCTGGGCCTGCCTTCGTCGTTCCTGGGAGAACTCGAAGGGTTCACCCAAACGATCATCGAGGCGCGCTTGTTCGAGCCAAATAACAAAACCAAAACGAGGGACACCGAGCATGACGACCAAGATCACGCCCGAGATGAAGGAAAAAAGCAGGATCACCAAAGACGAGTGGCGTGAGTATACGAAAACGGTGTGGTCGATCGCCAACAAGGGCCGTGCGGATCACCCGGCGGTCTTTCCGCCTGAAATTCCGCATCGCCTGACAAAGTTGTTCAGCTTCTACGGCGAGACGGTTCTGGATCCGTTTGCCGGCACGGGCACGACCGCACGCGCGGCAATCCCCTTGGGTCGCCGCGCTATCTGTGTCGATCAGAACCCTGAGTACGTGCAGATCATCAAGAGGGAGTGCGCCGAGCTACGCAATGGGCATGAGGCCGGTTTCATGCCTCTAGAAGCCGTGCATGGCGACAGCCGGAACATGAGCTTCGTGCCGGACAGCAGCGTGGGCTTGGTGGTCACAAGCCCGCCGTACTGGGACAAGGCAGACTACGGCGAAGGCTCGAACAACTTGGGTAACATCGGCAGTTATGCTGATTTCTTGACGGGCATTCGTCCTGTATTTGAGGAGTGCCACCGTGTCCTGGCGCCGGGTCGCAAGATTTGCGTCGTCACGGCCAACGTGAACCAGCACACAGACCAAGGGCTGCTCACATTCCCGCTCGCCACCGATTTTGCTGTGCTCCTGCGATCCGTCGGTTTCGTCATGGTGAACGAGATCATCTGGTCGAAAGATGGGACGGGCGGGAAGTGGGGGTCGTTCGGAGCGCAGCGGCCGATCTTCGGCAGCTATCCCTACCCCCCCAACTTCCTGTTCAAGAATGTGCATGAGTACGTCCTGATCTTTGCCAAGCCTTCCCTCACCAAGACCAAAGGGCCGAAGGTCAAGGCCTACAAGGAGCTGATGACCGGCTTCGAGGATGTGCTACCGGTGGATCGGCCGGAGGTTCCTGGCGAGCGGCCGCACCCTACGATCTGAGCACGGAAGCGAGTAACCCATGTTCTACAACCAGCCACTCTCGGTCCGCTTCGGCACCGAGCTGCTCCAGCACGTCGATCAGACCTCAGGCATAGAGACATACTGGGACAGGCTGGACGTTGCGGTGGCTTGGGTGCGGGCCTCAGGCATGGCCTACTTGTCCAATGGTTTTGTCACGTTCCTGCGGAACGGAGGGCATCTGTCCTTCGTGGTCGGCATCGACCTCAAGAACACCACGAGGGAGGGTCTCCAAGCGCTCCTAGACCTCGAAGCTCATGGGGTCAGCGAAACCTATGTGTACCACAACGAGGCGGGCAGCATCTTTCACCCGAAGCTCTACCTGTTCCGCAACGAGGAGGAGGCGCGGTTGATCGTGGGGTCGAACAACCTTACAGCCGCCGGCCTCTACGTGAACGTCGAGGCAGGGCTCCAAGTTGATGCGGACGTGGAGGCGGATGTTATCGCGCAGGCCGCGGACGCGCTCGACTCCTGGCGCGACACGTCTACGAGCCTGACTATCAAGCTGGACAGCGCCTTCTTGGCCGAGTTGAGCAAGGAAGGGTATGTCATCGACGAAGCGGCCTCACGTGCGGCCATGCAGGGAGAGCGCGTCAAAAGGGCTTCGCGAGGGGGAAGCCGGTTGTTCGGCTCCAGGAGCTACGCAGCTCCGCCAAGGACGACGAAGCCCCAACCAACCGGCACGAAGCCCTCAACAGCCGGGACGCCAGCTCCGACAGGCACCGGATCGGGGGCCCAAGCCGGTCCTGGGGGCGTACCGGCTGCGCCAGGGACAGTTCTACTGATGCGCTTGCGTAAGGCTTCCACGACAGACCGTCCGACCCAAACGCAGATACCGTTCCGGGTGGCTGACACCTTCTTCAAAGGTGTGACGAGTGTTCGCAGTACGCACTCTGGCGATGTGCATGGCTTAAATGACGCACAGGCACGTGGCACTAGGAATACAATCAAACTCGAAATTCCTGAGATGAGGAACTTCACCGATCCTGTAGCTCGTTTCGAGAAAACAGCAGGTGGTGTCGATTACGAAGTGCACGACGTTGGTACGCCAAAAGGTAATCAGATCATGGTGAGTTTACAGAGCGGGTTGCCAACTGGAGACACGCAAAGCACCGTGAGTGATGTAACGCGTGCAACTCTATGGCGCTATATATAAGCGCAGCACCGGGTTTATTCTTCAGACTTCATCTGCGCGGCCAAGCTGGTCTCGAACCCGCGGACTCCCAAGCCGGTCAAGAGCGTCGCCGCTTCGGCGCTCACGCAGACCACCGGAAAGAAGGGCAAGGGCGGCCGCAAGTAGGCCGCCCTTGCTGCTTATCGAAGCGGCGGGCTCGCCTCCGTTCCTACAACCCGTAGTCCCAGGAGTCGTCCCTCTCCCGGTGCCGCACCCTCTCCCGCTCGTCCTCGTGCGCGCGCTCCTCGTGCGCCTGCTCCTTGCGCCCCAACTCGTGGCCGGGCTCCTCCTGCTCCAGCGCCACGGGCTTGGCGCGGTCCAGCGCACCCCTGAGCCGCTCGTTGATGGCCTCATGCCCTGGCGCCTGGTGCGCCTCCCGGGCGCGCGCCTGCGTCTCGCCGTGCGCCGGCAAGTGGAGTTGGAGTTCCCCCGGTTTGGTGGACAGCTAGGGGCTTGCGATCTGGGTAAGGG
>ERZ1066118.2027-NODE-2027-length-10721-cov-74.774423_pt1 | contig 10721 bp, 9 predicted proteins | sample MGYA00382765_ERZ1066118 | MGnify/ENA primary metagenome ERZ1066118 (study PRJEB33369, sample SAMEA5778348) | biofilm metagenome | biome: Industrial cooling water; feature: Water cooling tower basin; material: Biofilm | place: United Arab Emirates | collected...
CTTTGAAACCCAAAGCCCTACGTGCTATGACCATTGCCGCAGCCGAAGCGCTGTTTAAACCATATTTCGTCATATACTTGACCATTCCAATTACACTGGTCATATATGGACTAACAAATTTGACTTCTATTCCATATTTTTCGGCTCTTACAACTAAAAAACTACGAAATTTGTCATAGATAAAATTTGAAAGCATTCTGTTATATTGCTTTGAACCACTATGACGTAGTTGAGCTTTCTTAAGTGAGAAATCTAAATTTTCGCAGGCGATAGGACATTGATAGATCGATGCTAATCTAACTATTTCGCAAACAATATCTCTGAGAACAGCAACATTTTGCCCAGTTGTACCTGTTGGTATTGAAAAACTTAAAATTATCTGCTTACCCGATGTCCGTAAAGGATTACCATCGCGTTTTATATAAATAATGTCAATAGTTTCTGCATTTAAATCAATGCCAATACAACCATTTTTCAAGCTACTGATTCTTGGCACATCTTGTACATAAGTTGTCAGGTGGATGTACCATTGGTCGGATTTATGCTCGCGCCTAAAGCACTGGACTGTAACTGGTTTATTCGATTCTAAAGCATATAATAAGTCGTGTTTGCGTTGCCCAGTGACTTCAAATGTTAAGTAAACGTATTGACCATAATCTTCTCTTAAGAAGCCAGGTACAGAAAAACGAACGGTAAAGTTATCATCACCCTGATAAAATATTCCCGCAACTCGGTTATTACCAGGTGTTGTTCCTTTGCCGACGGAATAAAAATTGCCACTACGATATTTGTCCCAATCTGACTTCCATTCGCCATGAGACTTATAATCATTTGCTTCTAAATGGTGCTGGGCATTAAATAATTTTGCTCCTCCAAAACAGACATGCAACCTTTTTTGTGATAACAATCTATCTTTTTCAGCTTGCTTACGTATTAGCCTAGATGTTTTAGACTCGAGTCCCAATAATTTCTTCTCAAATCCCTTTAAATTTTTACGAGTCGGATTTTTTAATCTATTCTCTAAATCTTCAATCCCTTCGGATACAGCTTTCCACCCACTTTCTATATCTTTAGTAAGTTCTAGTATTCGATTCTCTCTAGCTGTAACCAATTGGTCGTATGTTGACTTAGCATCAGTTGCTAAGGAATCAGCCCATGCCCATTCAATACCAAAGCGTTCTTGAAATTGTTTTTCTATTTGGTCTTCAGTTTGACCGAGTTGTAGCTGATTAACTGCGCTACGGAAGAAAGATTGATAGTAAAGACCCCAATCTTCTAAAAATGGATGAAATGGCAATTGGGCTTCTATTCCTCGCCTCAATTGAGGTATACGATTTCCAGAATCATCTTTTTGACGGGAGTAACTTCGATGTGTTAACTCAGCATACAAAGATTTCTTTTTTGCCACAGTTTCGACCTAACTAATGGATTGATGCTGATTTGTATTTTAATACAAGAATCACATTTTTATTCATACGATTTTAGTATTTTTTTCTAATACAGTTTTTGATATAATCTTTAATAATTCTTAACTATATTAGAGGTATTAAGGAATCGAAACGTATTATTATTTTCCCGCTTATGCATCAAATTGCTTGATTTTTGAGGGTTATAACAAACAGAACTTACCGTTTCTACATTGTTTTACTAGGAATTACCAGCTTTTTGGCATTCTAAAACTAACAGCTTGCCTCGTTTGTGGCTATTGACCATTGCCTTGGGTCATTTACAAAGTCAAATTTACCCTTTGAACGTTTTATTCCATCGCCTGATGTTTGGTTCTCTTTGGTCATGCCCCTTTATAATAATTGATGACTTAAATTATAAATCATTTATCCGGTTACGGATAAATATTATTATTAATTTTCTCTGGTTGGTGCCAATCGTATGTTAGGCATAGTCCTACTTACAACCTTCCAAAACTTATGACATAAACTACTATTGGTCTGTGTCATTAATTTTGGGGGGTAGAATTAAATCCCCCCAACCCCCCTTAATAAGGGGGGCTAAGAATAGCTCTCTTGTTCCCCCCTTATTAAGGGGGGCTAGGGGGGATCAAAACCTATAGCAACACCTCAAAACTTTTGACATGAAGCACTATTAGTTCGTGTCCCTAATTTTAGGGAGTAGGCGCCAATATATAACTCTCTTCTCTGTGGTAAGATATTCTTTTTTAAAAAATGTTACTGCACAGGCAAGGATGCCTGTGCTACAAGATGGTTAATTTGCTGCGGGTTGGGGGTTGGGTGAGGTTTCTTGGTTGGTATGAGAAGGTTGTAGTGTCCAGTAAGATGCAACTAAACCAACCATTAACCACCATAAAGTGTTGATTTCTGGACGATACCAAACTGTGTCTACTAAACCGTGACCGAGCATAGCTACTAGTGACCCAATGGCGCCTATTAACCATAGACCATCTGTACTATGAGTTTGACGGAATTGTCTTAACTGTAGCCATCCCGTATTAAATGTTACAGTTAAAAGCCATAAAAATACACCTAAGCCAATAAAGCCCATTTCTACGGTTATTTCTAAAATGATAGAGTACGCACTTAACGCACTAAAACGCGGTACCTGATAAAGCGGATACACTTTGTTAAACGAAGCGTGACCGGGACCAATACCAATTATAGGACGGTCGCGAATCATCTGAAATACTGCAGTCCAAACGTTTATTCGGAAGTTATTACTACTGTCACCTCGACCTGCGAATATACTAACTATTCGCAAACGAAACTCTTCAGACACACCAAAAGCGACAGCAAATAATGTGACAAAGCTTCCTAATAAAATTGGTACTAGCCAAGTTCGCCAAAACTTGGGTAGAGATTCACTATACCAATACCGCAGTAATAGCACGACGACTATAGAAGCTAATGCTAACCCAATAAAGCTACCGCGACTATCGGCAAATCGAAAGCACATTAAGTTCATAACTAGCATTGTCGCAGCTAAAGCTTTACGCGCGGTTCCACGCCAAGCAAAAATTGCAATCAAGCTTAAAATTACCGCAGGCAGTATATATCCTGCTAGTAAATTGGGATTCCCTAAATAACTATATACTCTTGTATTTTTAGCAAGCGGTGACTCTGGGTCTACCCAAGTCGCTAACTGTGCGGCCCCAAAAAGCTTTTGACGTACTCCATACACGCTGACGACGAGCGAGACGAGCAGGTATAAAACTAGCAACCAATTACGGAATGGCGGTAATCTAAGTACTCTGGCGCAAAGGGCAAACAGTAATAGATAAAGAGTTAAATTAATGAAATCTGAAATGGCGTGCTGTCGTACTGGTGATAAAGCAGTAGCTATAAGAGCAACTACCCAGTAAAGGCATACTAGCAAGTGAATAGGGGTGACAGTTGGAGCATTTCTATCTGTGGGTTCGTCAGATATTGTTAATAGAAGCCAAAAAGCTCCACATGCTCCTAAAAGTACCCCTGTCAACGTGCTTGTCACAAAAGGCGCCAGTCCATATACAAAACTGACTAACACAGCAGCTATTGTCTCTCCCCACCGCATTAAAATGCTGCTTTGCTTCCAGGAATGCAGCAGTCCAAACAGTACACTGTGTAAGTAGCTAGTACTAAGATATTGCCGTAGTGGCAAATCCGACAATGTAAATCGTTGCCAAACTAGATTCATAAACAACTTTGCGATTTCTGATTTCACTTCTAGATAGAAGTGCGACTTAATCATAATCTGCATAGTTCCAAAAAGTTAATAACTGCTGGTTGCTTTCTTGTTAATAGTAATAGTACCCAACATGCAATTCCCGGATTGCTTATGCGTTAGTAGCAGTTTCGACGGTTGTACTTTGTATTGGTAATGACAATACATAGCGATAACCAGATTCTATAGACCCCTGAATCGAAATTTGCCCTTTATGAAGTTCTGCGAGTTGGCAACTTAGTAATAACCCCAAGCTTTCGCGTGACATGTGGTTGGTTGGCCCTTTCAAGTCTAAATCACCAGAATTTAAAGATACGGTGCCATTTGAGATGGGTAAATCTTTCGATTTTTCTACCATTACCGCCAAGTCTGACATTTCTTGGTTCTCAAAATTCATATTATAGTTTTGGGCGATGCTTGTTAATTCAAGCAAAGGTTGTGGGTTGAGTCTAAAATATGGGTCAACTTCGGTTATTCCATCTCCCAACCAAGGATGTGACACCCATACTGTGATGCTCAAGGTATCTTCTTTATAAGAGACGTGAATTCTCACGATGCTTCCTGTTGCTGAAACCTGAATGACGCTAAAAATTAAGTGGTACAACATTTGACGCACTTTATCTTTATCGAGAGGTAAAATTCGATTGCGTCCTGGTTCTAGCGAGAGTCGTATATCTTGCTCGCGACGATTTGCTGCTTCTTCAAGCGTGTTAATTGCTTGTTGGCATAGCATTTCAATATCTACAGGCGCCACATTTAGTGCTTCAACATTACTTTCCATTGCTCCCAACTCGGTAATTTCGTTGACCAGGGAGAGCAAATAGCGTCCACTATGCTGAATAATTTCGAGGTATTCACGCTGTTTGGTGGTGAGCGGACCATAAATTTCTCGTCCTAACACGCTTGCCATACCTAGCACTGAAGTTAGTGGAGTGCGTAACTCTTGTGTTAGTTGCGATAATAATTCGAGTTTAAGCTGGTTTGTTGTACGGTCTTGTTGAAGCTCTTTTTGTAAAATCGGCGCCGTCAGTTTAATTTCTTGGGTATTATTCGTAGATTGTGACCAACCAGCATCACCATATACTTTGTCGCTACTTACCACTGGTGCTGCTAATAAGCGGTTTCTTTCAAACTCGCTCATGCTCCAACGTGCGATGATTTGTAAAAATTCTATATCTCGCGAAGTGAATGTGCGCGGTACTAGGTCAAAAACTGCCAACGACCCTAAACAATTTCCATTGGCATCAATTAACGGCACCCCTAAGTAAGCACGTACTCCATATTCTTTAACCAATTTGGTGGTTACAAGTTCTGGACTAGAGTATTTGTGCGTATCGTTAATGACGACAATTTGGGCGCTATCAACAACAGAAGTACAAAAAGACTCCTTTCGAGGTAAAGCTCTAGCTTGTGCAAGTTGGTTCATCAATCCCAAACGCGATAGACCGACTGCGGATTTAAACCAGTGACGTTCCTGGTCAATAAACCCTAAAAGCGAAATGGGAGCTTCTAGGAAATGGGCAGCAGTTTGAGTTGCTTCCTCGAATACAGGAATCGTTTCAGGTTGGCGTAAGCCTAGGTCTAATAAGGCTTTCAGACGTTTTTGCTCGCGAGTGTCTGAACCATTCCAACCGTCTTTTAAACTTAATAATTTCTTTTCCGGCTCTAACATTACCACAGTTACCTTGATAAATACTCGATAGTGTATTTCATATAACCAACGACATAACTGGTTATTCCTATTTCTAAGCATTCCCCATTTTTATGCCAGACAAACAATTACCACCAATTTTTTTTTACCTTCTCAAGTCCGCGATTCAACGGACTGTTTAATACCCGATAAAAATTGCTTTCACCCCCTACTGCTACCGCATTCAAACCACGAGAGATAATCATTTACAGCCAGAATATCAATCAATGGGCACCTTAATAGCTGTGTATCTAAGCAATATCCCGTTGTTTTAATGTAATGTTTAAAGCACCAATATCAATAATATTACGGTGATTAGATATTTATTTACTCACGCAAGTACTTGTACTTTTATCATTCAAAATATCATTATTATTACTGAGGCAGGTAGGTGAATATATTGTGCTAATTATTGATTACAAACTACAGTTTTAGGTTCAAAAAATATGAAATAACTAAATATATAAATATAAATTCATAACTGCCTTTCACTGCAAATCTAAGATGGAAAACCAACCAGTGGCGCCGACTGTAAAAGTCCTGACAGCACTCGGTCTAGTTTGCCGTAGAGAACAAAAATACATCTAATTGCAAAAGAAAAGGCAAATAAATAGAAAGCTTAATACAAAATTTACACTTCCTTCACATTTATAATTTGTTTATTAACTTATGCTCAATCACATATAGAGTGTACTTTGTTATAAAACAGATAAGTAAAAATATTTTACAATTACGATTATTTGAATAACATGAACGTTAAAATTCCTTTTGTAGATTTAAATTTCCAACATCAACCGATTCAAAATCAAATAAATTCAGCAATACAGTCTGTACTGCAAAATGGAGATTTTATTCTAGGTAAGGCGTTAACCGATTTTGAAAAAGCATTTTCAGCAGCATCGCACGCTTTCTTTGGCATAGGAGTTGCATCTGGAACCGATGCCATTGCTCTAGGGTTACAAGCTTGTAACATTGGTGTTGGTGACGAAGTAATATTGCCAGCAAACACATTTGTTGCAACATTGATAGGGGTAATAAGAGCAGGAGCAACGCCAGTTTTTGTTGATTGTTGCCCAAAAACAGCCTTAATCGATTTAGAAGCTGCTTCTTGTGCTGTTACATCTAAAACGAAAGCAATTATTCCAGTCCATCTCTATGGACAAATGGTTTCGCCTTTAAAATTACTAAATTTTGCTAAAACCCATGACCTACTAATTTTTGAAGATGCAGCGCAAGCGCACTTAGCAACTCGTGATGGGTATCGCGCTGGTTCGGTTGGAACTGCGGCAGCATTTAGCTTTTACCCTAGTAAAAACTTAGGCGCCATTGGTGATGGAGGAATGTTACTAACGTCGGATGCGGAAGTCGCGCAAAAAATGGTGCGCTTACGCAATTACGGCGCCTCGTATAAATATTATCATACCGACCCAGGTACAAATAGTCGTCTAGACACACTACAAGCAGCAGTATTGTTAGAAAAATTACCATATTTATCTGAATGGAACCGTCAACGCTTACAGCTTGCTCTTCTTTACGATTCCGAATTGGCGCCGTTGGTATCAAAAGGAATAATACCAATGCAAAATCAAAGCGACGAAGGACATGTATATCACCTATACGTTGTTAAAATTACTGAAGATAGTTCAATATCTCGCCAAGACTTGCAGCAAAAATTTATTGAAGCTGGAATTCAAACAGGTATTCATTACCCAATACCATGCCACCTTCAACCCGCTTTTGCTAATCTCGGTTATCAAATGGGTGACTTCCCACACGCCGAAGCATTAGCAAAACAAATACTATCATTGCCAATGTATCCAGGTTTAACTCCAAGTCAGGTCAAAGAAACAGTGGCAACAATTGCCGAAGTACTCTGCGAGCCAGAATTAGTAATACTTAATACTTAAGAGTTTACGGGAGTTCTTATTCCCTCACACATACTATGCATCAACGCTCCTATAGAACTACAAATCCAACCGAGTTATTCAACTTAGCCATAATAGGTGTTTTAGTACTACTTTATGCTCCTATACTTTTACATTGGGTTGATGGTTGGGTTAATAAAAGTATTAGTACAGAACACGAGTATTTTAGCCACGGATTGATTGGTTTGCCTTTTGCTGGCTACTTGGTGTGGCAAAACCGAAAATTGTGGTATAGACTGCGCTCTAAAAATCACCCATTAGGCGCCGTTTTATTATTAATAGGAGGATTTTTTTACATCAGTGGAGTAAGTGAATACGTAAATCTCTCGCTACCGTTTATTTTAGCTGGTTTATGCTTATGGCTTAAAGGTCGAGCCGGATTGAAGCTACAATGGTTTCCTTTATTGCTAGTATTGTTAGCAACGCCTAATTCAGTTCCTTACCTTATTGCTCCCTTTACTGTACCTTTACAAGCTTTTATTGCTGGTACAGCGGGTTTTATTTTGAATCAGTTAGGTATGAACGTCAATGTAGATGGTATATATATATTTGTGAATAAGCAAGTTGTGGAGGTGGCGCCGTACTGTGCTGGCTTAAAAATGCTGTTTACAACTTTATATGTATGTTTGATGCTACTACATTGGACAGGTGCCATTAGCTCACGTCGTAAAATTAGTTGGTTTCTCGGTAGTGCTATCGTAATTAGTGTTGGCGCCAACATTATTCGCAACACACTACTAACATATTTCCACGGTACAGGAAACGAAGGACTATTTAAATGGCTTCACGATAGCTGGGGTGGTGACATCTACTCCGCATTAATGCTGCTATCACTAGTTCCAGTCCTAAATTGGATTGATAATCATTTCTTAGAACCAACACAACCCACCAAGGAACCCATCACCTAATTGTGGCACACCTCTTGTAGCACAGGCATCCTGCCTGTGCATTTGGTCTAAATTTACACCATCGCGTGCTTCTCAATTACCTTAGCAAAATCAGGCACAGCTTCCTCCACATGCTTTTTAGCAGAACCACGCAGCTTCTCATAGGTTCCCTTTACTATTTGGCGACTCGAACCTTTAACTCTCTCATCAGTAACACTAAGCAGCGCATCTGCTGTAGCAGAACTACTCGCAACCAAATGTCCCACAGGGTCGCCCTGAAGTACACCTTGATTCCAAATAGGGTCAATAGCTGTTAAGCACGAAGGTAAAAGTTGCTCTACAGCACCGTTAATATATCCCGGCTTAATTCCTTTAAGAGCAGCAAAAGCAGCTTTTAAAGCCATACCACTGATACCAGACTTAGAAGCAAGCTGCTCCTCAATCATATTACAGCAGTCTGAAACAACCATTCCTTTTTTCGCTGGGTCTAAAAGTTTATTGCTGAGTTCCATGTCACTCCCCTTGTTCTAATAGTTCTTAAAAATGTCTCTATATTACATTAAGCAAATGTACTACAGATAACTCTGTATCTCCAGGAAATACTTCGTTTCATTTACTACTGTATCCGGATACAGTACTAGACCTAACTGCTTGATTTAAGTGTTCCTCATATTCGAGAATTTACCAAATCTTTAACAAATATAGCAAGTCTTTTGCTTGACGCAAATAAAAAAGTTTGCCGCATATACTTACTATTTTTATGTTTTGTAATTTAAAATACCAACTTCAATAAAATTAAAAATTTATACATCCCTATTTGCACAAATCTTTTATAAAAAGCGATATAAAAGTTTATGACATCTTTAATGACCTCAATTAAATCTGTAAAAAAATAAATGAGCGAATCACAAATGCCCTTATATTTAGCCGATAACGTTGATTTAAATGTATTTAATGCCATTAAATCACCAGATAATCGAAACGGCAAGCCAATTAAAGATATGCAGCGGTTTTTTTACAAGCAAATCGTTGTTGATGATGAAACAATCATTAGTACTGAGCCATTTAAGGTACCTGGATATATCGGTATTGCTAACTCTGATATTGTTATAGACCCTGATAACAAACAAGTATCTGGACACGATGATGTCGTCAAATTTCTTGATGAATATGGCTTATTAATTTGTACCTTTATATACAACAAAGATAGATACGGACAACTTTTAGACTTACGGTGGGCTTTGGGAGAAAGTGAGCAAGAAGATTTAATCGAAATGATTATCAAAGGTGGCGGACATCATGCAGGCGCCATAGTTCCAGCAATGCGCGAGAGAAAATCTTACGCATCGTTGAACGAACCCGACACGTATCATGATGGCATGTTTGGCCATCCTGGTTTTGTAGCGGTTGGACAACGGTTAGTATTTCCGGAGTTTGTGACAAAAGAACAAGCGCGGGGTTACACCGACACCATTATTTGCTGGTTAGCAGTGATGAACTCGTTCGTTGAGTTTTCTGAGAATGATTTTAACGGTGGCGACCCATTACAAGTGTATGACAGAGCGTCCTTCGTTGTATGCTCTTTGATAACTAGACGGAAATGTCTCAATGCCAAATTTCTTTAATGCCTCAACAGCTAACTGAGGCAGTCCCTTTCGAGGAACAATATTCTTTGATAAAGGAGATATAGCAGCTTTGGCATAGAGACCATGCCCTATTTTTATCATTGTGCCCTTTTTTACCAAATTGCGGAGACAACGCCCTACGCTGTTATAATTACCAATGCCCTGAAAATCTTTACGTGTAAATACTTCATCATCGGCAAGCGTAATTTTTTCTAATATCTTATCTTCCAATGTTTTGGAAGCCTCAAGGGTATTCATCTTCAATTCGCCTTTAAATGCAAAACTTATGATTGAGGAATGGCGCCTTAATTATAACAATATATTAATATGTGTTGGGTTCCAATCGGACACCCAACCTACTACTCGCTCATTCTCTGTTCAAATTCATCAATGGCTAGAATATCATCCGAAATTAACGCGCATTCTTCTAGTCAAGGAATATTTAAGTCTGGAAGTTCTTCACTTGCGTCAATTTTTTCATAACCTTTAGTTTCCAAAAACTCAGAAGGTATATCTTCCCTTTTGCGGTAAAGTTTGAGTCTGTTATTTTCCCAAAACCAAACCTCTGGCACTCCTAAACGTCGATATATTTCTAACTTATCAATACTACCGCTAGTGATATTTACTTCTATAGCTATGTCAGGAATTGACTTAACGTTTCCAATACAATAGCATTCATCTGGTTCGGTGCCAGCTTTTACATATAAAATTATATTGGCAAATGCTTAAATTTATACAACAAATTACTATTTATAAAAGAAAACGTTGGGTTCTATTATTTTTGTTATCTTGTTTCTTGATTATTTCATTATGGCAGGCGCCGACTGTAAATTTAAGTAAATCAAAAAGTTCTGAGATTCGCGGTATTTGGATAACAAATTATGGTGTAGCTTTATACTAAGAACGGTTTAGAAATGTCATT
>ERZ1066118.2028-NODE-2028-length-10703-cov-6.119741_pt1 | contig 10703 bp, 8 predicted proteins | sample MGYA00382765_ERZ1066118 | MGnify/ENA primary metagenome ERZ1066118 (study PRJEB33369, sample SAMEA5778348) | biofilm metagenome | biome: Industrial cooling water; feature: Water cooling tower basin; material: Biofilm | place: United Arab Emirates | collected...
GCGAAATTCTCGCCGCGCGAAGGTGTGTTTTGCGGTGAATCGGCGTCGTGAAAAAATGCCGAATCAAGAGGTGAATTTTTCAATTTACGCGCTCCAAAAGGGGTTTTGGAGGCACGAAGAAAAAAGAACCGGATGCGAAAGTTTGGCTTTATAGAGCCATTCTCCCCCGAAATTTGCGGTTTTCAGGGAGAGAGAAATGGAGCTGAGGGGAGTCGAACCCCTGACCTCTTGAGTGCGATTCAAGCGCGCTACCAACTGCGCCACAGCCCCGAATTGTTTTTGACTGGTTTTTTGAGAAACGGAAGAGGCAGAAAGAACTCTTTCTGCCTCTTTTCTCGGATGGCGGGGGCCAGATTCGAACTGACGACCTCAAGGTTATGAGCCTTGCGAGCTACCGGGCTGCTCCACCCCGCGATAAGCCCGTGAAATATTACCGGATTGTTGCCGGGGCGTCAAGGCGCCCAAAACAAAAAGTTTCTGTGGCTTCTCTCGACGCGCTTTTCCCTTCACGAACGCGGTTTTTACGGCGCGCTTTTCAGGCGCGCGACGATTTGCGCGATGCTTTGCTCGGCCAACTCGACGGGCACCTGGCAGCCGCCCACCTGTTTGTGGCCGCCGCCGCCAAACTCGTGCATCAGCGCGCCGATGTCCGCTTCGCAGGTGCGATTGAGAATGCTGTAGCCGCACGAAATCACCACGTTTTGCTTTTGAAAGCCCCACATGATTTGCACCGAAACGTTCGCCTGCGGGAACATCGAATACACCGTGAAGCGGTTGCCCGCGAAAATCGGCTCCTGCTGGCGCAAATCAATGGCGATGACGTTTGCCTCCTGGCGCGTGCAATTGGAGAGCATTTGCCGGAAAAACGGCGCCTGCTCGTGATAGCGCGCCGCGCGTTCTTTGATGTCGGACAGCTCGAAAAGCTCGTCAATCGTGCGGTTGCGGCACTGCTCGACCATCTCTTCCTGAAGTTGCTGGTGCGTCAGGCGAAAATCGCGGAAGCGGCCCAGGCCAGTGCGCGGATCCATCAAAAACGCCAGCAAAATCCAGGGCGACGGATTTTCGATGTCGCTCGCGCTCAGGTCGCCCGAATCCACTTTGTCGACGGCTTCCATGAGCGGCAGCAGGTGGTCGGGAAAGGTGTTGTCGCCGTCGTAGTAATCCCAAATCACGCGGGCGCACGACGGCGCGGCGCGATATTGGCCTTCAAACTCGAAATCGAGGTTTTCGAGGCGCGTTTGCTCGCTGGCGTGATGATCGAACCACAAGCCGCAACCCGCCACGTAAGGCACGTTCACCAGCACGTCGTTGCTCGAAACCTCGATTTTGCCGTCTTGAATGTCTTTGGGGTGGACAAAACGGTAACTGCTGATGATTCCTAAGTCTTTGAGAAGAACGGCGCACGCCATTCCGTCGAAATCGGAACGAGTTAAAAGTCGCATCGGAAAAGCTGAAAAAATCCTCTCTTTCGGATTTTGTGTGCCCCAAATTTGCATCAAAATGTCCAAGGCGAACACGGGTTGTGGCAAGCCCTGACGCGTGCGAAACAGGCGCCGCGCAGCGACAATACACTTTTTCTTCATGCAACTGTGGCGATACGAAGCGCGCAACGGCGCGGGAAAAGCGGTGGACGGCACTCTCGAAGCCGCTTCGCGCGAGGCCGCGCTCGCCACGTTGCGCGCTCAGGGACTTTTTCTCACCAAACTCGAAACCGCCAAAATAGCCCACGCTTCTCGTCCCGCTGCGCCGCAAAAAAACGGCGCCGAACTGCCCCGAAAAACCGCCGAGCCGCCCAGGGTGGCCCCTTCGTCGGCGCCAAATTCGGCGCGGCCCAATCCGCATCTCAAGGCCGCGCCGCCGCTGCCGAATCAGCCGTTTTTGCGGGCTTCCAAGCGCGATTTGTCGGCGTTTTTTCGCCAGCTCGCTTCGGCGCAAAGCGCGGGCGTTTCGCTGGGAAAATCGCTGCAAACCCTCGAACAACACGCGCCGAGTGCTTCGCTGCGCGCCGTCGCGCGACAAATCGGCGAGCGCGTGCGCGCGGGCGAGCCGCTTTCGCGCAGCTTGAATTCGTTTCCGGCGCTGTTTTCGCCGCTCGCCATTGGAATCGTGGGCGCGGGCGAACGCGGCGGATTTTTGGATCGCTCGTTCGCGCGTTTGGCCGATTACGCCGAGCGCGATTACGAACTCGAAACCGAAATCAAGCGCCGCACCTGGTATCCCAAACTCATCGTGTTCGCGGCGATTCTGATTCCGGGCGTCGTGCCGCTGGTTTTGCAGGGATTCGGGGCGTTTCTGGCGCAGGTTTTACCGCCGCTGCTCGTCATCGCGGCAGTTTGGGCCGCGCTCAAAATCGCCAAGGCGCTCGTTCCGGCGCTGCCGTTTCTGGCGCCGATTTTCGCGTTTTGGGATGGCCTCAAACTGCGTCTTCCGGTGATTGGCAAAGTGGCGCGTGGCCTGGCGACGGCGAAATTTTGCCGCGCTCTGGGCGCGCTTTACAGCGCGGGCGTTTCGAGCGCGACGAGCGTGCAACTCGCGGCGCAGGCCAGCGACAACGCGCGCGTGAAACGGCTCTGCGAAGGTGTGGCGCCGCGCATCGAACGCGGCGAAACTTTGACGCAAACGCTGGGCGACCTGCACATTTTTCATCCGATGGCGCTGCAAATGCTCTCGATTGGCGAAGAAAGCGGCGATTTGGACACGCAACTCGAAAAATCTGCCGATTTTCTGGAGCGCGACGCCGAAACCGCGATTCGTCAGGCGATTCCGCTGCTCGGAATTTTGGCCTTTCTCGCGGTCGCGGCTTATGTGGGTTCAATTGTCGTCGCCGCGTTCACTGGCTATGGAAACTTTTTGAACGAACTTTCGCAGTAACTCCTTCTTTAAAGATGCAGCGCACAGACCCTTACGAAATTCTCGGCGTCGCGCCCGATGCCGACGAGCAAACGCTTCGCCTCGCGTATCGTCGTTTGGTTCGCGCGCACCATCCCGATTTGATGCACTCGCCGCAGGAGCGCGAAGCCGCCAACGCGCGGATGCAACGCATTCACGAAGCCTGGAAAACCGTCGGCACGCCGCAAAATCGCGCGCTTTTCGATGCGTTTCTCGAACCGCAAAACGCGCAGGAAAACGCCGAATTTACGCCGTTCCCCAAGCCCCCGCGCCTCAGAAAAAACGAGACGCCGCGCGTTTCGAGCGCGCGCCGCAAACTGCAAAAACTGCGGCGCCAACACTCGGCGCACGAGTTCAAAACGCACAATCGCGCCGCGCTTTTCGAGGCGCGTTCGCTGTTTGAAAAAGGCTTTCTGGACGAAGCGCAGGAGTTGTGTCGGCGCGTGTTGCGGCGCGATTTTCGCAGCGTTCGCGCGCGCGTTTTGCTCGGAGAAATCTATCTGGCGCGCGACGAAAAAACCAAGGCGCTGGCGCTTTTCGAGCAGGCGCTCGCGCTGCAAAATGCCAACCCGCACCTGCGCGCGCGCGTTCTGCAACTGCGCGGCGAACTTCCGGCCAAAGCGGGCGTGCGTTTCGCGCCCGAAACCGAAGCGCCCCTCAAAACGAGCGGCAAAACGCCCGAATCGTTGTGGCAAAGCCTTCGTGCCATACTTCGCCGCAGTCCACGAGCCAAATTATGATTTCGCCCCTGCAAGTGTTCGCCCGCAAAAAACGCGAAAAACTTCCGATTGCGATGCTCGCGCTCTACGATGCGCCCGCCGCGCAAATCGCCGCGCAAAGCGGCCTCGACGCGATTTTAGTCGGCGATTCGATGGGCAACACGGCGCTCGGCTTCGATTCGACAATTCCCGTTTCCGTCGCCGACATCGCGCGCTGCACGGGCGCCGTCGCGCGCGGCGTTCAGAAATCGGGGCGCACCGACCTGGCAATCGTCGCCGATTTGCCGCTCGAAGCGCTCGGCAGCGAAGAAAAAGCCCTCGAAAGCGCCATTGAATTCCTCAAATTGGGCGCGCACGCCGTGAAACTGGAAGGTTTGCACCCGCAACTCGTCGAAAAAATGGCGCGCGTCGGCGTTCCGGTGATGGGCCATTTGGGATTCACGCCGCAAAGCGTGATGCGATTTTCGGGCGTCGTGCAGGGCAAAACCGAAGCGAGCGCGCAGGAACTGCTGCAAAACGCGCTCGCGCTCGAAACGGCGGGCGCTTTCGCGGTTGTTTTGGAAGCCGTGACGCGCGAAACGGCGCAAAAAATCACGCAATCGTGCGCGCACATGGCCACGATTGGCATCGGCGCGGGCGCGGCTTGCGACGGGCAAGTGTTGGTTTTCAACGATCTCGTCGGGCTTTCGCCGCGCCTGTTCAAATTCGCCAAATCGTATGCGAATACCGGTGAAATTTGGCGAGAAGGGATTCAAAATTACGTCGGCGAAGTGCAAAACCGCGAATTTCCCGACGAAAATCATTCGTGGAAGATGGATTAGAATTTGGAATTTAGAAGTTGGAAGCTGCAAATGAGGTTGAAAAGACCCAAAGCGCGATTTTACTCGCCAAAAATTCCAAATTCCAGCTTCTATCTTCCAGCTTCTTTTGAAAAATGCAAATCATTTCCGATCCCAAAGCGATGCAGCAGTTGTGCTGTTCGTTGCGTTGTTCTGGCGAAACTTTGGGTTTCGTGCCGACGATGGGCGCGCTTCACGCGGGCCACATGGCGCTGTGCGAGCGCGCGCGCCGCGAAAACTCGAAATTCGTGGCCTCGATTTTCGTGAATCCGGCGCAGTTTGGCCCCAAAGAAGACTTGTCCAAATATCCGCGACCCTTCGAGCGCGACTGCGAAATGCTGCGCGAAGCCGGTTGCGACGCGCTGTTTGCGCCCACGCCGCAGCAAATTTACGGCGGCGCCGATTTTTTGCACGGCACCTGGATTGACGTGACGCCCTTCGACGAAATGTGGGAAGGCGTCACGCGGCCCGGCCACCTGCGCGGCGTGGCGACGATTGTGGCCAAACTTTTCAACATCGCGCACCCCACGCGCGCCTATTTCGGCGAAAAGGATTTTCAGCAACTGCGCCTCGTCGAAGCCCTGGTGCGCGACCTCAATTTCAACCTCGAAATCGTGCCCGTCGAAACGCTGCGCGAACCCAACGGCCTCGCCATTTCGAGCCGCAACGCCTATCTTTCGGAAAGCGAAAAAAACGCGGCGAGCGTGATTTTTCGCGCGATGCAAAGCGCGGTTGAACTCGCCAAAAACGGCGAACGCGACGTGAAAAAACTCGGCGACGCGATGGAGCAAATCTTCGCGCGCGAACCACAAATCCAAACGCAATACGTGGCGATTGTGGACAGCGAAACGCTCGCGCCGCTCGAATGCCTCGACAGCCGCGAAGCCCGCATTCTCGTCGCGGCGTTTTTGGGAAAAACGCGTTTGATTGATAATTTGCCGATTTTTATAACTGAAAATTAAAAAAAAAACTGTGGCGCCAAAGCTCCGGGCAAAATAACCTCTTTGTCACGTCGAGAAAAAGTTATGAAAATTCTTCAAGTGACCTCCTTATGCGGAGTCGTTTTGTGTGTGGGCAGTTTTGTCACACACTTACAAGCACAAACACCCGCTTCGGCGGATTGGCAAACACCGATCTTGAATCGGCTGAAACCCATAGAAAATATCGCCAGCCCCAAACCTTTGAATTATGTAATGGCGATGCTGCGCGACCGTCGCGGCTTTTTGTGGGTGGGGACCGAAGGGGCTGGATTATGGCGCTACGATTCGACTTTGCCTCCGGAAAAAGCCTGGACACAGTTCACGGTGAAGGATGGATTGGGTGATGGCTTTTGCTATTCGCTTCTCGAAGATTTCCAGGGGCGCATTTGGGTGGGGCACGCGACGGCGGGTGTTTCGGTGTGGAACGGCGCGCAGTTCGCTAATTATGGCCCCATCGAAAACGAGGATAAATCGCCCAAAAGTTTGTGCGGCCCCTTGAGCGAACGAATTTTCAGCATGGCGCTTCGCCCCGCGAACGGCGAAGTGTGGATGTCAACGGGCGAAGGCTTATGTTTTTATCGGCCCCAGACCGATTCGTGGCATTACCGCACACGGCGCGAAGGTTTGCCCTCGAATTTGGTGCAAAGCGTGGCTTTCGATTCGTTCGACACGCTTTACGTGGGCACGCAGGCCAACGGTTTGGCGAAAAGCGGCTCCGAATCGGATTTCACGCGCTTCGAGCGAATTGATGGCCCCTCGGAAATGCCCTCCAGCGTGGAAGGCACTGGGTTGCCATCGAACGGGATCAACGACCTTTTCGTAGGTGAAGACGACACGATTTACGCCGCGACAAAACGAGGTCTGGCGCGCTCGCACGATTTGGGAAACACCTGGAATTTCCTGCGGGGCGTCGGCTGGGAGAAACACGTTTTGGGCCGCGCTCGCAAAACGCAACCGCAGTCGCGCCCCGAAGGATTCAACCGCGAAGTTTTGCGCGAAGATTACATCACGAATATCGCCGAAGCCGATTATGGCTTGTTGCTGTTTGGCTTTCGGGCGCGCGGCTACGAAGTGCGCCGCCCGATTGCCGATCACAATCTGTATATTTCGACGCCCGATGACAAACCGGATTTGAACTACGTTTCCACGGTGTTGGCGCAGCCCGGCGGCGCGCCGATTCTCGGATTTTACGGCGACGGCGTAAAAATCGGGGCGCCGATGCCAGGTTTCGTGCCCAATGCCAAAGAACGCGAGTTTCTGGAGCGGTTTCGCGGCTGGAAACGCGAAAATTACCCGCCGCTCTCGAACGCGATTCCCCGATTGCCAGCGGGCGCCAAAGCGCCGACAACGGCAGAAATTGACGACCTGTTGAAGCCGCTCAGCGCGCTGAAAACGCCCTTTGCAGTGGGAAGCGCCATCGAAGAAAGCGATGATTGGCGCACCAAAGGCGATTGGGTAGGCCGTTACGGACGACAATACGCGATTTTGTGTGCGATGCGCGCGCCGCTCAATCACTACGTGACTTTGAATCCTGAATACGAAGTCGGAGGAACGCTGGGCACCCACTTTCGCGGAGATGATTCGTTGCGCCATTGGGTGCATTGGGTCAAAACCGATAACGCCAACACGCTTTACAATCCGGTGATTGGCTATCGGCGTCAGGCCGAGTGGGACGATCACGGCGAAGAATATCCGTTTGAGTTTGAAGGGCCGGATATGTGGGCCAAGGTCAAAATTCCCGAAGGCACGCACCGTTTGAGCCTCTATTTCTTCAACAAAGACGGTATTTACGGCCATAACCGCGCCCGCGATTACGCGCTCGAAATTCGCGCTGGCAAAGGCACCGATGGGAAAACCATTGAAACAGCCAAAGATGCCGATGGCGCGCCGACTTTAGTGCGTTCGCGAGTGCGCGATTTCTGGAACGGTGTTTACAAACGGTTCATCGTGCGCGGGCCTTCGACGTATTGGGTGAAGTTTGGGCGCGACGGCTCGTATAACACGATTGTTTCTTCGGTGATGCTCGACAAAATCGTCGGGCCGCGCACCCAAAACGAAACCCAACTGGCCTACATGGGCCGTTATACCTTCGCGGCGCCCGATTGGGCCGTGATGAGTTATGAAGGCGCGCCCGCTGCCCAAAGTGCGATTGTGGCCAAAGCGCGCGCTTGGGAGTGGAAAATTGACGCCGCCACGACACGCGATGGCGGTGTGCCACTTACCGATGGACTGCGAACGTTGGCGCTACGCGCGCTGATGGCACAGCCCAAAAACACGATGCCGCCCCAACTATTGGAGCGGTGGCGCTGGAAATCGGCGCACTGGAACAAACGAGACCGCACTTTCTGGAACAAGGCGATGGCCGAAGGCCGAGAGGCGTTTTTCGAACTCAATCCGCACGTTCGCAACGTCGAATGGTAAGGATTGAGGCATACAACTCAAGGAGAGACAAATGAAAACGAGAACCATTCTCAAATGGGCCAGCGCCCCGCTTCTGATGAGCGGATTTCTACTGGCCAACGCCGCCCAAAGTCAGGCGGCAGTCACATGCGTTGTCACGCATTCGGCACCGGCATCGGTGAATGTTGGTGAATCATTGGGTGTGACATTTTCCGCTGACGTTTCGGGAACTCCCAACGCCAATCACGAATGCACCATCAAAGATTTGGTGTATTCATGGACAGCAACCGTCACCGGAAGCGATGGTGGCACCGCGACTTACAGCGGAACAGGCCCATCGGCCTCGATTAGCCATGTCGCCAATAATTTGTGCCAAAGCTACACCGTCTCGGCTTCGTTCAGCGTCAGCTATAACACTTCATCAGAGTGCCAAGTTGGTGGATCGAGCGTGAATGGAAGTGATAGCGCTGGAATTGAGGTAAATGCAACGCCATGTTCGTGAAAATGAAAAAAATTGCTTTGTCCATTTGTTTTTTGTCCATAGTCATTGTGGGGCATGAAGCCAATGCAGCCACCTGTAACACGGCCGGGCTTTGTGCTGCAGGAAATAATGTTTCGTCTGATCACGGAAATCGCTGTGTCAATGCGAACTGTGAGCCTGGGTGTTTTGCCCCTGGAACTCCTTTCACTTACGAAGGTGGAAGTTGTAATGCTGGACAAGGAGCAGGTAGTTGTGAGGTGACATACCGATTCATTATCAGAAACAATAATGCTTGTAATCCGAACCCCTGTGTGTCAAATCTAAGTTTTGTATATAACTCCTGCTCTGCTGGTGTGAACCAGCCCATAGGCCAACGAATTTTCTGTGGATGAAATGAATCAATTTTTGAAATTGTGTGTCTTTCTCACGTCTCTATGGGGCACTGCTTGTAACGCTCAAGGTTTGATGGTTAGCAGTGTTGAAGAACACAAACACGATGACTGCAAGGTTTCTCGTGTATTTCCGAACGGCATTACAGTAGAGCGCCCTGTATTTCTGGAAGATTTGTGTTTAGCTAAACGATCCGAGGCAGACAACTCATTAAACGAGTTGTCTGCTTTCTTAGTGACTCTTCCTGAAAATGTAAGTAGTCCATTAAAAATGGATGCTGAACAAATCAGTTCTTTCAAAAAGCTTTTCAACATTGAGAAACGGAAAAATTTATCCTCATTGAAATTTGAGGATCTGCAAGTTCGCTTTTACTTTCAATCTGACTTCGTGTTATTCAAGAATGGCGTAATTGTGAATGACTTCAAAAGCCAACAGACATCGTTACCTAACTACGTAACCGTCGCAGCTATGGAAGGTCAGTTAGATAAAAAAGATACAAACGAGAAAATCGACTTAGAAGAAATTGACGAGGAGGAAGTAGAAATCAAATCTGATTTCTCCGGGAAAGTGGCGCAACTGTTCGCGCTAATCGATCCGAAGGTTATTGTTGAGAAGGAGTTGGGAGAATCTTTCATCAAGGTCTCCAAAGGGAAATGGAATATGGACGACTTAAAGAGTTACGTTAATTACTCATTAAGGGTAAAAGAAAATCATATTGGCGATAGTGTGTTTTTGAACAGAGTTCCTGCTTCTATTTTTGCTCAAACAATTTTTACAAAAAACTCCTTCGCATTTAAAGAAATTCTTATCGAGGAAAGGAGCTTCAATATAATTCGCAATGCAGCCAATAGTTTTTTGAAAGAAGAAAGACTGCTTGGGGTTTCTCCGCTGAACCCTTCTTTAGTGTCAGTGGCGAATTTGTCAATGGAGGAAAAGGCTCAATTCCTGAGAGCCTATTTTGGCATTGATTCGATTACTCCAGAAATTGAGACAGAATTCAAATCGTTTGATTACACAGTGGCGCCGCTCATCGTATTTTGGTCAGAATTCAAACAAGGCGACGAAAAGAGAAAAATAGGAGTCAGTTCGATTGTGAGTTTTCCTTGGTTGCTCCAAAGAACGCTGCGCTCAGTCGGAGAGACGAAATGAAAGGTCATACGATATTGACAACGTGTTTGATTCTTTTTGCAATTAACTCGTCTAATGCATCTCGCCTCGTAAACGCGAAATCGAATTTAGAGATTTTTGACACGCTATCTTTGAAAACGGTGGATGTAAGTAGCGCCGAACTTGCCGAATTGGATAAAGTAGGGAATTGTGTCGTCTCTGCTGCTGGAACGACTTTATCCCCTTTATCTGATAAAAGCCAAACCAAGTTAATGAAAAATTACTACCTATCTAATGTGCAAAACATGGTTCTCAAGGTGAGATTGCCTAAGAATCAAGTGTGGGGATTGTCAGAATATTCGAGGGCACAATACATTTTTATCAGCCATAAGGATCCGCTATTCATGCACGAGATGAATTCTGACTCAATCGACATGAAAGAGTGGGAATTGTGGAAAGCAAAAAGATTTCAAAATTTTGTTTCACTCCTTGCTATAGATTCGAGGAAATATGACCGTGACAGCGTGTTTTTAGTAGATACTGATATTTCTGATAAGAAAAAGACGAATAGTGGCGAAGATTGGCCCGCGTGGGCCAAAGCGGGCCTGATGGATGAAGTCATCCTCGAAGGCGAATGGGAACAGCCTGAAAATAAAAAACTTCTCGCTCTGGCGCGCGAGGAACTCAAAGGCACCAAAGTCAAAATGTCGGTGGCTTTGGAGGCTCGGCGCGATGGCAGAGCGTTGGATTTGCTCACTCAGCTTCTCAATTTGCAGGGCGAGGCGATTCACGAAATTTATGTGAAGGTGGACGACGAGGCCGACACCGCACGCGCTCAAACGTTCGTGAAAGAGACCTTGCCCGAATTTGAGTTCGGTTTGGGCGAGAAACCCGCCGA
>ERZ1066118.2029-NODE-2029-length-10693-cov-5.778154_pt1 | contig 10693 bp, 13 predicted proteins | sample MGYA00382765_ERZ1066118 | MGnify/ENA primary metagenome ERZ1066118 (study PRJEB33369, sample SAMEA5778348) | biofilm metagenome | biome: Industrial cooling water; feature: Water cooling tower basin; material: Biofilm | place: United Arab Emirates | collected...
CTTTCCGGGAGACCGAGCGATGAAGTTCCTCAAGACCACACTGGCGGGCGCCGCGGCCGTTACGACCGCCCTGGCCGCCGCCGCCGTCCCGTCCGCCGCTTCAGCCCAGAGCTACTATGGCGGCGGGTACTACGACCCCTGCCGCAACGTGCAGCGCGACCGGGCCATCGTCGGCGGCCTGCTGGGCGCCGGCGCGGGCGTGGCGCTCGGCAACAACGTCACCGGCCGCAACGACCGCGACACCGGCCGGATCGTCGGCGGCGTGATCGGCGGCCTGCTCGGCGCCGGCATCGGCCGAAACAGCGGGACCTGCGCCCCCGGCTACGGCGGCCCCGGCTATCCGGGCAGCTACCAGCCCGCGCCGGCTTACGGCTACGGCTACGGCCACCAGCCTTACCATTCGCCGACGTACAGCACGCCCGCTTACGGCTACGGGCATAGCGGCTACGGCCACGGCGGCTATGGCCACAGCGGCTACGGCTACTCGACCCCGAGCTACGGTCCTGGCGGCTACGGCTACGACAGCCGGCCGCGCAGCTACACCTACGAGAGCCGCACCTACGGCACGGTCTACCCCAGCTACGGCTACGGCTACTGACCCGAGTCGGCGCCGCCTGGATCGTGGGCTGAAAGTCTGCGGTCCTCTCACGGCGGGGTCGGGCTCAGATGATCGTTGTCATCCCGGACGCCGCGAGAGCGGCGATCCGGGACGGGGCTGCCGTCCAAGGCGCCTCCCGGGCGTGCGCAGCGCGACCCTGGAGCCAGGGGCCGCCTCTGCGATGCGGCAAGCTGGACCCCGGCTCGGCCTTCGGCCGTCCGGGGTGGAGCGCTGATGTGCGGCTGGTCCCGGCTCTCCGCGGCTCCGCCGCTCCGGCCGGGATGACAAAGCCTCAAGTGTGCTGCGGCTCAGGCCGTCTTGGCCGGGGGCTGGGGACGGACGAAGACCCAGTCGGCGTCGCTGGAGAGGTCGGGGCGGAAACGATAGCCCGCCGTGTCGAAGCTCTTCAGGTCGGCCGCTCGCTCCAGCCTGTGGTCCACGGCGTAGCGGGCCATCAGCCCCCGCGCGCGCTTGGCGAAAAAGGCGAGGGTGCGGACAGCGCCGTCCTTCTCCTCCCGGAAGTGGCAGGTGATCACCGGCGCTCTCAGCGCCCTCCGGTCCACCGCGCCGAAGTACTCCTGGCTGGCCAGGTTGACCAGCACGCGCTCGGCATGGCCGTCCATGTCGGCGTTCAGCTGGCGGCTGATGCGGTCGCCCCAGAAGTCATACAGGGTCTCGCCCCGCCGGGTGTGCAGGCGCGTGCCCATCTCCAGCCGGTGCGGCTGGATGGCGTCCAGCGGCCGGAGCAGGCCGTAGAGGCCCGACAGTATTCGAAGCCGGTCCTGCGCGAAGGCCAGGGCGTCGGGATTCAGCGTGCGCGCCTGCAGGCCCTGGTAGACGTCGCCGGCGAAGGCGAGGGCCGCCGGCACGCCTTCGCCTTCGGGATCGAAGCTCTTGAACCGCTGCACGTTCAACGTCGCGAGCTCGTCGGAGATGTGCATCAGCCGCTTCAGGTCCGCGGCCCTGAGGCCCCGGGCGGTGCGGGCGAGGGCGGCCGTGTCCTTGCCGAAGCGCGGCCGGGTGGGGGCGACCTCCGGGACCGGGGTGAAGTCGAGGCTCTTGGCGGGGGAGAGGACGATCAGCATGGCCAAGCTCGCAGATAGGGCGGCCGACCGCCCCGCTCCAGCGCGCTAGAACAGCACCCGGGGGTTCATGATCCGGCCGGGGTCCAGCGCCTGGCGGACGGCGCGCAGGGCGGCCACCTCCGCCGGGCTCTTGTAGCGGAGCGCCTCCGCCGACTTCATGGTCCCCAGCCCGTGCTCGGCGGAGATGGAGCCGTCGAGGCCGGCGGCCAGGTCGTGGACGATGCGGGCGCCCTCGTCGCGGTCGGCGTGGTGGCGGTCGTCGTCGCCGCCGTCGGGCCTGAGCACGTCGAAGTGGACGTTGCCGTCGCCCACGTGGCCGAAGGCGACCACCCGCACGCCCGGGCGGAAGCGCTCCACCGCCTCCGTCGCCCGGACGATGAAGTCGGCGATGCGGCTGACAGGAACGGAGACGTCGTGCTTCCAGGCCGCGCCCTCCGGCTTCTGCCCGGCGGACTGGTTTTCGCGCACGGCCCATAGCGCCGCGGCCTGCGCCTCCGTCTGGGCGAGCACGGCGTCGGCGATCAGCCCGCGCTCGAAGGCCGCGGCCAGGGTGCGCTCCAGGGCGGCTTCGGCGCCGCCCGGCTCGCCTGCGGCGGTCTCGATCAGCACGTACCAGGGGTGGGGATCGGCCAGCGGCTCCCGCCCGCCGACGTTCCTCAGGGCGAGGGCTACGCCGAGCCGGCCCATCAGCTCGAAGGCCTCCACCGCGCCGCCGCTTTCCGCCTTGGCCAGGGCGAGCAGGGCCACGGCGTCGTGGGCCGAGGAAAGCCCGCAGACGGCCACCGCGCGCGATGGGAGGATCGGCTGGAGCCGGAGGCTGGCGGCCGTCACCACGCCCAGCGTGCCCTCGGCCCCTATCAGCAGCTGTTTGAGGTCATAGCCGGTGTTGTCCTTGCGCAGCCGCTTGAGGCCGTTCCAGACCTCCCCGTTCGGCAGCACGGCCTCCAGCCCGAGCACCTGCTCCCGCATGGTCCCGTAGCGCAGCACCTGGGTCCCGCCGGCGTTGGTGGAGACGAGTCCCCCGACCGTGGCCGTGCCCTGGGAGGCCAGGCTCAGGGGAAAGCGCCGCCCGTGGGCCGCCGCAGCTTCGTGCACGGCGGCCAGCGTGCAGCCCGCCTCGGCCACCAGGACGTCGTCCAGCGGCGAGACCTCGCGCACCGCCCGCATGCGCTCCAGCGAGAGCAGCACCTCCCCGTCCGGAATCTGCCCCCCGACCAACCCGGTGTTGCCGCCCTGGGGCGTGACGGCCACGCCGGCCTCCGCGCAGAGCCGCACCACCGCCGCCACCTCGGCCGTGCTCCGGGGCAGCGCGAGCAGCGGCGTCCGTCCCCGCCAGCGGCCGCGCCATTCGATCAGCCGGGGCGCGATGCGGTCGGCGTCCTCCGACCAGCCGTCGGGTCCGAGCTCGGCCTTGATGCGGTCGAGGGTCGCCGCGATCATGGTCGGCTCACCCGGCCGGCGGCTCGTCCAGAGCGCGCGCCTCCTCCGGCAGCATGATGGGCACGCCGTCGCGCACGGGGTAGGCGAGGCGGGCCGACTCGCTGACAAGCTCGCTCCGCTCCCGGTCCCAGCGGAGCGGACCCCGGGTCACGGGGCAGACCAGCACCTCCAGTAGGCGGGGATCGGGTTCGGCGGAAGACGGCGCGGCGGTCATGCGCCCTTATTGCACCGGCGGAGGCTCGTCGTCATCGCCGCCGCCCGCCGCGTCGATCTCCAGCAGGGCGGTCAGCGCCTTCACCCGGTCGTCCAGGTCGTGGGCTTGGAGCAGGGCCTGCTTTTCCGGCGGCTCGAAGGGCAGGGCCATGGCCAGGCTGTTGACCAGAGCCTCGCCCGGCGCTTCGCGCGCGGTGGACCAGTCCACGTCCATGCTGCGTCGGTTGAGGTAGGCCTTCAGCGCCGCCAGCAGGCGGTCCCGGTCGAAGGTCCAGTCCTCCGGCGCGGGCTGCAGGTCGTGCTCGAAGGGGGCGAACGCCGCCTTCACTTGCCGATACGGCGTGGGCACGGGCAGCTCGTCGCCCAGCCGGAAGCGGGCGATCCCGGTCAGGGTGATGAGGTAGCGTCCGTCGGAGGTCTCGGCGTAGCTGGTGATCCGTCCCGCGCAGCCCACCGCCTGCAGCCAGGGACGGGCCCGCTCGCCGCCGGGGCGCGGCTGAACCATGCCGATGATCCGCTCCCCCGCCATGGCGTCGTCCACCATGTTCAGATAGCGCGGCTCGAAGATGTTGAGCGGCAGAGCCCCGCGCGGCAGCAGAAGCGCCCCGGTCAGCGGGAACACGGGGATGACCTGCGGCAGGTCGCTGGCGCGGCTGTAGCTCGGCACCCCCCGTGGCCTTCAGGCGAAAAGGACGGTGGACAGCTTGCGCCGCCCAGTCTTGGCGACTTCCGACATCGGGCCGGCCGCCTCGAAGATCTTGAGCAGCTGCTTGCGCGCGGCCTCGTCGTTCCAGCCGCGGTCGGCCTTCACGATGTGCAGCAGGTGGTCCACCGCCTGTTCCAGCCGGCCCTGGCCGGCGAGGCCCTGGGCCAGCTCGAAGCGGGCCTCGTGATCGTGCGGGTCGGCCTGCAGCCGGCGCTCCAGGGCCGCCAGGTCGCCGGCCGGACCGGAGGCGAGCTCCAGCGCCGCGCGCACGCCCGCCAGCTCGGGGTCCCTGCTGTCGGCTGGGGCCATGTCGAGGATCTCGCGCGCCCGGTCGGCGTCGCCGCCCGACAGGTAGGCGCGGGCGAGGCCGGCGATGGCCTTTGCGTTCTCCGGGTCGAGCTGCAGCACCTGGGCGTAGGCCTGGGCGGCCCCACCCACGTCGTTCACCGCCAGGGACTCGGCGGCCAGGGTGAGCAGCTCGGCCACGTCGTCGCCGCCCGGCGCGGCGCCGCCGAGCTTGGCGATGAAGGCCTTGATCTGGCTTTCAGGCAGGGCGCCCATGAAGCCGTCCAGCGGCTGGCCGTTCTTGAAGGCGTAGACGGTGGGGATCGACTGCACCCGGAGCTGGCCGGCGAACCGGAGGTTCTTGTCCACGTCGATCTTGACCAGCTTCACCGCGCCCTTGGCGGCGAGCACCGCCTTCTCCAGCGCCGGGGTCAGCTGGCGGCAGGGGCCGCACCAGGTGGCCCAGAAGTCCACGATGACGGGCTGCTTGCGGCTCTCCTCGATCACGTCGGCCATGAACGAGGCGTCCGTGCCGTCCTTGATCAGGGCCGCCCTGTCGGGGGCGGGGGCGGCGGCCGCGCCGTTGGCGGGACGAAGTCCGAGCATGCAGGTCTCACTCTGAAGGGGATGGGCGCTCGCCGCGTAACATGGTCGCAGCAAGGCTCGGCTTCAACGCAGCAGCTCGGGCGGCGGCTGCAGCAACGCCAGCGCGTCGAGATCCACCACCAGCGGCTCACGCCCGAGCGCACGGAAGAAGGCCATGAGCCCGGCCGGCGACACCGCCGTGGTGGCGTCGTTGGACAGCGGGTGGAAGTTCACGAGTTCAGCCTCAAGCAGGCCCGCGTCCAGCACGGGCGTGACCCGTCCCTCCGGGTCGTTGATCAGGGCGAAGGCGGTCACCGAGCCGGGACGTACGCCCAGCGCCTCCCAGAGCAGGGCCTCGTTGCCGAAGGACAGCCGGGCGGCGCCGATCACCCCGTGCAGGCGTTTGAGGTCCACCACGGCGTCGCTTCGGGCCGAGACCAGCCAGAGCCGGTCTTTGGCGTCTTTCAGGAACAGGTTCTTGGAGTGGGCGCCGGGCAGGGCGGCCTTGATCTCCAGCCCTTCCTCCACGCGGAAGACCGGCGGGTGGTCCATTGTCCGGTGGGCGACCCCATGAGCGTCCAGCAAGCGGAAGAGGTCTTGGCGGCCGGCGGGCATGGCCGCGCCGTCTAGACGGCCGAAGCGGGCGGGGGCTAGAGCCTGCCGCCATGCCCCTTGAGCTCGAGTGCTTCCCCACCATCGACCGCCCGCCGGAGATCGTGCCCGGCAAGCCCCAGCGGCCCTGGATGGACGCCTTCGCCGAGCGGCATCCCTACCGCTGCCTGCCGCTCACCATGGCGAACTCGAGCGGGTGGGAGCTGCTGTGCCGGACCGGCTTCACCGCCGAGTGGAACGGCGGGCCTCGGCAGGAGGACATCAAGCTCACCCCCGACCGGCCCCACCCCGACTTCCATCACCTGGTCACCAGCCACTTCACCCGGGGCATGCTCACCTTCCACGCGGGCTACCTGTTCCGGACGCCCCCCGGCTGGTCGCTGACCGCCATGGGGCCGCCCAACCTGCCCAAGGACGGGATCCAGCCTCTCGCCGGGCTGGTGGAGACCGACTGGCTCCCGTTCCCCTTCACCATGAACTGGATCTTCACCCGGCCCTGTCGCGTGCGGTTCGAGAAGAACGAGCCGTTCTGCTTCATCCAGCCCGTGCAGGAGAAGCCGCTGGACGAGTTCCAGCCGGTGCAGAAGAGCATGGCCTATGACAAGCCGCTCCGCGAACAGTACGAGGCCTGGCACCGGCTGCGGGAGGAGTTCAACAACCGCCTTCGCCGCCGCGATCCCGCGGCCATGAAGGAGGCGTGGCAGCGGTTCTACTTCAAGGGCGAGCTGCCCGAAGACACCGGCCCGCCCCCCGCCGACCACGTCAACAAGCGCCGGCTGAAACCCGTGCGCCTGGGCTTCTGAGCGGCGCGAAACTGGCGGGCGCCGGGGTTTCCGGTTATATGTCCGGACATGAGCGTCGCACAGAGAAGAGCCGTAGCTGATTACCGGGCCCGATTGGCCGAGCGAGGTTTGACACGCTTCGAAGTGGTGGCCCCCGCTGCTGATCGGGAGCTCGTTCGCTCGGTGGCGCGCGTGCTTGCTACCGGCGGCGCGGATGCTGAGAAGCTGCGGGCTTCGCTGGCGCAGCCGTCCCGTGGGAACGTCTATCGAGCACTGACCCGCGCGCCTGCCGCGGTCGCTGAGCTGGATCTGTCGAGAGACTACGTCGTCGATCGGGTGCTGGAGCTTTGACGCGCTTCTTGCTCGACACGAATCTAGTGAGCGCACTCTGGCGACCGACAGGGTCGGACGCGGCTCGAGCTTGGCTCGAACAGCAGGCGGACGACGCGCTGTTCACGTCGTCCATCACCATGGGGGAGGTCTGGCGCGGCATCTTGCGGCTGCCGAGCGGCCGCCGGCGTGCAGACCTGGAGACGTGGTTCGCCGGTCCGGACGGCGTTCAGGCCGCGTTCGCCGGGCGGGTGTTGCCCTTCGATCAAGACGCGGCGCTGACCTGGGCGAGGTTGATGGCCGAAGGTGAGCGCGCGGGCCGCCCGCGGAGTGTTCTCGACACCATGATCGCCGCCGTAGCGTTGGCGAACGATTGCGTCGTGGCGACGATGAACGAGCGCGATTTCCAGGGCGTGGCCAGCTTCAACCCAGCTGCTTCGTCGGCAAGCTGACCGCCTTGCAAAGGGCGGGGGAAGTTGCCATAAGCCGCGCCTCTCGGGCCGAGACACCCCTGGCCCGGGTGGTGAGCGGGCGTAGCTCAGGGGTAGAGCACAACCTTGCCAAGGTTGGGGTCGGGCGTTCGAATCGCCTCGCCCGCTCCATTCTCCTCCCGTAGACGGTCGAGAGCCGCAGAACGCGGGCGACGCAGCCATGGCCTACGCCGTCAAGGAACTCTTCTACACCCTCCAGGGCGAGGGCCGGAACGCGGGCCGGGCGGCGGTCTTCTGCCGCTTCGCCGGCTGCAACCTGTGGTCCGGGCGCGAGCAGGACCGGGCGACCGCGGTGTGCAGTTTCTGCGACACCGACTTCGTGGGCGTGGACGGCGACGGCGGCGGCCGCTTCGCCGACGCCGAGGCCCTGGCCGGTGCGGTTGAGCGCGCCTGGGCCGGGGCGGGCGGAGCCCGGCTGGCCGTGCTGACGGGCGGAGAGCCTCTGTTGCAGGTGGACCTCCCGCTGCTGGCGGCGCTGCACGCCCGCGGCTTCGAGATCGCGGTCGAGACCAACGGCACGCTGGAGCCGCCCGCCGGCGTCGACTGGCTGTGCGTCAGCCCCAAGGCGGACGCGCCGTTGAAACTGACCCGCGGCCATGAGCTGAAGCTCGTCTACCCCCAGCCGCTCGCCCCGCCCGAGCGGTTCGAGCACCTCGACTTCGAGCACTTCCTGCTGCAGCCGCTGGACGACGGCGCGCAGGCGGCCAACACGGCGGCGGCCGTGGCCTACTGCCTGGCCAACCCCCGCTGGCGGTTGAGCCTGCAGACCCACAAGGCGCTGGGCATCCGATGACCTTCGAGCTCAGCAAGCAGTTCCGGTTTGAGGCGGCCCACACGCTCCGGCGCGCGGTGGATGCGGAGCCCAGCCGGCGCATACACGGCCATTCCTACCGCGCGGAGGTGGTGCTGGCGGGGGAGGCTGACCCGGCCACGGGCATGGTCATAGATCTCGGTTTGGTCGAGCGAGCGCTGGCCGATGCGCGGGAGGCGCTGGACCACCGCTTCCTCGACGAGGTGGCGGACCTCGGCCCCGCCACGCTGGAGAACCTCTCGGCCTGGATCTGGCGGCGGCTGGCGCCCGGGTGCCCGGGCCTCGCCCGGGTGACCGTGCACCGCGACTCCAGCGGCGACGCCTGCACCTATCGGGGTCCGGGGTGACCGCGCTGGACGACCGGGCGGCGCTGGTCCTGTTCTCCGGAGGGCAGGACTCGGCCACCTGCCTCGCCTGGGCGCTGGAGCGGTTCGAGCGGGTTGAGACGGCGGGCTTCGACTACGGCCAGCGGCACCGGGTGGAGCTGGAGGTTCGCCAGGCGGCCCTCGCCCGCATCCGCGGCGAGTTCCCGGCCTGGGCGGGCCGGCTCGGGGAGGATCACGCCGTCGAACTCACTGCGCTGGGCCGCATCAGCGACACGGCCCTGACGCGCGAGGCGGCCTTCGCCATGGAGGCCTCGGGCCTGCCCAATACCTTCGTCCCCGGGCGCAACCTAATCTTCCTCAGCTTCGCGGCGGCCCTGGCCTACCGCCGTGGCGCCCGGCACATCGTCACCGGCGTGTGCGAGACGGACTACTCCGGCTACCCCGACTGCCGCGACGACACGATCAAGGCGCTGCAGGTGGCGCTGAACCTAGGCATGGAGGCGCGCTTCGTGCTGCACACGCCCCTCATGTGGATCGACAAGGCCGAGACCTGGCGGATGGCGGAAGGGCTGGGCGGAACGCGTCTAGTGGAGCTGATCCTGGAGACCAGCCACAGCTGCTACCAGGGCGACCGGAGCCGCCGGTACCCCTGGGGCTACGGCTGTGGCGCCTGCCCGGCCTGCGAGCTCAGGCGCGAAGGCTGGTCGCGGTACCGGGCCGAAGCGGGCTCCACGGCCGCCTGAGCCTGAACGGCGCTCGCCGGGCGCTCGGGGCCAGGATCCGCCGGTGCCGGGCCTCGATCAGCCCGAACAAGCCGAACGCCGCCAGCCCCGCCGCGACGGCCGCCAGCAGCCAGGAGCCGAACGGCTGGCGCTCCAGCGTCTGCAGGGCCTGGCCCATGGTCTGGATCTCGCCCGCGTCACCCTGAAGCGCCGCGCGGACCAGGAACACGGCCACCAGCGCCATGGCCGCGCCTCGCGCCAGGTAGCCGGCCCGGGCCAGCCGCTCCGCCAACCGCCGCCCGGCGGCGCTGCAGCCCAAGGCGCCCCCGAAGTCGTCGGTGAAGGCGCGCACCGCATTGCCGACCGCGCAGCCGGCCACCACCAGCCCGGCCAGGAGCAGCAGCTGGGCGCCGAACGGCGCGGCCAGCAGGTCCTGCGCGGAGGGCCGGCCCTCGTTCTCCAGACCGTCCAGCAGCTCGAAGGCGGTGACGGCCAGGCCGGCGTACACCGCGCCGCTGAGCGCCTGGCCCAGGCGCGAGACGATGGCCTTGGGCGAGGCGCCCAGCTGGTCGGCGTCCAGCACCGCCTGGGCCGCGCGCCAGACCACGAAGGCGGCGAGCCCCGCGCCGAGCGCGGCGATCCACAGGCGTCCGAAGGGCCAGCCGGCCAGGGTCTCCAGCGCGCCGCCCGCGCCCTCGGCGGACCGGTGCAGCTCGAAGGCGGCGAGAAGCGAGAACACGCCCGCGCTCAGGTACACGACGCCGCGCGCGCCGTACCCCGCCCGCGCCAGCCACTCCCACCAGGACACGCGCTCTATCGGCATGGTGCGTGAACGCCCAAGCTAGGGGTTCGTTCTCAACTGATCCTCCCCCGCTTTGCGGGGGAGGATCAAGATCTCCGCCGCCAGCCCGGCGGCTCTGGACGGCGGGGGCTGCACGTCGGACAAGCGCGGGCCAAGGGAGACGGGCATGAATTCCGCCAGCGCGCGTAACGCCGTGATCATCCTGGCCGTGGTGGCGGCCTTTGCCGCCGCCTATTGGCTGCGCGGGATCCTGACGCCGCTGGCGCTCGCCGTCTTCCTCCTGATCATGATCGACGGCTTCGCCCGGACGCTGGAGCGGCGCCTGCCGCAGGTGTCGCGCAAGACCGCCACGCCGCTGGCCATCGTCCTGTCGCTGCTGGTGCTCAGCCTGTCGCTCTACGTGGTCGCCGACAACATGACGTCATTCGTCAACCAGCTGAACGTCTACGTGCCCCGGCTGAACGAGCGACTGGCGGCGGTGGCGGCCGGGCTGGGGCTCGGGGAGGAGGTGCCCACCATCCAGCAGCTGATCGGCCGGCTGAATCCCGGCCAGGTGGTGGCGACGGTGGCCAACGGCCTGCAGAACTTCGCCTCCGACTTCATCTTCGTGCTGATCTACCTGGGGTTCCTGCTGGCCACCCGGCGCAGCTTCGCTCGCAAGGTGCGGGCGCTGTTTCCCGACCCCGACCAGCGACGCGAGGCTACCGAGGTCGTGGAGGGCGTTCGTCGTGGCGTCGAGAAGTACCTCTGGGTGCAGACGGTCACCGGCGCCATGATCGCGGTCGCCAGCTATGCCCTCATGGCCATCATGGGCGAGGAGAACGCCTGGTTCTGGGCCTTCTTCATCTTCATCACGGGGTACGTCCCGATCATCGGGGCGGCGGTGGGCACCATCGCGCCCGGGC
>ERZ1066118.2031-NODE-2031-length-10678-cov-17.403182_pt1 | contig 10678 bp, 10 predicted proteins | sample MGYA00382765_ERZ1066118 | MGnify/ENA primary metagenome ERZ1066118 (study PRJEB33369, sample SAMEA5778348) | biofilm metagenome | biome: Industrial cooling water; feature: Water cooling tower basin; material: Biofilm | place: United Arab Emirates | collected...
AGGGCGATCCCGGCCGTCGCCTTCGTGCCGCCCCCGGCCAGGTCGGGTGCCGCGATCGCGGCGATGCCGAGAAGCGAGAGGGCCATGCCCGCCCCCTGCCGTCGCCCGAAGGGCTCGCCGAAGATCGCGAGGGCCGCGACCGCGGCGACGATCGGCTGGGTTCCGGCAACGACGGTCGCCACGCCCGGCGACACGAGCCCGGCCGCGCCGAACATGCTGAGGAACCCGATCGACGTGGCGCTGAGGCCGGAGACCGCGATCAGCACCCAGACCCCCGGGCTGCGCGGGAACGGCCGCCCGAGCGCGACGGCGAGCAGTCCCAGGGCGGTGCCCGCGACCCCCGCGCGCAGGGCCGCGAACTGGATCGGCGCCGCATACCGCAGGCCGAGGGCGATCAGCGGATAGCAGAGCGCGGTCAGCGTGACCACGGCGAGCAGGCCCGCGACGGTCCCGCGGTCCATCCCGCCCGGCGCGGTGGCGGCGGGGCCGCGCACGTCAGCCGACGAGCGTGACGGCGGGCGCGCGGAACCGGCCGTCCAGCGCATCGGCGACCCCGCCACCGCTGCGGGTCCGTCGGGCCGCGGCGCGCGTCCGGGCGAGGGGCCTGGTCCCGGGCACGGGAACGAGGATCGGCCCTGCGGTCATGGCGTTCGCGCCCCCGTCCCCATCGCCCGGCGGGCGGGCTGGTGCCCGAACAGCTCGGGACAGTCCTCGGCGCATCTGTTGGTGAGGATGATCCAGGCCAGATGCACCGTCGCGAGTCCCGCGAGCAGGCAGAAGAACGAGATGTAGGCATAGCGCAGGAAGGTGACGTCGAGCACCACCACCACCGCGACCGTCAGCGCGAAGTGGCGCATGTGACGGTAGCGCGACAGCAGGGGCGGCAGGGTGATCAGGGCCACGTAGATCGTGTAGGTGAGCCACCGCGGCAGGATCTGGTCGAGGAGCATCGAGTTCTCGTAGGCCAGCGAGTTCCGGTTGACGGTGACGCCCAGCCAGTCGGTCCCGAACCCATGCGGGATGTAGAGCATCAGGCCGAACAGCAGCCCGGCCGCGGTCATCGCGAGGAACCAGCGCCGCCGGCGGCTGTCGGGCGGCTCCAGCACCCAGACCGCGAAGGGGATCCAGAACGGCCACATGAACCAGGTGAAGAAGATGAACCCCATCGCGCCCCAGACCATCGTGGCATGGTCGCCCGCGTTGATCCCGACCCAGACGAAGCCCTCGCTGAACTGCTGGATCCCGGCGAACAGCGGCATCAGGCCGATCGGCAGGTAGCGCCAGTTGCTGCGGACCGCCTTGGCGATGATCCCCACGCCCCCCGTCGTCAGGAGCGCGCTGGCGGTGAAGCTGACCGTCGCCGAAAGACACATGGCGTCCCCCTAGTCCGCGATCACGGTTCCGGCCGCCCCGGTCAGGATCGCGGCGGCATCCTCCATCCGGCCGATGCCGGCGAGCCGGCCGCCCGCCGCGACGAAGCCCTGTCCCGCCGCGACCTTCGGTCCCATCGAGCCCACGGGCAGCGCGAGCCGCATCGCCTGGTCGGCGGTCAGGCGCGCGATGCGCCGGGCCCCGGGCGTGCCGAAGCCGTCCTGCACGCCGTCCACGTCGGTCAGCATCAGAAGCGCGTCCGCCCCGATGCCGCGCGCCAGAAGCGCGCTGGCATGGTCCTTGTCGATCACCGCCTCGACCCCCGTCAGGCTGCCGTCGGCCCGCCGCACGACCGGGATGCCGCCGCCGCCGGCGCAGATCACCACCACGCCCTGCGCCAGCAGCAGCCGGATCACCCCCAGGTCGGGGATCTCGAGCGGCGCGGGCGAGGGCACCACGCGCCGCCAGTGGGGCCCGTCCGGGGCGATGGCCCAGCCCCGCGCCTGCGCGAGGTGCCGCGCCTCGTCCTCCGGGTAGACCGGGCCGACGGGCTTGGTCGGACGGGCGAAGGCCGGATCGGCGGGATCGACCACGACCTGCGTCAGAAGCGCCGCGACCGGCCGGTCGTGGCCCAGCGCGTTCTCCAGCTCCTGCTCGATCAGATAGCCGATCATGCCTTCGGTCTCGGCCCCGAGCACGTCCAGCGGATCCGGGGCCTCGGGCCGGAAGGCGGCCCCCTGCAGGGCCAGCAGCCCGACCTGCGGGCCGTTGCCGTGCGTGACCACGAGGGCGTGCCCCGCCCGCACCAGCCCGGCCAGCGCCCCCGCCGCGCGCGCGGCGTTGGCGCGCTGGACCCCGGCCGTCACCGGCTCGCCCCGGCGCAAAAGCGCGTTCCCGCCGAGGGCCGCGACCACCAGCACCCCTCAGCCCCCCAGCGTGGCGACGAGGACCGCCTTGATCGTGTGCAGCCGGTTCTCGGCCTGGTCGAAGACCACCGACGCGGGGCCTTCGAAGACCTCGTCGCTGACCTCCATCTCGGTCAGGCCGTGTCGTTCCGCGATCTCGCGTCCCACTGCGGTCTCGGTGTTGTGGAAGGCCGGAAGGCAGTGCATGAACCGCGCCCGCGGGTTGCCGGTGCGCGCCATCATCGCCGCGTCGACGCGCCAGGGGGTCAGCAGCTTGATCCGCTCGGCCCATTTCGCCTTGTCCTCGCCCATCGAGAGCCAGACGTCGGTGTAGAGGAAATCGGCGCCCTTCACCGCCTCGTCGCGATCCTTGGTGACGGTGATGCGCGCGCCGGTCTCCTTCGCGATGGCCAGCGCCTCGTCCACCACCGGCTTCTCCGGCCAGCAGGCCTTGGGCCCGCCGAGGCGCACGTCCATGCCCATCTTCGCCCCGCCGATCAGCAGGCTTTCGCCCACGTTGTTGCCGGCGTCGCCCAGGAAGGCGAAGGCGATCTTGCGCAGGGGCTTCTCGGCATGCTCCTGCATGGTCAGGAGATCGGCCAGCACCTGGGTCGGATGGAACTGGTCGGTCAGGCCGTTGTAGACGGGGACGCCCGCGTGGGCCGCCAGCTCCTCGACGATCGCCTGCCCGAAGCCCCGGTATTCGATCGCGTCATAGACCCGGCCCAGGACGCGGGCGGTGTCGCGCACGCTTTCCTTGTGGCCGATGTGGCTGCCCGAGGGGCCGAGGTAGGTGACATGCGCGCCCTGGTCGTGGGCCGCGACCTCGAAGCCCACGCGGGTGCGGGTCGAGTCCTTCTCGAAGATCAGCGCGATCTCGCGCCCCTTCAGCCTCTGGCGTTCGGTCCCGGCATATTTGGCGGCCTTGAGGTCCGCCGAGAGTTTCAGAAGAAAGCCGATCTCCGCCGGCGCGTAATCGCGCAGGGTGAGGAAGTGGCGGTTGCGCAGGTTGAAGCTCATGGTCTGTCCCTCGGGTTTCAGGCGGGGTCGCGGATGGTCGGGCAGGTCATGCAATGGCCGCCGCCGCGGCCCCGGCCCAGTTCCGCCCCCGGCATCTCGCGCACGTCGATGCCTTCGGCGCGCAGCATCGCGTTGGTGTCGTCGTTGCGGTCGTAGCCGACGATCACCCCGGGCCGCAGCGCCACGACGTTGTTGCCGTCGTTCCACTGCTCGCGCGCGCGTTCCGCCGGATCGCTGCCGCCGGTCGGCACGATCCGCAACCGCTTGAAGCCGAGGATCTCGGCCACGACCTCGAAGATCGGGCGGCGGTCCTCGGTGACGCGGAAGGGCTTGCCCGCGCCCTCGGGACGCAGGTCGAAGCAGGCGATGCCGTCGGCCACGTCCTTGAAGGTCGTGACGACGTCGCCGCCGCAGAAGGTGAAGACCGTGTCGAGATGCATCGCCGACCGCGTGCGCGGCAGGCGGCAGGCGACGACGCGCGCGGCGGCCCCCTGATCGAACAGCGCCTGCGCGAACAGACCGATCCCCTGCGCCGAGGACCGCTCGCCCATGCCGACGAGCACGGTGTCGCGGCCCACCGGCATGATGTCGCCGCCCTCGAGGCTCGCCGGGCCGAAGTCGCGGGCGGGATCGCCGAACAGTTCGCGCACCCGGCCGGCGAACCTCGGATGATGGCGGTAGATCGCGGTCGTGAGCAGCGTCTCGGGCTTGCGCGCCGCCCAGAACATCGGGTTCAACGACACGCCGCCAGGGACGAAGGCGCTGTTGTCGCGGGTGAAGATCATGTTGGGCAGGGGCGGCAGGATGAAGCCGCCCGTCCCGAGCCAGGCTCCGAACAGCCCCTCGGGCGCGAAGGGAAGGTCGGCGACCGTCAGCCCGCCGACGAGCCAGCGCGCGAGATCGGCGCCCGGCAGCCCCTCCATCCACAGGCGCAAGGGTTCGACCATGCCCGCGCCGACGGTGGTCAGCGTCACGCGGTGGTCCAGAACAAAGGCCCGGCCCGCCGGAACGTCCAGCGTCTCGGCCAGAAGGTCGTTGGCGTCCAGCACCTCGATGCCCTCGGCGCGCATGATCTTCGCGAAGGTCTCGTGGTCCCGGATCGCCTGCTTCACCCAGAACACGTCGTCGAACAAGAGGTCGTCGCAGTTGTCCGGCGTCAGGCGGCGGTGCGCGAGGCCGGGCCGGCAGACGATCACCTGGCGCAGGCGGCCGGATTCGGAGTGCACTCCAAGGGCAGGTTCGGACATCAGGCGCTCCGGTCAGAGGAAGGTGGCCGCGCTGAGCGCGGCCATGATGAACAGGGTCAGGATCAGCAGCAGCGGCCAGACGAAGCCGAGCCAGCGTTCGTAGGGCACGCGCGCGATGGCGAGGCCGCCGATGACGACGGCGAAGGTCGGGTTGATCAGGTTCACCAGCCCGTTGGCCGACTGGAAGGCGGTGACGGCCAGCGACCGGTCCACCCCGGCGAAGTCCGACAGCGGCGCGAGGATCGGCATCGACAGCACGGCAAGCCCGGACGAGGACGGCACGAAGAGGCTCATCCCGACCTGGATCCAGTAGAGCAGGTTGATGAAGGCGAGGTCCGACAGCCCCGAGACCGCGCCCGCGGCGGCGTTGAGGATGGTGTCGGCGATCAGCCCCTGCTCCATCACCACGACGATGCCGCGGGCAAGGCCGATCACCAGCGCCACGCCGAGCAGGTCGCGCGCGCCGTCGATGAAGGCGCCGGTCAGCCGCTTCTCGCCAAGCCGGCCCGCCACCCCCGCGACGATGGCGGCGCCAAGGAACAGCGCGCTCATCTGCGCCATCCACCAGCCCTGGGACGAGACGCCCCAGATCAGCGCGGCGAAGGTCAGCGCGAAGACCCCGAGGACCAGCGACTGCGAGCCGGTCAGCGTCGCGCCCTCGCCCGGGGCGGCCCTGCCGGCGAAGGCGGCGCGGTGCTCGGCGGCGAGGTCGGCCACGCGCGACAGCGCGGGGTCGCGCCGGACCCGCGCCGCGTAGCGCATCACATAGGCGATGCAGATCGCGAGCCCCCCCAGCAGCAGGACGAGCCGCAGCGCAAGCCCGTCGGTGAAGGGCACCCCGGCCGCATTCGACGCGATCACCGTCGCGAAGGGGTTGATGGTGGACCCGAGCGTGCCGATCCCCGCGCCGAGCAGGATGATCGCCGCCCCGGTGACGGCATCGTAGCCCGCCGCGATCATGACCGGGACCAGCAGGCCGTAGAAGGCGAGCGTCTCCTCGGCCATGCCGTAGGTCGTGCCGCCCAGCGCGAAGAGGCTCATCAGGATCGGGATCATCCAGATCTCGCGCCCCCTGAGCCGGGCCATGGCCCTGCGGATCCCCGTGTCGATCGCGCCGGTGGCGTTCACGACGCCGAGGAAGCCGCCGAGGAGGATCACGAACAGCGCGATGTCGACGGCGTTCGCCGCATAGCTCTCGGGATCGTAGAAGCCGGCGACGGGGGCCATGAGGATGTCGACGATCCCCTGCGGGTTGGGCTCGACGGTCCTGTAGGTGCCGGCGACCGCGACCTCGCGCCCGACGGCCGCGCTCTCGGCGCGATCGAAGCGGCCGGCCGGGATGATCCAGGTCAGTGCCGCCGCGAGGACGACGAGCAGGAACAGGATCGTGTAGGCGGTCGGGAACCGGCTGGCCAGCCGGTCCGGCTGCACGTCGGGGTCAACGGCGCTCATCGGGAACTCCTTCGTCTGTTGGGGGCTCGCGCCCCGGTGCGGTCCCGCCTGCGGCGACGGCGGACCCGTGCCCGGTCCGGTGGCCGCAACCGCGCGACGGCCGCGCGGTGCGTCGCGCGGTCATGGCGTCCGATCCGCGTCGCGGTCGGCCGGGCGGGCGGCGTCGGGGCGCGGGGCGCCACCACCCTGCCCGCCATGCCCGCCGTGGCCCCCCCCGCGACCGTGCATCAGCGCGTGGAGCGCGACGCAGCCGATCAGCAGAGGCAGCACCCAGAGGATACCGGCCGAGCGCGGCAGATCGTCCTGGAAGAGGAGGAGCAGGGCGACGAGCGCGACCAGCCCGAACAGCGCCAGGCGCCAGCCCGTCCTCGCCGGGGCCTTGCGGTCGCCGGCCTCGGCCGGATGTCGGTGGTCGTCCATGATCGTGCCCCTCCGCGGCCCGGGTTGTCCGGCCTTTGCGGTTAAGGACGGGCCGGCTCGCGCGGCATTACACGGGACCGGCGATGCGGCCGGCCGCCACCGGGCCTCGCGGCGCGTCTTGATCCAGGTCAAGGACCGTCGTGCCGGACGGGTCTATGCCCGGGGGATGGACCATCCGAAGCCCGCGCCAGCCGCGTTCGCCGCCGCCGCGGTCCGCCGTCTCGTCACGGTGACCGTGGCGGGGCTCATCGTCCCGTCGCCCGTCGCCGGCCCTGCCGCGGGTCCGCCGGCCGGCGGTCGCGCCGCCGGCGCCAGACCGGGGAGCCCGTCATGAACCACCCTGCCCCCCCGCGCCGCGAGCCGCCGCAGCCCGTTCCGGCCGGGCCGACCCCGTCGTCGCTGCTTGTCGCGCGGCGTCCCGACTATCTCGCGTACCTGCGCCGCCGCATCGGCCGCGGGGATCTGGCCGAGGACCTGTTCCAGGACTTCGCCGTGAAGGTCGTTCGCGCGGCCGTCGCCGGCCCGCCCGTCGGGAACCTCGACGCGTGGATGTTCCGCGTGCTGCGCAACACCCTGATCGATCACTACCGCCGGAGGGACGCCCGGCGCCGTGCGGAGGCCGACTACACGCGGCAGGCCGGACCGCTCGCGGAGGCGGCCGATGGCGCCCCGGACGAGACGCGGCCGGACGACGAGGCGGCGCAGGCGGTGACGGTGGCCCTCGCGGGCCTCCGCCCGGATCAGGCCGATGTGATCCGGGCCCTTTACCTGCGCGGCGTTCCCCGCAAGGCCCTGGCACGAGACCTGCACATGGAGATCGGCACGCTCAACGTCCGCGCGTTCCGCGCGCGCCGCGCGCTTCGCGATGCCCTCCTCCGCTCGGGTGCCGGCTGCGGCCGGGGGGCGGACGCGGCCCCTCCGGTGTTTGCCGGAGGTCCGGCGCGCGGACGGCCCGGCGTCGCCCGCACGGATGCGGGGGCCCGCTGCGATGCATGACGACGACGCCCCGAGCCGCCTCCCGCTGCCGGAGGGTGACGGCGACCCCGAGGTCCGCGTGCGCCGCGAGGCCGTCGAGGCCGCGCTGGTGGAAGGACAGCACCGGATCCTGCGCTTCCTCGTGGGCCGCCTCGGCAACCCCGAGGACGCGCACGACGTCCTCCACGACTTCGCCATCCGCGCGATCCAGCGGTCGGACGACCTCCGCGACGTGGCCAGCGTCCGGGGCTGGCTCGGCCGCCTGCTTGCGACCGCGATCGCGGATCATCACCGCCGCGCCGCGCGGCAGCCGAGGCAGGACCCCGTCCCGGGGACCTGGGCCGAGGTGGGGGAAACCCATGCCGCGCCGGATGCCGAGACCGATCACGCCGTCTGCAAGTGCCTGCACGACCTGATCGGTCTTCTCGATCCCGGGACGGCCGACCTGCTGCGACGCATCGACCTGCAGGGAGAGCCGCGGGCCGACGTCGCGGCGGCCCTCGGGCTCTCCGAGGGGACGCTTGCGGTTCGTCTTCACCGCGCCCGGCGCAAGCTGCGCGACCTGCTGATCACGATGTGCCTGACCTGCCCGGAGCACGGGTTCCTCGACTGCGGCTGCGACCGGGTCCGGGCGCGCCGGCGGGCGGCCGAGGCCCTTTCGGCAGGCGGCGGCCCGTAATGCCGCCTCGGCTTCGGCGTCTGTCCTTCGGGCAGCGATGGCCGAACGAGGCTGCCCGACGAGCGAACCTCTCAAGGAGTCCCGGTATGACCACGCGCGAGACCACCCCCACGACCGCGACAGGGACCGCCAAGGCGGGATGCTGCGGCCCGGACGACACGGACGGCCGGGCGACGCCGCCTTCGGCGCATGCGGCCCACCGCGACCACGGACGCCCTGCCGCGCCCGCCACCGCGGCGAAGCCCGCCGACGACGAGCGGCCCTCGGGCCGCGGGTCGGGGTGCTGCTGTTCGTGAACCGACGACCCGCAGCGCGACGGACCCGCCGCCGCGCTGCGGCCAAGCCTGAACCGGACCATGGTGAACCATGACGACGACCGCGACGCTCGGCTTTGGTGCCTTCGCCGACCGGCTGGGGCACCTCGGCATCGAGATGCAGCTGACACGGCAGCCCGGCGTGGCCTCGGCCGTGGCCAATCCGGCCGGCGGGTCGGTCACCGTCACCTTCGACCCCGGCGTCACGAGCGTCGAGGCCCTGCGCAGGATCGTCGAGGACTGCGGCTTTCACTGCGCGGGCGAGGTCCGGCCCCGGCATGTCTGCGCCCCGCGTGCGGGGGACGCGGCCGGCCCGCGCCCACCGGCGGGCGGCGACGGGCATGGCGGCCATGCCAGCGCCGCGCCGGCTGCCGCCCGGTCCGGGCACGACGGGATGGCGCACGAGATGGGCCACGGTGCGGGCGACATGCAGGCGATGGTGCACGACATGCGCAACCGGTTCTGGGTGGCGCTGGTCTTCACCATCCCGATCTTCGTCTGGTCGCCGATGGGCGGCATGTTCACGCCCCCTGCCCCGCCCTTCGGCCTGCGGCTGGACGTCTGGCTGTTCATCCTGGCGACCGCCGCCGTGATCTGGCCGGTCTGGCCCTTCGTCGTCGCCGCCTGGCGCGCGCTTCGCAACGGCATCCTCAACATGGCGGTGCTGGTCGTGCTTTCGGTCGGGACCGGCTACGTCTTCAGCGTCGGCTCGACCTTCCTCTTCCCCGGCGTGCAGTTCTACGAGGCCGTCGCCGTCCTCCTGGTGTTCATCCTGCTCGGCCACTGGCTCGAGATGCGCGCCCGCGCCGGCGCGTCGGAGGCGATCCGGGCGCTTCTCGACCTCGCGCCGCCGATGGCGACCGTGCTGCGCGACGGGCGCGAGGTCGAGGTGCCGACCGCCGAGGTGCTGAAGGGCGAGACGGTCGTCATCCGCCCCGGCAACAGGATCCCGGTCGACGGCGAGGTGAGCGAGGGCAAGTCCCTGGTCGACGAATCCATGCTGACCGGCGAATCGATGCCGGTGGAAAAGACCGTCGGCAGCGCGGTGATCGGCGCCACGATCAACAAGTCGGGCACGTTCCGCTACACCGCGACCAAGGTCGGGGCCGACACGGCGCTCGCGCAGATCGTCAGGCTCGTGCAGGAGGCGCAGAACTCCAAGGCCCCCGCGCAGCTTCTGGCCGACCGCGCCTCGCAGTGGCTGGTGCTGGCCGCGATCGTGATCGGCGTCGGAACCTTCGGCGTGTGGTACGGCTGGATCGGGGCGGACCTGCTCTTCGCCCTGACCCTGGCGATCACGGTCTTCGTCATCGCCTGCCCGGACGCGCTCGGCCTGGCCACGCCCATGGCTGTCATGGTGGGCACCGGCCTCGGCGCGATGAACGGCATCCTGTTCAAGAACGCGGGCGCCCTGGAGGAGGCGACGAAGCTCGACGTCGTCGTCTTCGACAAGACCGGGACACTGACGATGGGCCAGCCCAGGGTGGTGGAGGTCGTCGCCGCCGAAGGCCGGACCGAGGACGAGGTGCTGGCGGCGGCGGCGGCTGTCGACAAGGGGTCCGACCACCCGCTTGCCGTGGCCATCGTCGAGCGCGCGGCGGGCCTCGGCCTCGGCGCGATGACGGCCTTCGAGACCCTGGACGGGCGGGGGGCGAGAGCCGCCGTGGACGGCAGACCGGTTCTGGTCGGCAACCGGCGGCTGATGGACGAGCAGGGGATCGGCCTCGGCGCCCTGGCGGACCGCGCCGACGCGCTCAAGGGCGCGGGGCGGACGGTCGTGCATGTCGCCGAGGGCGGCCGCCTCCTCGGCCTGATCGCCATCGCCGACGCGCTGCGCCCCTCGGCCCGGGAAACCGTCGCGCGGCTGCGGCAGCGCGGCGTCGAGGTGGCGATGCTGACCGGCGACAACGCCGGGACGGCGGCGCGGATCGCGGGCGAGCTTGGCATCGACATCGTGCTCGCCGACGTGCTGCCCGGCCAGAAGGCCGACAAGGTGAAGGAGCTGCAGGCGCAGGGCCGGCGCGTCGGCATGGTCGGCGACGGCGTCAACGACGCGCCGGCGCTGGTGCAGGCCGACGTCGGCTTCGCGATCGGCGCGGGCACCGACGTGGCCATGGAAAGCGCCGATGTCGTGCTGATGCGCAGCGACCCCCACGACGTGCTCGGCGCGATCGTGCTGTCGCGGGCGACCCTGCGGAAGATGCACCAGAACCTGTTCTGGGCGGTCGCCTACAACGTCGTGGCCTTTCCCGTCGCGGCGGGCGCGTTCTACCCGTTCACGATCAGCCCCGAGGT
>ERZ1066118.2032-NODE-2032-length-10678-cov-5.532712_pt1 | contig 10678 bp, 8 predicted proteins | sample MGYA00382765_ERZ1066118 | MGnify/ENA primary metagenome ERZ1066118 (study PRJEB33369, sample SAMEA5778348) | biofilm metagenome | biome: Industrial cooling water; feature: Water cooling tower basin; material: Biofilm | place: United Arab Emirates | collected...
GCGGTAAACATCGCCGTCCTTGCAATTGGCGACCCAGAGCGATCCCGCCGCGGTCGTCATCGCGCCGCAGGGGCGCGGCACAGGTGTGCTCGCGGCGAGCCCCGCGGGGGTCCATTTCTCGACCCGCCCATCATTCGTCACCCACACCGCATTGCCATCCACCGCCATGAAATCGGCAAAACCGGGCACCTTCATGGCGTTCTCGGCAAGGTCGGGTATGGGGCCCACCGCATCACCGGGCGGAGGACTGTCTTCGGCGCAGGCCGAGGCGGCAAGGCTTGCAGCAACAAGCGCGGCAAGCGGGCGGGCGGCGTCCTTTATCATGACTGATTGGCCTCCATGCGCAGGCAGGAGAGGGTGAGGCGCGCCCGGAAGACAAGGCACGTTTCCTGCCATTGTGATCGCAGTCTCACCCATATTACGTTTCCAATCAATCGTAATAATTCATGGTGGACAAATGCCCCAAAGGCGCGGATGTTCGCAGATGCAACATAGGGGACGAATCATGCTCCACCACCTCTCCCGGGCAGCCCGCTTCCTCCTCCTCGGCCTCGCGGCGCTGCTGGTGACAGCATGTTCCGGCGGGGAAGAAGAGACCGCCAAGACCAAGACCGAATTCGCCATCGGCTGGTCGATCTATGCCGGGTGGATGCCTTGGCCCTATGCCGAGCAGGCCGGGATCGTGAAGAAGTGGGGCGACAAGTACGGCATCACGATCAGGCTCGTTCAGGTGAACGACTATATCGAGAGCGTGAACCAGTACACCGCGGGCAAGCTCGACGGGGTGACGGTCGCCAACATGGACGCGCTCACCATCCCCGCGGCAGGCGGCAAGGATACCAGCGCGATCATCCTCGGCGACTATTCCAACGGCAATGACGCCGTGCTGCTGAAGGGCGCGGACAGTGTCGGAGGGAACAAGGGTCGGCAGGTCTACCTCGCCGAACTTTCCGTATCGCACTACCTCCTCGCCCGCGCGCTCGAGACAAACGGCATGAAGCTCACCGACGTGAAGACGGTCAACACCTCCGATGCCGACATCGCCGCCGCCTTCGCCTCGCCCGAGGTCACGGCGGCGGTGGCATGGAACCCGCAGGTCACCACCATGAAAGGCGTTGCGGGCACCAAGGCGGTGTTCACCAGCGCCGACATTCCGGGCGAGATCCTCGATCTGATGGTGGTCGATACTGCGACGCTCAAGGCCAATCCCAACCTCGGCAAGGCGCTCGCCGGGATCTGGTATGAAACGATGGCGCTGATGGCCAAGCAGGACGCCGAAGGGCAGGCCGCGCGTGCGGCGATGGCGAAGCTGGCGGGGACCACGCCCGAAGCCTTCGAGGGCCAGCTTGCCACCACCTTCCTTTACACTGATCCCAAGGTAGCGGCTGCGGCAATGTTATCGGACGACCTGGTTACCACCATGAACCGGGTGCGCGACTTCTCCTTTGCGCAAGGCTTGTTCGGGCAAGGTGCGCGATCGGCCGATGCGGTGGGAATGAGCTTCCCGGGGAGCAAGGTGCTGGGCGATGTCAAGGCAATCACCCTGCGTTTCGACAATACCTACATGTTGATGGCCGCGGACGGGAAGCTTTAGGCCGGTGCGCTGGGTGACCGCACAGCCGACCCGCCGGGGGGCGCTGCTGTTGGGCGCCACTCCGCTGCTGGTTCTGGCGCTAGGCTATGTCGTCGCCGCCGCGGCGCGTCATGCCGACAACCCCGCCGACAAGATCCTGCCGCTCCCCGGAGCCATGGCAGCGGCGATGGCGGGGCTGCTGTTCGAGCCCGATCCGCTTTCGGGCCAATACCTGTTCTGGGCCGATACGGTCGCGAGCCTGTGGCGGCTGGGCGCAGGGCTGGGGATCGCGACCATGTCCGCACTGCTGGTCGGACTTGCGCTGGGCGCCCTGCCGCCGGTTCGCAGCACACTCGGCCCGCTGGTCACCGGGATCGCGGTGATCCCGCCGATTGCGTTGCTCCCCATCCTCTTCATCGTCTTCGGGCTTGGCGAGACCGCCAAGGTGGCGCTGATCGTCATCGGAGTCGCGCCCTTCATGATCCGCGACGTGGCCGGGCACATCGGCGCATTGCCGCGCGAGCAGGTGGTCAAGGCGCTGACGCTCGGCGCCAATTCGTGGGGCGTGATCCTGCGCGTCGCGCTGCCGCAAGCCATGCCGCGCCTGCTGGAGGCGCTGCGCCTGTCGCTCGGGCCCGCGTGGGTGTTCCTGATCTCGGCAGAGGCGATCGCGGCGGACGTGGGCCTCGGCTACCGCATCTTCCTCGTGCGCCGCTATCTCGCGATGGACGTGATCATCCCCTACGTCGCGTGGATCGCGCTGTTGGCGGTCATTATGGACCTCGCGCTCACCTTCGCCAGCCGCCGCTTGTTCGGCTGGGCGCATCTGGGGGCGCGCTGAACCATGCTGAGCTTGCGCAACGTCTGGGTCGAATATGGCGAGAAGGTCGTCCTAGAACGCGTGTCGCTTGAGATTGCGCAAGGAAGTTTCGTCTCGATCATCGGGCCTTCGGGCGCGGGCAAGAGCAGCCTTTTGCGCGTGATCCTTGGACAGGAAAAGCCGACGCGGGGGAGCATCACGCTCGACGGCGCGGCCATGCCCGCCGAATGCGGGCCGGATCGCGGCGTGGTGTTCCAGCGCTATTCGGTCTTCCCGCATCTGAGCGTGCTGGGCAATGTGCTGCTGGGATTGGAATTCGCCGGCTCACCGTTCACCGCGCGCCTGTTCGGAGCCGCGCGGCGGGCGGCGGTGGCTAAGGCCGAGGCCATGCTGGAGCAAGTCGGGCTGACCGACAGCCGCCACCTCTATCCGGCGCAGATGTCGGGCGGGATGCAGCAGCGCTTGGCCATAGCGCAGGCGCTGATCAAGCGGCCGCGCATCCTGCTGCTCGACGAGCCCTTCGGCGCGCTCGATCCCGGCATCCGGGGCGACATGCACGCGCTCATCACGCGGCTGTGGCGCGAGCATGGCCTCACCATCATCATGGTCACCCACGACATCAAGGAAGCGTTCGGGCTCGGCACGCGGGTGCTCACGCTCGACAAGCGCCGCCACGATCCGCACGCGCCGCAGCGCTACGGTGCCGGGGTGGTCTATGACCTTGAGCTGACCCGTAAGCAGGCGGCGGCCGACCGGCCGCCGGAGCGGGTCGAAGAGGCCAGTATTACGATTGACACTATAGGTAATAATTGAGATGCCCTTCGCATGAGCACTTCCGAACCCACCGGTCTCGCGCGCCTTTCCATGAGCCTGCCGGCGAACCTGTTCCGCCAGCTCGACATGATGGTGGAGGAACGCGGTCTGCCCTCGCGCTCGCAACTGATCGCCGAACTGATCCGCCACGCGCTCGCCGAGCACGAGGCGTTGACCCGGCCGGACGAGACGCTCGCGGGCACAGTGACCATCGTCTATGCTGGAGGCGGTGGCAGAGTTCGCCAGCAACTAGCTGAAACGCAGCTGGAATACCTCAAGGAGGTGATCTCCTCGCAGCACGTTTTCCTTGAAGAAGATCAATCGCTGGAGGTGCTTCTGGTACAGGGCCCGGCGGTGCGGCTGAAGCAGCTGTGCGATGCCTTGCGGGCGATCCGCGGCGTGCAGCAATTGCAGCTGGTGACCACCACCGCGCTGCTCCCGCCGCTGCACGAGCAGGACGCGACGCCGGCAAAGGAAGCGGCCGAATGAGCGCGACCGCCGATCCCAGGTCGGCACGCGAACACGCTCGCGCACAGGGCGGCACGCGGGTCGAGACGATGCCCATCCTCCCTCCGGTGGCGGACGATCTGCCCGAGGGCGTGACGCCGGCCGACCTGGTCTGGGAGGAAACCGTGGCGCCGGGCGGCTACATTTCGCGCAGGCTCGCGCGGGGCACGCGGCTGCGGCTGATCGACAAGGGCGGCGATGCCTGCGCTTCGCTCAACATCTTCAACGCCGAAATGCCGACCGAGCGGCTGAACGTCGCCGACACGGTCAAGATCCAGTGGAATGCCTATCTGGGTGCAGGCAAGCTGCTGCTGTCGGACATGGGCCGCGTGCTGGTGAGCATCCTCGAAGACGGTGCGGGCACGCATGACACTTTCTGCGGCGTCTCAAATGTGGCCTCCAACCGACGGAAATACGGGGAGGGTCGCAATTCCGGAGCCTACCCCAACGGGCGCGACCGACTGATCCTCGGCGCGGCCAAGCACGGCCTCACGCGGCGCGATGTCCATCCGGCGGTGAACCTATTCAAGGGCACGCGGATCGAGGCAGATGGCAGCATCACGCCAATGGTCGGGCCTTTTACGCCGGGCCGCGAAGTGCTGCTGCGTGCGGAGATGGAGGTGATCGTGGTGATCGCCAATTGCCCCCATGTCCTCGACCCGCGCCCAGAATATGCCTCGACCCCGTTGCGGCTGACCGCGTGGTGCGGGCCGCTTACAGCGCAAGACGATCCCCTGCGCATCGCCACACCCGAGGGCCTTCGCGCCTACCTCAATACCGAGGACAATTACCGCCGCTAAACCACTCCAACGGAACAGCAAAAGCATGTCCAGCGACCCGGCCCTCTCCGGCCTCACCGGCTCCATCATCCACGACGAAATCGTGCCCGCGCGCGCGCCGTGGCTGCATCACGTGCGCAAAGGCGAGGTGCTGCGGATCGTGGATCTGGAGGGCAACCAGGCGGTCGATTTCCTGATCTACTCCGCCGCCGACGATGCCGAGCGCTATTCGGCGCAGGATACTGTCGCTGCACAGGGCAACCTGTTCCTGCGCACCGGCACGGTGCTGCTCTCCAATGAGGGCAACCCGATGATGACCATTGTTGCCAGCGCGGTCGAATATCACGACACCATTGGCGGCGCCTGTTCGTGCGAAAGTAACACGTTGCGCTACGGACATCACACAAGACATCAACATGCCTGTGTCGATAATTTTTTAGAGGCCAACCTCACCGAGGGCCGCGGCAAGCGCGATATCGTCAGCAATATCAACTTCTTCATGAACGTTCCTGTCGAGGATGACGGGACGCTCGGCATCGTCGACGGCATCTCCGCGCCCGGCCTGACGGTCGACCTCAGGGCGGAGATGGACGTGATCGTCGTCGTCTCCAACTGCCCGCAGATCAACAACCCCTGCAACGGCTTCAACCCGACGCCGGTCCGGATGATCGTGGCAGCTGCATGAGTTTCGACACCGTCCTCATCGCCAACCGGGGCGCGATCGCGACGCGGATCATCCGCACGGCGAAGCGCATGGGGTTGCGGACGGTGGCGGTCTATTCGGTTGCGGACGCGGGCTCGCTCCACGTCAGCGCGGCGGATGAAGCGGTGTGCATCGGGCCGGGGGCGGCGGCGCAGTCCTATCTGAACGTTGAGGCGATCCTCGCGGCGGCGAAGGCGAAGGGGGCCGGCGCGATCCACCCAGGCTACGGCTTCCTCGCCGAGAACGCGGAGTTTGCCGAGGCTTGCGCGGCGGCGGGCATCGCCTTCATCGGGCCGACCCTGACAATATCCGCACCTTCGGCCTCAAGCACTCCGCCCGCGCGCTGGCCGAAGCACACGGCCTCCCGCTCTCGCCCGGCACCGGGCTGCTGACCAGCGCGGACGAGGCAGCCGAAGCAGCGGCGCGGATCGGCTATCCCGTCATCCTCAAGGCGACCGCAGGCGGCGGCGGCATCGGCATGCGCATCTGCGAAAGCGAGGCGCAGGTGCGCGAGGGTTTCACCGCCGTCGTCCGCCAGGGCGAGGCGAGCTTCGGCGATGCGGGCGTCTTTCTCGAACGCTACGTCCCCCGCGCGCGACACATCGAGGTGCAGATCTTCGGCGATGGCAAGGGCCGCGTCATGGCGCTGGGCGAGCGCGATTGCTCGCTCCAGCGGCGCAACCAGAAGGTGGTCGAAGAGGCTCCCGCGCCCTGCCTCTCCGACACCAAGCGCAGCCAACTGATCGCGGCCGCCGTCAGGCTGGGGGAGGCAGCAGGGTATCTTTCGGCAGGCACGGTCGAGTTCCTCTACGATGCGGCGCGCGAGGATTTCTTCTTCCTCGAAATGAACACTCGCCTCCAAGTCGAACACGGCGTCACCGAGGAGGTGACCGGGATCGATCTTGTGGAATGGATGATCCGCGGCGCGGCGGGCGATTTCGCGATGCTCGATGCCCCCGCGCCGATCACGCAGGGCCATTCGGTGCAGGTCAGGCTTTATGCCGAAGACCCGGCGATGGACTACCGCCCGACCACCGGCATGCTCACCAATGTCGCCTTCCCGGAAAACATCCGCTTCGAGACATCGGTGATGGCGGGCAGCGAAGTCAGCGCCTTCTACGATCCGATGCTGGCGAAGCTCATCACGCGGGGCGAGACCCGCGATGAGGCCATCGCGAAGATGCGGACCGCGCTCGATGCCTGTCGGGTGGACGGGATCGAGACCAACCTGCGCTGGCTGCGCAAGTTGGTGCGGCACGAGGGCTTCACCTCCGGCAACGTCTCCACCAAGCTGCTCGAAGGCGTTGCCTATCAGCGCCGCGCAATCCGCGTGATCGGCGGGGGGACGGCAACCTCGGTGCAGGACTGGCCCGGGCGGCTCGGGCTGTGGAACGTCGGCGTTCCGCCGAGCGGGCCGATGGACGATAAGAGCTTCCGCCTCGGCAACCTGACCCTCGGCAATCCGGAGGGCACTGCAGGCCTCGAAATCACCGCAAGCGGCCCGACCCTGCTGTTCGAGGCGGATGCGACGATCTGCCTCACCGGCGCGGATTTTGGCGCGACCATCGATGGCACCCCCGTGCCGCGCGGCGAGGCGCTTGCCGTAAAGGCGGGCCAGACCCTTGCCATGGGCCGTGCCAGCGGCGGAGGGATGCGCGGCTATATCCTCATCGCGGGCGGGCTCGACGTGATGCCCTATCTCGGCAGCGCGAGCACCTTCACCCTCGGCCAGTTCGGCGGCCCCGCCGCGCGCGTGCTGGTGGCGGGGGACGTGCTGCATCTGGGTGATGGCGCGGTGGGCGAGCCGGTCCCCGCCACGCTTCCGCCGCTCACCCGCGAATGGCAGATCCGCGTTCTCTACGGCCCCCACGGCGCACCCGATTTCTTCACCGATGGCGACATCGCCACCTTCCTCGAAGCTGAATGGCAGGTGCATTACAACTCCAACCGCACCGGCGTTCGCCTTGTCGGGCCCAAGCCCGAATGGGCACGGCGCGATGGGGGCGAGGCGGGGCTCCACCCCTCGAACATTCACGACAATCCTTACGCGATCGGCGCGGTCGATTTTACCGGCGATATGCCGATCATCCTCGGGCCCGACGGCCCTTCGCTGGGCGGCTTCGTGTGCCCCTTCACCGTGATCGCGGCGGATCGCTGGATGATCGGTCAATTGAGCCCTGACGACCGCGTGCGGTTCGTGCCAGTGTCAATCGTGGACACCGCAGCCCCCCGGCCCATCGCCGACCTTTCGCCGATCCTCGCAGAGCTGCCCGCGAGCGCCACCCGCCCGCGCGCCACCTACCGCCAGCAGGGCGACCGCAACATCCTCGTCGAATATGGCGAGATCGTGCTCGATATCGAGCTGCGCATCCGCATCCACGCGCTGATGCAGGCGCTGGTGGCAATGCAGCTTCCCGGCGTGATCGACATCACTCCCGGCATCCGTTCGCTGCAATTGCACTTCGACGGCGAGCTGCTCGATCAGGCAGGCGCACTCAAGGCGCTAATCGCGGCGGAAGAGGCGATGGGTGACCTTGCCGATTTCGAGGCACCCTCGCGCATCGTCCACCTGCCCTTGAGCTGGCGCGATCCGGCGACGCAGGAGACCATCGACAAATACATCGCCGCGGTGCGCGACGATGCGCCGTGGTGCCCGGACAACATCGAATTCATCCGCCGCATCAACGGCCTGCCGGATGCCAAGGCAGTCGAGGATCTGATCTTCGATGCGAGCTACCTCGTGCTCGGGCTAGGCGATGTCTATCTCGGCGCGCCGGTGGCAACGCCGGTCGATCCGCGTCACCGGCTCGTCACCACCAAATACAACCCCGCGCGCACTTGGACTCCGCCCAATGTGGTGGGGATCGGCGGGGCCTATATGTGCATTTACGGGATGGAGGGGCCGGGCGGCTACCAGCTGTTCGGGCGCACCATTCAGGTGTGGAACACGCATCGTCAGACAGACGCCTTCACGCAAGGCAAGCCGTGGCTGCTGCGGTTCTTCGACCAGATCCGTTTCTTCCCCGTCAGCGCCGAAGAGCTCGCCGAGTGGCGGCGTGATTTCCCCCACGGGCGGCGCGCGATCCGCATTGAGGAAACCACCTTCCGCCTTGCCGAGTATCGCAAGTTCCTTGCGGACAATGCGGCCAGCATCGTCGCCTTCGAAACCACCCGCCAGGCCGCCTTCGATGCCGAGCGCGCCGCGTGGGAGGCAAGCGGCGAGTTCGACCGCGTCAGCGCGTTGCTCGGCGCGGACAGCGGCGCGGGCGATGCGGCGGCGGTCGAGGTGCCCGAGGGCGCGGATCTCATCGAGGCGCCCTTCGGTGGCAGCGTGTGGAAGCTGCTCGTCAGCCCCGGCGATCATGTGGCCGAGGGGGAGGTGATCGCCGTTATCGAAGCGATGAAGATGGAATGCCCCTTCGAGGCTCCGGCGAGCGGCATGGTCGAGGCGGTCTATATCGCCGAAAGCCAGTCGGTGCATCCCGGCGCGCCGATGCTGGCCCTGAGGAGGGCGTCATGAGCGCCTTCACCCGCCAGAGCGCCGGTGCCATCGCGGAAGGCGTCAACAGCGGTGCCACGACCGCGCTCGCGGTGATGGAGGACACCCTCGCGCGCATCGTCGCTTATGACGCGCACCAGCCGCAGCTGTGGATTGCCCGCGCCGACCCGGCCGCCCTGCGTGCGGCGGCCCGCGCCATCGGCGCGCGCGTGGCCGCTGGCGAGCGCCTGCCGCTGGCGGGCGTGCCCTATGCGGCGAAGGACAATATCGACGTTCTGGGGCTAGAAACCACCGCGGCCTGTCCCGCCTTTGCTTATCAGCCGGAGCGCTCGGCGACGGTGATCGAAAGGCTCGAAGCGGCGGGGGCGATCTGTGTCGGCAAGACCAATCTCGACCAGTTCGCCACCGGCCTCGTCGGCACGCGCAGCCCCTATGGCATACCGAGGAACGTCTACAACCGCGACTACGTAAGCGGCGGGTCGTCCTCGGGCTCTGCGGTGGCGACCGCAGCAGGGCTGGTCGCGTTTGCGCTCGGCACCGATACCGCCGGATCGGGGCGGGTGCCGGCGGCGTTCAACCACCTCGTCGGGTTGAAGCCCACCAAGGGCCGCTGGAGCACGCGCGGGTTGGTGCCCGCCTGTCGCAGCCTCGATTGCATCACGGTGCTTGCCGACCGGCTGGAGGATGCCGCTCTGGTTGATTCCGTGCTGGCGGGGTTTGACGCGGAAGATCCGTGGTCGCGCCCGCTTGCCGATGTGCCGTTTGCAGGCGCGCGCCGGATCGGGGTGCCGCGCAAGGGCCAGCGCCAGTTCTTCGGCGATACGCAGGCGGAATATCTTTACGACCGCGCACTCGTGGTTCTCGCGCAAGAGGCCGAGCTGGTCGAGATCGACATCGAACCGCTGCTCGAAGCCGCGCGGCTGCTTTACGGCGGCCCTTGGGTGGCAGAGCGCACGGCAGCGGTGGCGGGGTTGCTGGAAGGGAATCCGCTCGCCATCGACCCGGTGGTGCGCGAGGTGATCGCGCCCGGATCGGCGATGCTGGCGAGCGACTTGTGGAACGGGATCTACCGCCTCGCGGAACTGGCGCGGGCGGCAGCGGCGATGTGGGCGGATGTCGATGCGCTCGCCTTCCCGACCACCGGCACGACCTACCGGGTGGCCGAACTGATCGAAGCGCCGGTGGCATTGAACAGCAACCTCGGGCTTTACACCAATTTCGTGAACCTGCTGGACATGGCCGCCGTCGCCGTTCCGGCTGGGGCCAGATCCAACGGGACCGGCTTCGGCATCACCCTGATCGGCCCGGCCCACACCGATAAGGCGCTGATGGAGCTGGCGGGTGCCTATCTGTCCGCAGCCGCCTTGCCTCCGCTGCCACCGCTTGACTTTGGAGACCGCATGGACACCGTCAAACTTGCCGTCGTCGGCGCTCACCTCGAAGGCATGCCGTTGCACTGGCAGCTCACCAGCCGGGGCGCGACCTTCGTCGGCGCAGCCACCACCGCGCCCAATTACCGGCTCTATGCCATGGCCGATAGCGTGCCGCCCAAGCCCGCGCTGGTTCATTCCGGGGACGGTGCGGCAATCGCGCTCGAACTCTACGAGCTCGATCTTGCCAGCTTTGGCAGTTTCGTCGCCGAGGTGCCGCCGCCGCTTGCGATCGGCACGGTGACACTCGCCGACGGCAGCAGCGTCAAGGGCTTCGTGGCCGAACCGCGCGCGCTGACGGGGGCCGAAGACATCACCCATCTGGGCGGCTGGCGCGCCTATATCGCCTCGCGGTGAGATGATGCCGGGGCGGATCACCAACCGGCTGATGGGGGAGAGCGAGGCTGCGGTCGAGCTTGCTGCCCTGCGCGCCGCACGGGAAGCCGCCGAAGCTGCCAACGAGGCCAAGACCCGCTTCCTCGCCAGCGTCGCCCACGAGATCCGCTCGCCGCTCAATGCGATCTACGGCTATGCCCAGCTGCTCGAGCGCGGGG
>ERZ1066118.2036-NODE-2036-length-10659-cov-18.870426_pt1 | contig 10659 bp, 8 predicted proteins | sample MGYA00382765_ERZ1066118 | MGnify/ENA primary metagenome ERZ1066118 (study PRJEB33369, sample SAMEA5778348) | biofilm metagenome | biome: Industrial cooling water; feature: Water cooling tower basin; material: Biofilm | place: United Arab Emirates | collected...
GAGGTTCTCCTTGTCCGCCACGATCATCAGCGCTTCGAGATTGCGGAGATATTTGTCGGTCCGCCAGTCTTTGGTCAGCTCGACCGCGGCCCGCAGCAATTGGCCGGAATACTGCTCCAGCTTCTTCTCCAGCCGCTCGAACAAAGTGAAAGCGTCCGCGGTGGCGCCCGCAAAGCCGGCGACCACGTGACCGTCCTTGCCGATGCGGCGTACCTTTTTGGCGTTGGGCTTCATCACCGTGTTGCCCATCGACACCTGTCCATCGCCCGCGATGACGGTGGTGTCGCCGCGGCGAACGCCGATAATGGTGGTGGAATGCCACTGATGAAGCCCGTGGCCGGCCGCGTCCAAGCTCATGGCGCGCGATATGGGGCGCGGGGCGCGTCTATCAAGGAACGCTAGCCGTTGGGGCCACCTTGCGGCGCCGGGCCAGCGGCGCCCACTGCGCCGATATTGCCAAACAGATCCTCAAGGAAGCCGCGCTCGCGGCCAAGCGTCGGCGTCTCGTCGCCCTCGGGCGAAAGATAGACGACCCGCTCAAGGCCGGAGCGATCGACCGACACCACATTGCCCGCCGTATCGAAGCGCACAGCCATCACCGCCTGCTCCTCGATACGGGGTCGGCCAAACGGCCTCAAACCGGTGGTGCTGGAAACGTAATACCAAGTCGGCTCCCCGAATTGGCTGGTAAAGGTCGGGCGGCCGAGAGTGGCCTCGACCGAGCGGCGATTATCGATGCCCGCGCGGATGTTGTTGGTGAGCAGCGCATCGGCAAGATAGCCGCGCCTCTCTTGGATAGAAGAGCAACCGCCAGTCGCCGTCACAGCCAAAAGCAGTACGGAACCGGCCAAAATCTTGCGACCCGAAACCCGAGATTGAACCACGCCTGCTCCTGCTAGCTTCGCGCGCCTTGGCCATGCTGACACTGCGCCCTATATGCCAAACGCCGCCCTTAAGCCGCCCGGCCTGCGCACGCAACCTGCGCAACCGGCAACGGCCTTAGGAGCGCGTTCGAGGCTGCGGAAGTTGCGGCTCCGGATTGAATTGCCGCTGAACGGCCGACTGGATTGATTGCCAATGCGTATTCTCAGCCGCCTTTTTACGCCATCTCCCGACCCACGCGATACCGTGCGCGCGTTGTGGCAGCGCGTTGTGAGAGAGGCGCGCGATCCATTTTGGTACCGCCACGGCGTGGCCGATACCATGGAGGGCCGTTTCGACATGGTCAGCACCGTGCTTGCGCTGGTGATGCTGCGCATGGAGCGCGAGCCCGACCTCACTGCCGTGACCGCGCCGCTAACGGAGATCTTCGTCGAAGAGATGGACGGCCAATTGCGCCAATCGGGTGTTGGCGATCTGATGGTGGGCAAGCAGATCGGCAAGCTCATGGCCTCGCTCGGGGGCCGCATCAGCGCGTTCCGCACCGCGTTGACCGACACGCCCGGTGAATTGGAACCGGCAGTCCATCGCAACATCACACTCGTGAACGATCGTCACACCGCGTTGCTCGCAGGACGCCTACGACAGCTTGCCGCCCGTCTCGATGCGACCGACTCCCACGCCTTGCTCGCGGGAGAACTCGCGTGAGCAGCGGCGAATTCGAGCGGATTGTGAAGCTCGACCGACTTCCGGCCGAACCGCTTACCATCGAGGCCAATCGTGCCGAATGCGAGGCTTTGGCACGCCGCTTCGGCCTGCCCGCGATCCAGGCGCTTTCGGCCAAGGTAGCCCTTGCACAGATCGGCGAGGTCATCGAAGCGCGGGGACAGCTCAGCGCGTCGTTCGACCAGCGCTGCGCCGTGGCCGACGAAGTATTCGCCAACAACCTCGAGGAACCGTTAGCCATCCGCTTCGTGCGCTCCATTGCGCCGGGAAGCGAGGAGGAGGCTATCGAATTTACTGGCGAGGATGCCGACGAAATCGAATATGACGGGGCGGCGTTCGACCTGGGCGAGGCTGTGGCACAAAGCTTCGGCCTTGCGCTCGACCCTTACGCCACCGGGCCCAATGCGGACGAGGTACGGCGAGCCGCCGGCATTGTCGATGAAGATATCCCCACGGGTCCCTTCGCCGCGCTCGCGGCACTGAAAGCGAAGGGTTGAGTATCAGCTTTGAGGCGGCTCTCCGTCCGGCTTCCCACCCAGCACTGCCCCGAGGCGATGCCGGACCAAGGCATCAGGCATCTCCCGACGCAGCCAATCGAACATGTGTTCGCGGACCTTGGTCCGCAACGTCCACAAATCTGCTATGGTGGCCGCGCTCAGAGAGATGCGCAGTTCCACGCTTTCTGGCCGCGCTTCGGTCATTTCAAGCGACCCCACGCGCTTGTCCCACTCGGGCTGCGCTTCGATGAAACGTTGAAATTCCGCGCGAACAGGCGTGATATCAGTGGCAGGGTCGAGGTGGAGAAAAACCGGCCCTGTGAGCCGCTCGCTGATCCGCGACCAGTTTTCGAAGCTGCCATCAAGGAACCGTTGCGTGGGCACGACCAGCAAGCGCTCGTCCCACGTGCGCACAGTGACAAAGCTCCATCGGATTTCCTCAACCCGCCCGGCTTCACCATCGACCTTGATCATGTCGCCTAAGCGCAGCGGCTGCGTCAACGCCATTTGCACGCCGGCGATCAACGATTTGAGCGCTGGCTGCGCCGCCGCACCCACAGCCAGTGCCGCCAGACCCGCCGAGGCCATCAGCGTCACGCCAATCTGCCGCACTCCAGGCAAGTTGAAGAGAATGAGCGCTACGGTGATCACGAGTATCGCGACCTTAGCCGTCCGCCCCAGTATCATCACCCGGGTCCGGCGCGAGCGCATCGCCACGGGATCCTCGATGCCAGCCGCCTCGAGCTCCAGACCATCGATAAAGCCGTCGATTACCGAGTAGGCCAACCAACCGAACAAAGCAGGCAGAACGTATCTGGCGGCGATCGCCCACCCCGCATCGAGAAGGGGATTCGCGTTTGCAGCGACGGCAATCGCAGCCGCCATCATGGCCCAGCGAGCCGGGTTACGCACCGCGCCTACGATGGCGTTGTCGATTTGCGTTTCCGATGCGCGCACCGCGCGACCAAGAACGGAAAAAATCAGCCAGTGAATAACCCAAGCGATGGCCGCCGGCCCGGCGAGGCCTACTGCAACGTCCACTAGCGTTGCGGTGCTGAGCTCCCAATTGCGCGGGTCATAGCGATCGAGCATGCCGCGCGAGTAAAGCTCGGCAGTTCAACTGGCAACCGGGCCAGGAAAGTCGGCGACTCAGGAGGCGGGAATGCGGATTGTGACGCGGGCGCCGGCGGGCAGGAATTCGCGTTCAATCTCGTGTCCCAACTGTCGAGCCGCGCTCGTCATCATCATGGTTCCGAAACCGCTTCTTGTCGGCTGACTTTCGATTCGATGGCCATTTTCGCGCCAGGTAAGCACGACGCAGTCGCCATGGCTGACCCATTCAATCGCTATAGTACCACCCGGCTGGGCCCAGGCGCCATATTTGACGGCATTCGTCGTCAATTCATGAAGCACCAGACCGAGCGGAGTGACCGCGCGCGCCGGCACCATCACCGCCGGGCCGTTTACCGTCGCTACGAAGGTGGGCGATCGATAGGGCGCGAGCGTGGTTTCGATCAATGTCGCTAACGGGACCTCAGATTGACCGAGTTCGCCCTGGCTGGCCTCATGAGCGCGTAACAACGCGCGGATCCTCTCAGCGATAGCTTCCGTAATCGGTTTGGCTTCGGGCGCGTCGCGCGCGCTCAGCTTCACGATCGCCAGCACTACCGCGAACAAATTCTTCACGCGATGGTTGAGCTCGCGAGCCAGAAGATCAGCGCGGTCGCGCGCTTCTGCCAGCGCTTCGGCTTGCGCCGCTGCAGCCTCTGCTCGAGCACTGCGGGCGATCAGGCGGAGAGCCGATATTATGGAAATGACCAGCAGAGCGAGCAATCCGCCGAGCAGTGGCATCACGCGCTCTTCAGCTCTCTCGGCATTGCCGACCGCTTCGGCGAGAATCGCAAGCTCGATCCGTTCGAGATCGCGGAGCGCGAGCCTGAGCCGATCCATGGCGGCCCGCCCCTCGTCTGTGAGCACGAGACGCCGCGCTTCGATCAGATCGCCGCGCTCAACCAATTCGACACTGCGTTCGAGTTCAGCGAATTTGGCACGGGACAACAGTTCGACACGCTCGAGCAGTTCGAGCTGGCGGCGATCGGCGCGCGGCCTGAGCAGCGCGCGCAATTGGCGCAGCGAAGGTTCAAGCTGATCGCGGCCGGTGAAGTAAGGCGCCAGATATCTCCGGTCGAGCGTGAGCAAATAGCCGCGTTGCCCGGTCTCTGCATTGAGCGACGCTCTGCTGATGTCACGAAGTTCGTCGACAACCGCGCTGGTCATCTGGGCCTGCTTGCGCTGGCCCCGCTCCGCTTCAATGGTCCGGATCACCAGCAGGATGACCATCAGCATGGCCAGCGCGCTCAGTGCGACCAGAGCAGCGTTTGCCCAGCGGTTGGATAATTTCCGAAAAGCCGGTTTCAACGGCACCGTCAATGCGCCGTTCCCCAACTCACCCCTGTACCGATGTCTATGCCCAGCGGCACATCCAGTGCGACCGCCGGAAGCGCGGCTTGAGCCATTACGCGCTCGATGACAGCCGATGCAGCCTCGACATCATCCTCGGGCAACTCGAACACCAGTTCATCGTGCACTTGGAGCAGCATGCGCACATCGCCGAGCCCGGCGGCTCCCAATGCCGGCATCATGCGCGCCATGGCTCGTTTGATAATGTCTGCGCTGGTGCCCTGGATTGGCGCGTTGATCGCCGCACGCTCGCTTCCCGACCGCTCGTTGGGATTTTTCGAATTGATCCGGGGGAACCAGGTTTTCCGGCCGAAGAGCGTTTCGGAATAGCCCTTCGCACGCACGCTTTCTAACGTCGAATGGATGTAGTGCTGGATGCCCGGGAAGCGCTGAAAATAGGTGTCGATGATGGCCTGTGCTTCGTCCGCTTCGATGCCCAGCCGTCCCCCCAGCCCCCAACGGCTGATCCCGTAGAGAATCGCGAAATTGACCGTCTTTGCCTGCGCGCGGGTGTCTCTCGTGACTTCGCCGAACATCTCTCTTGCGGTGCGTGCATGGATATCCTCGCCGCTAGCGAAGGCCTCCTTTAGCGGCGGCACATCAGCCATATGCGCGGCCAGCCTCAGTTCGATCTGCGAGTAGTCGGCGGCAAGCAGGACGTTGCCCGGTTCGGCCACAAAGGCTTCTCGAATTTGCCGTCCGATCTCGGTCCTGATCGGAATGTTCTGAAGGTTCGGGTCGGTTGACGACAAACGGCCGGTCTGCGCACCGACCAAGCTGTAACTGGTATGCACACGGCCGGTTTTGGGGTTGATCGCCGCCTGCAGCGCGTCGGTATAGGTGGTCTTCAACTTCGAGAGCTGGCGCCACTCGAGAACCTGCTTGGCGACCGTCGCGCCTTGAGCAGCAAGCCCCTCCAGGATAGCCTGATCGGTGGAATATTGGCCGCTTTTGCCTTTACGCCCGCCTTTGTACCCAAGCTTGTCGAACAGCACGTCACCCAACTGCTTAGGGCTGCCGATGGTGAACTCGATCCCGCAGCAATCCCAGACCTCGCGCTCGATCCGGGCGATCTCGCGAGCAAATTCCTCGCTAAGGCGCGCCAGGCGGTCGCGGTCAACCTTGATGCCGTGCCGCTCCATTTGCGCAACCACGCCAATCAGCGGTCGGTCGACCCGTTCATAGACGCGCGTTCCGCCCTCTTCCATCAAACGGGGCTTGAGGCGGTTATAGAGCCGCCAGGTGATGTCGGCATCCTCAGCCGCATATTCGGTGGCCTTGTCCAACGGCACCTCACCGAATGGTATGGCCTTCTTCCCGCCGCCGCAGATGTCCTTGAAAGTGAGTGTGGTGTGTCCAAGGTGTCTCGTCGACAGCTCATCCATGCCATGGCCGCCGCCGATCCCCTCCAGGCTTCGCCCTGCATCGAGCGCGAAACTGATGATTAAAGTGTCATCAATCGGTGCAACCGCGATATTCGCGCAGCGAGCGAGAATGCTCAGGTCATATTTGATGTTGTGCCCGATTTTGAGCACCGCATCGCTCTCGAGCAGTGGCCGCAACAGCGCATAAGCCGCCTGGCGATCGACCTGCTCCGGCTTCTCCGCAAACATGTCGCTGCCGCCGTGGCCGAACGGGATGTAGCATGCATCGTTAGGGCCGAGTGCCAGACTGATGCCCGCCAGCTCCGCGCTCATGGGATCAAGGTTGCTCGTTTCGGTATCGATCGCGACCAGCCTGGCGGCGAATGCCCGATTGACCCAATGCTGCAGGCGTTCGAGCGTTTGCACGCATTCATAGCTGCCGCGGTCGACCGGCGGCATCTCCGGCAGCGGCTGGCGATTGCCCGCGGCGCTTGCAGGCGCCCCCGCCGTCTGCTGCTTGGCGGGATGAAGGTCGGTCGCGCGCAGCGGGCTTCCGGTGCCGCTCTCCAGCCGCTTGAGTAGGCTGGTAAAGCCATGTTTGGCGAGAAATTCCGCCAAGGGCCCAGGTGGCACCCCGTCGAGCTTCATATCTTCGAGCGCGATCGGCAGGTCGCAATTTTCGCGAAGTTGAACGAGCTTGCGGCTTAGTTCGGCCATGTCCCGCCCCTCGATCAGCCGGTCGCGCAGCTTCGATGGCTTCATGGCCGCTGCCGCATCGAGCGCGGCGCCCAGGCTCCCATGATCCTGGATGAGCTTGCTCGCGGTCTTGGGACCGATCCCGTAGATGCCGGGGATGTTGTCCACGCTGTCGCCCATGAGAGCCAGCACGTCGCCGACGAGTTCAGGCGGCACACCGAACTTTTCGACGACCTCGGGAATGTCGATCCGCTGATTCTTCATCGTATCCAACATGTCGATACAGCCGCCGCCTTCGGCGCATTTGCCCACGAGCTGCATCAAGTCTTTGTCGCTGGAGACAATCGTGACGTCCCACCCCCGCCGCGTAGCTTCCCGAGCGTAACTGGCGATGAGGTCGTCGGCTTCGAGATTGTCCTCTTCGATGCAGGGCAGGCTGAAAGCCCGCGTGGCATCACGAATCAACGGGAATTGTGGCACCAAGTCTGCGGGCGGTTCGGGCCGATTGGCTTTGTATTGCTGGTAAAGCTCGTTGCGGAAACTGGTGGCCCCCTTGTCTAGGATGACGGCAAGATGCGTGGGGCCGTCAGCCTTGTCGAGGTCGTCGGCAAGCTTCCACAGCATCGTCGTGTAGCCATATACCGCTCCAACGGGCGTACCAGCCGGGTCAGTCAAAGGCGGGAGTCGGTGGTAGGCGCGAAAAATGTAAGCGGAGCCGTCCACGAGATAGAGGTGATTTCTGTCACTCATTACCTCGGCTCTAGCAGTCGCTTTGTGCGAAAGGGAATGACAATGCGCCGCACCTTCGAGGCGGGTGCTGGGCCTGTGGCTTGCATTGCCACATTTTTGCCATTATCTGCGGCCTGTGAGACCCGTCGCGGGGCTCGCGCGGTAGGCTCGGGTCAACTTTCGGCCTGCCGCTTCGACCCGATCTGAAAGGGAATTTGTTTATGCGTAAGATCGCTCTCTTTGCCGCCGCTGCCGGCGCCGCCCTGACGCTCGCCGCTTGCTCAGAAAAGACCGAGGACGCCGCTGCAACCACCGCAGAGGCCGCCGCTGCCGACGCCGAAGCTAACCTGGACGCCGCCGGTGAGGCCGTGACCGACGCTGCTGCCGACGTGGACGCGGCTGCCGAGAACGCCGCTGCAACTGCTGAGCAGGAAACTGCTGAAGTCGAGGCCGACGTTCAGAACGAGACGACGAGCGAAGCCAAGGCCGACTAAGCCTAGGCCAAACGTTAAGAATGGGGCGGTACCGCGAGGTGCCGCCCTTTTCTTATGCGCCGGCTAATCCGATCCGTAAGATGCACCGACATAAGCGCGGCGCGGCGCAATGGCACCATACCCATCATAAAGGGCTCGCGAAATCGCTGCGATCTTGGCTTCGCGAGCTGGCTTCGTGCCCTGCCCGGTAACGTAGATCGCCATTGCCAAGGTGCGGCCATCCGGAGTCTCGATGAAGCCGATATCGCTCGACGTGCCGCTGAGCGAGCCGGTCTTGTTCAACACGCGCGCATCGCTTGGGATCAGCGCCCGCATACGTCGCTTGCCCGTGATGGTTCGGCCCATCGAACCGAGCAGCACCCGGCGACTGTCGGCCGACAAATATTTGCCTTGATAAAGCCCCGCCAAAAGCTGGACCATCGCATTGGGTGTCGCGTTATCCCGCTTGTCGATGTAATTTGCCGGATTGAACTCGCCGTCGTCGCGGACCAGCGTCGCGATGTCCCGGTCGATGCTGAAATCGCGAATTCCGGCACGGCGCATCCAGGCATTGACAGCCTGCGGACCGCCAACAACCCGCAGCAGCGCATCGGTGGCCGGGTTGCTCGAGCGAGTAATCATCTGCTCGATCAGCTCGCGCGCTGAGAAGCTCTGTCCCTCGTAAACCGGCGCCACTTCTGTCGAGAAACGTTTAGAAGCGCGAGGGAGCAAAAGCGGGAAGTGCTGGTCTAGCCGCCACCGGCCCTGTTCGACCCCTTCCAGAAATGTGGCTGCCACAGCGATCTTGCTGGTGCTCGCCAGCGGGAAGCGCTGATCGCCCAGGACGCTGACGGTTTCCCCGGTGGCAAGGTCGATCGCCGCGACGCCAATTCGCCCTCTGGAGCCCTCTGCAATCTCAGCCACTCGCTGCGCGAGGCTGCTGCGATAGACGGCCTGGTAAGCCTGTGGGCTGCGGGCTTGAGTGCCCAGAGCCCTGTCGAACTCGGCCTCGACCGCATGCGTATGGTCCTGAGCCCACAGCTGCGACGGCAGCGCCAGTGCGAGCGCGGAGGCCACGAGGCCAATTAGTTTTCTCGATCCCATGCCCCGAAGCTAACCCTTTCATGGTGTGCGAAACATTAATGACTTAGCTCGCAAGCGACGGAAGGGGAACGCGACAAGACGAATTGCTCGCACGATGGAAGGGCTGATTCGGGCCCTCGCACCGGCGATGACGTTCGCCTCACGCTGGATCGATGGCGATCGAGATGGCGGTTTGCCTTGTCGAAGCCGCTGTTCAGCGTCGCTGAGGAATGCATCGTGAACCGCGGCGCGCGCATGGTGTGCAGCATGGGCCGCGTCCGGGTCGCCTCGCGAAAACAGAGGCGCGGGCGCCATGGCCGAGCCCACAGAAGGGTTGCCGCGAGAAGGGCAGCAAGCGCGAGAGGCTGATCCCAGCCCCCCTTATCGCCGGGGGATGGCTGTAACCGGTTAGTGTTCAACGGAAAGGGCCGGGGATCTCTCCCCGGCCCTCGTCGAAGCTGCATCGGGCTGGCAGACGGTTCGACTGTGTCGTGCGGCCCGCCGTACCCGAGGGTGTCTGCGACGAGCCGAAGCTCGCCGCAGCCGCATTGGATCAGAAATCCATGCCGCCCATGCCGCCCATGCCGCCGCCGCCCATGGGCATTGCCGGCTTGTCTTCGGGCTTCTCGCTGATCGCCGCCTCGGTGGTGATCAGGAGGCCCGCGACCGAGGCTGCGTTCTGGAGCGCGGTGCGCACGACCTTGGTCGGGTCGATCACGCCGGCGGTCACCAGGTTCTCGTAGGTGTCGGTCGCAGCATTGAAGCCGAAGGCAGTGTCCTGCTGGTCAAGCAGCTTGCCCGAGACCACCGCACCGTCATGGCCCGCGTTCTGGGCGATCTGGCGCACGAGCGAGGTCAGCGACTTGCGCACGATGTCGATGCCGCGGGTCTGATCCTCGTTCTCGCCCGAAAGGCCGTCGAGAGCCGAACTTGCATAGAGGAGCGCAGTACCGCCACCGGGCACGATGCCTTCCTCGACCGCAGCGCGAGTCGCGTGGAGAGCGTCGTCGACGCGGTCCTTGCGCTCCTTCACTTCGACCTCGGACGCGCCGCCGACCTTGATCACGGCGACACCACCGGCGAGCTTGGCGAGACGCTCCTGGAGCTTCTCACGGTCGTAGTCGCTGGTCGTGGATTCGATCTGGGTGCGGATTTCGCCCACGCGCGCCTTGATGTCGTCGGCGGAGCCGGCGCCATCGACGATGGTGGTGTTGTCCTTGTCGATCGACACGCGCTTGGCCTGGCCGAGCATGTTCAGCGTCACGTTCTCGAGCTTGATGCCGAGATCTTCGCTGATCATCTCGCCCTGGGTCAGGATCGCGATGTCCTGCAGCATGGCCTTGCGGCGATCGCCGAAGCCCGGGGCCTTAACCGCCGCGACCTTGAGGCCGCCGCGCAGCTTGTTGACCACCAGGGTCGCCAAGGCCTCACCCTCGATATCCTCGGCGATGATCAGCAGCGGACGGCCGCTCTGCACCGCCGCCTCGAGCACCGGCAGCATCGACTGCAGATTCGACAGCTTCTTCTCGTGGATGAGGATATAGGGGTTATCCAGTTCCACGGTCATCTTGTCGGGGTTGGTGATGAAATAGGGGCTCAGGTAGCCACGGTCGAACTGCATGCCTTCGACCACATCGAGCTCGAACTCGAGACCCTTGGCTTCCTCGACGGTGATCACGCCTTCCTTGCCGACCTTCTCCATCGCCTCGGCGATCTTCTCGCCGACTTCGCGGTCGCCGTTGGCCGAGATGA
>ERZ1066118.2039-NODE-2039-length-10648-cov-5.059284_pt1 | contig 10648 bp, 12 predicted proteins | sample MGYA00382765_ERZ1066118 | MGnify/ENA primary metagenome ERZ1066118 (study PRJEB33369, sample SAMEA5778348) | biofilm metagenome | biome: Industrial cooling water; feature: Water cooling tower basin; material: Biofilm | place: United Arab Emirates | collected...
TGGCCGACGACATGGGGCTCGGCAAGACGATCCAGCTGCTCGCCCTGGAGCCCACCGACCGCGCCGCTCCCGGTGCCGCCGGCCCCACGCTGCTGCTCTGCCCGATGTCGCTGGTGGGCAACTGGCAGCGGGAGGCGAGCCGGTTCGCCCCGGAGCTTCGGGTCTACGCCCATCACGGCGCCGCCCGCCTGCACGGCGAAGAGCTGACGGCCCAGCTCGCGGAAGCGGACCTCGTGATCACCACCTACGGCACCGCCGTCCGTGACGTCGAGGAACTGGCCGCTCACGCGTGGCACCGCTTGGCATTGGACGAGGCGCAGGCGGTCAAGAACAGCCAGGCCACGGCGAGCCGGACCGTGCGGCGGCTGACCGCCCGCCACCGCGTGGCTCTCACCGGCACGCCGCTGGAGAACCGGCTGTCCGAGCTGTGGTCGATCATGGACGTCCTCAACCCGGGGCTGCTGGGCAGCGCCGAGAAGTTCCGCGCCCGTTTCGCGATCCCGGTGGAGCGACACGGGGACGACGAGGCGGCGCAACTGCTGCGCCGGATCACCCGGCCGTACCTGCTGCGCCGGGTCAAGACGGACCCGGCGATCATCGACGACCTCCCCGAGAAGATCGAGATCGTCCAGGACTACCGGCTCACCCGGGAGCAGGCGTCCCTCTACCAGACCGTCGTCGACGACATGATGGAGAGGATCGAGGGCTCCGACGGGATCGAGCGGCGCGGACGGGTACTGGCCGCGATGGCCAAGCTCAAGCAGGTGTGCAACCACCCCGCGCAGCTGCTGCACGACGGCTCCCCGATCGGGAACCGGTCGGGGAAGGTGACCCGGCTCGAGGAGATCCTCACCGAGATCCTGGCCGAGGGCGACAAGGTCCTCTGCTTCACCCAGTTCACCGAGTTCGGCGAGATGCTCGTCCCGCATCTGTCCGCCCGGTTCGACCAGGAGGTGCTCTTCCTCCACGGCGGTGTCCCTCGGCGGCGTCGCGACGAGATGGTGGCCCGGTTCCAGTCCGAGGACGGGCCGTCGATCTTCCTGCTGTCGCTCAAGGCCGGCGGCACCGGGCTCAACCTCACCGCGGCCAGCCACGTCGTCCACCTGGACCGCTGGTGGAACCCGGCGGTGGAGAACCAGGCGACCGACCGGGCGTTCCGCATCGGCCAGCGGCGCAGCGTCCAGGTCCGGAAGTTCTGCTGCGCCGGCGCGCTCGCGGATCTCGTGGTCGGCGACGGCGAGGGCTGGCTGACCGAGCTGTCCACCGCGGACTTGCGGCAGCTGTTCACCCTCGGAGCCGAGGCGGTCGGCGAATGAGCTACGACTGGTACCCGCCGTCCCGGCCGCGTCCGGTCGAGGGTGGCCTGCGGGCCCGCAGCCGTCGCGGCCAGATCGGGCAGCACTGGTGGTCGGCGCGGTTCATCGACGGGCTGGAATCCGCCGGGGTGGGCGGCCGGCTGTCCCGTGGGAGGCGGTACGCCCGGGCGGGCCAGGTCGTCGAGCTGCGCATCGACGCCGGGGCCGCGGTCGCCCTCGTCCAGGGCAGCCGGCCCCGGCCGTACCGGGTGCGGATCGGGCTGACCGCCTACGGCAAGGGCGAGTGGGCGCGCATCGAGCAGGCCCTGGCCGCCGACGCCTGGTACACGGCGAAGCTGCTGGCCGGGCAGATGCCCCCGGACATCGAGGAGGTGTTCGCGGCCGCGGGGCTCGCCCTGTTCCCGGCCGGGATCCGCGACCTCGCCCTGGACTGCAGCTGCCCCGACGTCGCGGTCCCGTGCAAGCACCTCGCCGCCACGCTGTACCTGCTCGCCGAGTCCTTCGACGACGATCCGTTCGCCGTCCTCGCCCTGCGCGGGCGGTCCCGGGACCAGCTCCTGGCGAACCTCGGTGCCCGTCGCGGCGGTACGGCCGCCGGCACTGACCATGCGGCGGCGGCGGAGCCTCCCCCGCTCTCCGAGGTGCTGGACTCCTTCTACACCGCGCCTCGGCCGCCGGTGGGCCCGTCACCTGTCGCGGTCGCCGTCGACAGCCTGTTGGACCAGGCGCCCGGCGGCCTGTCCGTGCGGGGGCGGGACGTCGTCGACCTGCTCCGGCCCGTGTACCGGGTGCTGGGCGAGCGCGGCACGACCCCATCGCCGCCCGCCGAGCCTCGAACCCCGGCGCCGTGACGCGGCCTTCCGCAGGGCCGACGCCGAAGCGTCCTGCCTGGCCGATGCGGAGTCGCGGGCACGCCGCCGTGCCGGAGATGGGTAGCGCCGACGCGATGCGGGCAGCGATCTGGCCCCAGCGGCTGGCCGAGGAGATCAGGCGACTGGTCCCCCGGTGTCCGCCGGCACGAGCCGCCGCGATCGCCGCCCACGCCACGACGCGGGGCAGCGGCCGGATCGGCCGCAAGCGCGGCGAGGCCCGTGCGCAGGTCCGCAGCCAGCTCGCCGCCACCCTCGACCGCTCGCGCGGGGGATGACAAGGGCGCAGCTGGATCGGTGGCGGGTCATGGCCGCGTCCATGGGCGGATGTAGCGTGTCGCCCCTCGGACACCAGCTGATGCACACCGATATCTCGGCGTGCACCTCAGGTACGCAGAGCGTCGAGCGCCAGATCCTCGGCGCCACGGATCAGCTGCTCATCGAAGGTGGCGAGTCGCGCAGCCCTGTCCTGTCGTCGATCTCCCGTGCGAGCCGCGACCCAGCCTCGTGCTGCTGAGCGTCGCCAGCATCGAGGCAGGCGATGAGCACGCCGGCGTCGAACACGCTCACGCCGGCCACTCCTGGCGCAGTCGTTCCCGGTAGTGCCCACCGTAGGCGCCGGTGAGGGCGCCACTGTGCTGCCGCAGCGCCTCGAGCCGTTGACGTCGCCGGAGCGAGTGATGGGCCTCGTCCTCACCGCCCACGTGGCCGAGCGTTGACCGCCTGGCCCTGGTCGACACCGCAGCTGGTGACCGCGGGCGTCACCGGTCTACGTGGGCTGCTTCTCCGCGACGACATCGAGCTGCTCGATCGTGGGTTCCTCGAAGAGCTCACCCGTGTTCTCACCGAGCGCTTTCGCGACTTCACCCGAGAGGTGCGCCTGGCGCCCGTCGTCGTCGGGAAAGGCGTCGAAGATCCCGAACGAGGAGGGCCCGAACTGGATCCCGAACCACCGGACGGTCTTGGGCTCCCCTTCGACGATCGACAACCCCTGGTCCAAGAAGGCGCGGACGTCGTCCTCCCTGCCGGGCAACGCCTCGAGGCGTACCAGAAGGGCTTTGCTGACCTGTGTTGACATCGTGGGTCTCTCCTTCGTTCGGTTGGCGTCGTCGCGATGACTGGAACGCCGCCACGGCGCGGCATGGAGCGTCTCCATCCCGGTTCGACAAGGTGCATGCCCAGAGGTAGTTGGTCGAGAGCGTCGGACAGCCGCGGCGGCGCTGCGACCACCCTCATGCGCCGGTTGTCTCCAGCGACCTCCGGTACGCCGCGCCGACGGCTCGCTGCGCAAGCTGTAGCGGTTCCCGGCCTTCGTGCTCGTTGCACGGCGCGCCGATCGGGCACCGGAGGTGGCCTCGTCCACTGCCAGGCCAGGGCCGACTCGTTGCGCACGGCCACCGGATGGGACAACCCGCTGGATGCCGCTGTCAGCCATTCGTCCCTGCACGTCAGCCGTTCCCGGGGCGAGCGGGAGCACCGCCCTGCGCGGCGCCGGAGATCGGAGCGTCCGCCGGTCGGCGCTTCAGCCGCTCGGACGGAACACGGCACGGACGCATCCGTCCTCCTTCTCCTTGAACATGCGGTAGCCCTTCGGCCCGTCGTCGAGGGGCATCACGTGGGTGGCGAGGTGCTCGGTCCGCACCTCGTCCCGGCTCATGCGGTCGAGGATCTCCGGGATGTAGCGGTGCCCGTGCTGCTGGGCGCCGCGCAGGGTCAGCGCCTTGTTCATCACCGCGCCGAGGGGGAACTTGTCCACGAGGCCGGCGAAGACGCCGAGGGTGAAGACCGTCCCGCCCTTGCGGCAGGCGTAGATCGCCTCGCGCACCGCCGTGGGACGGTCGGTCTGCAGCCGCAACTGCTGCTTGACCTGGTCGTAGAGGTACTGCGGGCCCGGGCTGTGCGCCTCCATGCCCACCGCCTCGATGCAGACGTCCGGCCCGCGTCCGCCGGTCATCTCCCGCAGTTCCGCGGAGACGTCGACCTCCTCGTAGTCGAGGGTCTCCGCCCCGATGTGCGTGCGGACCTGCTCGAGCCGGTTGTCGAACCGGTCGATGACGACGACCCGCTCGGCGCCCATGAGCATCGCCTTGCGGGCGGCCATCTGCCCGACGCCGCCGGCGCCCCACACCGCGACGACGTCACCGGCTTTCACCTCCGCCTGGTCTGCCCCGGTCCAGCCGGTGGGGGCCGCGTCGGAGGCGAACAGGGCACGCTCGTCGGTGACGCCGTCCGGGATCGCGAAGGCGCCCTGGTCGGCGTAGGGCACGCGGATGTAGGGGGCGTGGCTGCCCGCGTAGCCGCCCAGCGCGTGGGAGTACCCGTAGCCGCCGCCGATCCCCTGGCCCCACAGCGCCTCGGTGATCCCCGGGTTGGGAATGCCGTTGTCGCACAGCGACCACAGGTCGTGCGTGCAGTACCAGCACTGCCCGCAGCTGGTGAAGGAGACCACCACCACCCGATCGCCGACCTGGTGCTTGGTGACGCTCTTGCCGACCTCGGCGACCGTGCCCATGAACTCGTGGCCGAGCACGTCACCGGCCCGCATCGCCGGGATGTAGCCGCCGAGCAGGTGCAGGTCCGAGCCGCAGGTCACCGACAGGCCGACCTCGAGGATGAGGTCGTGGTCGTTGAGAATCGTCGGCTCGGGGACGTCCTCCACCCCGACCTCGTCGACGCCCCGCCAGGTCACCGCCTTCACAGCACTCCCCCCTTGGGCGCCCGCTTCGTGACCGCCTCCAGCGCCGCGCCGGCGGGCGTGGCGGTCCGCTTGCCGTGCGGGGCGGGGTCGACCGCGAGGACCTCGCCCACCTCGATCAGTTGCTTGGCCTTGCGCAGGGCCGACCGCAGGTCGCCCTGCGGATCGCCGCCCGTCAGCCGTGCCGGGCCGGAGGCGGTCCCCGAGGACCGCTGGGTGAGCCGCACGGCCAGCTCGGTGCCCTTGCCGCCCGGCGCGGGGCGGATCCGCGTCTCGATGCGGTCGCCGTACGCGGCCAGCGGTGCCGGCAGCGAGGTGGCGTCGATCTCCGCCGGCTCGCGGTAGATGCTCACCACCAACCATCCGGACGCCGGCGCGCCGGGGGCACCGGCGCCGCTCCCGTGCTCGAGGGCCGAGCGGACCTGGCGGACCACTGCGCCGCCGGCGCGCGCGGCCAGCGACGCGACGTTGCCCAGCGCGGAGGTCACGCCCGGCCCCCCGCGCCGGCGGCCCGCGCGGCCCGGGCGAACTCCTGCACGATCCGGTCGCAGAAGGCCGGCAGGTCGTCGGGCGATCGGCTGGTGGTGATGTTGCCGTCGGTGACGACCTCCTCGTCGACCACCTCGGCCCCGGCGTTGCGCAGGTCGGTGCGGATGCTCGGGAACGAGGTCAGCCGCCGTCCTCGCGCGACGTCGGCCTCGACGAAGTTCCACGGCCCGTGGCAGATCGAGGCGACCGGCTTGCCCGACTCGACGAAGCTCCGCACGAACTCGACCGCCGCCGGCTGCATGCGCAGCTGGTCCGGGTTGACGGTGCCGCCCGGCAGCAGCAGCGCGTCGTACTCGTCGACCGAGGCGGCGCCGACGAGGCGGTCGACGGAGAAGGTGCCGGCGTCCTCGAGGTCGTTGTTGCGTGCCTGGATCTCGCCGTCGTGGATCGACAGCACCTCGGTCCGCGCACCCGCGTCGTCCAGGGCCCGCCGCGGCTGCTCGAGCTCGACGCGCTCCACCCCGTCGGCGGCCAGGATGGCCACTTGCCGTCCGTTCAGCTCCCCGGCCATGTCAGGCACCCGCCATCGCCGGGTGCAGGACGACCTTGGTCCAGCCGTCGTCCCGCTTGTCGAAGTGCTCGTAGGCCTCGGGTGCCTGGTCCAGCGGCAGCTCGTGGCTCACGATGAACGACGGCTCGGCCTTGCCCCCGGCGATGAGGTCGCGCAACTGCCGGTTGTACTTCTTGACCGGTGCCTGGCCGCTGCCGATGTGCTGACCCTTGAACCAGAACATCCCGAAGTCGAAGGCGAGCTTGCCCTGTTTGGCCAGTTCGTCGCTGGCTCCGGGGTCCTGCGGCACGAAGACGCCGACGGTGCCGATCATCCCGGTGAAGCGCACCGAGGCGACCAGCCGGTTCATCGTGAGGTTGGCCTGCTCCTGCCCGTCGGGCTCGTGCGCCTGGTAGCCGACGCACTCGCAGCCGTTGTCCGCCCCCAGCCCCATCGTCTGCTCGAGGACGGCCTGCACGGGGTCGACCTTCGAGTCGTCGATGGCGATCGCGCCGATCGACTCCGCCAGCCGCAGCCGGTCGGGCTGCCGATCGACGACCATCACCTTGCCGGCCCCCCGGATGGTCGCCGAGAGCGCGGCCATCAGGCCGACCGGGCCGGCCCCGTAGATGACCGTCTGGTCGCCGGGCTTCACGCCGGCCATCTCGGTGGCGTGGTAGCCGGTCGGGAAGATGTCGGCGAGCATCACGTAGTCGGTCTGGCGCTGCTCGGCGTCCTCACCCAGCCGCAGGCAGTTGAAGTCGCCCCAGGGCACGCGCAACAGCTCGGCCTGCCCACCGGCCCAGGGGCCCATGTCGGCGAAGCCGAACGCGGCGCCGGCCATCTTCGGCTCCGGCTGCGCGGTCAGGCAGTAGTTGGTGAGCTGGCGCTCGCAGTTCTTGCAGTGCCCGCAGGCGATGTTGAACGGCAGGACGACCCAGTCGCCCACCTTCACCTTGTCGACCCCGTCGCCGACCTCGATCACCTGACCGAGGTTCTCGTGCCCGAACCAGCGGCCGGTCTCGAAGTCGGTCCGGCCCTCGTACATGTGCAGGTCCGAACCGCAGATGTTCGCGGAGGTGACCCGCACCAGGACGTCGGTCGGCCGCTCGATCCGCGCGTCCGGTACGTCCTTGACGCTGACCTGGCGGGGTCCGTCGTACACGACTGCCTTCACGGTGCCTCCTCGTCATGGGTGGTCCCCGCTCCGGGGCCGGGTCGGGACCTCGATTGCACCCGCGCGGGAGGGCAGCCGGTATCGGCAGACATGCCGATACCGGGAGGGTCAGGTGCGCGGCGCCAGCTCGTACACCGGTCCCGGATCGGTGCGGCTGGTGTCGGGAACCTCGTGCTGGATCTTCGGCTCGCTGTGCAGCAGACGGTGGACGGCCGCGCGAGCCCGCCCGACGTCCAGGCCGGCGCGGCGAGCGACGTCCTGGAGGTGCGGAGCGCCAGCATCGACCTCCGCCTCGGCCACGGCCCGGTAGACCGCGGCGTCGTCGCCGGACAGCTCTTCGACTCGCATGGTGGTCCTGCCCAGGAGCGGCACTCCGACATCGCGTCGACGCTGCGGAGGGCTACCCGGGTTCCACGCCGGCATCCGGACGCGCGCACATCGGCAGGCTGCCGATGGTCGACGACCCGAGCCCCACACCGAGGGGCTCGTCTGTCCACGGCGGCCCCGCTGCCGCCGGCCGCGGGGCCGCCCCGATCAGTGCACCGGCCGATGCGCGTCGGAGCCGACGTGCGCCAGCGACCTCGCCACGCTCCGGGCGCCGCTGTAGACGGCTCCGGCCGCGGCGATCCACGCACCACCGACGATCACCGGGTCGAGCACCTGGTGCTTGAGGTCGGTCCGGTGCTGCCCGATCCGCGACCGCAGGCCGTGGTGGGTGAGCTCGGCTTTCACCCCGGTCTCGGTGATCGGGTTGTCCGGGCGCAGCGTGAGGAAGGACTTCAGGTGGTGCTCCCACGCATCCACGCGGTCGGCAGCGAGCAGCAGCAGCCAGTGCGCCGCGCGGCCCTCGCTGTAGTGGTAGGCGTAGCGACGGATGGCACCGGCGACGCCCGAGGGCGGCTGGGCGGTGCCGAAGACCGGGGTGAGCATGCCGTGCTCCACCGAGCGTTCCCGCGGATACTTCTCCGGCTGCCGCTCGGGGAACTTCCAGTGGGCTCCGGTGAAGTCCTCCTGGAACTGCAGTTTCGGCACCGACGGCCGGTCCCTGGGGTCGAGATCGACGCCCCAGCCGGGGATGCGCTGCCTCAGCTCGTCGGGCGACTCGGCGATCGGCGGCTTGTGCGGTGTGTAGGTCATCGGGTTCTCCTCTCGCTCACGCCGCGGTCGGGACGACGAGGGGCTTGATGATCCCGTCGAGCTTGGCCGAGAAGATGTGGTACCCCTCGGCGATGTCCTCGAGGGGCACCCGGTGGGTGACCAGCTCGCTGGGCTTGAGGTAGCCGTTGCGCACGTGCTCGAACAGCCGCGGCCATTGCCGTTTGACCGGGCACTGGTTGGTGTGGATCGTCAGCCCCTTGTTCATCGCGTCCCCGAACTTGACGGCGCTGAACAGCGGGCCGTAGGCGCCCATCACCGAGATGGTCGCGCCCTTTCGGACCGAGTCGATCGCCCAGTTCAGCGCCACCGGGGAGCCGCCCTGCAGCTTGAGCTTGGACGAGGTGACGTGCTGGAGGAAATTGCCGTCCGCCTCGGCGCCCACGGCGTCGATGGCGACGTCGGCCCCGAGCCAGTCGGTGGTCTTCTTCATCTCCAGGACGATGTCGTTGTACTCGGTGAAGTTGTACGTCTCGGCTTGGGCGAACGTGCGCGCCTTCTCCAGCCGGTAGTCCAGGTGGTCGATGACGATGACCCGCCCGGCGCCCATCAGCCAGGCCGACTTCGCCGCCACCAGCCCGACGGGCCCGGCGCCGAAGACGATGACGACGTCACCCTCGACGATGTCGCCGAGCTGCGCGCCGAAGTAGCCGGTCGCCGTGGCGTCGGTCAGCAGGACCGCGTCCTCGTCGGCCATCCAGTCCGGGATCCTCGACGGGCCGACGTCGGCGAACGGCACGCGCACGTACTCGGCCTGGCCGCCGTCGTAGCCGCCGGTCGTGTGCGAGTAGCCGTAGATGCCGCCGACGGCGGTGGCGTTCGGGTTGACGTTGTGGCAGTTGGAGTACAGACCTCGTGCGCAGTACCAGCAGGTGCCGCAGAAGATGTTGAACGGCACCATCACCCGGTCGCCGACGGCGAGGTTCTGCACGGACGACCCGACCTCGTCGACGACGCCGATGAATTCGTGGCCGAAGGTGTGGCCGATCCGGGTGTCCGGCATCATGCCGTGATAGAGGTGCAGGTCGGAGCCGCAGATCGCGGCGAGCTGCACCCGCACGATGGCGTCGTTGGGGTGCTCGATCCCCGGCCGGTCCTTCTCCTCCATCCTGACCTTGTAGGGACCTCGGTACACCATCGCTCGCATCGAATCCCCTCCTGGGGCGCGCGTCCTGGGCTCGTGAGAGCACCACGGGCGTCCACCGGCCGGCTCCTGCTCACCTGCCCTGACTCTGCGCTCTCCGTCCCGGCGCGCGAAATCGGCAGATCTACCGATGCCCGACGTCCCCGGTCTCGCTGTGATGGGCTCATGCGCCGGCAGTGCTGAGCGCGGAACTCCACTCGTGGCGACAAGGGGGACGGCATGCCCACCCGACGCAGGCTCAAGGGCCGCCGGCTCGCTGCGCTGGCGGCCGACGGCTTCGAGAAGGTCGAGCTGGTGGTTCCGCTGCGCGCTCTGAAGGCCGCCGGCGCCATGGTGGACGTCGTGTCCCTGCGGCACGGACGGATCCGGGGAGTGAACCTCCACATGCCGGCCAGCCGGGTCCGCGTCGACAAGGCCATCGACGAGGCCGATCCCGGCGACTACGACGGCCTGCTCCTGCCCGGTGGGTTCATCAATCCCGACCTGCTCCGGCAATCCGCCCCGGCACGGGAGCTCGTCCGCGCGTTCGCCACCAGTGGCAAGCCGATCGCCACCCTGTGTCATGGACCGTGGGTGCTCGCCTCGGCGGGCCTCGTCGAGGGACGCACCCTCACCTCCTGGCCGGGGATCCGCGACGACCTGGTGAACGCGGGCGCCACCTGGCTCGATCGGGAGCTCGTCCGCGACGGGAACCTCATCACGAGCAGAGGGCCGCAGGACATGGCCGCCTTCGTCCCGGGAATGATCGATGCGTTCGCGGGGACGTCGCCGGAGCCGGTGACGGCAGCACCGCATCGGGAGTCCGATCGGCAACTCGACGCACCCGTCGGCTGGGCCATCGGCGCGCTGCGATGGTCGCCGAAGCCGTCCGCCGTCGCCGTGGTGGGCATCGGCCTGGCCGCGGCCGCCCAGCGCGCAGCTCGCGCGCGGTGACGGCACCGATCGGGGTGGCGGCCACGAGTCCGCGGAGACGATCGCTCACGCCTGCGCGGAGGCGGCCTCCCGCGCCTCCTCCACCTCCAGGTCCAGTTCGCCGTCCCTTACCAGGACGCGCACCCGCTGCCCGCTGCGCACCCGTCCGTCGAGCATCAACCGCGACAGCCGGTTGTCCACCTCGCGCTGGATGGCCCGGCGCAGCGGGCGGGCGCCGAACTGAGGCTCGTAGCCACGTTCGGCGAGCCAGCCGACCGCCTCCGGGGTGACTTCGATGTCGTTTCCCTGGGTCCGCAGCCGCCGGCGGGTCTCCTCGAGCA
>ERZ1066118.2041-NODE-2041-length-10637-cov-5.060008_pt1 | contig 10637 bp, 12 predicted proteins | sample MGYA00382765_ERZ1066118 | MGnify/ENA primary metagenome ERZ1066118 (study PRJEB33369, sample SAMEA5778348) | biofilm metagenome | biome: Industrial cooling water; feature: Water cooling tower basin; material: Biofilm | place: United Arab Emirates | collected...
TAATCGCGCGAATAAACGGCGCCGTCATAGATTTTCATATCGTAGGATTGGCGCTAAAGGCTCAGCGCATCCGGCGAGCGGAACGGATCGGCAACAGCGGGGCCGTCGCTCCATTTCACGTAACCTTCGGGAATCGCTTTGCCGTTGCGAAACACCTGGCGGTCTTTGACTTCGATGACATCGCCCGGAACGCCCATGCAGCGCTTGATGAAATCGGTGTCTTCGGTCGAATTCGAGTTGAGCAGCGCATCGGGCGGCGCTTTGAAAACCACGACATCCTGAAATTGCGGCTCTTTGAGGCGATAAACGAGCTTGGAAACCAGCAGACGGTCGCGGATGCGCAGCGTGTCTTCCATCGAGCCGGACGGGATGAAAAACGCCTGCAAAATGAACGGCTGGATGATGAAAAGCACGAGGCCAATGGCGATGGCGGCAGAATCGAGCGTTTCGGTGAGCCATTTCGCGGTTTCGCTTTGCTGCGAGTCTTTGTCTTTGGGCGAAAGCAGCGAAACAAAAGCGCGCATGCCCAGAAGCGCGAAAATAACGGCGAATTTCCAGGGCCAGGAGTCGATATTGAAGTTGAGAGGCATGGAATGGAGTGAATTCCAGAATTTTGACGCGCCCAGTGTGACGAATTTGGCGCGAAAAAAAGACAAAAAGAAACGGGAGCGAGTTGGGATTTGCAAAGGAAAATCGCAACTCGCTCCCGTTGTCCGCTGGCTGTGCGTTTAGCGAGCGGTGGTTTTTTCTTTGATGCGGATGGCTTTGGAGCCGACGCGATGGCGCAGGTAATACAGTTTCGCGCGACGCACTTTTCCGCGACGGCGCACTTCGATGGAATCGACTCGCGGCGAATGCACCGGAAACGTGCGCTCGACTCCGACGCCCGAAGCGATGCGGCGAATGGTGAAAGTCGCCGACGTTCCGGCGCCATCGCGCGCGATGCAGGTGCCTTCAAAGTTCTGGATGCGCTCTTTGTTGCCTTCGACAACTTTCACGCCGACTTTGACGGTATCGCCGGGGCCAAACGCCGGCACTTGTTCCTTGATGTGTTTCGCTTCAACCGAGCGAATGATTTCTTGCTTGTTCACTGTTGTTCTCCTCCGAAGTCGCACTCTCCGAAGTGGAAAAAGCCGCTTCGGTTGAGCTTTGATTTTGTGTTTTCCGTTCTTGTTCTTCGAGCAAGACCTGCTCAAGAATTTTGCGGCGCGTTTTGGAGAGCGGAAGGCCCAAAAGCGCCGGTTCGACCAGTTCGGGGCGCCGCGCCAGAGTTCGCCTCAAGCCCTGCTCCCATCGCCAGTCTTCGATTTTCGCGTGATGCCCCGAAAGCAAAATTTCGGGAATTTGCCAGCCTCGCCACGACGCGGGCCGCGTGTAACACGGCGCATCGAGCAGGCCATTGGCGAACGAATCGTTGCGGGCCGACTCTTCGTTGCCCAAAACATCGGGCAAAAAGCGCGCGACCGCTTCGACCAAAATCGCCGCCGCGCCCTCGCCGCCGGTCAAAACGAAATCGCCGAGCGAAATTTCGTCCGTGACACACGCTTCGAGCGCGCGCTCGTCAATGCCCTCGTAATGCCCGCAAAGCAGCGCGATGCGCGGCAATGCGGCGAGTTCCTCGACGATTTTCTGATTCAAGGTGCGTCCCTGCGGCGATAAATAAATAATCGGGCATGGCGGCGGCGAAAAACCGACTTCAAAATCTAACACATTTTCCAAAGCTTTGGCTACCGGTTCGGCTTTCATCACCATTCCGGCGCCGCCGCCAAACGGCGCATCGTCGGCCATTTTGTGTTTGCCATCGGCCCACTCCCGAATATCGTGCAAACACACCTCTAATTTCTCAGCCTCGCGCGCGCGCTTAATGATGGACGTTGTGAACGGCCCAGAAAAATATTCGGGAAACAGCGTGAAAATCTCGAATCGCATGGCAAACAGAAAGAAGCGCACAGTTTCGCCAATCGAAACCGCTCGGCAAAAGCGAGACAATTTCTTTTCATTTGGGGGTTGACGTGATTTTTTTTTTCGTGTATTCTGTCGCGCAGTTATGAAACAGAAAACCTTTCTACGCGTTGCCGCTTTATATGTGGTTTGCGCGTTGCAAATCGGTGTTTCTCCACCCGAAGTGACCGCTCAGACCGCGCCTTCTGTGCCGCGTTTGAGTTGGTTGCCCAACGAACTCGAACTCAAGCGCCAGAACTCGCAATTTCAGGACGAGTTGGCGAAATACAGCCAAACCGCGAATTTCGCTGCGTTTCAGAAACTCAACGCGGCGGGCGAAAAACGCGATTTGCGGCGCGTTTGGAATTGGAGCAATCGTTCGTTCAATTTGGCTCGCCCGAAAAACGCCGCTTTGTATGAAGTCGCCGCCGAACACGCGTTGGCTGCGATAGAGTTGCAAAAATTGGCGGCTCAAAACCCCGATAACGCCGCACTCGCGCAGTTTTTGGCTTTTAAAGCTGCGCGCCAATTGGCCTTGGCACCAGTTCATGGCGAAGAGAAAAAGCGTTTCGTGCGTTTGAGTAGTCAGATTTACACGCTGCTGATTTTCCCGAACTGGGCGCAGATTCCCGAAAAGAACTGGGGCGATAGCAATGTGCCCTGGCTCAATCTCGAACGGCCCCTCGTGTTACGCGAAGCCGCTGCCATTTACCGCGACGGAGGACAAACGACCTTTTGCGGAAATGGCGCACCGCCAGAGCATCGCACTTTTCGATGAACGCGGCGACGAACTCGAAGCCGACCGCTCACGAACTTTGCTGGCGATGATGTTTCTCGAAGGGAAACGGCGCCCCGAAGCGATTCAATTGTTGCTCCAAATCCGCAGCGAAGCCTCGGTCGAGGCGCGCCGTTGGATTTCTCGGCTCGACAAACAAACGCAAGACGAACTGGCCAAAGCCCGCGCCGCGCGTCGTGAGCGAGCCATCGCTGCCTACGAAAAAGAAAATTCGACACAAAACCCACAATAACCTCGAAATCAAAGCGTTTTTTGGCTTTGATTCGCAACATTTTTCATGAAACCTTCTTTCCCCTTTTTGCTTTCCGTCTCGTTTGCGCTGTGCGCTTCGGCTCTGGCAGATGAACCGCTTACCGAGATTTTGCGCTCGGCGTCTTCGCTCGAAGAAGCGCGCGCCATCGCGCTCACCGATGCCGCCGGAACCGGCAGTGGCCCCGAATATCCCAGCTTTCCGGCGCCGACTTCGATTCCGCAACTCGTGACTTTTAGCGGCACCTGGACGCCCTACGGCAATCAAAAACGTCTGGCGATTCACGCCGACGATGGCTGCCGCGTCACGATTAACGGCAACGTCGTTCTTGATGAGTTCAAGAAGGGCATTCCGTTGCCCGATATGAACCGCTCGTTCATCGTGCTGCCGGGGCGTTACGCGGCGGGGCAAAGCTACACCGTAAAAGTCGAATATTCCAACGTGGCTTACACGGGACAGGGCGATATTGACGGCGTAACGCTTTACGAATTCGATTCCGACCACAAAATTGCGGTGAGTTTCGAGAATGACAACGACCATCTCGAAGCCGATGGCACCTCGACAACCAAAGTGCGCGTGCGCGTGACCAACGATGCGGGCGAAGCGCTCAGCGGCATTCCGGTGGAACTGAGCACCTCGCTTGGCACGCTCGGCGCCGAAGAAATGCTCACCGATGGCAACGGCGACGCGTTCGTAGATTCCAATGGCAATGGCACCAAAGACACCGGCGAAGCGGCGGAAACGACTTTGACGGCGGGGCTTGTTGGTGGTTTTGCGACGATTAGCGCCGCAACTCCGGTTTCGGCGGGCACGAACAAAGTGCTGTTGCACAAAGTGGCGCTGAGCGATTTCAGCACGCCCAAATTCCTCAAGCGGGCGTCGTATTCGGCGCCGCCCGAACTGACAAACCCCCAAATCGCGTTCACGGTGGGCGATGCGCCCGCCATTGGCAAAAAGTTTCGCGTCACGACCACGATTTACTCGCTGGCCGACCACGAACCGGTGACAAGCAAAGTCGAAGAGTTGGCACCGGGCAATTATACGCGTTCGTGGAACGACTTTTTCTTCCAAGGCGAAACGCCGGTTCCCGGCAAATCGCCAGATGCGGGCGACGGCATTTTTCCGTATCAAATCGAAGTGGTGCCCATCGAACTCGACGCCGCGAAGCTGGACGAAAACGAAATCGTGCAACGCGGAATTCGCGCAGCCGATTGGAAGGCGAGCAAATCGCTGGTCGTGAAGCCCAAAACGAGCAATGTGCACGTTTTGAGTTACGACGAAGAAACGGGCAAAACCTATTTGACGTATCGCTTCGATATCGAATCAACGGCGGCAGTTCCAGTGGCACCCACAGACGTATATGTGGATGTGTATGACCCAGATTTGAACAAAATTGCGACGGTAAACCAGTTTTTCGAGCAACCGACTGTCGCCGCCGATGGCCGCACGTTTTCGTATTGGGTGCGCGGCGAGGTGAATCTGGAAAGTGCGGGTGATTATCACTTTGTCATTGAAGCCAAAGACGTTTCGGACAATAAAGATAAAGGGAAGTGGGCGTTGGAGCAGAATTCCAGTGCAACTAAACCTCCGTATGTGGCATTTGGAGGAAAAACTCCAGCGGAAAACCCAAGGTTTCCAAATGTTGATGTTCAAGGTGATTTTACCTGGGGATTAAATAAAATCGCGGACAATTTGGAGAGAATTGGTTTTGCCAAGAAGACCAATAAAAATCGGTGGTGGCATCCCAATTACACAGGAAGACACGAGACATGGCAGCCTTTAGGTCATAATCCTTCTGGTGTAGATGCTATTCAAGCTACAGGGTTGACAGGCATAAAAGATCCATCTTGGACACAAATACCACAACAAACTATTCAATACAATTCAGTTTGGGTGACAATTGGTCATGGTCCAGGTGGCGTTCAGGAATGCACAGATGGCCCCAATCCTCAATGCGTTTCAAATCCTGATTCGGGCAGGTTCATCTCTTTCTTCAAAAACGGCGATTTAAGTATGAGAACTGATTCGCCTGAATGGAGCACAGCTTGGTCTTACGTTGCTGATAAAAGAGCTGGCATCTCTGCGGGGGTAGCAAGCGCTGCTGAAGTTGGAAATGCAATGTATCTCAATGAACTCCCAAAGACCTATGTCGGTAAAGTTGTTAAAGCCCCTAATGGAACAAAGCTACTGCATTCCGCAAGACACGGAGTAAGTGCAAGACTGGCGCCATTATATTACTCTAATTTTGTCGCCTTCATTGGATGTGGAACCTCTCGTGACAACGTGGGCACTGGCTTGCCTCGTATGGCAGTTGACTTAGGGGCGCGAGCAGCTTTGGGAATCAGAAAAAGTATCGGAGGCAATCAAGGACAAAGATTTGCTGCTGAATTTTTTGACAAATTGCGTCGCGGTTATTCTATGGAAGATGCGCGTCAATATGGGATGTCGTATGCCCAATTTGACTTGGAGAAGGGACAATTAGCAGTGATTGTTTATAGAAATTTGCCTGAAGCTGGCTTGAGGAAGTTAGAGGCTGAATGGGGCGACCCATATGGAGGCCCAGAACAATGAAAGCCAAAGTCAAAAATATAACCAGTGTCCTTTGCTTCCTGTATTCAATCTATGCTTGTGGATTGGCTCATGCTCAAAATGCTCATTGCTTTTCCACGATACCTTATAGTTCCAAATATGCGGTGACAAATTTTAAAAAATGGATGTCAAAGAACAAAAATGTAGGGAAAATGAATGAACTGAATGCCAGCTTGCAGGAAGGCGGTTTCCGCATGATAGGTAGGGGAGTCTGGTTTCTTGAGGGCAATGGAATGATAGGGGAGGTAGACGCTTTTACAGGGAATTTGATCAGTGCGGATTTTCGTTCTCCTCTGACACCAAAAGAAAAAATATCTTCTCACTTTGAAGGAGCTGTCTACTGGTTTAAAACTGTGGATCAATCCATATCTAAAAAGGATTTAGTTTTGCAAAATAAACCCACTGAAATTGATGGCGAGTTGATATTTAAAGATACCTACGCATATAGAATTCAGAGAAAAGCAAAATTTCCACACATAGAATTTGGTTATGTGGAAGTCGACTCAACAGGTCGATTAAAAAGAATGAATTATTTGAATCAATCTGTTTGTGTAGAAATTATAGAAGACACCGTATGTATGCTCGATACTCTAGGCAAGAAATTTTTTTGGCGACAAGGTAAATGCTTCGATGCAAATACGAACCAAGAATTGAAACTCGATTCGTCTGATGTAAAATTTGTGTTGAACAGCGAAGAGATAGAATCAAGACTTTCAGTCTCAGTGAATCCGTTGGGAAACCTTATAAATGGGATGATTTACGTGCTAAGAATGAAAGAGCAATCAGTTCTTTTGGCACACGATTACTTTCCTTCTTTTCTCATCACGACCAAACGCGAGGGCGAAACTATCATTCTTGAAGGTCAATTGCCCGATAAGGGCAAAAAGGGGGTTTTGACGATGGGCAGCACGGCGGCGACAGTGGACGGCAAACCCCTGACGCTTTCGGCAGCGCCGCAGGAGATTGACGGGCGGTTGTATCTGCCCTACGAACTTCTCACGCTGTGCAACGGCGTCCTCACGCGCTACGAGCCGCACACCAAAACGCTTTACGTGGACACGCGCTTTTTGCGGCGGCCCGACCCCGTTGAGGTGACTGCCGCAGGCGACGACAAAAAGACGGCGCCTGTGGCTTTGCCCAAACCTAACCCGGCGCAAAATAACGCGCCAAAAACCACACCCAAAGCGCCAGCCCCCAAACCTGCGCCCAAAACGGGACGATAAGTCAAAAAGCCGCAGCACTCAAAATGCTGCGGCTTTTCTTTGTTTTTACGCCTTCATTTTCAGAAACGCCGTCCAAATCGTGAAGGCGCCCATCACGACGGCGAAAATTCCGAAGCCCATTTGCAGCGTGGGGCCTTTGAGTTCGTTGGCGTATTTGCCGCCCAGCCACGCGCCCAGCGCCAGCAAAACGCCGATGATGATGGCCGCCTGCCAATCGACGTGACCTTTTTTGTGATATTCCAAAACCGCGCCCAATCCCAGCGGCGGCAGCAGAATCGCCAGCGACGTGCCCGTCGCCTGGTGCTGCGAAAATCCGGCGAGATAAACCAGCGCGGGCACGATAATCATGCCGCCACCAATGCCGAAAAATCCGGCGGCCACGCCCGCCGCGAGGCCCGTGAGAAGTAATTTGAAAAACATCTTTTTGGGAGCTGGAAGTTAGGAGCTGAGCCAGCTCCCAGCTCCCAGCTCCCAGCTCCCAGCTCCCAGCTCCCAGCTCCCAGCTTCTATTCTCGCAGTTCCTTAGCGTTTTGCACCCAAACCGTGCGAGTTTCGGCTTCGATTTTGGCGATGAAATGCGGCACGGCGGGCACGCTGAGTTTTTCGCTCACGTAAATTTCGTGCGCGGGCGAGTCGAGAATCTCCTCGATTTCGCCCAACTCTTCGCCGTCTGTGCCCTTCATCGAAAATCCGAGCAGTTCGTCGGGGTAAAATTCGCCTTCGGGCAATTTCGGGCGCATCGAAGCGTGAATCAAAACGTCGGCGCCGACGTAGGAATCGGCTTCTTCGCTCGTGGGGATGGCGAAATCGCAAATCCAGCAGTTGTCTTTGCGATAGGCTTCGCGCACATGGAGCAAAACGCGCTCGCCCGATTTGGGCGCGAGGCACAACGGCGCGTCTTTGGCGCTGAAACGGCCCTTGGTTTCGACGAACGGCACGATGCGCAAACGCGAATGATCCCAGCGGCCTTTCACGCGCCCGACGACAACATCCCATTCATCGAGCGGAAACGAGGCGGTTTTTGGCATGAAGATTTGCGGTGAATGCGGGGAGCGCGGGCATTCTGCCCGCATTTCGAGCGGTTGTCAGAAAGGAAAATCAGTGCGGACAGGATGCCCGCGCCCTTAAAGCGTTTCTCAAAAGTGCTGGGTCGTTGCGCCATTTGTCATGCTGAGCTTGCCGAAGCATCTGGCGCGACTGTCACGTCACCGTCATTCCAGATGCTTCGGCTGCGCTCAGCATGACAAATGGCGCAGTTTTGACGATGGCTCAAAACTCATGAGAAACGCTGTAGCGAAAAAATTTTGTTGCGGTCAGCGAAATTGGCCCCAGAAACACGAAAAAGTTGGAGTTTTTGGCTCCAACTTCGGTGTCGCGGTTTGTTTGGGCGTTTTCGCTTTCGCGTTTTCGGTTCAAGCGTTTTCGTTCGAGTCCGCGATGATTTCGGGGCCGTCGTCGGTGAGAATTTCGACGGTGACGTGCGTTCCGGCTTTGGTCGCGGCGGCTTTGACGAGATTGCGCAGCGCACCTGCGACGCGCCCTTCGCGGCCAATCACGCGGCCCACGTCGTCGGGATGCACATGGACGCCGTAAACCGTGCCCACTTCGTCGTAAAACTCTTCGACTTCGACTTCTTCGGGGTGCGAAACAATGTTTTGCACGAAAAATCCGACAAGCTCAATCAGGCGCGAATCGGCGTCCAGAGATTCAAGTGGGGAAGTGGCGGCGTCCATGAATGATGAAAAACTCGAAACGAAAGTTTAGGCCGAGGCTTCTGCTGGCGCGGCATCAGCGGGCGCGGCTTCGGCGACGGGTTCGGCTTCGGCGACGGGCGCGATTTTGCCTTCTTTGGTCAAAATGCCTTTCTGTTGAAGCAGGCTTCTGGCGGTGTCGGACGGCTGGGCGCCTTTGAGCAGCCATTCGCGCGCTTTGGTTTCGTTGATTTCCAGAACGTGCGGGTTGCGGGTCGGCAGGTAGTGACCGAGCGTTTCGATGAAAGCGCCATCGCGCGGCGCTTTTTGATCCGCGACGATGATGCGGAACGTGGGATTATTTTTGGCGCCAGTGCGGCGCAGTCGAATGCGAACCATTGTTTTCTCTCTTTTCAGACCTCTCTCTGAAAATGTTGCCTTTAAATTTTGACGGAATTCCTCATTTTGCACAACCAAATTCCGTTGTCACACCGTTTTCGGTCGTCCTCTGAGTCAAAAACACCCCCGAATCCACGCGGATTCGGGGGTGTTCGGTTGGCGAAATCACTCTCTGAGCGCTTTGGTTTCGCCTTATTTCGCGGGCGATGAAACGGCGGCTTTGAGTGCCGGAACCAAACCAGCCGAAGCCGCGATGCCAGAGGTGTAGGCCACCGGCGCCGCGTTTGTGCGCGCGAAATCGAGACGCAAAACCGGCTCGTAGGCGCTGCGCGCGACGGTTTCGGCATTGAGCGTGCCCGCCGCGATTTGGCTTTTCTGCGCGTCGGAAAGTTTCCAGCCGCGATATTCGCCTTCGATTGGATCAACGAAAATCGTGATGTTTTCGACCGATTCGCCCTTGAGCGCGGTGCCCACAGCCGTAAACGATTTGCGAAGGCTCGAAATCGTGAAAAACGCGCCGTTGGCGTCGGCGCCAGTCTGGAACTGCGGCACGACTTCGCCGCCCGTCAGCAGCGCGGCCACGCCCATTTGCGCGTTGTCTTCCTGACGCGCCAAGGCGTCGCCCAAAATCGAATTGAGTTCGCGGAACTGCTCGAAAAGCGCCGGGGTGTCTTTGGTGTCGAGCGCTTTTTTCACGAGCGTATCGTGAACGACCAGCACATAAGGCGTGTCGTTTTCGCCCAAAACGTCCATCGCAAGCGTGGCGAGTTCGGCGAGTCCCGATTCGGTTTCGGGCATGCGGTCAATGGCGTAGGAAAGGTCGCCATCGGCTTGCAGCGCCAAGACGCGGCCTTTGATTTCTTCGGCCAAACCGTCGGCATCGGCGATGTAGGTGCCGCCCGCCGCTTTGAGCGCAGCTCCGGCAGTTGCCGCCGAAGTGCGTCCGCCGCCGCCGATGAAATCGCCTTTGGCCATCGCGCTGGCGACGTTGCTATAAAAGAGCGGCGCGACTTTGGTGACGTCGGTCGTGGTGATGAAGCCGGTCTGAAAACCGTTTTGTTCGGCAGTTTCGAGCAAACCGTTCATTTCGGCGATGGCGTTGGCGCCCACCGGAGCGGCTTTGCCCATTTCCATCAGCGAATCGAAGGCGGTTACGAGTTCGGGGTCTTCGTCGGATTTGCGCAGGTAGCCTTTGCCCAACTCCAAAACCTGGGGCGAAGTGCCTTCGGCGATGACGACGACGTATTGTTTGGCAGCGGCTTCGGCGGCCACCGTGTTTGTGGCCAGCGCGCCAGCGGCGAGCAAAACGGGGAGAATCAGTTTTTTCATGGTGTTCCCGAAAAGGTTCACGAAGTGATTTCTGGCACAAAAAATTCGGGTGCGAAAATGTGAGACTTTGACGCACCCCGAAAGTTTTCAGTTTTTAGAACGCGACCTGGAAGTTCACGCGCAGTTCGGTGTTATCCTGCGATTCGCCTTCGGACGTCGGGCGGTCGGTTTTGACCAAGTTGGCCTGCACCTTGGCGTTGTTGCCTTTGATGTAGTAGTTCAGGCCGAGCGTCGATTCTTTGGTTTTGGCGTTGTCCGAATCGCGGTTGGCATCGAATTCGTCGTAGCGCAAAACGCCTTCGAGTTGCGGCGTGAAGAGGTAGCCGAGGCTTCCGTAATAGGAGCGGCCATCCACTTCGGTGCCGGTGGTTTCGCCTTTCACGCTGACATCGAAATATTCGGCCTGCGCGGTGAGTTTG
>ERZ1066118.2042-NODE-2042-length-10633-cov-12.497637_pt1 | contig 10633 bp, 11 predicted proteins | sample MGYA00382765_ERZ1066118 | MGnify/ENA primary metagenome ERZ1066118 (study PRJEB33369, sample SAMEA5778348) | biofilm metagenome | biome: Industrial cooling water; feature: Water cooling tower basin; material: Biofilm | place: United Arab Emirates | collected...
TTTGTCTCGCTTCAGATGTACGGAGCTTTTTCAAAAATCAATTAGGATTGCTATAAAACAGTGGACATATTTACCCACTCTGAATTTGCTAAAGCCTGACGCATTTGAGTTTCATCAGTAAATTTTTTATCTAAAACTCGCCCATCATAATTAAGCTTGACCTCATCTTGCCCAAATGCCCAAGGAGACACTTGGACTTTGTTAAACTTATCATCTAAAGGAATTAGTGTGAGAGGAGTTTCTCCTGATACGGTAGGGACACCATCAAATTGTCGTTCCTCACGCAGTCCCATACATAAAGCTAGCGACAGTAAATCCCAAATTGCTACTAATTTACGATTGCGTTGAATGACTTCTGATGTTGCATAATTTGTGTAGTAAGAGTCATTTTGTAAATAATTAATTAGCTGTGTTTGAAATGCATATTCCTGTTGTAAGTATTCCTGCACCAGCTGAGTAGATTCAGGCGAATTTTCCCATTTCCTAAAGCGTTCAAATAATCCCGTACCGTGGAGGGAAACAAGTAACGCTGCATACCTACCGTAGGATAAAGTTAAATGCTTTACACCAGACCAAATTTTGACAGAAATTTTTGCAGGAAGTTCCATAAAATTATGAGGATATCCCGTTTCGGGGTTCAAAGTTGGTTCGTTTTCCCAAAATACCCAACCAATGTCATGTATTGCCGCACCAAGACAAACTTCTTCTTTTGGCGTAAAATTCCCAAAATCTTTATTTCCCCAAGCCTGCGCCAGACAACCCGCAATCCAAGCATGAGTTGGTTGCGCGATCGCAATTATTCCTGTTGCTGTTTGGCGATGTAACATATCTCTATATGACAATTTTAAATACCTTACAGTTATTTCATTATGACTGTCATCAGTCATTGGTCACTTGTCATTTGCAAATAACAAATGACCAATGACCAATGACGTTAAAAAAAACAGCCGCCTCCTCAAGGAAAGCAGCTGTATTCTTCACAACGGAGGTAGGCAATAGCCTACCCCTGACAGACTTTAGTAATCGAAGTCTCCGCCACCCATACCAGCGCCAGCACCAGCAGGAGCGCCATCTTTTGGTTCTGGCTTATCAACCACGATACACTCGGTAGTTAACACCATCCCAGCGATGGAAGCAGCATTTTGTAGCGCGGAACGAGTCACTTTAGCAGGATCGACAATACCAGCAGAGAACATATCGACGTACTCGTTCTTAGCAGCGTCGAAGCCGATATTGAAGTCCTTTTCTTTAACACGCTCGGCGATAACTGCGCCATTTTGACCTGCATTTTCAGCAATCCGCTTGAGCGGAGAAGTAAGAGCGCGAGCCACAATTGCTGCACCAATTAATTCCTCACCTTTGAGGCTGCTATTTGCCCACTCTTCCAACTGGGGTGCTAGGTGAGCCAAGGTTGTACCGCCACCAGGAACGATCCCTTCTTCTACGGCTGCTTTAGTAGCGTTAATCGCATCTTCCAAGCGTAGTTTGCGGTCTTTCATTTCGGTTTCAGTTGCAGCACCGACTTTGACGACAGCAACACCACCAGCCAATTTAGCCAAACGCTCTTGCAGCTTTTCTTTGTCGTAGGAAGATTCGGTTTCGTCCATTTGACGGCGAATTTGTTCGCAACGAGCCTTAACAGCTTGTTCGTTACCTTCGGCAACAATTGTCGTGTTGTCCTTGGTGATGGTGATCCGGCGAGCTTTACCCAGCATATCCAACTTGGTATTATCCAGCTTCAGACCAGCATCTTCGGTAATCAGTTGACCGCCAGTGAGGATAGCGATATCTTCCAGCATAGCTTTGCGGCGATCGCCAAATCCAGGAGCCTTGACCGCAGCTACGTTGAGTACGCCGCGCAGACGGTTAACCACTAAGGTTGCTAGAGCTTCTTTCTCGATATCTTCTGCCAAAATCAGCAGCGGACGACCAGAACGTGCAACTTGCTCTAGTACGGGGACTAAATCTTGTACCAAAGCAATTTTCTTGTCGGTGATCAAGATAAAAGGTTCGTCTAGAACAGCTTCCATCCGTTCGGGATCGGTGGCAAAGTAGGGAGAAATATAGCCTTTATCAAAGCGCATCCCTTCAGTAATTTCCAACTCGGTCGTCATAGACTTCCCTTCTTCTAGGGAGATGACACCTTCTTTGCCCACTTTATCCATCGCTTCGGCGATCATGCTGCCAACTTCTTCATCGTTACCAGCAGAGATCGAACCGACTTGCGCGATCGCTTTAGAATCTTCTACAGGACGAGCGTGTTCGGCTATCCTTTCTACCAAGAAGTTAGCGGCTTTGTCGATCCCGCGCTTGAGGGAAATTGCATTTGCACCCGCAGCAACGTTACGCAAGCCTTCTTTGACAATCGCGTGAGCTAGTACGGTTGCAGTGGTTGTACCGTCACCCGCAGCATCGTTAGTTTTGGAAGCGGCTTGACGAATTAGAGATACACCCGTGTTTTCGACATGATCTTCTAATTCAATCTCTTTAGCAATGGTTACGCCATCGTTTACGATTTGCGGTGCGCCAAACTTTTTCTCTAGCACCACGTTACGACCTTTTGGACCGAGCGTCACAGCTACCGCTTCAGCAAGGATGTCCATACCCCTTTCTAGGGCGCGACGAGCGTTTTCGTTGTAAATAATGCGCTTTGCCATAGTTGTCTGCGATTTTGGATTTTAGATTTTGGATTTTAGATTTTGCGAATTGGTGGTTGGTAGTTGGTAGTTGTCAGTTGCTTGTTCTACCACCAGCCACTAGCCACTAGTCACTAGCTAACAACTGCTAAAATGTCTTTCTCAGACAACAATACGTACTCATCTGTACCCAGCTTGACATCTGTGCCAGCGTACTTGGAGTAAAGAACTTTGTCTCCAACCTTGACTTCTAATTCCTGGCGAGAGCCGTCGTCATTGCGCTTACCAGGACCGAGGGCGACAATTTCGCCGACTTGGGGTTTTTCCTTAGCAGTGTCGGGCAAATACAAACCGCCAGCGGTTTTCTCTTCTGAGGCGCTGACCTTGACAAATACGCGATCGCCCAGTGGCTTAACTGTAGAAACACTTAAAGATACTGCTGCCATACAAATTCCTCGTCTTGTTAGCACTCTCAACTCCTGAGTGCTAATTTAGCCAAAAGATAGATACGATGGCAACAAATTCGATTGTACGGGTTTCCGAACAGTTATCAGTGACCTGTTACCAGTGACCAATTACCCATTACCCATTACCCATTACCAAAATGACTGACAACCTAACACCCCAAGATGAAACTCGTAAACCTAAAGATGACGAAGCTTTGGCTGCTTGCGTCCAGGCTTTGGGTTTGCCGCAAATTCAACGCCATGTTTTTATCTGTGCTGACCAAACTGTACCGCAGTGCTGTTCTAAAGCAGCTAGCCTAGAAGCTTGGGATTACCTGAAAAAACGCCTAAAACAATTAAAGCTCGATAAACCGACAAGCGATCGCCCCAGTTGTATCTTTCGTACGAAGGCTAATTGCTTGCGTGTTTGTACCAATGGTCCCATCCTAGTGGTTTATCCCGATGGGGTATGGTATCGTCAGGCAACTCCCGAAGTTATCGAACGGATTATCCAAGAACATCTGATCGGCAACCAAATTGTCTCAGAATACGCTTTTCTAGTTCATCCTCTACCCGAAGCTACACCGATGGCGATCGCTACCGAGAACTAGAATAAATCTAAACAAAAATTATTAAGGATAATTACAAAGAATATTTGATTCTGCAAACAAAATTGACTGGCTTTTCTCAGTACAAGTTTTGGAACTTGCTTGTATTTCAGTAGCTTCTATCTGAATTTTAGAGTAAATTTAGGTATAAATCGCGACCTATTTAGGTTTTATACGACAACGCCGAAAAAAGAATATATAATGATATCGCCTTATGTATACCGTTTGAGGCATATTATAGGTGTCTGTACTGAGACTGAAATTTTTGCAGTTGCAGTGCGGAGCTAGGGCTGTAAATCTTCACCGAAGATTAAAATGGCTTTTCGACTACGAACAAGTGAGAACGAATTCAGTAAAATACCATCAAACAATTAAATTCAAGAGAAACTAATATTGAAAAGTTCGACGACTGACCCAATTGTGGCGAGTAAGCGCAGCATGAAGGAAACTAGCGTAAAAGAGCATAAGCGTTTGTTATTAATAGATGATGACCCCAACCTGATATTACTCGTCAAGGATTACCTAGAATTCCGAGGCTATGAGGTCATCACCGCCGAAAACGGGCGAGAGGCTTTAGAGGTTCTAGAGCAGGACATTCCAGATATGATTATCTGTGATGTCATGATGCCAGAAATGGATGGCTATCAGTTTGTCAATCAGGTAAGACAAGACGAGCGCACTAGTTGGATTCCGATTTTATTTCTTTCTGCCAAGGGTCAAAGCCAAGATAAGATCAAAGGCTTGAATATTGGTGCTGATGTCTACATGGTCAAGCCATTCGAGCCAGAGGAACTGGTAGCTCAGGTAGAAGCCTCCCTCAAACAAGCATATCGCCAAAGACAACAAGCAGGTGGCAGCGGCGACAACGAAACGAAAATTCAAGTTCCTTTTGACGTGCATCTGACGCAAACAGAGCTGAAAGTCGTGCAATATGTGGCAAGAGGCTTGGCTAACCGAGACATTGCTGAAGAACTGAACGTCAGCCAAAGGACAGTAGAAAGTCACGTTTCTAATATGTTGGGTAAAACGGGACTGCACAACCGTACCGAACTAGCACGTTGGGCAATTGAAAATCAAATGGCATAATTAGGGGCTAGGAGCTAGGGGCTAGGGGCTAGGGAATCAATTCGCGCATTCGCGCATTCAAAATTATCTACTCACTACTCACTACTCACTTTTCACTAAAATTTAGGGCGATCGCTACGTCAAGGTGGCTAATGTGCAATTAGCTGCCTATCATGGGTAATACCAAGCTAGTGAGGATGCGGCAGCAGTAATGTTAGATCTTAACCACTGCTACAGAGTACTTGGATTAGAGCCTGGAGCCTCCCTGGAAGAAATCAACCAGGCGTATAAGGATTTGGCTTTTATTTGGCATCCCGATCGCATTCCTAAAGAGAATCAGCGCCTACAGCAAAAAGCGCAAGAAAAGTTAAAAGAAATTAATCAAGCGCGAGAACAGTTGCGAGTGATTCAATCTCGCACGGGCAAGTATACTCCCCCGCAACCGAAACCAGAATCGCACAGTAGGTCTAGACAGCCACATCAGTCTCATTACTACTCTGCCTCGCAAGCGCAACAGCAAAATTATTCGCAAGCGAACGGTAACAATCAGTCTAGCTACAAACAGTCGTCGCAAGCTCACTACGACTCAGCGACGAGATCGCGCCAACAGGCTAGTTCGCAGTCAAGCGATCGTTATAATTCTCAATCTCGTCAGCAAGCGAATTCTCAATCTAGCGACAAGCAACCGTATCAATCGGATTATTACTCAGCCTCACAGTCGAGCTACAAACAGCAACCACCTCCATCTAACTATTACTCAGAGCCGCAATCGCGCCAGCAGACCAGCTCTCAATCCTACTACTCTGCCGCTAAATCGTCGCAGCAAGCCACTGCTGCATCTTCCCATCAGCCTCACCGACCCCATTATCCCGATATGACTGGAGCCGATTTGCGTGGTGCTGAGTTGAAGGAAAAAGATTTATCAGGGAGAAACTTGAGTAAAGCTAACTTAAGTAAAGCCGATCTAAGCGATTCTTTTTTGCATAAAGTTAATTTACAAGAAGCGAATCTGTCTCAAGCAAATTTATTTCGCGCCAACTTGTTAGGAGCAAATTTAATTTCAGCTAACTTACAGGAAGCAAACTTAATAGGTGCTGACTTTAGTGGTGCGAATTTAACCAAAGCCAATTTGAAGGGAGCCAAAGTTGGCACGAAAGACCGGATTATGGTTAAGTTAACCGGAGCAATTCTAACAGGGGCAATTATGCCCGATGGCTCGATACATCAGTAGGAAATTTTCTCTAATTTTTGTGTACGAGCGGGTTTATCCAATAGATTGACAGCTTTGACTGTAAATTTTGACTCAAAACCCGCTCCTACGAATGTATGATTTTCCTATGAACTTTCGTCTTGGCTGTGCTGTTTGGTCGTATAAAGGTTGGGTAGGCGATTTTTATCCTGCTGGAAGTCGTGCGGCGGAATTTTTACGTTTATATAGCCAGCGCCTGACAACTGTTGAAGGCAATACTACTTTTTACGCCGTCCCCAATGCCGATACTGTAGCGCGATGGGCAGCAGAAACGCCGCTAGGGTTTAAATTTTGCCTCAAGTTACCGCGAGACATCACCCACCAAGGATTGTTAGAGCCACATATTCCAGATGCTTTGAGTTTTATATCACGAATGCAGGATTTAGGCGATCGCCTAGGACCAATTTTTGCTCAACTCCCACCACGTTACAGTCCAGATGCGATCGACGATTTAACAATATTCTTAAATGCTTTGAGGGAAAAAGCATCACTGGCTTTAGAAGTACGCCACCCAGATTGGTTTCAAGAGCCATATGCTAGCCAACTGACAGCTCTTTTGCAGCCACTGGGAATAGGTAGGGTTTTACTCGATAGCCGTCCGATATATAATGCCCCAGATGACCCGCAAATTCACTCCGAACGTCGCAAGCCTCAGCTACCTGTAGAATTTAGTGTCACTGCACCGTTTAGCTTAATTCGCTTTATTAGCCATCCAACATGGGAGATGAATCAGCTGTTTCTTGAAGAATGGGTGAGTTTTGTCGATCGCGCTTTACGTCAGGAAACCCAAATTTATTTCTTCGTCCATTGTCCCACAGAAGAGCGATCGCCGCATAATGCTCGTTGTTTTCAAGAGCTGTTAATGCAAAGGCGTGTTTCCGTTCCGCCACTTCCCTGGAACGATTTACAGCAATCTCATCAACTTAGTTTGTTTTAATTCAAATTTTATTTAAGTCAAATTCAGTCGTCAGAAAGAGTGCGATCGCTTCTGTTTGTCTCTAGTGTAAGGATAAGTCATATCACGTTGTTAAAATCGCCAAATTATTGTTAGGGCGAGTTTAGAATAGTTCTCCGTATATATTATGAATGACTCGATAAACTTGACTTACGGTATTTACGGTTTGTTAACCGAACACGATATCAAGAATTTTTTCTTAGATTGGAAATAGAGTTTCATTGTACGCAAAGACAAGCGAGTGCGTTGCTCATTTTTCCCCCGTTGTAGCAACTCGCGTGCAGAGGCGCAAAGAAGAACGCAAAAATGATTCTTTTGCTACGGCTCAATTTTAGTAGTTTGATTTAACAAATAAGAGGTAGACAAATGACTTTAAGTAATGAAGAAAAACAAAAAATTATGAACGATTTGGCTCAGGGTAAGCCAGGTTTAGTTCAAGAGCCGACTCCTAATCTCGACCAGTATGACTCTAATTTTGATACCAAAGATTACGAGAATTTTGAAGATTTTGCTCAGCGCCCTGTAGATAGTACGGGTATGCAAGCTCACGCAGATGGAAATTTAGTCGAGCGCATTAGGACGCAGATTCGTTCTGAGTTTGAGGAAGCAAAATCTACCGGACAGTTGAGAACAAGTAAAATTCGCGAGATCGTCCAATCTGCTATATATGGTATCCGCACGGAGATAAAAGCAGGTTCTAGCGATATTCGTCAAATTTTCAGAGATACCATTTCAGCAGTCAGCGATAACTTTAAGGATAAAGGTAGCGAAATTAAAGAGGAAGTTACTGCTGCTGTAGAAGGATTTATTGAAGGTTACAGCAGTGGCAAACGGCAAACTATTGTTAAAGATCAGACAGAAGTTCACCAACTTCAATCAAGAATTGACACGCAGGAAGAACAATTGCAGCAAGAAATCGATCGCCTCCTAGTTGATGTGGAAGAGGTTGGAAAAGAATCAGATTCCAGCCTGAAAGATTCAATTCAATCTGCCATCAATACCTTCAAAAACAGCGAAGAATTCGCTTTAATGAAGAAGCGTTACGCTCAACTGCAAGCACAACTGGCGATCGTTCGCGCCAATCTAGCCGCACGCTATGGCGGACGTTACGAGGAGATCAAAGAAAGGATAGACGAAGCAACGCACTGGTATAACCGCACTGGTAACAAAACTGATGCAGGAGAAACATCAGTAGAAGGGCGATCGCTCGAAGCTAGACTCAAAGAGGTAGGAGAAGCTATTGCCAAAGGTGAGCATCAACTGCGTAAAGTTTTGAGCGATCTGCTCAAAGCTGCATCAGATTTATTACGCGAGAAGGATACACCCTCCAAGTAAGGGAGGAAAAGGGAGATTTGGGGGACAATGGGGAATATTCCTACTCCCCACTCCCTACTCCCTTCAAATAGCTTGCAATTCTAAAGATGGATAGTCCGTATAACCCCTCTCGTCTCCGCCATAGAAACTGGAGCGATCGTAGGGGTTTAATTGTGCGTCGATCGCAAAGCGTTGAGGTAAGTCGGGGTTGGAGATGAATAGTCTACCGTAAGCAACTAAGTCCGCGTCTCCAGAGGCTAATACTTCATTTCCCGATTCGCGATCGTAGCCGCCTGCACTGATAAGAGTTCCTTTGAAGATCGGGCGGAAGTATTTGGACGATAGTTCTGAGGTGGGATTTTCTACTGTTTCGTTACCAGCAACTCGCGGCTCGACTAAATGCAAGTAAGCTAATCCAAATTGGTTGAGAGCGTCAACTACATAAGTAAATAATGCTTTGAGATCGGAGTCGTACATACTACCAAACGTACCGCTGGGTGATAGTCTGACTCCAACTCTATCAGCGCCCCAAACGCTAACGACTGCTTCAGTCACTTCCATTAATAAGCGGGCGCGATTTTCAATTGAACCACCATATTCATCTGTCCGGTGATTTGAGCCGTCGTGTAAAAACTGATCGAGTAGATAGCCATTAGCACTATGAATTTCTACGCCATCAAAACCAGCTGCTAGAGCATTTTTTGCTCCTTGACGATACTGTTCTACTATGTCTGGAATTTCTGCTGTTTCTAGGGCGCGAGGGATAACGTATGGCTTTTCTCCTTCGTAGGTGGATGCCATCCCCTCTGGGGCGATCGCGCTAGGTGCAACGGGCAATGCTCCATTTAATTGCAAATCGGGGTGGGAAACTCGCCCGACGTGCCATAGTTGCAGAAAAATTCTACCACCGCGATCGCGAACGGCTTTCGTCACCAGCCGCCAGCCTTCTACCTGTTCTTGCGAGTGAATCCCAGGAGTAAATGGATAACCCTGACCTTGTGGCGATACCTGAGTCGCTTCTGTAATTATCAATCCTGCCGATACTCGTTGAGCGTAATATTCTGCATTCAGTTCTCTCGGTACGTTACCCTCTCCAGCACGATTGCGCGTCAAAGGAGCCATTACCATCCGGTTAGGTAATTCATAGCGACCGAGCTGAACGGGTGAAAATAAATTAATTTCTGTACTCATAAGCTTGTCCTTTTGATGAATGTTGATAAGTGAAACAGTTTATCGATAAAGTCTGATATCCGCACCCCATCGAATTTGTCGAAATGTAGGGGTGGGTTCACCCGAAATCTCCGTAAGTCACAAAGCTGCTGAGTAAACCCGCCCCCACCCTCACAACCATATTCGTGCAGGGGGTCGATCGTAGAGACGCGAGATTCTGCGCCTCTACAAATGCGATCTTTAAGCAGCTTGTCGATCGCCTACTGCTGGCTCCAGCAAAGCATTTAACTTTTGGGCGATCGCTTTTGCCCCAACAACGCCGACAACCCGATCTACGATCGCGCCATCTTGGAAAAACAACAGCGTCGGAATCGCCTGTACGCCGTATCTTGATGCAATTTCTCCGTACTGGTCAATATTCAACTTGCCCACTGTGGCGCGTCCGGCAAAATTGGCAGCAGTCTCTTCTACGATTGGATTGACTACCCTACAGGGTCCGCACCAAGTAGCCCAAACATCAACTAGTACTGGTTTCTCGCTCTCAATTACTTCTGTTGGAAAATTTTCAGTAGTGAGAGTCAACGGCTTGACACGATCTGTCATACCTACAAATCTCCTTCGTCATCAAAACCGGATTAGTGCAGGCAACAGGCAATTACCAACTACCTATTACCAACTACCAACCGTAGGTTAGAATTAAGTAGTTAAACAACTACTTGACTATTATGGTAGACAATATAAATTTAAAAGTCAAGTAACTATTTGACTATTTGAAAACTACCTTTAAAATCACCGCGATCGCGGACGAACGATGATGAGAGAAAATCACCCAGACCAGCCCAAATCCCTACCTGTAGCCGAAGTTGACGATAGCTATCGTCGAGCAAAAATCTTTGCAGCCCTTGCCGACCCTACCAGACTGAAGATTGTAGAGTTACTTGCCAACGCTGGAGAATTAAGCGGTACGGAAATTGCTCAAAGATTGAGCATCAGCCTTGCCCTCTTCTGCCACCACTCTAAAACCTTATCGGAAGCAGGGCTGATTGACATCCGCAAAGAAGGGCAGACAAAGTATAACTCCTTGAATTGGGAGTTACTCCACGCTTGCTTGCAAAGCCTGGGAAGAGGGGCTGGGGGCTAGGGTGTGTCATCAATTGAGCCAGATGACGGAAGCAGCGAGGTAAATTGCA
>ERZ1066118.2043-NODE-2043-length-10632-cov-12.329961_pt1 | contig 10632 bp, 8 predicted proteins | sample MGYA00382765_ERZ1066118 | MGnify/ENA primary metagenome ERZ1066118 (study PRJEB33369, sample SAMEA5778348) | biofilm metagenome | biome: Industrial cooling water; feature: Water cooling tower basin; material: Biofilm | place: United Arab Emirates | collected...
AACTATTCGCAATTACAAGAATTATTTCGTAATATTTGTATATATCCTTTAATTTGCTACTGCTAAAATTTAGTGGCGATCGCGCAAAACGAATACTTTTTATCATTAAAGTAAAAACTCTAACTCCTCTCGTTCCTATGGTTGCTCTATCTCCTAGCCTGCAAGCTAGACTCTCAACACCTCTCAAAATCGGCTCGTTTGAAGTCAATAGTCGAGTCTTACAGTCGCCGCTATCGGGGGTGACTGACTTGGTGTTTCGCCGTTTAGTGCGCCGCTATGCTCCAGAGTCGATGATGTACACCGAAATGGTGAATGCTACGGGGCTGCACTATGTCAAAGAGCTGCCTAAAATTATGGAGGTAGAACCGCAGGAAAAACCGATTAGCATTCAACTATTTGACTGTCGCCCTGACTTTTTGGCGGAAGCAGCCATCAAAGCTGTTGAAGAGGGGGCAGATACGGTCGATATTAATATGGGTTGTCCGGTCAATAAAATTACCAAAAATGGTGGCGGTTCTTCGTTGTTACGACAACCAGAAGTTGCGGAAGCGATCGTCCGTTCTGTAGTGCAAGCCGTCGATGTACCAGTGACGGTAAAAACTCGTATCGGCTGGACGGATAAGGAAATAACCATCCTAGACTTTGCTAAGCGCATGGAGGATGCAGGAGCGCAAATGATTACCGTTCACGGGCGTACCCGCGCTCAAGGTTACAATGGTGCGGCAAAGTGGGAATGGATCGCACGGGTGAAGGAAGTGCTGTCGATTCCCGTAATTGGCAATGGCGATATTTTCTCTGTAGCAGCAGCAGTGAAGTGCTTGGAACAAACAGGTGCAGATGGGGTGATGTGTTCCCGAGGAACGCTGGGTTATCCGTTTTTAGTCGGAGAGGTAGATTACTTTCTCAAGACAGGACGAGAATTGCCGTCTCCTACGCCAGTCGAACTCTTGCAATGTGCTAGGGAACATCTTCAAGCGTTGTGGGAATACAAAGGCGATCGCGGCGTGCGTCAAGCCCGCAAACACATGACATGGTACGCTAAAGGTTTTAACGGTGCAGCCGAATTACGCGGTCAACTCAGCGTTATCGAGTCCGTGACTGAAGGGATAGAACTACTCGATCGGGCGATCGAACAACTCGATCGTCAGTTATCAGTTGTCAGTTATCAGTGACTAGTGACTGGTGGCTAGTAGCTAGAATTGCTTCCTCTGCTCCTGAAGCTTCCTCTGCTCTGTTCCCCGACTCCCGACTCTCGACTCCCAATAAATAAGGGCAAGAGACAACTGTGCCTCTTACCCATTCGGATCGCGCCTAACTTTTGACAGTTTTACGCTTAAAAAGTTTTGTCGATGAAATCTTTAGCTTTATCTTTAACATCTTCCTGAGCGTGCATCGTGGCTGCGTCCTCTTGTTTTGCGCGCCCTTCTAGCTTATCTTTGGGATCGCCAGTCAACTCGCTCATAGCTTCTTGGACTTTGCCTTCAACGTTCTTAGCAACTGCTTCAACTCTTTTTTCAATGCTCATAGCAATCTCCTACTAAAACTACTGGGAATCTCTGCTGTACGCAGGATGTAAAGTATTTATACGTATAGCTTCAAGGATGAACGAGAGATTTAACATCGTTCGTCAGTGAGATTTTTCGGGTAGCGATCGCCTATCTTAAGACCGAGATCTGCGAGTCTTTAGAGAGATTGTTAGTGGCAGTGCGAGAAGACAGAAGGCAGAGTGCGGGATACCTGCAGCATTAAAATCGCCTTTTTCAAATGCATACTCATTAACTCTCATGCTGCATTATCGTCGATCGTCATCGATGCTAAATGTATAGCTAGAGACAGCAGTAATAATAATTCTAGTGATATGTCGTAGAGCAAATTTTAGGTAATTGATTGCAACGCTCGACAAAATTATTTTTTTAAATCTAATAAGAACAACTAATAAGTACCGATTAGAGTTATAAAATACTCAATTTTAACCTTGCTAAAACATAAAGAAATTGTAAATTTATCACTGCGACTAAATAGGAATAGATAAATCTCTTCTAGCAAAATTACCCTGAAAGTGATTTCGCTGCACCTACTGCTGCTAGGAGGTTGCAGTCTTAAATCTATATAAAGAGAACCAGATTTAGCATCTGGTTATTTCATCATTAATGCCTGATTTTCAGTCGAACAATCGCTGTTGCGTTTCGATGGAGTTCGGCATTTCGTTAAATCGGCATTTTCACTGAATAGAGTCGTAAGTTTTGCTTAAGGTTCAGCTTGTTTTTAACTAATGACCGTAAAAATACTGTGGTTTCAATAATGAATCTAATATATATTTTTTAAGGATTTTAGAAAACGAAAAAATCTTAAAGATTTTTGGCGATTTTTTGGGTATTGCTTTGAGTTGAAATCGAGTTTTGTTTATGCCAAAGGAGGTGAATTTATCATTAGAAAAAAATAGGAAAGTGTCAATACATCTGTTTTTGGTAGGCAAGGAAAAAACAAGAAGCAATTTTCAAGTTGTAGAATTTTAAGTTTAAAGGAGCAGCTTTATGTATTTGATTATGGTGTTGATTGCCGCATTTGCTTATACCGTGGGTGGAATGTATATGAAACTTTCCAAGGGTCTATCTAAACTCGTGCCTAGTTTGCTTGTTTATTTCTTTTTAATGGCAGGAGCTAGTATTGAAGCTATAGCCATGGATGATTCTAGCCTAGGAGTGACCTATCTTTTCGTAGTTGGGTTAGAATTTATTTTGGCATTTTTAGTTGGAGCTTTGCTTTTTCGTGAAAGCTATTCTCATGGCAACCTATTTGGTGTATCTTTGATTGTTGCGGGAATTATTCTTCTAAGCGCGGGAGAATACTAAAAAAATGCTTAAGCGAACGTTTTCTCTAAAATAAGTACCAAAAAGAATTGACAGTTTAATAGAATTATAGATGTTTTTATAATTGCCGTTATGCCCATCAGCTATTAGCGATCGCACCTAAACAACTCCAATTAAGCTTTTTTAAAAAACTATGGGTCGTTCACTGTTGTTTCAAGACCTTAAACGTGCTATAGAGATCGGACTTTACGCCAAAAAAAATCATCTCTCGATCGATCGGGGTATCGAACAGCTAGCTCAGATGCAAGCTATTGCCGCTCAATCCACGATACGGGAAAGAGAAATCCAACTAGCAGAAACAGCTCTAGGGAACGCGACGATGCAGCTAGAGCGCTCTTACATCTCGCCCCAGTGGGAACGAGATGTCAAAATTGGGATTGTAGGCGCAGGATTGGCAGGTTTAGCTTGTGGCTACCAACTCAAACAGCAAGGGATCTCTGCCACGCTTTACGAAGCGAGCGATCGCGTTGGCGGACGGTGCTATTCATTGGGGGGAGCATTCCCCGGAGCTGCAAAATTTCCAGATCGAGTCATCGAACGAGGCGGAGAACTAATCGACAGCCAAAACAAAACTATCCTGCGCTGGGCGCGGCAATTTCAACTAACGCTGGAAGATGTATCTCAGCAGCCAGGAGAATTCGCTTGTTATTTCAACGGACAGCACTACACTCAGTTGGCAATCTTAGCGGAATATCAAGAATTTCTGGGTGAAATAGCGCCGGACTTACAGGAGATCTCTGCCAAGCCAACTGTAGATTGCTTTACAGCAGCGGATGCACGGTTTGACAAAATCAATTTATTAGAATACCTAGAAAAACGCCAAGTAGGAGATACAATTAAGGCTGCGATGAATGCAGCCTATATGGCAGAATATGGGCTGGAGTTGGAAGAACAGAGCTGTCTGAATTTTTTGTTGGTGGTACGAGACATTGAAACATCACAAGCTTCTCCCTTTCAGATTTTTAGTGACGAGCGCTATCACATCGTCGAGGGTAACGAACAAATCGTCCGAGGACTAAGCCAAGAACTCCAAGGACAGATTGAGTTGGGGATGAGATTAGTGAGGGTACGCAAGAATTCGACAAACCGCATAGAAGTCACTTTCGACAACGGCGATCGCGCGATTGATGTAACATACGATGCCGTAGTTTTAGCAATTCCTTTCCCGCTATTGCGCCAAGTCGAATTAGATGCAAGTTTAGAACTACCAGCTTGGAAGCAGGAAGCAATTAACAAACTAGACAACGCCACTCACGCCAAAATGATGCTGGGTTTTAACGGTCGTCCCTGGGCAGATTGTGGCAGTAGCGGTGCATCGTATTCCAATTTGCCCCACCATCAAACGACTTGGGAAACAAACCCGACTCAGGCAAGTAGCGATCGCGCCATATTAGTAGACTTTTCTAGCGGTAAAAGGGGCGCTACGCTGAACTGCGATCGCGTGCAGACAGAAGCACACTTATTTTTGAAAGACTTAGAAAAAGTTTATCCTGGGGCGATCGCCCAAGCAACACGCGATCGCGCAGGTGATTTACTCGTACATCTAGAAAACTGGACTGCCAATCCCTTCGCTCAAGGTAGCTATTCTTGTTACAAGCCAGGGCAATTTACCACGATCTGCGGTAACGAAGGCAAGCCAGTTGATAACCTGTTTTTTGCAGGGGAACATACAAATTCTTTCTATGAATGGCAAGGCTACATGGAAGGAGCTGCTCTGTCTGGCATCAAAGCTGCCAGCGATATTTTGCAACATCTCAAGCTGACAATCTTGCGATGCTGAATCGATAGATAGCTCAAGTTTGCTATCTCAATTTTACCTAAACCAACTAAACACTCTAACAGGCGGTGATACTACCGTTTTCGGGAAGAACAATTTTTTGTAACGAAAGAGATTAGCCATATGGAAAAGCGTTTCGATTTTTACGGTCGGCACTTGTTGCTGAATTTTTCCGGTTGCGAAGCTGACATGGACGATCTAGAACAGATCGAATGCGATATGGTCAGAGCAGTTGGTGCAGTAGGAGCAACCATTGTGGCGGATCTCAAGCATAAATTTGAGCCTTGCGGTGTTTCCGTGATCTTGATGCTTTCGGAGTCCCACGCCAGCATTCATACATATCCAGAATACCGAGCTTGTTTTTTAGACATTTTTACCTGTGGCGAGTTAGATGTCATACCTTTTGGTGAAGTGCTAGAAAAACTGTGGCGACCAAAATGGGTTTCCAAACAATTGCACGAACGATTCGATCCGGCGATCGTTAAGTCTTCTCAGTTACCTTTAGCATTAAAAAAATAAGTAGCGAGCGGTGAGTTGCGAGCAGTGAATTTCCTGACTCCCGACTCCCGACTCCCGACTCCCGATTGTCTCCCTTGTCCCTACAGCGAAAGCCTATTATGAGTCTAGAATTTAGTAGCTGGCTGAGCGATCAGACTACTCCAGATGAAATTCGCTTACTGCGGCGAGTCGGGGGTATGGAAGCTACATCGACTCAGTTTCAGGCAATGGAATTTGCCAAAACAGCAGCTTACGGTGACGTACTGGTATTAGATGACACGATTCAATCGGCTGAGGTAGATGAGTATCTATATCATGAGGCGTTGGTACAACCAGCGATGATGACTCATCCCGATCCGCAGCGGGTATTAATTATTGGTGGTGGGGAAGGTGCAACACCGCGAGAAGTTTTGAAGCATTCCAATGTCACATCTTTGGTAATGGTGGACTTAGATCGGGAATTGGTGGAGTTTTGCCAGCAAAAACTCCCTTCTTGGCATCAAGGTGCTTTTAGTGATTCGCGACTGGAATTGCTGCATACAGATGGTCGCGCCTATTTGGCACAACAGGCAGCTAAGTTTGATGTCATTATCCTCGATATTACTGATGCTTTAGAAGAAGGACCCGCGATCGCGCTTTATACTAAACAGTTTTATACTTTGTGTCAGCAGCGATTATCTGAATCGGGAGTAATGGTAGTCCAAGGTTTTTCCCTTTCACCTTTAAAATGGACGGAACACGCTACGATTAGACGAACTATTAATAGTGTCTTTCCTATCGTTCGCAGCTATTCTATATTTATCCCCTCTTTTGCCTGTACCTGGGGATTTATTATTGCTACTAACAATATCGACCCTGCTAATTTGAATGGTCGTGAGATTGCAAAGAGAATAGGCGATCGCAATTTAGCAGACAAGCTTAAAGCTTACGATGAGCAGACTCATGCAGGGATGTTTGGCTTACCGAAAGATTTGCGGCTTAAATTAGCACAACCTGGAAATATTCTGGAAGATGGTAAACCTCTAGTTTTTGAGTAGAAATGAATTTTCGTCGATGTTAGATATTGCATTGATTCTATACTCTCAATTTTATGAGATGCACAGTACTTTTATTGTGAAATTATGAATAAATTTAAAATGATTTGTAGCAATTGCTACTTCGCTTTTTTGGTTTAACCGAGCTAATTTCTATACCTGGCGAGCATCGGTGCAGATATTTGCGGTATATTTTTTCTAATCTCAATTTAAGAAATTGCTAGTGCAAAGAAAGCTAAAATTAAGCTTTTCTCTATGGCACTTAGCGCGATGGCTGATGCATAATGACTACTTAAATCCTTAATATCAGCTACTAAGCGCCAGGTTTCGCTAATTTTTTTCTTCAGGGTTTTTATTTTCGATTCAAACAAGGATTCATTTTAAAAAATCTCAACTTTAACTGCATAATCAAATATTTTCTTTACAATCAGCAATTTTTAGTAGTGCGATTGGCTCTAGATGAAATAGCATTGACTGAACCTGACTTGACGACTTTTCTCTAATCAATTTTAATCGTGGAGGCATACAGTAGCTACTGAAGTTAAAATCTACAGGTCTACAGCAAAAATTAAAAACCATGTACTTTTTTATAACTTTTTTCAATTGATGCTAGAAGCTAGGGTTGTGCTGCAATTTCTGAGAAGAGAAATGAGTGCTGGAAAAATATCGCTATTGCAGTCAGTAGCAGCCATTTTAGCTGTACGCTCTCGGTCGTCTAGCCAGCGGCAAACTCAAATTCACTACCAACAAGTCGTGCAGAGTCAGGACGCGATCGCCAAGTTGCTTACTAAGTCCCAGTCAACCGTTGCTGCTTATGCCATCTTATGACGCTACGTAAAAAGACGTTAATTATCACTGGCATGACGCTATTCAGTCTATTTGTGGCGCTGTATAGCACTTCCAAAACAATTTTATTAGATGGGTATACCCAAGTGGAAGAACAGGATACCTATCAAAATGTTCGCCGCATCGTGCAAGCGTACAATGACGAGCTGAATAAATTAAACATATTGAATGGCGATGAGGCAGAGTGGGATGGCACTTATACCGATATTGAAACTGGTAATCTGAAATATTTTCAAAACGCATTTAACTATGCGTCGCTAGTGAGATCGAATCTCGATCTGATCGCGTACATCCGCCGCAGCGATCGGCAGGTAGTTTACAATGGCTTTATCACGCCTTATGTAAAACAGGCTTTACCAGTACCAAAAAGCCTGGAAAAATACTTTCAACAACCAAAATTTCTCTTACAACCAGATAACGAACATCACCAGCAAACGGGACTGTTGCGGTTACCTGAAGGACTGATGTTGATTGCCGTGCGGCAAATTTTAACCAGTGAAGGCAAAGGTCCGAATCGCGGCATTCTGGTTATGGGACGCTACTTGGATGTCCAACAGCTAGCAGCAAGGACTCACTTCGATATTGCCTTAGAACGATTAGACCAACCGCCCCTACCCTTAGACTTTCAAAGAGCCGAGCAAGCTTTAATTCAAGGTCAGCAAATCTTCGTGCGATCGCTAAGCGAAAACACCATTGCTGGCTACGCTATGCTGCGAGATATGGAAGGCAAACCAGCCGCCATCTTGCGCGCAGATTTACCAAGGCAGATTTACCAACGCGGACAACTCAGCGTCCGCTATCTCGTGTGGTCGTTGTTGTTGGTCGGTTTGGTCTTCAGCGTCACGACTTTACTACTATTAGAAAAACTAGTCCTGTCGCGGTTAGCACGTTTGAGCAGCGATGTTAGCAGAATAGGTGCTAGTAGCGACCTGCGTTCCCGCGTGGAAATACCTGGCAACGACGAACTAGCCTGCCTCGCCAGCGCGATCAATTGGATGCTAACTCAGCTGAATCAATCTCAGATCGCACTACTCAAAAGTGAAGAGCGCTATCGCGTATTTCTCGCCCAAAGCTCTGAAGGAATTTGGCGCTGTGAATTAGAACGACCAGTAGCAATTCAAGCTGCTTTAGAGATCCAAGTCAATGACTTTTACCAGCACGGCTATCTTGCAGAATGCAACGAAGTCTTGGCACTTATGTTCGGTTACGCCAGTGTAGGTGAGATGCTAGGAGCGAGGATCGGCGAATTTTTACCCAAGTCGATTCCCGCTAACGTAGAGTTTTTTCGCGCCTTCATCAGTTCTGGCTATCGCTTGGTAGATGCAGAATTGTGCGAGTTCGATCGCCACGGTAATCTCCGCTACTTTCTCAACAATCTCATCGGTATTGTCGAAAATGGCTATCTCGTCCGAGTTTGGGGCGTACAACACGACATCACTGCCCGCAAACAGGCAGAAGAAGCCCTCGTCAGAGCAAAAATAGCTGAAGCCGCCAACTTAGAACTGACGCGAGAAATTAACGAGCGCAAGCGGATCGAACTCGCTCTCTCGCGGGAAAAAGAACTAGCGCAAGTGACGTTACACTCAATTGGCGATGCCGTCATCACCACAGACGCAGAAGGTTGCATTCAATCGCTCAATCCCGTAGCAGAAAAACTCACCCGTTGGGATGGCGAACAAGCCAAGGGACTGCCTCTTGAGTGTGTATTCAAGATCGTCAATGAAATTACGCGAGAGACATTAGACAATCCCGTAGAGCGAGTTTTAGATGAAAGCCGGATTGTCAAATCCTCATACAACACCTTGTTGATCGGACGGGATGGAACAGAATTTGCGATCGATCATTCAGCAGCGCCAATTTATGCTAGCGATCGCCAACTTATCGGTAGCATCTTGGTGTTTCGCGACATCACTCAGGCAAACACGATGGCAAGGCAGCTAGCATGGCAAGCCAGCCACGACCCCTTAACTGAACTCTACAATCGGCGAGAATTTGAGAAACGGTTGGCTACTGCCGTCCACAGTGCCCAAAATGGCAGCATTCAGCACGTCCTCTGCTACCTCGATCTCGATCAATTCAAAATTATCAACGATACTTGCGGACACGCAGCCGGAGATATGCTGCTGCGTCATATTAGCAGTTTGCTACCCACTCAATTACGTAAAACCGATACTCTAGCTCGCTTAGGCGGAGACGAATTTGGCATCCTGCTCTACTCGTGTCCTTTAGAACAAGCAACTCAGATTGCTAGCGTGCTGCGGCAGCAAATCAACGACTATCGCTTCGTGTGGCAAGACAAAACCTTTACCGTTGGTGTCAGCATTGGATTAGTAGAAATTAACGTTACCACTCCCAATGTTGCTAGCGTCTTAAGTGCTGCTGATGCTGCCTGCTACGTTGCCAAAAACAAAGGACGTAACCGCGTCCACGTCTACCAACTCGACGACACCGAACTTGCCATTCAACAAGGAGAAATGCAATGGGTGACGCGCCTACCTCAAGCATTGGAAGACAACCGCTTTCGCTTGTTCTACCAGCCAATTGCCGCGATCGCTCCGACCAGGGAGCGTGCATCACAGCATCATTGCGAAATCTTGCTGCGGTTGGAAGATGAGACGGGAAAATTAGTCTCGCCGATGGCATTTATCCCCGCTGCCGAACGCTACCATCTGATGCACCGGATCGATCGCTGGGTAATTCAAACCTTGTTTCGTCACTTAATGCTGTCCTCATCTGCTCGTCTACCGCATCTCTATGCCGTCAATCTGTCTGGTGCAACGCTAAATGATGAACAGTTTATTTGCTTTGTCCAAGAGCAATTTGCCCTGACAGAGATTTCCCCCCAGTTAATTTGCTTTGAAGTAACGGAAACTGTAGCCATTACAAATTTGGCGAAAGCTGCAGCAGTGATGCGCCAACTCAAAGCGCTGGGCTGTAGTTTTGCCCTCGACGATTTTGGTAGCGGTATGTCTAGCTTTGCCTATCTGAAAAATTTACCTGTAGATTATTTAAAGATCGATGGGGTATTTGTACGGGAAATCGTTACCGATCCGATCGCTGCCGAGATGGTAGCAGCTATAGCTAAAATTGCCAGCGTGATGGGCATTCAGACCGTAGCTGAATTTGTTGAAGACGAGTTTATCTTAGACAAGCTACGCCAATTGGGAGTCGATTACGCCCAAGGCTACGGCATTTCTCAACCAAAAGCACTTACTCTCAATTCCACTGTGACACGGCTGCATAGTCATCTGGGGTATTGCAGTTAAATAGCATCGAAGGCTCGAAATGAGATAAGGGTTGAACGGGATGTTGTGCTAACCACTGCTGAAAAGAGCGCCCACCCCGATCGACATATGTTTCGAGGGCGTTCAAACAATTGCGACGGTAGAAGCCGCACAAAGGCTCCCAGCCTTTAGGATGGCGAGGGAGTAGCGCGATCGCCTCCTCTGGTATCTCTGCCAATTCACTTACCCAGTCTTGCAACACTTCTAACCGCAAGCAAGGCAGATCGCACGCCAGCAACAACACCCATTCTGTTTCTACATGAATTAATCCTTGGGCAAAGCCGATGAGGGGACCTTGATGCGCGGTGCGTGACTTAATTCTC
>ERZ1066118.2045-NODE-2045-length-10616-cov-5.292302_pt1 | contig 10616 bp, 9 predicted proteins | sample MGYA00382765_ERZ1066118 | MGnify/ENA primary metagenome ERZ1066118 (study PRJEB33369, sample SAMEA5778348) | biofilm metagenome | biome: Industrial cooling water; feature: Water cooling tower basin; material: Biofilm | place: United Arab Emirates | collected...
GCCGACATCTCCACCCGCCGTAAGGACGAGAACGGCCGGGAGAAGGAGATCAACGCCATCTACATGATGGCCCACTCCGGCGCCCGGGGCTCCCAGGCGCAGATGAAGCAGCTGGGCGGCATGCGCGGCCTCATGGCCAAGCCCTCGGGCGAGATCATCGAGACGCCCATCGTCTCCAACTTCAAGGAAGGCCTGAGCGTGCTGGAGTACTTCAACTCCACCCACGGCGCGCGGAAGGGCCTGGCCGACACCGCGCTCAAGACCGCCAACTCAGGCTATCTGACCCGCCGTCTGGTGGACGTGGCGCAGGACTCCATCGTCACGGAGGAGGACTGCGGCACCACCCGCGGGATCACGCTCCGCGCGGTGGTGGAGGGCGGCGACGTGCTCGTCTCGCTCGGGGCCCGCATCCTGGGCCGGTTCACGGCCGAGGACGTCAAGGACCCGGGCACCGGCGAGGTGATCGTGCCGGCCGACACCTACCTGGAGGAGCCGCAGGTGGAGGCCGTCGAGGCGGCCGGCGTCACCTCGGTGAAGGTGCGCTCCGCCCTGATCTGCGAAGCCAAGACGGGCGTCTGCGCGGCCTGCTACGGGCGCGACCTCGCCCGCGGCACGCCGGTGAACATCGGCGAGGCGGTGGGGGTCATCGCGGCCCAGTCCATCGGCGAGCCGGGCACCCAGCTGACCATGCGGACCTTCCACATCGGCGGCACCGCCCAGGTGGCGGAGCAGTCGTTCTTCGAGTCCGGCTCTGACGGCGTGGTCCGGTTCAAGGACCTCGCCCACGTGCAGGCCGCCGACGGCGCGCTGGTGGTGCTCACCCGCAACGGGCAGGTGATCGTCAGCGTCGACGGCAAGGAGCGGGAGGCCTACAAGCCGCCCTATGGCGCGCGCCTGCGCGTGAAGGACGGCGAGGCGGTCAAGAAGGGCCAGCGCCTGGCCGAGTGGGACCCCTACACCAACCCGATCATCACCGAGGTGGGCGGCCGCGTGCGGTTCGAGGACCTGCGCGAGGGCCTGTCGGTGCGCGAGGAGGCCGACGAAGCCACCGGCATCACCCAGCGGGTGGTGGTGGACTGGCGGACCGGCACCCGGGCCAGCGACTTCCGCCCGGCCATGGCCGTGCTGGACGCGGAGGGCGCCTACAAGCGCCTCGCCAACGGCGGGGAGGCGCGCCTCCTCATGCCGGTGGGGGCCATCCTCTCGGTGGCCGATGGCGACGAGGTGCGGCCCGGCGACGTGCTGGCCCGGATCCCGACGGAGGGCGCCAAAACCCGCGACATCACCGGCGGTCTGCCGCGGGTGGCGGAGCTGTTCGAGGCGCGCCGGCCCAAGGACGTGGCCGTCATCGCCGAGATGGACGGCCGGGTGGAGTTCGGGAAGGACTACAAGAACAAGCGCCGCATCAAGATCACGCCCGAGGCCGTCGGCGACGAGCAGCCGGAGGCGGTAGAGTTCCTCATCCCCAAGGGCAAGCACATCTCCGTCCACGACGGCGACGTGATCCGCAAGGGCGAGTACATCATCGACGGCTCCCCGGACCCGCACGACATCCTGCGGATCCTAGGGGTGGAGGCGCTCGCCAACTTCCTGGTCGACGAGATCCAGGAGGTCTACCGGCTGCAGGGCGTGCCCATCAACGACAAGCACATCGAGGTGATCGTCCGCCAGATGCTGCAGAAGGGCGAGATCCTCGATCCGGGCGAGACCGGCCTGATCAAGGGCGACCACCTGGACGTGGTGGAGATCGACGCGGAGAACGCCAAGGCGGAGGCCGCCGGCCGCCGTCAGGCGACCTGGCAGCCCGTGCTGCTCGGCATCACCAAGGCGTCCCTGCAGACGCAGTCCTTCATCTCGGCGGCCTCGTTCCAGGAGACCACCCGGGTGCTGACGGACGCCTCGGTGAACGGCAAGATCGACACCCTGCAGGGCCTGAAGGAGAACGTGATCGTGGGCCGCCTCATCCCGGCGGGCACGGGCAGCTACCTCCGCGGTCTGCAGCGCGTGGCGGCCAAGCGCGACGCCGAACTCACCCAGCAGCGCGAACAGGCCATGGAGCCCTTCCCGCTGACCCTGGAAGAGCAGAACGTCCCGGCCGAGTAGGGCCCACCACGACCAAGCGACGGCGGCCCGGGAGCGATCCCGGGCCGTTTCCGTTAATTCAGAGGTGTGTTGACGAGCCGCCCGATCGTCGCTGTACCATTGTGCAGTCTGATGGTGAGTTGAAGGCGTTGTATAGTTCTGGTCGAGGGAAGAACGCCTGAACCGCTTACGGTGAGGAGGTCGCCTGACTCTGCACAGAGCAGGCGAATACCGTCTATAGCTTCAAAGTGCGTCAGTTCCCGATCTATAAGTAGAAGGCTATCCGAGAAGATAGGGTTGTTGTTCACTAGGATGGCAACCATCCTTACCCTATTCTTTATGGTTCCCGATCTAAGTGAGTCACTCAGCGGACGCTCAACTACGGAAGCAGTGATTAGTCTCTGATACCCAATGCAATCGAAGGTTCTGGAAAGCAAAGAGCTTTCAGGTTGCGAGCCTTCGGGCGGTAACGACGCTGCCGAAGTGGCCGCACTTTGCGCGATAACCGTGGTCGTGAGGGCTATAGCTAAGCGTCGGAGCATGGTTGCATAATTTCGAGCGGAACGTAACCAGAGGCGCTGGTTGTTTCGTAATCGGCACTTGTGTAGCGGTTCAACCCCAGAGTTGTGCCATCGAAACCAGCCACGTAGATCCGAAAATTTGACGCATTCCCGCCCTGTGAGGTGATGTTTTGTATGATCTGGGACGTCGTTATCCAATCGCCCTGGACTGCACCGTTTCTGAAATGTGCGTTCGACGGCCTGAGCAACCTAGTGGGATCGGAGGGCGAGTAGTAGTCTTCGAGAGTTCCGTCAGAACGAGGCAGCCACCTAGGGTGGCTATGTATAATCCCGACGACTGTTGAGTAGTCCGGATGTCCGTGCTGATTCGTCGGTAGGTCGCTGATGTTCAGAGCGGTCCGATAATCAGGGCTATTGATCAATCTGGTCGAACGAAGCTGTCCCTGTGAGTTGACAAAGATCAGGGCTCCGTACTCCATCGCTTGATTTGGTTGAGAGAGGATTTCGCCACGAATCAGAGACGCAATGTAATCCAGCATGGCATCCCACTTGTCTTCCTGGCTCATGCCTTCTGTCGACTGACACTCCTCCGGATGATCGCCCCCATTCTGCGTCCCCTCGTTTCTTGGAGGGAGAGGGACAGGGTTGGGGCCCATCGTTCCGTCTTTAGTCCAGCGATATCTGCGCCCGTAGACAGTGATTCCGGCAACAAGGGTCATCTCGCCTCTCCGGTCAACGGCCCTCTCACCGTTGTTCCTGATTGTGGCTGGAGAAAGGCCGTTGTCAGGCGACCTGGCAGCCCGTGCTGCTCGGCATCACCAGGCGTCCCTGCAGACACAGTCGTTCATCTCGGCGGCCTCTTTCCAGAAGACCACCAGGGTGCGCGCTGCCTCATCGGCTTGCGCGCGGCCTACACCACGCCCTCCGCGATCAGGCTCCGCGCGCAATCGACCACGCTCTCTTCCGGGGTGCGGGGCGACCAGCCGAGGCGCTCGCGGGCCTTGGCGCTGGTGTTCTCGCGCCGCTTGCCCACGTCCTTGGCTATGGAGCGGACCTCGGCGTCGACCAGCGCCATCGCCTGGACCACGAACCCGGGGATCTCGCGTGTCGGGACCTTGCGAGCCTGCGGGCCAAGCTCCCGTCGGAGCGTCTCGGCGATCACCTTGGAGCGTCCGTAGTAGGACACGTCGGGTCGGGTCGGGTCGGTGAAGCAGGACTCGTCCCGAGGACGTGGATTCGGCTCCTTCGGGTAGGTCGTGGCCTGGGTTGACGACGTCATGACGATCCGCCGGGCTCCCGCCTCCAGGCCGGCGCGCACCACGCGAAGCGCGCCGTCCCGGGCCGGCACTACAAAGTCGGCCTCCGACCCGGTCTGGGCGGTGAAGGGGGAGGCCACGTGCAGCACGTAATCAACGCCCGCCGCCGCCTCCCGCCAGCCGGCGTCGGCGGAAAGGTCCGCGCCCACCGCCACCCGCACCTCCGGCTCGCGGGTCAGGCTTCGCACCGTTGCGTTGACGCGGTGACCGCGGCGGAGAAGCTCCGCGATGCAGTAGCCGGCGATGTAGCCGGAGCCGCCCGTGACCAGGACCGTTTCAGCCATATGCTCCTCCCCTGCGCCTATCTGAACGATGTTAAGACTTACGGTCACGCTTGGCAAGAGCGGCTCGGGTGAGCGGCGCCTGGACCGCTCACGGCAAGGTCAGGGCGCGCGAGGACGGGGCGGCGCTGGAGATCGTCATCGACGGGCTGACGACCCAGGCCCGCTACTACAAGCCGCTGTTGTACGAGTTCTTCCGCAAGGTCTGGCGCGGCGCGCGGCCCGGCTGGGGTGACCAGGCCGTGGAGATCCGGATGGAGCACGTGGGCGAGCCGCCCTGGATGGACCTCGACAACCTGGCCAAGGCGGTGCTGGACGGGATCAAGGGCTACACCTTCCACGACGACCAGCAGGTCGCGCGCCTCTTGGTGGAGCGTCGCCCGGGCGAGCGCGAGCGGGTGATCATCCGCGTCTCGCCGCTGGAACGGTGAGCGTCAGCCGCTCCAGGGCTCCAGCGCGCCGTTCAGCAGCAGCACGACCGCAAGCGCGGCGAACGTCAGCACCGCCGCCGAGTGGCGAAGCTTGCGCCAGACGCTCCAGCCTGAGCCGCGCCGCTCGGAGCGCCGCCACACGCCGGGCATCAGGACCAGCAGCCCGACGGTGAGCAGGGCGGCCAGCAGGGCCAGCCAGGACGCCGGCGCCACCAGGCCCGGCCAATCGTAGAGCGGGGCCGCGGGATTGCTCAACGCGGACATGGCCCAAGCCCCGAACAGCAGCATGGCCACGAGCCAGGCGCCCGCGGTCACGAACAGCAGGGTGTTGGCCGTGGTCTGCACGCCGGTGGCGCGGATCTCCCTCCCAAGCCGCAGGACGGGTCCGACCATGGCCAGCAGGGCCGCCACCAGCGCCAGGCCGGCGAACAGGGCCAGCCCGTTCGGCGTGCGGTGGAAAGGCGCGTGGTCATAGGCGACCCCGCCCCAGGGCGCGTACCAGCGCACCGCGCGACCGTTCTGCAGGTCGAAGACCAGCACATCCTCGCCGTCGGCCTCCACGAAGCGCCCCGGCGCGCCGGCGGGCACGTACTGGCGCGGCCGAGCGCCGCCGACCACCAGCCGTCCTTCGGCGCTGACGGACACAGGCGTGACGTCGACCAGTCCCATGATGAATTTCTCCAGCCCGCTGTAGGCGCGCCGGGTGCTCATCCAAGAGCCGGCGTACACGGCCGCCTGCCGCTTCAGGTCCGGGCTCCCCGGGCGCGGCCCGATGCGCTCCCCGCCGTAGAAGCGGCCCACGATCCCGTCCGGCAGGGCCGCCGCCAACCGCCAGCCGTTGGTCGTGTTCGTCGAGACGAAGATCCCCAGCCGAAGCTCGGGCACGAGCACGAGTTGGGAGTGGAACCAGCTGGTGTCGCCGCCATGCCCGAAACCGGTCAGGCCGCCCGGCAGCCGGTACTCGTTGAATCCGTAGGCCCAGCCGTTCACCCCTTCAGCGTTGCGACGCAGCGGCGTGCGCAGGGCGGCTGCCGTGGCGGGTCCGAACACGGTGGCCCCCTCCAACGTCCCGCCGTTCAGCAGCGCGAGCATGTAGCGGGCCATGTCGGAGGCGGTGCTGCTCATGCCGCCCACCGGGCCGGCGTGCCAGACGTGCTCGAAGGGTTGCGGCTGGTACCCACCGCCGGCCGCGTGAAAGCCTGCGGATAGGTCGCGGGCGAGCACGGCGGGCATGGGCGCCGCCAGCCCGTCGCGCGCCGGGTAGGGCTCCCGGAGCGTGGTGCGGCTCATCCCGAGCGGCTGCAGGAGCCTGCGCTCCAGCAGGACCTCGAAAGGCGCGCCGCCCGCCCGCTCCACGATGGCGCCGGCCAGGCCCACGCCGTAGTTGGAGTAGACCGACAGCGCGCCGGGGCGTCGCACCCGCCGAGGGCGCTCCTCGGCCAGGTACTGGAGGGGCGGCCGGACCTGGTCCGGATCCTTCTCGAACAGGTGCCCGAGCGCCTTGTCCTCGAACCCGGCCGAATGGGTCATCAGGTGACGCACGCGGATGGGCTCCTCGAAGCCCTGGTCGGGAACCCTGACCGCCTCCGGCAGCAGGTCGTTGATCGGCGTGTCGAGCGTGTAGCGTCCCGCCTCGATCTGCTGGGCTATCAGCAGCCAGGTGAAGGTCTTGGAGATGGACGCGAGGCGGAACAGCGTCCGGTCGGCCACCACGGGCCGGACCGGATCGGCCGTGGCCATGCCGTAGCCCTTGCTGAGCAGCACGCGGCCGTCCTGCACCACCGCGACGGTGACGCCCGCAATCCGGTCCGCGTCCATGGCGTCCCGCACCGCCCCGTCCACATAGAGCTCCAGCCGCTCCGCCGGGATGGTCGCGGCCCGGGGCAGGGGACCCGTCGCGGGCGGTGGGGCGGGGAGGGCGGGCGCGGCTGCGAGGGGGGCGGCGACCGCGACCGGGGCTGGCCGGGCGGGGCGGGGCGGGGCCGGCCGGTCGCGAGCCTGGGACCGCGGCTCGGGCACGCGCACGTCGTTGGGGATGGGGGCCATAGCCGCAGGGGGCGCCTGCCGGGCCAGGGCCGGCGGGGCGGCGGCCAGGACAGCGGCTCCGAGCAGCGAGACGAACCAGCGCATCCTGCAACCTCCGACCCCACCGGGCGGGAAGCCTAGGCTGCTTCGATCAAGCTTGTCAGCAGGGGTGCGGGGACCGCGACATCAAGCGGCCGCGGCGGCCAGCGATTGCAGCGCGGGCCGCTCGTTGACCCGCCCCCGCCAGGCGGCGAGCGCCTCCGCATCGTCGGGCGCCGGCAGGCCGATCCAGCTGGCGAAGTCCAGGGTGGTCAGCAGCACGATGTCCGCCATGCTGAACGCCTCCCCGGCCAGCCAGGGACGCCCGTCCGCCAGCTGCCGGTCGAACCACAGGGCCGAACGGCGCACGCTCTCCCGGTTGCTCTCGCCGAAGTCCTTGTACTGGGTCAGCAGCCGCGCGGTCAGCGGGTGCGCATGGCGCCAGAACATGGCCACCGGCGTCATCAGCTGGAACTCTACGCGGCGGATCCACTGGTCCACCAGCGCCTGCTGCAGCGCCGTCCGGCCGAACAGGGCCGGCTCGGGATGCAGCGTCTCCAGGTAGCGGCAGATGCTCACCGTCTCGGCGATCACCTGCCCGTCGTCCAGCTCCAGGGCGGGCACCTGCCCCGCCGGGTTTTTGGCCAGGAAGTCCGGCGCCTTGTGCGCGCCCTCCCTCAGAGGCACGCGCACCTCCGGTATGCTGAGGCCCTTCTCGGCGAGGAAGAGGCGGACCCGGCGCGGGTTGGGCGCCGGGTCGTTCTCGGTGTGCAGCCTCACGCCGCGACCGGCGCGCGCAGGGGCTCCACGGGCGCGCCGCCCATCATGTCGTCGAAGTTGCCGGCGTAGAATGCGTCCCGCACGTCCTCGTCCAAGCCCTCCATGGTGGCCTCGAACCGGCCGATGGGGTCCTTGGTGCCTTCCGGATGGGGGTAGTCGCTGGAGAACAGGTAGAGCTCGGGCGCGGAGTCCCGGATGATCCGCCCCACGTCCTCGCCTGGGAAAGGCGTGAACCGGACGGCGCGGCGCAGGTACTCCGACGGCTTCATGGACATGCTGGTGGCCGCCGGGTCCGTCTTGCGGAACATGCGGTGGGCGGCGTCCAGGCTGCGCAGGAATTCCGGCACCCAGCCGGCGCCCAGCTCGATCACCCCGCCGCGCAGGCCGGGGAAGCGCTCGAACACGCCGTCGTAGACCAGGGCCGAGAGGAACATCTGCGGCGCGAAGGACAGCACCATGTAGTCGCGGAACCGCAGGTTCTCGCCGCCGCCCAGCCAGTCCGTCACCGGGGCCATGCCGTTGTACTGGTACTCGGGCGGCAGGACGCGGGAGGCCGGGCCGATGTGCAGCATGAACGGCGTGCGGGTCGCCTCCAGCCGCGCCCAGACCGGGTCGAGGTCCGGATGGCCCGGCGAGCGCGCGCCCGCGGGCTTGGCCGGGATCCAGAAGGCGCCGCAGCCGAGCTCGAGCGCGTAGTCGATCTCCGCCAGCGCCCGCTCGGTGTCCTCCAGCGTCACCTGGGCCACCGCGATCAGCCGGTCGTCGCCTGCGCAGAAGGCGGCCATGGCCCGGTTGTGGGCGCGCAGGCCCCCGTACTGCACGGCCAGGTCCTCATGGTCGAGGTACTGGTTAGCGCTGAAGGTCGAGAACACCAGCTGCCGCTCGAAGCCGAGGTCGTCCAGGGCCCGCCGCCGCTCCGCGCCGTCGAAGGCGCCGTAGGCGGCCCAGCCCTTGGGCCCCGCCACCACGTTGTCGGTGACCGCCTCGCCGCCGCCGTCGGCCACCCGGGCCATGGCGCGGTCGATGGCCTTGGCCGCGCCGGCTCCGGCCGACTTCAGCCCAAGCGGCCGCAGCCGTTCGCGGATGTCGGGATCGGCGTGGGCGTTCACCCAATCCCAGGTCTCGAGGATGTGGCTGTCGGCGTCGCAGATGCGGCGGCTCGCGTAGGGCATGGCGGTGTCCTCCGGCTCGCGGCCGTCTCTCTCACCGGGCGGCCTGCGGGCGAGAGCGTCCGCCGGCGCCATGACATTGTCAACGCTGTCAGACGATCAGGCGAGGGACTGAAGGGTCCGGCGCGCCAGCAGCTCAATGAAGCCCGACCGCGTCAGCCCTAGGCGCTGGGCCGTCGCGTCGATTGCGGCCAGCACGCCCGCGTCCAACGACAGGTTGGCCTTCACCGGCCGCCCGGATTCGCGCACCACGACCACCGACCCCAGCACGGCGCCCTCGCGCAGCGCCCCACGAACGTCCGGCATCTCGCGCAGAGCTTCCGGCGAGGTCGGCGCGGGCGTGGGCCGGCCCTTGCTCTCACTCAGCCGCATCCATTCGGCGGCGACCTCTGCGGCCTCTTGCAAGGTGTAACGCATGGCCTACTCCCAGCCGGCCGCGCGGGCGATGCTGCGGGCCACGCCGACGCTCAAAGTGCGGCGGCGCGGGATGGCGATGACACGGCCGTCACGCGTGTACAGGTCGTGCTTGTCGCCGCCCCGATCGATCGCCGGTTCGTGTCCGGCATCTAGTCGCGCTCGGGCCGTGCGCACAGTCTTGCGCACGATCAATCGTCCAGCGCGGCGTAGACCAGCGTTCGCAGCTCACGGCGGATCGGGTAAGCCGTGGAGGGCATGAGCTGGGTCATGAACACGCAGGCCAGGTCCTCGGCCGGGTCGACCCAGAAGGCGGTGGAGGCCATGCCGCCCCAGAAGTACTCGCCCAGGCTGCCGATGTTCTGCGTTCGGGCCACGTCCACCGTCATGGCGAAGCCCAGCCCGAATCCCAGGCCGTTGAAGATCGCCTCGCTGAACATCGAGCGCGACGCCTCCGTCAGCTCCTGGCCGCCGGGCAGGTGGTTGAGGGTCATCAGGTTGATCGTCTTGCGGCTCAGGTAGCGCCGGCCATCCAGCTCGCCGCCGTTCAGGAGCATCCGGCAGAAACGCATGTAGTCCGCCGCGGTGGAGACCAGGCCGCCGCCGCCCGACAGCAGGGCAGGGGGCGTCCGGTAGGTGCTGGAGGCGATCGGATCCTGCAGCTCGACCTTGCCCGCCGGCGTCAGCTGGTAGCAGGCCGTGAACCGGTCGAGCTTGTCGTCCGTGATGTGGAAGGCGGTGTCGGCCATGCCGAGCGGGCCGAACAGGCGCTCCTGCAGGAAGCGGTCGAAGGGCAGGCCGCTGATCTTCTCCACCAGATAGCCCAGCACGTCGGTGGACACCGAGTAATTCCAGGCCTCGCCCGGCGAGAACTCCAGCGGGATCTGGGCCAGGTCGGCCATCATCCGCTCCAGCCCGCCTTCGGTGTCGAAGGCGTTGATCTTCGCCTTGCGGTAGGCGTGGTCCACGTTGGTCCGGTTCTGGAAGCCGTAGGTCAGGCCCGATGTGTGGCGCAGCAGGTCGATGGTCCGCATCGGCGCCCGCGTGGGCGTCGTCTGCCAGGCCCCGGGTATGCCCGCCGCGTAGACGCCGAGGTTGCGCCAGCTCGGGATGAAGCGGTGGACCGGGTCGTCCAGCGACACCAGCCCTTCCTCCACCAGCATCATGAACGCCACCGAGGTGATCGGCTTGGTCATGGAATAGATGCGGAAGATCGACTCCTCGCGCAGCGCCGTCCCGGCTTCCCGGTCGGCGTGGCCCAGCACGGAGGTGTGCGCGATCTCCCCGCGCCGGTGCACCTGGACCAAGGCGCAGGGCAGCTTGCCGGTGTCGATGTAGCGGCGCTGCAGGAAGGCGTCGATGCGGGCGAGCCGCTCGGGCGAAAAGCCGGTGCGCTTGGCTGCGGACATGCAGGAGACCTCCTGGAAGCAAAGGAGAAGGGGCGGCCCGGCGGACCGCCCCTTCCAGAAATCACGGACGGGCGCGGCGGTCAGAACCGCTTGCGCAGGCCGATCTTGTAGGTGCGGCCCAGGCCGTCGGCGGTGAACGGGTCGTAGTT
>ERZ1066118.2046-NODE-2046-length-10614-cov-13.384790_pt1 | contig 10614 bp, 13 predicted proteins | sample MGYA00382765_ERZ1066118 | MGnify/ENA primary metagenome ERZ1066118 (study PRJEB33369, sample SAMEA5778348) | biofilm metagenome | biome: Industrial cooling water; feature: Water cooling tower basin; material: Biofilm | place: United Arab Emirates | collected...
CGTTTCAGCAAATCGGGGATATCATTCTCCTGCACGGGTTGACGCTTATCATCCAGCGACAAGCCATCTGCATCCATATCGTAAAACCATACGCTATCTGTCCCACCCGCGCCCGTTTTGGTAAAGATCAACACCGCAGTAGACACGCCTGCATAGGGCTTAAATACCCCTGAAGGCATCGAGATCACCCCATCCAACTTATGCTGCTCCACCAATAACTCGCGCACCTTCTTATGCGCCGTCGAGGAACCAAACAAAACTCCATCCGGCACAATTACCGCTGCTCGTCCCCCAACTTTCAATAAACGCAAAAAGAGTGCGACAAACAGCAACTCAGTTTTGGTAGTCGAAACAATTTTCGTGAGATCCTTGGCAATGGTAGACTTTTCCACCGAACCCTTAAAGGGTGGATTTGCCAAAATTAGAGTAAAAGATTCAGTCACCCCAGCACGATCTTCCGAAAGAGAATCCCGCGCTTCAATTTTTGGGTCTTCAATGCCGTGCAGCATTAAATTCATACTGCCAATTCGCAACATAGTCGCATCAAAGTCAAACCCGTGAAACATCTCCGAATTGAAATGCTCTCGGTTCCCTGGCGCATTTAAAATCAGGTTTCCCTCTGAATCTTTCAGATCGCGCAAATATTCAGCCGCCGCCACTAAAAAACCTGCCGTTCCACAAGCGGGATCGCAGATAATTTCCCTCGGACCTGGAGCCATCAACTCCACAATCATCTTAATAATGTGGCGCGGCGTGCGAAACTGCCCGTTTGTCCCTGCTGTCGTCAGCTTCGAGAGCATATATTCGTATAGGTCGCCCTTTGTATCCCGATCTTCCATTGGGATTTGCTCGATCTGCCCCACGACACTAGCCAGTAGCGCCGGACTAGCAATCAGAAAGACTGCATCCTTCATGTGACGAGCATAAGCACTCTCAAGCCTACTTTGCCCTAAATTCTTAATAAAGGGAAACGCCTCATCCCGCACGACCCGCAACATCTCTTCAGAGTCAGTGAGATTTTTGAAATACGACCAGCGACAAGTTTTTGTCTCGTTCGAGAACAGCGGATCGCTGACTTCTTTACCCAAGCGTTGCGCCTTGCTCTCTTTCCCTAACTCTAGATCGTCCAACCGCTTAATAAAAAGCAAGTAGGAAATTTGTTCGATCACTGAAAGCGGGTTGCTAATGCCGTTATTCCAAAAGGTAGTCCAAAGGCGATCGATCTTTGACTTCATCTCACCTGTAATCATTCATTCACTCCGAAACAATTAGGCGATCGCACTTCAAGGTTTGCTCCATCTGCCAATCTTGTAGCGTTAACAGTTACATAAGATTAGCTACACAAGATTAGCAAAATTAGCAACGTCAGCAAAGATCCCGCCTACTTTGTCCAAAATTAAATCGGCTAGAATTGCGAAGAAACTTTGAGACAAATTTATGGTAGCTACCCCAGAAATCAACCGCCTCAACGGGAGGAAATCGCGCGATCCTGTGACAAAGCGGGGTAAAGCGATCGCCTCAAAAAATGCCACCAAACACGGAATCCTTGCCAAAACACTGCCAATACTATTAACTGAAGATTTGGAGACGTTTCAAGGCATCGTACAGGGGCTAATTGACGAGTACCAACCCCAAGGGGCAACCGAGCATCTACTGATTTAACAAGTAGCAATGGGCTGGTTGAGACTACATCGGCTTTGAGGAGTAGAGGCTGCGATCGCTAACATTGAAATCCTGAGAATGCAGCGAGCAGAAAAGTTCCCAGATATAGTGACTCCTCCTCAACAAAGCCTGGATACCTTTGATAAGTATCAGGCAAAAAGCACTCCCTTAAGAGAAGTATTGCAGAATGAAAAGGAAACTCTCATCGGGCTGATCTCAAATCTAGAAGATGATTTAAAGCATTTGCCAGAACAGAATAAGGCTGAAGCTCTAGCGGCTTTCAAAGACACAATTGGACAGAGTTACTATCGCGAAGATAGGACGGCACGGGTTTATCAGTATCAGGATGAGTTTGACGAGTGGTTATCCAGTAGCTGGAATAAGCAAAGGAAAGAGTATACAGCTGATTTAGAAGAGGCGATCGCCCGTACTCACAGGTTGATAGAACTTGCCCAGCTGCGACTTGGAGAAATAAACTTTACCCTATCCCAAATAGAACAATACAGTCGAGCTATCCAGCAAGCGCAAGTATCTAGCCAAGGGATTCAAAATCCCGAACTATTCGCACGTTATGAGAAAGCGATCTCTAGCCGCCTTTACGATGCTCTAGATTGCCTACAAGCTATTCAACAGCAACGACAGCAAGCGGATTCTATGGGTTCGTTTGGTTTAAAAGAGTAAGCGATCGCTTTTTCTCGTCTAGAAAAATAAAGCATTTGACAAACTAATTTTTTTTGTGTATAATAATATATAGTAGGACATCAAGTTTGCCACCATATTCAAACCCCTCAGCCACATCGGGGTTGCCCATAGTTTTTCATCGTGGGTAGTGGTGGAAAGAGAATAGTAGTAGCCAAAAATAATCGGATTTTTCAATTATTGGATACCGTGAGGTTCCAGCCTATGCTGCGAGGCAGATAGAGCTTTTGAGTGTTAAGTCTCTTAGCTTGTTGCGGACTTGTCTTTTTCAAGAATGCTCAATTCCGCCAGCAAGCCGAAGAGATCGCCGCACACACTGACGTTTTATCTCTTCCTTGGCTACCCTTGGCACAACGGCAAGATTTACCCAATGTGTCAGGAATTTATTTCGTTCTCGAAAACGAGCGAGTTAGGCAGATGCAAGCGCACCACGATCGTGACGATGACGCTTAATCTCTTCTAGTGAGGGAATTCCTGGTTCCGCTCGACACAATTCGATCGCTGCATCTACTGCTGTCTTAAAGTTTTGGTCGTCTGTATCGCGGTCAACAATCATGGACGAAAGCAACCCTTCAAGTTCATTTTTTAAGTTAGACTGCAATTTCTGAGACAGAACTACGAACTTAGGATAACAATCGTCTCTTGAAGCTTGTTTCCAAGCATCCTTAGCTTTTCCTAATTCAGATTTAACAGCTCTTAGAAGTTGAATTAATCTCTCCTGGCAGGCAGAAGCGTATTGTCGATCCATGACCTCAATTCTTTGCGTTAGATAATTTAAGACGCGATTTAAAATTTCAACTCGTGTCTCTTCAGGTGCGGCACAATTAGCAATAATAACGTCTTGAACAGTGATATGTTTTTCAGCTATTGTGGCGGCTAAACTTTCACAGTTTCTACGATTATCAAGCGCAGCTAGTTCAGCATCAATACTTCTTTGAATTGAAGAACAATCAAATTCTTTTAGCCTCCCAACCGTACCAAAATCGTCGATTTTAGCAAGCAACTGGTCGCGTTGTCTTTCCATCTGGCGCAGGGCAGCAGAAAGGGTTTTCAGGTTGGTTTCTACAGTCTCAATTTTATGCGCCAGCGGACGGCGTTTTTGAATAATCCGCGCAATTTGGCTAGCTCTTGGTGTAATTACGTTACCAATTTGGACTGTCTGTTGCATAGTCGATCGCCCTCATGAAGCTCTATTTGAAGATCTAGGGTGTTTACTCAATATTCCCCAAATTTCTCCTAGCAGAATCATTCAAACACCAGAACTCAAGTTGTTGTGCTTGGGGTCAATAATCTAATACTCTTGCGGCAGCGTAGGAATACCGTATGATGGTGCGATCGCTGCACATGAATATCACTACACATAAAAATGAATTCAAGTCTAAGCCTATATTAGACAACGCTTACAGCAAAGTCGCTAGGAGAGAATCCTTTGGTGTGCTATTGCTAGAGTGGGAAAGAGTAGAAAGGGAAAAAGCTGAGTCAAGAAATGGAAGTGAGTGAGACTATGGATCGAAATCAAATCGCAAAGGTGAACCAGCCTCTTACTGAAGTAAACAGCGAATTTGCTCAGTGGACTACTCAACTGGAGCAACTAGCCCAAGCAGGTATCAAAGAAGAAATAGCTCAACATCAAGCTGCTAATCGCCCCATTTTTTACTCTAGAAAAGGCATACTAATTATGGAACTTGCCGATGGTCGCTGCTTTGAATACCGACATTTGGAGGACGGAACGCGGGAAATCATCCGTGAAGTTTCCTAGGAATGACTGTGTCTCAACCTATCCTAACTGTTGTTGCTGGACCTAATGGAGTAGGTAAAAGTACATTCACTCGTCTAACTCAAGCAGCATTAGGAGTTCCAATTATCGACCCCGATCGCGAAGCAAGACAACTACGCCCCGATCGACCAGAAGCCGCTGCGATCGCAGGTGGAAAACAAGCAATTAATTGATTTTGTTGAATTCTTGGAATTGAAGAAAACCACCGCAACCGGACAACAAGCCGAACCGAAGTCCAAGCCACCACTGAGCGATCGCTTACGGCAAATTCGGGAGGAAATAGTTGCTTCTGGCAATCCATTACTGGATTGGGAAGGAATAGAGCGTGAAAAAGCCGAGCGCAGAGGATGAGATCGAAGCAAAATAGTCAAACCGATCCGCGATCCAGAAACACCAAAGCAAATCCCGCAATGTAAATCTTTAAAATGTATCGAAAATATTGGTTGTTTGCCGCAGGAGCGTGGATGGAACAGCGATCGCGATATGTTTTCAGACACACCCACTTGTCATTAAACTCTGACAATTGAGACAAATTTGATATAGATATAATTGAGAATAGCTATAAGTTTTACGCTATAAGAATTTGAGCTATTTATAGCCATCCTTGGTAAGGGTGAGGTCATGAGTTCAATCCTCATCACGGGCTTTAGATAAAACCCTCTCTAGTAGAGGGTTTTCGCGTTTCTAGGGGTAGTTCAGGTAGCTTGACCATTCTCCATAAGGGTGCTAGTTTGGGTCAATTTTGGTAGTTTGGAGCAAAAATTGGTAGAGAATTAGTAGACAAATTTAGATGGGTTTTATAGGAATCTTCTTTCCATGACAGCACTTGAGGATAATGGTAGCCAAGTTGGTAGACGAACCAAAGCTTCAACAGCGACAGTCAAGATTGAAAATGATAAGGGTTGGTTGAGGCGGTGGTTTAGTTGTCAAGGTAGAAGATATGCATTTTCCTCAGCTTGCCTGACATCAAGACAAATCGCACAGTCGCAGAACACAAGGTGAGGCAGATTGAGCTTGACATTCTCAGTGGCAACTTTGACCCCAGCTTGAAAAAATACAAGCCCCGATTGTCATAGTAATTCCTTCTTTGATACTGGGCTGTCGGTCAATTATTCAGTTGTCAATTGTCAGTAATTAAAAGAAAGGAGACAGGAGTTATGGCTAACCTTCACTACACCCCACAACACCAGTTGCTCGTGGGGGAGACTCCCAAGACCGCACTGGCTCCCTTACAGCCTCTTTACTACTCACTACTCACTTTCAATTTGTCAGTACAAGACTTTGACCGAGTTATATAAGTTCCTAATGGCAGTAAATTACAGTCAAGTTAAGGAGACGATGATTTTGATGAAATGGTGGCAACGCTTGCTCGCACCAGGATTTGTAGCTGGTAATCTGGCAGCCATGCTTGGCAATCTAGCGATCGCGCAGTCAGACTTGTTGACTCAAGCAGAAATTTATAAACTCGTGAATCGAGTCCAACTATTGCTGAAAGATCGACCGCCGCGATCGGCGCAAGTTGCAGATGTGGTTCAGCCGCTAGACGCAGTTAAAACCGCTTCTCTCGCTAGAGCGGATTTGGTCTTTAATGAAGGCTCGCTAGTGAGGCTAGGGGGAAATGCCATTTTTCGCTTTGTGCCTGGTAGCCGTAGCTTTCAGTTACGTAACGGTACTGGTTTATTTATCTTTCCATTTGAGGATGAGAAGGGGACAGTGGTGACACCAGAAGCCGTAGTCACAGCTCAGGGAACAGCTGTGTGGGTGCAACATAACTCAGACAAACAAACGACATCGATTGGAGTTTTGACCGAAAATCCTCAAGTCCCCGTGACTGTTGCTACTTCTGGAGGTGAAGGCGTGGTGGTTTTAGATGCAGGACAGCGCACGGCTGTGAAACAAGGGGAATTGACAGCCGTAAAGGATATGAGTCTCAGAAGATTTTACAAAGTGTGCAAGCTAGCCAGTGACTTAGGTACGCAGAAAGAAACGCTCAGCGAGGTTCTTCCTCCACAAGCACAAAATACGATTGTGACTGTCCGCGATCGCGCGATCGCCGCTTTGGAAGAACAATTTCGCCAAGAGACAGATCCGCCACGTGGTTTCGAGCAGATCGTACCGTGTACTGTTACAGAGGAGCCAAAAGATATTTCGGCAGATGCTCAAGATATATTTGATGGTTTTCCATCTGTACCGAGCAGGCGATGATAGGGTAGACAGCTTTTTCTAACTGCAGATAGTACGATCGTTTGGTTGCACGCTTGAACTCGATTTTAGTTAGCTTTCCATCTGTAACTTGCCAAATTTTCATTGGGCATTCTTTACCCGCAGCAGCAATTATCTTACCATTTGAACTAAAACCAACAGTATTTACCCAGATTTACCCAGCCTTGAAATCTAGCCAAAGTTTTGATTAATTTACTTTCTCAAATCCAGATTTTTATAGTTTTGTCTCGACTGCCAGAAGCTTTCGCCTTTGCGATTAAAAATTAAAATAGGTCGAGTTGAGTTGTTGGTCAGAGAGCCAAAAAGAGTTGTTTTGGTATTGCGATTGTGTTGACCCCACAATACGGTTTCTTGGGCAACTGCGATCGCCTCTGGGGTGATAATTGTAGAAACTCCCAATCTTGGCTTCGATCGGAGTGAGAATGCTGCCATTTCTGAATTCAAAGCTCTCTCATCCCCGGATCGAAAACGGAATACGGAATTTGCGCCAATTCTTGCTACCGTTCCCTCATTGAAAGAGTAAATCTGCCCGCGATCGCGCTGCGGTATACAGAGCATCTAAGGGAACTAAAATATCGGCTACTTTGGCTGGACGTGAATTTTGTCCTTTGGGGAGTAATTTGGCTCGATCGATTAACTTATACACCTCAGCACGGGTCAATAGATCGTCCTGCGCCAGCACCGGATGCATCCATAAAAATCCTGGGACAGTGCTAGCAATTATCTTTCGCATCCATAACCCAATTTGTGTCATTACTTATTTCGTCATTGGTCATTGGTCAGCTAGTTCCCGACTCCCGACTCCTGACTCCCGACTCCCGCCATTTAACAATAAACCGTAACATCTTCACCGCACTCGTCTGCTAAGAAGCACAGGCACTTGAAACGGAGGTAAACGATCTGTTCGTAGAAAGGATTTAACTTACACAGGGGTGGAATGTGAACCAGCGTGCGCCCAAAGAAGGTAATTGTCCGTTCAAAAGGACACCGTGCGGGAATTAACTGACAAAAGAGATGAGCGAATTTGGGATTGTGGATTTCTAGGCTTTCTAACCAGTGGCAGATATTACTTTTGAGTACGATTGGTGCGAACATAGGGATCTCTCCTTTTGTAATACTGAAATAAGGTTGAACTGGTGGGTTTCATTTATATAGGTGGTTAAGTACCTTCATTTATTTGATAGGTTTACCTCTGCTGTGTTATGCAACTAACGTGAGCGATTGATTCATGCGTCCCCGTCAAGGCATTATCGAAATCTTTTCGACCTTTCTGCAATTTGACGCAGACCGCTTTCATGCTTGGGTCAGCGATCCGCACTTGCGGCGGAGTATGCAAGCTAGGCTGGCACAATCACCGCAAATGGAGGCGGCGGAAAACTATTGGGTTCTTTACTGGTATAAGTTGTGGCAAGCTCAGCCTGATAGTCTAGCTAAGGCGCACCTCACCGCTTACTTGCAGGAAGTGTGCTACTGGACGGCACATAAAACTAGCGCTAGCTTTACTGCATCCCAGTACACCTTGTCCGATTGCTTCCAAATGGCGATCGCTCGCTTTGATAAGGTATTAAAAGGCTTTAATCCCCAATTGGGTTACGGATTTAAGAACTATGCCAGTGCCATTTTTAGCAGTGTCCTAAAAGATTTGCTGCGCCAACAGCAGGAAGTTGATATTTCTACGAATTGGTCGCTGCTGCGCCGTTTGAGTCAAAAAAGACTGGTAGAGTCTTTACAAAATGCCGGACTTGGCGCGGAGGTAATTAGTCGTTACGTCCTTGCCTGGAACTGCTTCAAAACGCTTTACGTCCCGACTCACCCGACGGGAACGCGCCAGTTGCCCAAACCGGAATCAGAGACTTGGGAGGCGATCGCTAAACTTTACAATCAAGAACGCATTACTCAACTTCACCCATCAGGGGCAGAATGCAGCCCCCAAACGCTAGAAAAATGGCTCACCGCCTGCGCAAAAGCCGCACGATCTTACCTTTATCCCTCACTTGTCTCAATTGATGCCCCCAAACCAGGGCAAGAGTCGGGGGCTTTTCTCGACGATTTGGGTAGCTTCGAGCAAGATAATTACCTGAATGAAATGATTGCTGCGGAAGAACAGAAAAAACAGCAGTCGCGACAAACTCAGATGCGAGCAGTTTTAGCAGAAGCGATCGCCAAATTGGACTCGCAAGCCCAGACAATTATGCAAATGTACTACGGACAGGGACTCACCCAACAGCAAATTGCTAAAGAGATCGACACCAAACAATATACAGTTTCTCGCCGCCTCACTAGAGCTAGAGAAAATATGTTACTGGCTTTGGCAAAATGGAGTCAAGAGACATTGCATATTACTCTGACATCAGAGGTACTGAATAATATCAACACAGTTTTAGAGGAATGGTTGCAGGTACACTACCGCCGTCCCTCCTCGCTCATGGAGTCTACCTCATGACCTTCGATCCTAGCTTGCTAACTTTGACCGATCCGACACAGGTGTGGCTGGAAGTGTCGGATTTAGTGCGATCGCAGGCATGGCAGCGCAGCCAAGCTTGTTCCCATCCCAGCAGTCGTTGGAATGCCTATCTCAATCAAGTTTGCCTCCAAACTATCTTACCCTGGTTGCGAGAAGAATATGCGGGGAAAGCTTTAGCTGTACCGAGTTTCACCGCTTTGCCTAGCATCTGGGAATTTGTGAACGGGACGGGCGTAGCTTGGGACAATTTGCGGTTAGTCTTAATTCCTACAGAGACAATTGACTTAAGCGAACTGCGCGTGCCTCAAGAATGGGTAGACATTCCCGACTGGGTTGCCGATTATTACTTTGGCGTACAAGTAGATCCCGATTGTGCGTCTGTCAGAGTTTGGGGTTATGCTACTCACGAGCAACTGAAGCAAAATGGCAGTTACGATTCCCAAGACCGCAGCTATTGCCTAGATGAAACCCATGTAATTCAAAATTTGAGCGTGTTATGGGTAGGACGGCAACTGGGAATTGCCGAAACAACTCGTAGAACAGTTGCAGCTTTACCCGTCATTCCCCTAGCACAAGTAGAAAATTTAATTCCACGTTTGGGAAACTCAGAAGTTGTGAGTCCCCGCTTGGCAATACCGTTTCAATTGTGGGGCGCGTTGATCTCGCATGGCGGTTGGCGACAAAAACTTTACCATCACCGTTTGGGGCATCCCGAACAGTGGTCAGTTTTAGAATGGCTGCAAACCGGAGTGTCGGACGCAGCAAGACAGATGGGATGGGGACAAAGCACTTGGCAACCAGCGATGGCAGCAGCAAGGGGAACGACACAATTCTTTCCGGAAGTTTTACTGACTCGCCACATGATTGTTGGTCAGCAGCAGTACGAATTACGAGTTATGCCTCGCACTGGAGGCGTTTGGCGATTTGAGTTACGCCACGCTGTGGGCGATCGCATTCCAGCAGGATTTACACTGCGTCTGTTAACTGAAGACTTACAAGCATTTGAGGGAAACGAAGACACAGCCAGCAAAGCTGTAGAATGCTTATTTGTCGAAGTTTCTCTTGCTCCAGGTGAAGGCTTAGTTTGGGAGATCGAACCCACACCAATTAATTACGATCGCGAAATTTTACGGTTTTAGCTTTGGTTGAAGCGGGAATGCAGCTATATATTTCGATCGAGGTCTAATTTGGTAATTTCTATACGCGATGAAATTACCCAATGCCGAACGAGCAAAGATTTTGGGCAGTTACTTTACAAAATTCCAATCCGCGTTTGATTTCTGCATTTCTGAAATTAAATGACTAAACCCAAACTTTTAGATACAGTTACCAACCTCAAGCCGATTCCAATTAAGCAATTGACCTTAGTGGAGTCAGACTACACTCCTATTGAAACTTTACCAACCGGACAAGTTGGAACGGTTGTAGAAGTTTATAATGAAGGAGAAGATTATCATTATCTAATTGAATTCGCCGATCTTCAAGGACAAGAATATGCAATGGCTACCTTGAGAGCAGACGAAATTCTGGTTTTGCACTACGATTTGGCGATCGCTTAAGTTTTTTTGATAGCCCTAAAAATCAAGCAAAAGCAATCGCGTTTTCGCTTCAGAATACGAACGCACAAATGCTTTTACAATCTCCAATCTCAAATCGCGGTTAACAGCAGCAAATTGCTGAAATTGCTCTTGACTGACTTTAAATGTTGGAGGAATTGCGATCGCTTCGTGATATCAAATCCGGTTGATTGCCCATAATTAGTTGACTGCCTCCGTCCACCAGTGATAAG
>ERZ1066118.2050-NODE-2050-length-10604-cov-4.979335_pt1 | contig 10604 bp, 7 predicted proteins | sample MGYA00382765_ERZ1066118 | MGnify/ENA primary metagenome ERZ1066118 (study PRJEB33369, sample SAMEA5778348) | biofilm metagenome | biome: Industrial cooling water; feature: Water cooling tower basin; material: Biofilm | place: United Arab Emirates | collected...
TTGAGCGGCAAGTTAGCGACAATGCCTGCTTCGGTAGCCACTTGCGCTTGACCGTTGGGCATGAAGAAAACATCAACGGGTGAAGGTTGACCCGCTTGTTTCGCGGCGATGAGTTGCTGCACAGACTGCTCGCCGTCTACCGAAAAATACTCAACCGTGATGCCGTACTTCTCTTGGAAGCGCGGGATGATGTTGTCTTGAAAAAGCGGCGTGAACGATTCGGTGAAGTCGTAGAAAACAATGGAGCCTTGTTCTTTGGCAAGGGGTTCTAACATTTCATAGAAATTGCTAGCTTCAAGCATCGCCAAGTCGAAATTCGCCTCGACATTAAACGTATCCGAATTGACAGGCTGAGCAGCGAGGAGTACCCCTAAAGAAACTGAAACGACCAACCACGAACCAATGACGCGAATCATCTCCCACCTCCGTGTATTTGTCTGGAGCATTTCTTTTTATTGTCAAGAGAGATTCACGGTTTTGTCAGGTGATGTGTAGCTGACATTTGTAATTGCCCCGTGTGACGCTCGAGTGACGCACAGTTTTCTACACGTCGTCATGCCTTCAGGCAGAAAGGAACTACCGTGTTAAATGATGCAGCATTAAACTACACAGCTCCACAAGCTGGCGAAGAAACAGCACTTCAGGTGATAACACTCGAGCGCGACCTAAGCCAAGCTGTAGTCTCACCCAAGGGGGAAGTCAAGATGCACCTTTCGATGAAGGGGCAAACGACATCAAAAGGTCTAAAGGCTGTTTGGCAAAAAACGTTTGCGGAAGAGATGTAAAAACCATCTCTTGACGAAACGCTGATGCCGACCTGACAAAAACTTTCTACACTCGTATCATCTCTTCATTTCCTTTCTAGAGACCCCCACGTCGCGCCAACGTGGGGATTTTTATTGTCTCATTATTTTCTGTTACCCAAGAGTGTACTTGAACCCGCCCCACACGACTCCCGAACCACCAATTCAGTGTCAATCGTAATCGTCGTGCGGCTGAGCTTTGGCGCAGATTTTTGAGTATTGATAACGTGCAAGGCGTAGGCTCCCATCTGCTCAGTTGGCACATTTACGGTGGTTAAAGGCGGCTGCGTAAAAGGTGCAAACGAACTGTTATCTATACTCGCCACCGCCATATCCTCTGGTACGCGCAGTCCTGCTTTTTGAACGGCTCCCAAAACACCGATGGCCACTTCGTCACTTGCAGCAAAAATCGCGGTCGGTACTACTTTAAGTGCGAGCATGGCCTGGGCTCCCTTAAAGCCTTCCTCGGAAGAGTTGTAAACGCCTGGATGCTGGATGTAGTCAGGCACGACCTCGAGCCCGTGCTGTTCTAAGGTTTGGCGGTAGCCCATCACGCGGCGACCTGCGTTGCCGATAAACCCGATGCGGCGATGTCCGAGCCGAATAAAATGCTCGACCACTAAGCGAGCCGCCACCACGCGGTCAAAGGTCACGGTAGTGAAGTTGTTGATCTCAGTGTCGAGGCAAACGATATTGTCAATACGGGCTTCTAGTTGCTTAATAATATCCATGTGAGCAGGATCAACTCGCATGAGATCAGCCGCGAGTAGAATCAGGCTCGACACTTCGTCCTCACGAACGTGCTCGTTGAAGAGTACGTCGTCCTTCAAATCATCCCAAAAGTGCATGAAGCGGATGCGGTTGCCCTGTTCGTGAACCTTGTCGTAAATGCCCGAGAGCACGGCCGCGTAGAAGGGTCGTTGCAAGATGGTCGCAGACCCACCCACGATGATGCCTATTTGATTGGCCGCCACCTTGCCGTCGTTTCTGCCCAAAGCCCTAGCAAATTTATTGGGTTGATAGCCCAAAACGCGCACCGCCGCTAGTACGCGCTGCTTTGTTTCGTCGGACACCTGTCTTGGCCCTTTGTTAATGACGTAGGAAACAACTGCAACGGACACTCCGGCGTGTTGAGCTACGTCTTTTTGCGTTACCTGCTTGTCCATTTTCATTGTCACGAAACCATTCCTTAACACTTTACTTGACAATAGTATATCCTATCACCTATTCTATCTAAACGCTTGTCTAAACGTTTAGAACTTCAAGTAACTTTAAGCGAATCACCAAATCATAGTCGAACCTTTGAGAAAGGAGGACTGGTCAATACCATAAAGGACTTATTAGCAGAAAGCCGGGCCTAGCAAGGGGTTATAACCCCTTAAAGCCAGAGCTAAAGGTGTCATTTGAAGGAACTGCACAAGTCCGATAATCGGCGGAATAAAAATCATTTGTATTTATATTAAGGAGCCGCACATGCTTAAACGCTTCGCAGTTTTATTGGCTATCATCGGCTTTACATTTACCGTTTACGCGCAAGACACAGCAGAAGTTCAACCCGTCGCCAGTCTCGAGTCCTGCCCTGTCCCAGAGGCTTCGGGCAAGCTCGAGGTCTGGTTAGGGGGGGATGTCTGGGACCCTGTGTTTGCCGAGTTTCAGCGTGCTTGCCCTAACTTGGAGATTGCCAGTGGTGCACGCGAATGGAGCGACATTCAAACCCAAGTTCAGCTAGCCATCACAGCCGGCACGGGCGGCTGTGACTTGTGTCCGCTCGAGCAAAAAGACATTTCCAAGTTTGTCTACGGCGGCGGCCTCCTCGATATTACCGAGCGCGTACAGCCTTACAAAGACCAAATTTCGCCGGGGTCGTGGGCTTCAGTGACAGGTCCTGACGGAAAAATTTACGGTCTCCCTTCAGATGTTGGACCCGTGGTGATGTACTACCGCCGTGATGTCTTTGAACAAGCCGGACTCGCCTCAGACCCAGACTCGGTGAGCGAGATGGTAGCAACCTGGCAGGATTATTTGAACGTGTGCAAAACCATCAAAGACGCGACAGGTCTCTACTGCTTTCAGAACAGCAAAGCCAATAACGATGCCCGCATGTTCGAGATGATGCTGTGGAGCCAGGGTCAAGGCTACTTTGACGATGCTGGCAATCTCGCTGTCGCCAGCCCCACTAACGTCGCTACCTTGGAACTCATGGGGCAATTCTGGCAGGACGACCTCGTAACTGATTTTAATTCCTGGACGGACGAATGGTATGCGGGCTTTTCCTCGCTGGATAACCCCGTCGCTTCCATCGTTATTGCAGGGTGGATGGAGATGTTTTTGCCGACTTGGATTGCTCCCGACACCGCAGGTCTTTGGGGTGTGGCGCGGATGCCAGGCGGAACAACGGCCGGGAGTGCCCGGGCAGCCCTAGACGGCGGCTCTGCCCTCTTTATTCCGAAACACAGCCAACAAGCCGACGCGGCCTGGGCCCTCATGGAATACATGTCCCTGAATTACGATAACGTTTTGTGGGCCCGCACCCAGCACGGTTTGTTTCCGGCCCTCACCCAAACCTACGATGACCCTGCTTTACAAGAACCCGCCGCATTCTTTGGCGGTCAAGTGGTGAACCCTCTTTACCTCGAGGTCTTAAACGAGGTGCCACAGGCAAACATTTGGGGACCGAACTACACCATGATCAACGAGGTCGTATCAGTAGGCATTCAACGCTACGCCACAGGCGAAGTCAGTGCCGAAGCGGCCCTGCAAGCTGCTCAAGAGGAGATTGCGGCGAATTTGAGCAACTAGCGGAAGGAAAAAGAGCTAGGGCTAGAGGCAAGAGTTCTTCGTCATTCGTCGTTAGTTATTCGTAAGTCCAAAAGACGAAGCCCGAAATTTTTGTGCGAGATGAGTTGACTGAGAAGGTTTAGTATAAATGGTGCTGGCCAGCACCGTTTATACCACCCTTCGTCATTGCGAGGAGGAGTGAAGAATTGTTGGCGAAGTTGGGATGTCTTTTGCAGGAAACTACTGACGAAGCAATCTTCCTTCACTACGCTAATTGACGAGAGGTCTTCAACGGCTATAAAAACCACATCCCTACGAAGTCAGTGCCGGAAGATTGCTTCGGAGCTGAGGCAACTTTAACTGAGTTGATGTTTATTACACGTTTAACTGAACCTCGCAATGACGAATCGTGGTGTAAAGGGCGTGGTTCACCCTTTACCCTTAAAATATGGGATGACTCATGATAACCACTTTTAGCTCTCAGCCCTTTGCTCTTGCAAAATCTTTTTCTGTGTTCTCTGTGGTGATATTTTTTGTCGTGTACTGCACAACATATTCAGCTAATGACGAGATATGCGCTCCTCTTTCCCAGCTCGAGCAGAAGGCGCGGCTAGCATGAAAAAGACTGAATCCTCCCGTTCGCCGACAATTATCCTCAGCCAACCAAGCGGGGTAAAACCCACCTCTGGTCTGTGGCAGGCTGTTAAGAAGAATCGCTGGGCTTACGCCTTCATCGCGCCGTTCTACCTCATGTTTATTATCTTGGGGCTGTTTCCTATCGCCTTTTCGCTATACCTAAGTTTCCAGGATTGGGACGGCTACAGACCCATGCAGTTTGTCGGTCTCAACAACTACAGCTATCTCTTTAGCAAAGGCGGGCAACTGTTCTGGCAGTCGCTGCAAAATAGTTTCATTCTTATTTTGATGTACGTGCCGCTCATCACGGTGTTGGCCCTCGTCGTCGCGGCGTTGCTCAATTCGCCCAGGGTCAAAGGTTTCCGCACCTACCGAATGCTGATTTTTGCGCCCTTCGTCACCTCGACCATCGTTGCTGGCTTCGTGTTCCAACTTCTCCTCGGCACCGAAGGTTTGTTCAATACCGTGCTCAGAGCCTTCGGACTCCCTGGCATACCTTGGCTGGATACCGTCTGGGGTGCTCGCATCTCCCTCAGCATGGTCGTGATTTGGGGTGGACTCGGCTACAACGTCATTATCATGCTGTCAGGACTCCAGACGATTCCCCGCGAACTTAACGAAGCTGCGCTTATTGACGGGGCCGGCCCCGTGCGCTCTTTTCTCTACGTGACCGTACCCCTGATGCGCCCCATCATCCTGTTTTCAACCGTGTTTTCGGTGGTGGGTGCGTTTGCATTATTTGACGCTGTGGTGGCGTTAGGGCGCGGGCCGCTTCGCGCCAACGTTACGCCCCTGGTGCAAATTTTTGATGTCGCCTTCGGGCAGTTTGAATACGGACGGGCCTCAGCTCAGGCGTATGTTTACTTTCTAATTATCTTTGTCTTAACCGCTTTACAGTTCAGACTGCTCGGGAGAGACAACGGATGAAAAGAGTTCCAGTCAGCGTTATTTTTTTTGGCATCCTGTTTTTGTTGCTGGGTCAAGTCTTGGCTCGAGCCAAGCTAGTGATGACGGACGAAACAAACCAGCTCGACGTTGCTAAAATTGAGCAGAGCGCACGACCCCTGATAGACCGAGGAGCCACCGTCGCGGTCTACGTGGTCAATGCTGGACTCGCCCCGCAAATGAATGCCCTATTAGAAAAGGACGAACTGCTGACGAACGGGGCCCTGCGCGAAAATGTCATCGTGCTCTTTCTTTCGGTGCAAGATACGTTTAGCTTTGTTCGCTTTGGCAGTGAGTGGGCTTCACTGTTGGGCAGTCAGAGTGCCACCTTACGAACACAAAACATGCAACCCAACCTCGAGCGTGGTGAGCTAACTGAAGCAGTAGTTTCTTCCCTAGAGTTGCTCGAGGGCGTGTTGGCGGGCACGGTAGAGAAGGTTGACAGAAGTGAGGCCCTCGCTCCAAACTACGCACCCGTTCGCGCGGTGTTTTTGTGGCTGGCTCTCGCCGCTATTGCCTTTTTTGTCATTCGCCTTTTTTACACGCGCGACGTTGTGAGTGCTGGTACAGATGTTGGCATTCATGTGTTTCTCGTGTCACTTGCCGTGTTTTCAATTCTGCCGTTCGTCTGGATGCTGAGCAGTTCGCTCAAACCTCTGTCCGAAATTTTTGCCCAACCGCCGCAGTTGCTTTCGCCCAACATGAGTTTAGCTGCTTATAGGTACGCCCTCGAGTGGGGCGTGGATGTCGGGCTACTGAACACCTTTATTTTAGCCACGCTCTTCACCGCCGTGACGCTTTTCTTCTCGACGTTGGCGGGCTTTGGTTTTTCCAAGTATCACTTCCCAGGACGCAAGGTTTTATTCGGCTTACTGTTAGCGATCATGCTCGTGCCTGGGGCCGTCACCATCGTACCGACCTACATCATGATGGTGAGACTCAACTGGATTGATACCTTTTGGCCGCTGGTCGTGCCTGGGGCGGCAAATGCCTACGCGATTTTTTTCATGCGTCAGTACATTCTGGCTGTACCAAACGAACTCCTGGATTCGGCGCGAATAGATAGTTGCAGTGAATTTGGCATTTTCTGGCGCATCATCGTACCCCTGGTGGCTCCTGGCATGACGAGTTTAGGGCTTATCTCGTTTATGGCGATGTGGAACAGTTATTTGGGTCCACTTATCTACTTGCGCTCGCCCGAAAACTTTACGCTCTCGCTCGTGCAGATGAATATTATTGGCCCCATCTCGAGTGCGCGGCCCTGGCCCGAGTGGATGGCCGTCGGGGTCATCAGCGTGGCACCAACGCTTATTATCTACTTTATCTTTCAACGCCGTTTCACCGAAGGCATTGCCTCGGATGCCGTGAAATCTTAATCTAACCCTCGGAGCTTCTAGCAATGACCTTATTTTTTGGTGCCGATTATTACCCCGAACAGTGGCCGCAGTCGCGTTGGGAAACTGACGCGAAACTTATGAAAGAGGCCGGCTTTAACGTCGTTCGCTTAGCAGAGTTTGCCTGGAGTCGGCTCGAGCCGAGCGACGGGTGCTTTGATTTTTCGTGGTTAGACCAAGCCGTAGACCTTCTTACCGAGCAAGGACTAAAGGTGGTTCTAGGCACACCCTCCGCTTCCGTTCCCCCCTGGCTTTTCCACGCGCATCCTGACATGGCAATTGTTGACGAAGACGGCACGACCCGAACCTACGGCAGCCGCCGCGATGCCTCCCCGGCCCACCCAGCCTACTGCCACTACGCGGTGCGAATAGCACGTCACATGGCTGGTCACTACGCCCAGCATCCGCACGTTATCGGCTGGCAGGTTGACAACGAATTTGGTGACCGTTGTTACTCAGAAGCGAGCCGCCGCGCCTTTCAGGTGTGGTTGAAAAATAAATACGGAACGCTCGAGAACCTGAATGCTACTTGGGGTTCTGTTTTCTGGAGCCACCTCTATACGAGTTGGGAACACATTCCCGTGCCGAGAAAAACCACTCACGCTAAACACAACCCTGGCTTGCACTATGACTATTATTGCTTTCAGTCTGAACTCTACACGGAGTTTCAACAGGCACAGCTCGAGGCTCTGCGCGAACAGGTTGGGTTCGAGCACCTTATCACCCATAACCTCATGGGGTTTTCTTACGGCAACCTAGACTATTTCAAACTAGCAGCACCGCTCGACTTCGTGAGTTGGGATAACTACCCGAGTGCCTTCTGGCGCGAAGCAGTTACGGCAAATCCTGCCCACATTGCCCTCGGACACAGTGCCATGTGGGGCTTAAAACAGCAAAATTTCTGGGTGATGGAGCAGCAGAGCGGGGCCTCGGGTTGGCACGTCATGTCGCCGTCGCCGCAGCCAGGTCAAATTTCCCTGTGGGCCTACCAGGCTATCGCACACGGTGCGGACGGCATCGTGTTTTTTCGCTGGCGCAGTTACCCCAAGGGTGCGGAGCAAAACTGGCACGGCATCCTAGACCATCACGGTCAACCTGGCAGACGCTATCACGAAGTAAAAAAAATGGGTGAGCAATTAGGGCGGCTCGGCCCAGGCATTGCAGGTTCACTCCCTGAGCATCAGGTCGCTATCCTCCACAGCTACGAAAGTCGTTTTTCATTTCAGATTCAACCTGACAGCCCACAGTTTAGTTACGAGGCGCACGTCGCAGCCTACTATTCAGCCTTACACCGCAAAAATATTCCCACCGCACTCGTTAGCGCACCCTCTGACCTGACCTCGTACAAGCTCGTGTTGGCACCAGCCTTGCGCTTGGTGAGTGAAGAAACTGTGCAGCACCTCGGCGCGTATGTACGCCAAGGCGGTGTCTTGGTCGTCACCCCGCGCTCGGGGTCACGGACGATGACAAATGCCATCGTCGAAACCCCGCTACCTGGTCTCCTCGCCGAGTTGTGCGGTGTCACCGTCGAGGAGTATGACGCGCTGCCGAGCAGTATGACGCGCCGCTTGAAGTTTGTCGGTTCTGAATCAGTAGTCAACTCGAGCCTCTGGTCTGACGTGCTAGCACCAACCACAGCACAAATCCTGGCGGTCTACGATGAAGGCTATGTTGCTGGCAAGCCTGCGATTACCTGCAACAGCGTTGGGCAGGGGCGAGTCATTTACATCGGCGCGATGGGTGATGGCAGCTTTGTTCAAACCATTGTTGATTACGTTCTCAGCACCGTACAGGTCAAACCCGCGCTAAAGATTCCCGAGACCCCTTCCGTCGAAGTCACCGAACGCTGGCAAGGCGAGCAGCAACTTATTTTCGTGTTGAATCACGGAGCTGAGTCAGTAACACTCCCGCTCGAGGGGAGCTACCTTGACCTCGTGAGCGAAGAACACCTCGAGAATCACCTCACCTTAGACCCTTACGGGGTCAGGATTTTGACACAGCCGCCCGTTGCAGGGTTAGAGACAAGGAAGTGATATGCCAGAGCAGCGCGTCGCCACACAGTTTTTAGCCAGCGAATGGGGCTACGTTTCAGCACGACCCTACGACGACCCGTTTAACGCGCTCGAGCTTGATGTCTTGTTCACTCACGAAAGCAGTCAGACCTGGCGCGTGCCAACCTACTGGGCTGGAGAACAGGAGTGGCGCGTTCGGTTTGCTCCGCCCTTAGAGGGTCACTACAGCTATCAAACACTTTCTTCGGACACCACGAATGACAGCCTCCATGACCAAAGGGGAGCCTTGATTGCACATGCCTACACGGGAAAGAATCACCTGCTTGCACACGGCCCTTTGCGCGTCGCGGAATCCAAACGCACGTTCGCCTTTGCAGACGGCACACCGTTTTTCTGGCTCGGCGACACCTGGTGGTTTAGCTTGGCAAAGCGACTCGTCTGGCCCGAAGAGTTCCAACGAATAGCTAGGGATCGTCAAGCCAAAGGGTTTAACGTCGTGCAAGTCGTCGCTGGCTTGTATCCTGACATGCCGCCCTTTGACCCGCGTGGTGTCAACGAGGCCGGCTTTCCTTGGGAGAAGGATTACCAACGTATACATCCATCTTATTTCGAGCTGGCCGACCTCCGCATTCAGTGGCTGGTTCGTTGTGACCTTCTGCCTTGCATCGTCGGGAGTTGGGGCTATTACTTAAAAGAGTTAGGGCCTTCCAAAATGAAGCAGCACTGGCGCAACCTAATCGCGCGTTGGGGTGCTTACCCTGTCGTGTGGTGTCTCGCGGGTGAACTCGCCATGCCCTACTACCTCGATGAAAAGTTTGGCACGGGCGATGACCCTGACCTGGCCCAAAGCTGGGTGGAGATTGGGCATTATGTTCGCGCCACCGACCCCTACCACCGTCTTGTGACCGTGCATCCCTCTTCAAACAACCCTGGTCGTCAGCAAGTCACTGACGACAGCGTAATGGATTTCGAGATGCTGCAATCAGGCCACGACGGCTACGACAGCATCCAGACGATGCTAGGGGTTTTAGCGCAGCAGCGTGCGCTGGCTCCGACGATGCCCATCCTGGTAGACGAAATCAACTACGAAGAACAGGTGCATAATTCCCACGCCGAGGTGCAACGCTTGGCTTTCTGGACGGCCTTTTTATCTGGCTCGGCAGGGTTCACCTACGGGGCAAGCGGGTTGTGGGCCTTCAACTCAGAGGCTCAACCTTGGGGTGCCTCTCCGCACGGACTGACCTGGAGCGACATGACCTGGGAAGAGGCTCTGGTGCTTCCAGGAGGAGTGCAACTCGGTTACGCGAAGCAACTCCTGGAACGCTACGAGTGGTGGAGGTTTGAAAGCCTGCAACCTTGCGTGAGTCAGCCTGGCGATTGGGGCAACTACGCGGGCATGTTTGCCGCAGGCATTCCAGGAGAGGTACTGGTCATTTATTCACTCAAGCCGACTTATCCCTGGAGCAAAAAGCGCAAAATCGTGAGTGTACTGAGGTCCAAAACGAACTACCATGCTTTTTTCTGGAACCCGCGCAAGGGCCAAGACCACGACCTCGGAACGATTACCTCTGACGCAGAAGGTCGCTGGCTCGTTCCTTTTGAACCCACCTTGCAGGATTGGGTGGTGGTGTTAGAAAAAATTAGCTGATGGTCTGGGGGCTGAACATTCGTTTGAAATTGGATAAGAGTTATGCAGTTTTTACGAATCACACCATCGTCGGAGGCCAACAAGGGGTTAAAACCGCCTTGTTGAAACGAAGCTCACTACTTTTGCGTAAGTCCTGTTGGATAAAGCTGGTTCTAAGTATTTGCGTAGTGACAATGCGAGATGTCGAGTAAGACAATAAGTTTCAACAAGGGGATTCATCCCCTTGAAAATGGTGAGCCTATCGCAACCTTGCTATGAGGCTACTAAATTTCAACTATAGGTTAGAGAGGAAACCCAAGTATGACTCGAGCCAAGGGCAGTGCAGCACAAATTGCCACCTACACCTGTTACAAAACAAAACAGCCGCTAATGATAGACGGTCACTTGG
>ERZ1066118.2051-NODE-2051-length-10597-cov-9.630905_pt1 | contig 10597 bp, 12 predicted proteins | sample MGYA00382765_ERZ1066118 | MGnify/ENA primary metagenome ERZ1066118 (study PRJEB33369, sample SAMEA5778348) | biofilm metagenome | biome: Industrial cooling water; feature: Water cooling tower basin; material: Biofilm | place: United Arab Emirates | collected...
TTCCAGTTGACAACAGGTTGCCTTTATTCTCCCTTATTTCCCAACAAGTCTATTGAGTATCCCGACCGATTCAAGCTCAAGCTCGTCGGCACTCACGAAAAGTTTTTGGTCAGCGATCGCTCTTTTGCTTTGGTAGGCAGTCACAACCTGCTAGCATCGGGGATTCAAAGTAGGGAGCGAGAAGTTGGAATCCGTACTATAGATCCTCAAATTATCCAAGGACTGCGCGAGCGGTTTGACGATCCCGCGTGGCACGAACTAGAAGAACTAGATGAAACTCAGACCGTAGATTCTTCCAACTACGAGATTGAAGCTACGGAAATAGTGGCATTAAGCGATCGGTCTGATTCCAGTTATGAAAATTTTGATATTGAATTAGACGCAGACGATAACGCTGATGTCGAGAGCAGCCAGGGAGAAGCAATCGATGCAGAGGAATTTTTAAGACGCTATAACTCGCAAGAACGAAACTTTACCAAAATTAATCTCGTTAGAGTAGACCTAACAGGAAAAAAACTTAGTGCTGGCGAGCTGAATTTAAGCGAAGCAAATTTGGCTGGAGCTAAGCTAGGCAAGACAAAACTCGATTGTGTAAACCTCGCTGGTGCTAATCTCAAGAACGCTAACCTCAGCGAAGCACAAATGCATCAAACGAATCTCAGCAAAGCCAACTTAGAACGCGCCTACCTTTATAACGTCAATTTATATGGAACAAAGTTGGTTGGGGCAAATCTGAGTCGTGCCAATCTCAGCCAAGTAAATCTGTCATTGCAAGTAGAGTTAAGTGGAGCGAACTTGAGCGGAGCCAATTTAAGCCGAGTAAATTTAAGGAAAACGCAGCTGATTGAAGTAAATCTAAGTGACGCTAATTTAAGCCATGCTAATTTATTAGAAGCAAACCTCGGTAGTGCGAATCTGCAACGAATCAAGTTGGATCAAGCAATTTATGGCAGTAAAACTATTTTTCCAATCGGTTTTAATCCTGTAAAAACCGGAGCTTACTTAATTGCTCCCAATACGGCAATTCCAAACGCGAACTTATTTGCTCTCGATCTAAGTGGAGTTAATTTAACGGGAGCTAACTTGAGTCAAGCTAATCTCACAGCCGCAAATCTCAATAGCGCCGACTTAAGTGAAACTAACTTAAATAGAGCAAATTTACACCAAGCATACTTACAAGGGGCGAAATTGCTTCAAGCAAATTTAGAGGAGGCAAACTTGACTGAGGTAAAACTCAACCACGCTAACTTAACTGCCGCTAATCTAAAAAATGCGAATTTCATCCAAGCAAATCTGGAAGGAGCTAACTTAACTGCGGCGGATTTGAGTCGAGCCAATTTGAAAAATACAAATCTGTGTGGAGCGAACTTTAGCGGTGCTATCTTAACCCAAGTAAATTTAGTTGGAGTAACTTTACAAGGAAAACTCAGTGGTGCTGATTTGAGTGAAGCTAACCTGTGTGGGGCAAATTTGAGTGGGGCAAATTTGAGCGGCGCAAATTTGACTTCAGCCGATCTGCGCGGCGCAAACTTGAGTCAAGCTAACCTAGAAAAGGCTAACCTCAAGGAAGCCAAAATAGGCGGCGCAAACTTGAATGGGGCAAAGCTCAATGGAGCAATTATGCCTGATGGAACAGTGTGGAGCGGACAATCTGGAGCTTGATATTTGATGCCGCTAACGCGGCTGATGAGTGAAAACTCTTAATGCTTCACTCATGAATGTAACCCAGTTAGCTTTACAGTCAGTGCCAAAGCAAGAGCTTGATTCTGTATGCAACCAGTGGCAGGCAGCAACCAACGATTGTCAATCAACTGAGCCAAGTCTCAAATATATTGAGGCGGAACAGCAATGGCTCCAAGAGCAGGCATACCAGCACGATCGCTATTTGTATGCCGATAGACTTTAAGTAGGAGCGATCGCTATTATGAACCAAACTCAAACAGGAGAACTTTCCCCAGAAGCTTTATTCAAAACAATGAGTTTGAAAGAGCTATCCATTGCCGCTCGCGATCTGAGTGCCACCCTGTCTCAAGCAACCCAGGACGAAGAATTTCTCCAAGCCTGCGAGAATTACATTAGCGATGCTACTGCTGATAAAGTAGACGGCTACAGTTTTGTTGCTGCTTATCTAGAGGCAGACATTGCTGCTTGGCAGGAGAAGAAAAACAAGCTGCTGGAAATGGTTGATGAAATTCTCGCTCGCAAGCAAAGAGAGCTAGAAATGCTCAAGTCTTCACTCTTGTGGCTTTACAGCTTGGGCTTAATCGATAACAAGCTAGAGGGCAAAACTAGAGCTATCGCCATCCAACCGAGTCCCCCTAAAATTACCAAACTACTGATTGCACCTGATTCTCCTGACTTTCCCGAACAATTTCGAGAAGTCAGGGTAGAGTACAAGGTGAATGCTAAAGCACTAATCGACGCATGGAAAGCTGGGGAAAATGTTGATGCGATCGCGCCCCGTAGAACAAGGTTTGCACGTCCGCTTTCGGTACAAAAGGGTGCGCTAGCAATCTTGTTGCTCAAGTACTATGCTGAAAAAAACTATCAAACCACTAGAATCGTTGAAGCCCTAAATCTCCTGCCCTGCCACTGGCAAATTATTCCTACCAACGGTAAAAAACCATTAGGATGCCAGTGGCAACAACGCCCTTTCACACCAAAAGCACTACAACAGCAATTAGCCAAGGAAGGCAGAGTCAAAGTTTGCGGTAACAACCAAACTTGCTACGAAGCAGTGCCAACCGGAATTGCCTTGCTGTGCGGACAAAACGAGCGAGAATTTTTGATTGCAGTCGATTGCGACGGACAAAGTGCTTACGATAAGATCGAGCAGATAGCTCCTACACCTCTACCCTCCACCGTAGCATTTACTTCAGGGCGAACGGGTAGAGCGCAGTATCTGTTTAAGATCCCAAATCTTACCAAAAAACAACTCAAATCTAGAAAGATTCGGACTGCTGCCAACGAAGCCTTAGAACTAAGGGCTGCTAACTTAGCGTCGGTGCTTCCCCCATCAATCCACCCAACTACCGGACATTATTGCTGGTTGCCTGGATGCCGTCCCGATGAAACAGAAGTAGCAGTCGCACCAGACTGGATAATAGAGCAAATGTCCGTTCCGGTAAAAGCGCGATCGCCTTCCCCACAGAGCGGTAAATTCGAGCGATTAACTGCAACGTCAACTAACAGCGAACTAGCAAAAGCTTTGCTGCTATTAGAAGTCATCCATCCTAAATTTGCCGATGACTACGATTCGTGGCTCAGAATTGGCATGGCGTTGAAATCTATTAGTCCCCGTTTGCTGCCAGCCTGGGACGGTTGGAGCCAGCTATCCTCCAAATACAAGGAAGGTGAGTGTCAATCCAAATGGGACAGCTTCAGGCAAATCAGAACCACAATTGGAACGCTCTATTACTTTGCCAATCTTGACTAATGGAAAATTGCGATGATTGCACTTTCAGTCAGACAAAAAATGATGTCCCAGAGCGAAGAAACACCCCAAGAATTTGATGAATTTATAGATGAGAAGACTGAAGATAATGACTCATCCCAAAATAATTCTATTCCCAGCGCCGCTCGCGATGAAGGCGATCGCTACAACTTCGAGCAAGCCAAGATTGTCATCGGATTGCAAATTCTGCCAGCAACAGAGCGGTCGGAGCGACAGGTACTAATCGCTGCGGGTATTCAAGGCGAACCACCAATTCTGGGCAGGACTACACTTACCCAAATTGAAGAATCTCAGGCTATTGCTGAAATATTAGCAAAGTTAAAACAAGCATTACCTCAAATAGCAGAGTCGGCAAAAATTAGATCGGAAAAACAACGTCAGCTCGACCAAAAGCAACAGAAAACAGTAGTTCCGCCCCCTAAATTGCCACCGCTCAACTCCAAGCCACAACCATCCAATCAACTATCGCTGTTTTAAACTATGCCATACATTCTCATGCTGGAAGGACAAGAGATTTCTCTGACGGATGAAGTCGGAGCAACTGATGAAACAATTCGCAGCGCGATCGCACCGTTTTATCCCCAAGCAGCGACAGCCGAGTTCTCGCGCTCGGAAGTTGACGGACTAACGCGCATTCGCATGGTCAAAAAAGCGGGGACTAAGGGCAACTGTTATTCTCTCCAACATCTCAGAGCAAGCGAATCAAGTCTAAACCCTGCTCTAGCCCTCAGCTGGCAGCTCAAACATTTAGAAATTTACAACGGTTTGAGCCTAGAAGAATTGCTAGTATTGCAACCCCAAATTAGTAGCGCGATCGCACGAGGAGAACAGTGGGAATCCGAAGTAGAAAAAAGCATCAAATACTTGAAACAAGTTTCCCCAATTCCTTCAGCAATCCCTGTTATTGTTTAGATGCAACTGCTCCAATTAGCAAAACCTGTCGAAACCTTAAAAACCTATCAAATTCCTCTGACTGCAACCGAGGGGAATTTATACCTGGAAGAACTCAACCAAAAAATCGTTCTTCTTTCCCTTTACAAACAAATGTTTCCCGTAGAGTGGGCAAGATCGCAAGCTAGTTTGTTACAGCGATCGCAGGCTGAAGTTTATTGCGATCGCGAAATGGAATTTCTTGGATTGGTTAACGAACGCCTATTTCCATTGGATTGTTGGGAAGATTTCAGCCAACGATCTGCAGAAATTCCGCTCTATCCCCAAACAGCAAGCGTGTGGGAAGTCGATCTAGAAGATTTAACTTTGGGCGAACAATTTCTCATATCGCTGGTGGGTGAAGGTTACTCTAGGGAACAATGGCAAGAACTCTTCGGATTTATTCCTACCGCTCTAGCAACAGGCGATGAAATCGATTGGGAGCGACTAGAAAAACTGTCGCGCTCTGCTGTCGAACCGCTAGCCTATCTATACGACGCAATCTCGATTCTCGATCGCAGTACGGGCTGTATTTGGTTAGATCTCACAGAGGAAACTTACGTGTCTTACCCTTGGACAAAAGAAGTGCTGTTGAATCTAGCACAAGAGTGGCAGGTAGCTCGACAATATCTGCTACGACAGCAGCAATTCGAGGAATGGATTGAATCTTCAGTTGTCCGTAGACAAGAAACCGTCAAACTATGGAATTCGGCTCGCAAGTAGTTTTACCCGCTGCAACAACTACAACCTTACCCCAACTCGATGTTGGCGCGATCGCTCTTGCAGTCGCTACAAAAACAGTTGATGCAAATATTCTGGCACAGCTGCTGTTTTTGCCAGGTCAATATTTACTCGTAACCAAAGAAGATCGAGCCACAACTTACAAATTTGTTTCGCCAGCAGCTTTAAAAGCAGGGTTTGCTAACGAACCAGTTGATTCTGGCTGGCTAGCACCCAACACCGTGAGGTGGGGGCATTGTCATCAAGGAGAGTGGCTGGTACAGTTTTATCCACCCAGGCGCTACCAACTTGCACTCGATAGATTTACCGCAGATGCATCTATCTCTATACCGCTACCTGGATTTGTGTTTGTCGGCTGCAATCTCAAATACTGGATCTGGGCAGTCAAAAGTAACTCGTTCGACCCCGATTTGGCGCTATTTCACGCTCCCTTGCCAAATGTCATGCCAGATGGCTCTATCTGTTTTGGCGACAACTCTCCCCCCAAGAGTTCGCCGTTGGGGATTGTACGAGCGTGGGACTTGTTCTGGCACAGTCCTTTTAACAACCATGTCGTGCATGGTAAATCCAAAGCCCACAGTCGGGATGTCCGATTGGGGCTGCGATCGTTGCACCGCAAAGGCTCTAAAAAATATCCGTTGCGAGATTTAGTCCCGCTCTCAAACAAAACTATCTCCAGCGCAGTCGAGCAAATTATTCAATGACGATCGAACCTTTTATTAGCTACAACATTGCTGCCAGTCCCGTCCTCCCAGACATGACAGCTTCTATGATGGAGTACTGGCTAGCAGGTAATGGTGTATTTGTCCGCGCTGCTCGTCTGGGGTTAAGTGCTTGCGTGCCTGTTGCCAACTGCGCGATCGCGGGTCTACCTGCAATAACGCCTTACGTGCAGTTAGAGTATCCCCTCATTCCCACCGATCTGGCGCTTGAAATGCTGCACCGCTCTCAAGCAGTTGGCGAGCGAGAAATCTTGTTCTACCTCTCGTTTGTTAACGGCAAGTGGCAACTCGACATTCCAAAGCAGCTAGCCACGTCGGGTAGCGTTCGACCTTTGACTGCATCCCTCGGTACGGCATACGAAACAGCGACGATTGAAATTCACAGCCACCACAGTACGAGCGCTCGGTTTTCCGCCATTGATGACCTAGAAGAATCCGGCAAATTCAGAATTTTTGGAGTTTTAGGAGAAATTTTCACTCGTCCGACTCTCAACCTAAGAGTTGGTATTTACAGCCATTTTTGGCTAATTCCAGCTAGTTGGGTATTCCAGCTACCAAGCGAATTATCGAATTTTGTCCGACCATGCACTTAGATCTATCCTACGCTCGCTCTTTTCCCTTGATGCTGGCAGATCGCAGCCATGTCCATTTCGTGGTTGTAGGTGCTGGAGGAACTGGTGGCTGGATAATTGGGGCGATCGCTCGACTGATGTTAGAGATCGAGACAAAAACTCACAAAACTGCATCCTGCACGGTAGTGGACTTCGATGTAGTAGAACCCAAAAATATTCCCAGGCAAAACTTCCAAAGCTCTGAAATTGGACTTTTCAAAGCCCAATTGTTAGCAGCCAGGTACAGCTTAGCTTGGGGATGCAAAATCTCTAGCGTCACGCAACCGTTTTGCCAAGACACGATCGGGTGCTATTGGAACCAACTGATAGTTATTGTCGGTTGCGTTGACAATGCCGCTGCTAGAGCCGAGATAAGCAAGTGTCTCGACCGAAACCATTGCGATCGCCCCCCTTCGATCTGGTGGTTGGACTGCGGCAATCATGCCTCTGCCAGTTCTGGGCAGGTGCTATTGGGTTCCACCAATCAATTCAGCCTGGAACGAGCTGTTGACAATCCAAACAGCCCCAACTTTTGCATCCACCTACCCAGCCCTGCGGTGCAACATCCAGAACTGCTGGTAGCATTGCCAGAAGAGTTATATTCGACAAAACTCTCTTGCGCTGAAATTCAAGCCCGCGATCGCCAGAGCTTGTTCGTCAACTCTCAAGTGGCGGCAATTGCCAGCGATTACTTGCTTGCCCTAACTTTGACTGGAGGATTGCGGCGGTTTGCTACATACTTCGACAGCCAAGCGGGAACTGCGCGATCTCTCTACAACTGTCCTCAAACTTTCAAGCAGTTCGTCACGAAGCAGGATTGACGCGCTCGGCTGGCAAAGTACATAGCTGTGCTTCGCTGACGCGACCTTGAGGTAAAGCTTATAGGTCGCTTTATGCTCCAACTAGACGCAAATATGCTGAGACTCTTGGCAGCAGATCCCCAAAAGTTTCAGCAGGATTTTATCGAGCCGCAATGTCTTCTGACACCATCCAATTTAGTAGAAGACCAAAAAGAGATTGAAAGATTTCGCCTAGTTCTTCAACAACTGCTTTTGGGATTACCTGTAGAGCCGTTGTTACAAGCCGATCCCAAAATTGCTGCCTGGATAGATCGAGTTCTCCCGATCGCGAGCGTGCCTGCTCGTACAAAGCAAGTGAATACTTGGCGACAAAAACTGATTCAAGGGGCGCTAATAATTGCCCATTACGACTTGCTCATCTTGAATGATGAAAAAGCGATCGCCGTTAACTGGAGGAGCGATCGCAATATTCCTCAATTGGGACAACTTGAAAAGAGTTGGGAAGCTCAACTGCAATTATTTCTCCTGGTGGAAACTGAGGAAATATTGCCGACTAACGCATCTCTAATCTATTTCTTTTTTGATTCGGATAAATCTCCTACACTAGAGCGATTCTCTTATACACAAGAGAAACACGATGCTTTCAAGCAGCGATTGGAGATGGCATTATCTAAATTGCCCAGCAGTGCAATCGACGATTCAGAATATTCATTTCACCAATCTATAGATGAAGCTCAACTGAATCTGCAAAGTTTTCTTGATAGAAAAATGACAACTTATGAATACCTCGAATCGATTCCAGAGGTCGAAATCTAATGCATCTTCCAGTCACCAAAATAGAACTATCTCCCGATCGCTGGCATTTCAATATTATCTCACCAAGAATTGCCACGATTACTAATCCACAAGGAAAACGCCAAGTTTCCTACTTTGGATTTGTCACGCAAGAAAAAGCACTAGCGTTCAAGCAGTGGCTGGAAGAAAAAGAGTTATGCACTACCGCAATAGTGCGACGAGCGGAAAGGCTGACAACTGGGTGGGAGTGCAAAGTCTGGGGTGCAACAACTGCATTAATTCTAAAGCTGGCAATACATTCATTAGAAGAAATTGACTGCAATGGCTCTTGACAAACGCATCACCTACGTCCGAGTTGATGGTGGTTGGCAGACTTACCTTCACCCGATTAACGGAGGATTTGTTCGCTACAAATTTTTGCAATCTAGCACTCAATTAGAGGCAGCTATCGCTCGATGCAAGCAAGCGGGATGGAAAATTATCAATGCCACGAACCTCGTTCGCAAATTTAATTCAGTTACTTCCAAGCGTTACTAACTACGCTGACCAACACATTGCAGGTTTTAGGGGAAGGGGAAAGGGAAAAAGTGCCCAAATAGTTGAAGGCAATCTCTTTCCCCTTTAACCTTTAACCCTTAACCAAAAAGTATTGCTGCGCTGACGCGCCCAAAAGTCAGAACGATTTGTTACTAACAATTACTGCCAATAATCCTGCTAACTATTCCAGCATCAGTCATGAAAATATCGCGATTGCAGACAATTCAAATTACAGATACGACCTTCATCGGCTCTTACGATAATGGCGATCGCCATGCTTGCATTTTTACAGGTGATGGAGAAAGTTTGAGTCTCAGTTTTGATAGTAACTGCCTGCACAAACTCTCAGATTTAATTCAGAAATTACAAGAGATTCACCAAAAATTAGCTCAATCCAGGCAAAAACAAGTTCTCAAAGAACTCGAACTACTTCGTCCCCATTCTTCGTTTGTGCCAATCAACGGGAATGGTAATGGCAAAGAGCGTCCAGAAGCCGATATATCGTTTTAGAATCATCAGTGAAAATGAGCGACAACAAAACAGCCCAAACGAATGAAGTACAAACTCAAAACTTGACATTTGAGATAACCGAGAGAGATGAGTTTTGCAATCCCCAGTATCTCGATCCCGATGCTAAACTACCGCGTATTCAAGCTTTAAGAGGTAGCACACCCAAGTTGTGCGGCTACTTCGTTGCTGTAGACCAAATGGCGATCGCGGGGTGGGAAAATTTTGACGCATCCCAACTTGTCACCTACACATTTGAGTCTACGGGTACAGAAGAACAAGGAATTTTGATTCCCAATCCCAGAATGCTCGTTTGCCCGAAAACACCAGTCTTGGGCTTCGATCGCAAACAATCCAACGAGTCAAAGTCTACAGTCATTTTGGGCAAGTACACCCAAGAAATGAAAGCAGACGAAAATGTTGGTAATATCCAATATTTCCAAGTCTTCCTATTAGACAAGCAAAACCAACCGCTGCATCAAATTCCGCTTTCATATAAAGCCACAGGTGCTAACCAAGCCTCTTTCTCGATTCGCTGGCAGGAGTTTTGTCGAGAACTCAATGCTTGCCATTCTATTGTTAATGGCATTCCAGCTAAGCAGAAAAACTCCTTATTCTATAGCTTGGGTGTCTTCTGCTTTAAAACTGCCCGCGAACAAGTTGGTGACAAGCAAAAGAGCTTTGCCTGCCGAGTCGTAGACCACGAACGTCCGACTCTAGAAAACTGGCGCAGCTATTTCATGGGATTCAATCCCAATCTGAAGCAATATGTCTGGGAGTCTCTAGAACCGGATAAACCATTAATTGTCCCTGGTAGCCCTGAAACCTTGGCTCTACCTGCTGCTACCCAAATAGAAGCACGAGTCGCGACGGAGTGAGCATCGCGTGCTGGGTGTTTGGCGCTTTTGCCCAAGCACCTTGAGTAATTTCCTACATCTACTCAAATAAATGAAACTGAAAATTTCTCAAACGCAACTGGAAAGCATTCTCGCGATCGCCAGCCATGCTATTCCCAGTAAACCCACTCACCCAATTTTGAGTAGCTTTGTCCTACATGGCAATAGCGAAACCCAAAAGCTAACTGCAACCGCATTTAACTTGAGCTTGGGCATTCGCGCTCAATGCGATTGTAGTGTAGAAAGTGAAGGTACGATTGCCTTACCTGCCAGACTGCTAGAAGAAGTAGTAGCACATTTACCTAAAAGCGATATTACGCTGGAGGTCAACGACAGCGTTGCCATCCTGACGCATTCGACAGGGAAGTGTCAGTTGCAAACAGCAAACCCTGAAGACTTTCCGGCACTGCCAGAAGTTAGCGGCACGCCAGTCACGCTTTCTGTAGCTAAGTTACAGCAGGCGCTCAAAGCCACCTTATTCGCTGCTAGTCGAGATGAGATCGTACAAGTCATTGCTGGAGTGTACTTCAAATTTGCCGATGCCAACTGGGAGGCAGCTGCTACTGACGGTCATCGCTTGGCGATCGCCTCCGATTCTCTAGAG
>ERZ1066118.2054-NODE-2054-length-10584-cov-5.255675_pt1 | contig 10584 bp, 8 predicted proteins | sample MGYA00382765_ERZ1066118 | MGnify/ENA primary metagenome ERZ1066118 (study PRJEB33369, sample SAMEA5778348) | biofilm metagenome | biome: Industrial cooling water; feature: Water cooling tower basin; material: Biofilm | place: United Arab Emirates | collected...
CTGAGCGTGCCCCAGGCGACGATCGCCGCCCTCCGGGCCGACATGGGCGCGACCACCTACTTCGACGGTGTGGGTCCCCAGGACCGGGAGCCGCTGCGGGCGGCGGCTCTGGCCTCCCGGCTGCCCGGCCGGTCGCAGCCGCTGGTGTTCCTGGCGGCGCAGAACAGCGAGCCGGTCGCCGCCGACGCCCGCCGCTTCGCCGTGCTGACGGCGGGGACGCTCGGGCTGCTGGCGCTCGGCCTCTTGGGCGCGGTGCTCGTGCAGGTCCGGGTCGGTCTACGACCGCTGTTCGACATGGGGCGCGAGATCGCCGAGGTGCGCAAGGGCAAGGCGCAGCGGCTGACCCGCCGCTATCCGGAGGAACTGGCGCCGCTGGCGGCGGAGATGAACGCGCTGCTCCACCACAATCAGGAGGTGGTGGAGCGGCAGCGCACCCACGTGGGCAATCTGGCCCACGCGCTGAAGACGCCGCTGTCGGTGATGCTGGCGGAGGCGGAAGCGCGACCGGGCGACTTGGCCGAGGTGGTCGGCCGGCAGGCGCAGGCCATGCGGGACCACGTGGACCACCACCTGCGGCGGGCGAGAGCCGCGGCGCGCCTGTCGGGAACCGGCGAGCGCACGCCGCTGGAGCCGGTGATCGACGAGCTCGCCGTCACGCTGGAGCGGGTGTTCCAGGACAAGAACGGCGGGCGGGGCGTCGAGATCGACTGGCGGACGCCCGACGACCTCTGCTTCCAGGGCGAGCGGCAGGATCTGCTGGAGATCGCCGGCAACGTCATGGAGAACGCCTGCAAATGGGCGGCGCGGCGGGTCCGGGTCACCGGCGAGCGCGTGGACGGAGCGGGCGCGCCCGCCCTGCGCCTCATCGTCGAGGACGACGGACCGGGTCTGCCGCCCGAGCGGCGCGCCGACATGCTGAAGCGGGGCGCAAGGCTGGATGAAGCCACGCCGGGGACGGGACTGGGCCTGTCCATAGTGGACGAACTGGCGCGGGCGTACGGGGGGGCGGTGCGGTTGGAGGCGGCGGCGCTCGGAGGGCTGCGGGTGGAGGTCACCCTGCCGCGGGCGCTGGACTGACGCGCGGAGCTCCTCCCGGCCTTGGGTTCGTCACGACGAGCCTGAAGGTCGACACGAAGCGCACAACGGGCTTGGGCGAGGGGACGGACGTCGCCTACTCGTCGCGTTCGTCGTGGCTTTCCTTCCGTCGTGGTCTTGGTGGAGAACCGGTTCAACGCGTCGGCGCCGATCGTTAACCCTGGGCGGGGATGATCGCGGCCACGTTCCGCCGGAGCGCCGCGTGTCGTTGTCCACCGCAGCCCAAGCGCAGTTGCGCATCCTGCTTCCGAGCTTGCCCGAGCCCGCTCTGCAGGCCCTGAACGCGGGGCTGAGCGCCGAGACGGGCGAGTCGGCGGGCCGGGTCCGGGAAGCGATCGCGGAAGAGATCGAGACTCGACGGGCGGCGAGCCTCCTGTTCGAGCCGCTGACCGGCCTTGTCCCCGGAAATCAGTTGCGAGCGGTCTGGACGAATCTGGCCCGCCTCGATCCGACCGGGTGCGAATGGCTGAAGCTGGAGGCGGGCCGTCGGGGGCTCGACGAGTTCGACGTCGAGCGGCTGGACACCCTCTGCCTGACCGCGGCCGAGGTCGCGCGGGATCAGCGGCTGGCGGTGCTGGTGCGCCTGGTTCCCTTGCTGCGTCGCAGCTTTCCGCGACTGGCCGAGTGGGTCGGAGCCGATCAGCGGGAACACGGGGCGGCGGCTCGCCTGGCCTACCGCGACGCCGCGGCGGTGGACCCCTCCGCCGGACCGCTGTTCGTGGAGGCGCTTATGACCCGGCTGAAGCGGCCGGGGGACGCCATCCGGCTGCTCACCGCCTTCGCCAATCGGCCCAACGATCGCTATGCGGCGGCCTCCGAGCTCGCCTTCCTGGGCGAGGACGTGCTCTCCGAGGCCGAGCGCCTGGTGCAGGTCGTGCAGGGCTTCGATGATCACGGCGGTCCGGATGCAGGCCGGGCCGCGGCGGCGGCCGCGGAGACGGCGAGCGGGAGGCTGCAGGCCCTGGACGACGCCGTTGAGCTCACGCGTGACGGACCCTGGGGCGTTCGGGCGCTCGCTGCACGGCGGGCGCTGGCGGCGAACGTGGAAGCTCATCTGGCGGCCGCAGAGCGCGCCGTGCGCGCCGCCCTGCCGATGACGACGACGAAGAAGGGGACGCGGGCGCTACCGGACCTCCGGGGCGAACCGGATCCGGCCGCGGTCCGGCGCGCCACCACGCTGGCCGCATTCGTGCAGGCGCTGCCGGGCTCCGCCCAGGGCGGCTTCAGCGCCGTCCGCGCCCGCGTCGCGGCCGCGGCGGAGGACCACCTCCACGCCTACGTCGAGTTCGTGCTGGACCGGCTGCACGAGGACGGCGGGCTTCCCTCGACCCGCGCCTGGCTCGAGGCGGCCACGGCGATCCAGGGCGAGCTCTGCGGCGAAGCGGCCGCCCGACTGTCGTGGCGGCGCGCTGAGGCCGCCTGACCCTCGCGCGGCCCGCGGGCGGCTGCTAGACGTAGGGTATGATCCTCTTCTGGGCCGTCGCCGCGCTACTGGCGGCGGGCGCCTCGGTCCTGATCCTGCTCTCCGCTCGCCGCGCGAAGGCGGCCACCGACGACGTTCCGGCGGACCAGCAGGTCTACGCCCGCCAGCTTGACGAGATCGAGGACCTCCACGCCCGAGGCCTGCTGGTCGAGGAGGAGCGGCGGGCGGCCCGGGCCGAAGCCGGGCGGCGGCTGCTGGCGGCGGCGGAGCGGACGCGGGACGGCGCCCCGGCCGGTGCGGGCGGGCGGACGGGGCCGCTGCTGCTCGTCTTCGGCCTGGCGGCTCCGCTGGGCGCGCTCGGACTATACGCGGCGACGGGCAGCCCGGGCGCCGCGGACCAGCCGTTCGAGCAGCGTCTGGCCGCCTGGCGGGCCAGCGATCCCACGACCCTGCCGCCCGAGGCTCTGATTGCGGTGGCCGAGCGGATCGCGGAGGAGCGCCCGAACGAGCCGGAGATCTGGCGGCTGCTGGGCCGGGCCCGGCTGCAGGTGGGGGACGCCTTCGGCGCCGTTCAGGCGCTGGAGCGGGCGGCGCGCATCGGCGACACGGCCGAAGACTGGGAGGTGCTGGCCAGCGCCCTGACCGACGCCAACAACGGCGAGGTCGGGCCCGAGGCGCTGCGCGCCTACCGCGAGGCGCTCGCGCGCGATCCGCAATCGGTGCCGGCCCGCTTCGGCTTGGCGCAGGCGCAGGCCGAAGGGGGCGATCCCGCCGGCGCCCAAGCAGCGCTGCGCGCGCTGGCCCAGTCCCTCCCGAGCGATGACGGGCGGCGGGCGGTGCTGCTGGCCGAGGCGGAGAAGCTCGGCGCGCGACCGCCGGTTCAGAGACCGTAGGGGTAGAGCTCGGCGTCCCCGTCGCGCTCCGGTCCGGCCACCGGCGTGACGGCGCGGGTCTCCTCCAGCCAGACCCAGGCGTCGAACTGACCCGACAACTCCGCTTCGAAGTAGTGGCTCGCCCGCTCGGTCTCCGGCCGATAGACGACCCCGATGGCCCGCTCCAGGCGGCGCTCCGCGAGATCGGCCGCCAGCGCGGGTTGGTCCCGCCAGCTCAACAGCGACCGCCCCGGCGCGTTGTCCCGGAACACGCGCTCCCAGCTGCGGGGATGGGAGGGGCGCACCGCCTTCACCTCCATGGCCCCGCCCCAGTCGGTGGCGGCGGCCACCTCGCCGCGGTCGGTGCCGAAGCCGATCAGCACGGCCCTGTCGCCCCAGGCCTGCCGGCACAGCTGGCCCAAGTTAAGCTCCCCGCCCCAGCCCATCTCCGTGCTGCGGGCGTCGCCGATGTGGGAGTTGTGGGCCCAGACCACCGCCCGGGCGCCCTCGCCTCGCGCGGCGAGCACCTGCTCCAGCGTCGCGAACATGTGGGTGTCGCGCAGGTTCCAGCTCTCCACCGAGCCCTCGTACATGGCCCGGTAGTAGGCCTCGGCCGCCTGGATCACCCGGGCGTTCTGCTCGGCGTCGAACAGCGGTTCGTCGGCGCCGTCAGCCATGCGGCGCAGGAGCACCTCGCGCAGCTGCTCCACCACCGCCGAGCGGCAGTCGGCGACGCCGCGCACCGCCAGGGCGCCGTAGCGCTCGGGCCTGGTCTGCCAGGGCGTGAGGCAGCCGTAGCGGCGACGGGCCTCGGCCGCCGCTTCGGGGTCGACGGACCCCAGATACTCCAGCACCGCTGCTATGGAGCTGTTCAGGCTGTAAAGGTCCAGGCCGCGGAACTCGACCCGCTCGGCGGTGGGCAGGCCGTCGTTATGGGTCCGCAGCCAGGCCGTGAAGCGGGCGAACTCCAGGTTCCGCCACATCCAGGTGGGGAAGCGCTCGAAGGGCGCTCCGTCCTTGAGTCCGGGCCGGCGACGCACGCTCTGGTCGATGTGGGAGGCGTCCGGCCAGTCGGCCTCGACCGCCACCACGTTGAAGCCGTGCTGGGTGACAAGCCGCCGGGTGATGGCCGCCCTCGCCTCATAAAATTCGGCGCTGCCGTGGGTGGCCTCGCCCAGCAGCACCACGTCCGCGTCCGACAAGCCGTCGAAGGCGGCTCCGAAGGCGTCCGGGTCGTACAAGCTGGGCAGGGGAGCCGCCGCGACGCGGACGGCGGCTGCGGCGCGATCGCTCATGGCGCTGCAAACCGGGGAGGGCCGCGGCGGTTCCCGGGCGCGGCTCAGCTCCAGTCGAGGGCGGCTTCGCCGCGCAGCAGAGCGTCCGTCTCCGGGGTGTGCCGCCCGCGGTCGGCCGGGTGCAGCACCAGCGCGGGGAGGAGGCGGAACGGCCCGCGCGCCGAGCGGACAGCACGCACCAGCACCCGTTTGGCGGGTGCTTCGGCGAAGGGCTGCACCGGCCGAACGGCGATGGAGCCCGCCTTGGCGGACAGCAGGGCGAGCAGCTCCGGGAGGCGCTCGGCGCGGTGGATCATCGTGACGCGGCCCCCGTCCCGGACGGCGCCGAGCAGGAACGCCACCCAGGCGCCGAGGCCGGCGTCGGCCATCCAGGCGCTCCGGCGGGAAGGATGCGGCGCCCTCAGGGTTCCCGGATCGTCGAAGAACGGCGGATTGCACACGGCTTCGTCGAACGGCGGCAGGCCCAGACCGGCGAACCCCTCCGCCACGTCACCCTCGAGCACCGCGCCGCGGTCGAGCAGGCCGTTGAGGGCCAGGTTCTCGCGCGCGAGGGCCGCCATGTCCGCCTCCCGCTCGAGCCCCGTGACCCGCGTTCCCGGCCGGCGCAGTGCGACCTGCAGCAGGGCCGCCCCCGGGCCGCAGCCGACGTCCAGCACCCGATCGCCGGGGCCGGCCTCGCAGGCGGCGGCGAGCAGGGCGGCGTCGAGGCCTGCGCGATAGCCCTTGGCCGGCTGGCGCAGACGCACCCGGCCGCCGAGCAGGGCGTCCTCCGTGACCTCCATGGCCGCCTCGTGCGCCGCGCCCGCTCGGCGGGCAAGGGCCTCGCTTGACCCATGCTCGCGCGTTTGACCATTGTCCGGCGCGCCCGCCGCCCGATGTTTGAGGGGTCGCGAACCGTCGCCCCAGGGAGTCCCGCTTGGATCGAGCCGCCACGGCCCTCGCCGCCGACCCCCGCCCGGGAGCCGTGGCCGGATCCCGCGGCGCCGGCTCGGTGGACCGGCTGATTGGGCTGGCGGCGGCCGACATGGCCGTGGTCGACGCGTTGATCACCGACAGGATGGAGAGCCCGGTGCCGGTGATCCCGGCGCTCGCCGAGCACCTCATCGCAGCCGGCGGCAAGCGGCTGCGGCCGCATCTGACCGTGGCCTCCGCCCGGCTCTGCGGGGCGCCGGCGGGCTCGCCCAATCCCCTGAAGCTCGCGGCGGCTGTGGAATTCATCCACACCGCCACCCTGCTGCATGACGACGTGGTGGACGGGTCCCAGCGCCGGCGGGGCAAGGTGGCGGCCCACCTCATCTGGGGTTCGGCCTCCAGCGTGCTGGTAGGCGACTTCCTCTTCGCCCGCGCGTTCGAGCTGATGGTGGAGACGGGCTCCATGCGGGCGCTGCAGATCCTGGCGCGCGCCTCCCGCGTGATCGCCGAAGGCGAGGTGCTGCAGCTGACCCGCGCCCACGACGTGCAGCTCAATGAGGCCGTCTACCTGCAGATCATCGAGGAGAAGACCGCCGAGCTGTTCGCGGCCGCCGCCGAGGCGGGCGAGGTCACCGCGGGCGCGGACGAAGCGCAGGTGGCAGCTATGCGCGCCTATGGCCTGGCGCTCGGGCTGGCGTTCCAGCTGGCGGACGATGCGCTGGACTACGGCGGGTCGTCGGAGGCGCTGGGCAAGAACGCCGGCGACGATTTCCGGGAGGGCAAGGTCACCCTGCCGCTCCTGATCGCCATGGAGCGCACCGCCGGGCGCGAGGCCGCGTTCTGGGACCGGGCGGTGGGCCGGCGCGAGCAGCGCGAGGGCGATTTCCGACGGGCGCGCGAATTGGTGGTGGGGTCGGGCGCGCTGCAGGCGACGCTCGGGCTGGCCGAACGCTACGCGGACGACGCCAAGGGCGCGCTCGCGCTCATGCAGCCCGGCGAGTGGCGGGCGGCGCTGGAGAGCCTCGCCGACTTCGCGGTCAGCCGCCGGGCGTGAGGGCGGCGGGGCGTCGTCCCGATGTGAAACAGCGGAGCCCGCCAGCCCCCGCCTAGCGCGCGGCGGGAGCCTGGCCTTGCTCGCGAACGTGCTGCTCCACGCCCTCCCGGTCCAAGGGCAGGTCGTCGGCGCCCGGAACGTGGGGCGGGTCGTCGCGGGTGCGCAGGAGGGAGACGATCACCCCCGCCGCCAGCAGGCCCACCGTGATGCCGAGCGACCAGGGCGCCGGGAACTTCCCGCCGAAGAACAGGTCGCCCAGGAAGATCTTTGAGCCGATGAAGATCAGCACCGCCGACAGAGCAAACTTCAGGTACTTGAAGCGGTGCACGGCGTTCTCCAGGGCGAAGTACAGCGCCCGCAGGCCGATCACCGCCATGATGTTGGAGGTGTAGACGATGTAGGGGTCCTGGGTGATGGCGAAGATGGCCGGCACGCTGTCGATGGCGAACACCAGGTCGGCGATCTCCACCAGGATCAAAGCCAGCAGCAGGGGCGTGGCGAACAGGGCCGTCTTCCCGGCTGGGCCGTGAGGCAGCCGCACCAGGAAGCTGTGGCCGTGGTATTTGTCCGTCACCCGGATGTGGCCGCGGATGAACTTGAGGATCGGGTTGTTCCCGACGTCCTCCTGGGTGGACTCCGCGCCTTTGATCGCGTCCCACAGCATCTTGGCGCCGGTGAACAGCAGGAAGGCGGCGAAGATGTAGAGCACCCAGCCGAACTGGCTGACCAGCGCGGCGCCCAGCCCGATCATGATGGCGCGCAACACGATCACGCCGAGCAGGCCCCAGAACAGCACCCGATGCTGGAACTCCCGCGGCACGGCGAAGTAGCCCAGGATCAGCGAGATCACGAAGACGTTGTCGAGGGCGAGGGTCAGCTCGACGAGGTAGCCGGTGTAGTACTCCACCGCCTTGGCGGTCCCGAGATCGTAGAGGACCCACCCGCCGAAGGCGAGGCCGACGGCGATGTAGCCCGCCGCCATCCGAAGCGACTCGGCCGGGCCGATCACATGGTCCTTCCGGTTCAGCACGAACAGGTCAAGCACGAGCAGCGTCAGGACCAGCCCGATGAACACCAGCCAGAGCCAGGTCGCCTTGCCGAGGAACGGCTCGTTCAGAATCGCAAGTAGACCGTCCAAAGCCCTGCTCCCCCATGGCCGAAGCCGCGCCGCGTCCGCGCCGAAGATGGAAGGTTCCGACATCACCGCGCGCGCCCGCGCGGCCAGAGGGGCCCGGAACGGGCCGCACATGGGCCTCGTTCCCGCGGGCTACAAGCGGAGCTGCTGCAGGGTGACGGGGTGAGTGTTGCGCTGGAGCCACGGGCGGCGGCGCTGGGCGCGCTCGGCGAGGCGCTGTCCCGTCGCGGCGGGCTGGAGACCGCGCTGGCCGGGCCGGCGTTCGCGGCGCTGTCGCCGCTGGACCGGAGCTTCGCCCGGGCCCTGGTGATGGCCACGCTCAGACGGCTGGGATCCATCGACGCCCTCTTGGCGCCGCGCTTGCGCAAGGCGCCGCCGGACGTTGTGATGGACGTGCTGCGGCTGGGGGCAGCGGAGCTCCTGGTCCTGGCCACGCCCGACCACGCCGCGGTGGACAGCGCCGTCCGGCTGACCGAGACACGGGCGCAGCCGTTCAAGGCGCTGGTGAACGCCGTGCTTCGCGGCCTCGCCCGCGAGCGCGCCGAGGCGGGCTGGCGGGAGCCGCCGCCCGAAACCGACATCCCCAGCTGGCTCCTGGGCCGCTGGCGCGCCGCCTATGGCGAGGGCGCGATCGCGGCGGCCGCCGCCCTGCGAGTCGAGCCGCCGACCGACCTGACGCCCCGCGATCCCGCCGACGCGGAGACCCTGGCTGCCGAGCTGGAGGGCGCCGTCCTCCCAGGCGGGACGGTGCGGGTTCGGCGGGGCGGGGCGGTGGGCGACTGGCCCGGCTTCGCGGAGGGGCGCTGGTGGGTGCAGGACGCCGCCGCCGCCCTGCCCGCCCGGCTGCTGGAGGCGCGGGCGGGCGAAACCGTCCTGGACCTCTGCGCCGCCCCGGGCGGCAAGGCGCTGCAGCTGGCGGCGGCCGGCGCTGTCGTCACGGCGCTGGACCGCTCCGAGCCCCGGCTTCGTCGCCTGCGGGAGAACCTGGCGCGCACGGGCCTGGACGCCGAGATCGTCGCCGCCCCCGGCGAGCGCTGGGACGACGCCCGCGCCTTCGACGCCGTGTTGCTGGACGCGCCCTGCACCTCCACCGGCACCTTCCGCCGCAACCCGGACGTGCTGTGGACCACGCGCCCGCCCGAGATCGCCAAGCTGGCGGCTGTGCAGAGCCGGCTCCTGGACGCGGCGGCCGAGCGCGTCGCCCCTGGCGGCCGGCTGGTCTACTGCGTGTGCTCGCTGGAGCCGGAAGAGGGGGAGGCCCAGGTGGCCGCCTTCCTCGCCCGCCGGCCCGACTTCCGGCTGCATCCGGCCGACTCCGCGCAGGTGGGGGCGCCGCCGGAGGCCGCTCGGGACGGGGCGCTGCGCCTGCTGCCCTCCATGCGGGCCGAAGAGGGCGGTCTGGACGGCTTCTACGCCGCCCGCCTGGACCGGACGTGAGGGCCGCGCGCGCCCGCGCCCGTCAGCGGCGTTCGTACACGCCCACCAGGCAACCCTTGGCCAGCACGTGGCCGGTCATGGACTCGATGAGCTCCCGCCGGCCGGGCGGCGTGTCGAAGTCCAGCCGCTGATCCAGCGCGAATACCTGGAAGCAGTAGCGGTGCCGCCCATGGCCCCGAGGCGGGTCGGGCGGCAGGTACTCCGCCTTCCGGTAGCCGTTCCGGCCCATCAGGTGGCCTTCGCCGGTGCTGGTGGGCCCCTCCAGGTCGCCCGCCGCCAGCCGGCCGTCCTCGCCGGGCAGGTCCCACACTATGGCGTGCACCAGCGGAGTCGGGGTGGGGCTGTCGGCGTCCTCCACCACCAGCACCACCGCTTCGGCCTCGGCCGGCACGCCGCTCCAGGCGAGCGGAGGCGAGAGCTTGTCGCCGTCGTCGGTGCAGGAGAGAGGCAGCGGGCCGTCGTCCTCGAAGGCGGGGCTGGTGACCTCCAGCCCGCCCGGCACGTCGGCGAAGGCGGGGTCGTTGATGGTCAGCTCCTCCGAGCCGGCCCGGTCGCGGCGCAGCAGGCGCCCGAGCACGGCTGGAACCTTCTGCAGCATCCCGCGACGCCTCCTTCTCGCGAAGCCTTAAGCGCGGCGGAGCGGGCGAAGGTTGCGGCCGTGACGAATGGGCCGGCTGACACGCCGGGCGCCAGCGGCTTTGCTGGCCCGGCTGGAGCAAGGGGACGGCATGGAGCGGTTTGATCCGGGCGCGGCCACGGCGGCCTGGTTGGCGCAGGTTCCGCCGGAGGCGCACGCCAAGGCGCAGGCCTACACTCAAGGGGGCTACTGGCTGCTGCTCTGGGGGACGCTGGCCTCCGTCGCGGCCGCCTGGCTGATCCTGCGCTCGGGCGTGCTGGAGCGGCTGCGGGACCAGCTGGAGCGGCGGCGGCCCCGGCCGGTGCTGACGAGCTTCGTGCTCGGCCTGGCGTTCACGGCGGCGGCCGCCCTCCTCACCCTGCCTTGGACGGCCTACGCCCGCTGGTGGCGGGAGAAGGCTTACGGGCTGAACAACCAGACGTTCGGCGCCTGGCTGGGCGAGACGGCGGTGAGCGCGGCCCTCGCCGCTGCGGGCGCGGCGCTGTTCTACATCGGGCTGTACGCCCTGATCCGGCGCACCGGGCGGGCGTGGTGGGCCTGGGGCGCGGGGCTGGCGAGCCTGGCGATCCTGGTGCTGGGCGTGATCGCGCCCGCGTTCATCCTGCCCTTGTTCAACGACTACAAGCCCGCGCCGCCTGGGCCGGTGCGGGACGCGGTGGTCCAGCTGGCGGAAGCCACCGGGACGCCGTCCGACCGCATCTTCGTCTACGACGGCTCGCGCCAG